>OLRS01002508.1_pt1 | contig 14164 bp, 10 predicted proteins | sample 1673171 | NCBI WGS metagenome assembly OLRS01 (sample SAMEA3136762, study PRJEB25190) | human gut metagenome | biome: human gut; feature: human-associated habitat; material: faeces | place: Austria | collected 2013
CGCTGACCTCTTGACTGCCAGTCAAGCGCTCTCCCAGCTGAGCTATACCCCCATGCCGTTTTGTTTTTCATCGTTCCGTTAGGCTCGGAACAAGTGATAATATAGCACAGAGAGTCGAAACTGTCAATACTTTTTTGAAGAAATTTTTGCTTTTTCAAAAAGTTTTTTGTCAGGTGAGAAAAGCGCTCCGTTTGCATGACATTTCCAACCTTTTACCCTCTCGCAAACACTGTGTAGCGTCCGCTCGGCGCGTCGAAGAAGTTTTCGCCTGCGACGGATTTGACGTGCAGGCCGTCGCTGCCGCGCAGCAGCGTGAACGCACCGTAGCGCACCGTGCCTGCATTCTCGTTTAAGTGGTAGCCGAAGACCATGCCCTCGCCGTTCGTGCCGAGGTAGTTGAGCTGGCCGGTGTACTCAAAGTAAAGCCCGACCTCGCTGTTGATGTCCTGCACCGTGAGGCCGCCGCCATCCGTGAGCGTCAGAATATAATCGCTGTCATAGCTGCCCTGCTCGGCGGTGTCGTGCGTCACGGTCGCCGTCCACTCGCCGAGAAATTCCGACGGGATCGTGTAGTCCGCGTCGCTGACCGCGCCGGAGAGGTCGTGTTTCTCCCCTGATGCGTCGACGGCGAACACCGTCTGATACGTGCCGTAGTCCTCCTCGACCTCGCCGGACTCGAACGAAACAATGCCCTTCACGCCGCCGAGCGGTCCGCCGTCGCAGAGGAAGCCCGCCGTCAGGCCCTCGAGCAGGTTCACGTACTCCACCGTGCCCTCGCTCGTCAGCAGGAAGATGTACGGGAAGTACCCCTGCCCCACCGAGCCGACGAACACATCCGTGTAGTCGGAATACAGGCCTTCCACCGGGTAGACGGTCTCGTAGTCAAAGCGGAAATTCTCCGCGTACCACGCGGAGTCCGCCGTCTTTTCAAAGCTGACCGTCAAATCGCCGCCCGAGAGCGCTGCCTTGACAAAGCTGTCCTGCGCCGTCTTTTCGACCGTCTCGCGCGCGGAGAGGTCGAGCGCAAGGTCAGCGTCGTAGCTCTCCGCCCCGGCGAACGAGCCGACGGGCACGATCATATGCAGCGCGCCGCCGTCGAGATAGAGCCGCATTTCCGCGTTGATGTTCTCGTCCGAGAGCGTCCACGCGCGGCGCTCGGCGTAGGACGCGATGAAGTCCGCGCCGCCCATGCTGCCGCTGAGCGCATCTCGGTACGTCTCATCAAAGTAGTTTGCCGCGGTGCGGCGCGCCGCCGTGATGAAGTCCTGCGTTGAAAGCTCGCAGCGCGCCAGCAGGTCCTCGCTCATGAGTCGCTTGCCGCCGAAAAAGTCATAGCTGTAGGTCTCCGTCATGCTTGTGTCGCCGTCCATCTCCGCGCGCACCACGAGGCAGAGCAGGCTGTCGTTCCAGTAGCTCGTCCACGTGACGGAAAGGCATGTGAGCGAAACGCGGGAGGCCATCATGTTCTTCTGCTCCTGCACGAGCGCGCCGAATTGATCGGCGATCTCGTCGTTCAGCGCGGCGGCGACCGCCGTTTCCGACACGATTCTTGGCACATGGTAGCTGTATGCGAGCGTGTTGTTCTCGGCGTCCGTGTACCCACCCTCCTCGCTGTAAAGCTCGGAAATGAGTGAATCGTCGTAGCCGGACGGAGTGTCGTCCGGCTCCTTTTCGCCGCAGGCGGCAAGGTTCAGCAGCAAAAGCGCCGTGAGCAGCGCGGTGGTCAGTTTTTTCATAGGCTTCTCTTCTCCGATCTCAAAGGTCTTGTCTTTTCTGTCATTATAGCGGATTTTTGCAAAAGCGCAACGGCTTTTCGCGCGCGGCAGCGCGCGCCGATTGACAGAATTCCGACAAGGTTATAGAATATGTGTACTTTCAAACCTCAGGAGTTTTTATGTACGATTATACACAAGCCAAAATGAACGACGACGCCATCCGCGCCATCAGCTCCATCGGCCTCGCCCATCTGGGCGACGCGGTGTATGAGCTGCTTGTGCGCACATATCTGTGCGTGCACGGCAAGGCGACGGGCAAGGGCCTTCACCGCGCGACGGTCGAGCTCGTCTGCGCGCCGCAGCAGGCGCGCTTTGCCGAAAAGCTCTTACCCCTTTTGACGGAGGAAGAGGCCTCTGTGTTCCGCCGCGGGCGCAACGCGAATGTCCATTCCATCCCCCACCATGCCGACCGCGCGGACTATCAGAAGGCCACGGGCCTCGAGGCGCTGTTCGGCTGGCTGTATCTGCGCGACGATCACGCGCGCATCAACGAGCTTTTCAACCGGATGATGGAGGACGACAATGCCACTTGACGCGATCTGCCTGCGGGCAGTTTTACACGAGCTGAGACCTCAGCTCATCGGCGCGCGCATCGACAAGGTGCAGCAGCCCGCGCGCGACCAGATCGTTCTGCTGCTGCGCGGCAATCTGCGGCTGCTGCTCAACGCGGGCGCAAACCAACCGCGCATCCAGCTCACGAACATTCTGCGCGACAACCCTGCCCAGCCGCCGATGTTCTGCATGCTGCTGCGCAAGCACTTAGTCGGCGCGCGCGTGCTGTCCATCGAGCAGCCGGATCTTGAGCGCATGGTGATCCTGACGCTCCAGTGCACAGACGAATTCGGCGAGATCAGCCGCAAGCAGCTCGTGCTCGAGTGCATGGGGCGGCGGTCGAACCTCGTCCTGCTCGACGCGCAGGGGCGTATCGTCGAATGTCTGCGCCGCGTGGACGCGGACCTTTCCGCCACGCGCCAACTGCTGCCCGGCCTTTTTTACCATCTGCCGACACCGCTCGACAAGCTGTCGCTCCTTTCGCAGGAGGAGGACTCCCTCGCCCTCGCGCAGCGCGGCGGCGACGCGGAGCAGGCTGTCGACAAGTGGGTGCTCGACCATTACACCGGCATTTCGCCGCTGATCGCGCGCGAATTCGCCTTCCGCGCGGGACACGAGACCGACGTGCGCTTCGGCGCGCTGAACGATGCGCAGCGCGGGGCGCTGGTGCAGGAATTTTCCGATACAGCCAACGCTGTAAAGGAAGATAACTATATGCCCGTCATCCTCTACCGCGACGGCAAGCCCGTGGATTTCACCTACCGTTCCATCGCGCAGTACGGCGCGGAAACGCAGGTCGAGACGCGTGAGAGCTTCTCGCAAATGCTCGACGAGTTCTACGACGCGCGTGAGCGGCAGGAGCTCTCCGCCCGCCGTGGCCGCGAGCTGACGCACGCGGTCACGGTCGCGCGCGACCGCATGGCGCGCAAGGCCGAGAACTTAAAGCACGACTACGCTGCGACGCAGAAGCGCGACGAATTCCGCCTGCGCGGCGACCTCATCACCGCAAACCTGTACCGCATGAAGAGCGGAGAAAAAGTCTTGCATGCGGAAAACTACTATGAGGACAGCTGCCCGACCATCGACATCCCGCTCGACCCGCTGCTCTCCCCCCAGCAGAACGCCGCGAAAAACTACAAGCAGTACAACAAGCTCAAGACCGCCGAATTCCACCTGCGCGAGCAGATCGAAAAGGCGGAAAACGAACGCGCGTACTTGGAAAGCGTCCTGCAGGAGCTTTCGCAGGCGGAGACCGAGCAGGAATTCAACGAAATTCGCCGCGAATTGCAGGAGACGAACTATATCCGAAAGTCGAGCGGCAAAAAGGAGCTCAAGCGCGCCTTCGCCCCGCGCACATTCAAAACCTCGAGTGGGCTTGAGGTCCTCGTCGGCCGCAGCAACGTGCAGAACGACCAGCTGACAAAAAAGGCCGACAAGCGCGACTACTGGTTCCACACCCAGCACATCCACGGCTCGCACGTCATCCTGCGCTGCGCGGGCCTCACGCCGAGCGACGATGATCTGCGCGAGGCCGCAATGCTCGCATCCTACTTCTCGCAGGCGAAGGAGAGCAGCAACGTCCCCGTCGACTACTGCCCCGTGAAGTTCGTCAAAAAGCCCGCGGGCGCACGCCCCGGCATGGTGACCTACGACAATTACCGCACACTCTATGTCACGCCCGAAGAAGGGCTTGTCAAAAAGCTCTTTCTCAGGTAAACTATCGAAAAGCGATTCCCCTCTCCCCTGTTAGACGACAAAAGCAAGTTTGATGTTGGAAAGGAGATCCCCATGGACAAAAAGAGAAGGACTCTGCTCATTACTGTTGCCGCAGTGCTGCTCGTCGTGGCTATCTTTTTGCTGCCGCGCCGTTCGCAGCCGCTCGGCGAGCTGATCCCCGCGCCTGAGACCGCCCGCGTCGACGGACTCTTCTACATTTCGACCATTGTTCCCACGCCGGACGGCTACGGCACGTTCGACACCGGCGACTGCCGGGTAGAGGGCTATCCGGACAGCGAGGCCGCCGCGGCTCTGCGCAGCGCTATGTCTGAAATTTCGGTGCAGCGCTATTACCGCCTGCCCACCTCGCTTTTCTCCCGCTTCACGCAGAATTGGAACTACGCCACCATCTGGTGGATCCCCGAAGACGGACAGAAGCACGACCTATACCTCAACTGGGACGAGGGCTTCATCTACGACGACGCCAACCGCGCCGTCGCCTACAAGATCGACGGCGACGCGCAGCAGGTGTTCAGCGAGCTCTGCGCCGTCATCAGTGAGTACGGCACGTACACCCGATAAAATTCAGCAATAAAAAAACTCCGTATGAGAAATCCTCATACGGAGTTTTTGCATTCTTACAGCATTTTCTGCGGCATCTGCCACGCATTGTGGTCGGTGTGCAGCAGGTGGTGCGACTTTTCGCCGAGCGGAGATCCAAGATAGTCCCTGTAGAGCTCCTTGACGTCCGGATTCTCGTGCGAGAAGCGCAGAAGCTCACCCTGATCGAGCCGCCAGAGCACGTTGCCGCGATCCTCGGCAAGCTCGGTACCGTCGTGGATGGGCTGGCCGCCGCCGCCCGCGCAGCCGCCGGGACAGGCCATGACCTCGACAAAGTCATACGCTGCGTCGCCGCGCTTGACAGCCTCAATGAGCTTGCGGGCTTTCCCGAGCGAGCTCACGACCGCGACGCGCACGTCGCCCGCGCCGGGGATGTTGAACGTCGCCTCCTTCCACCCGTCCATGCCGCGCACGGCGGTGAAAGCGTCAGGGTCAGGATTCTTGCCCGTAACAAGGAAGTACGCAGAGCGCAGCGCCGCGTCCATCACGCCGCCGGTCGCGCCGAAGACGACCGCCGCGCCGGTCGCGGAGCCGAGCGGGCTGTCGAACTCCTCCTCGGGCAGATACTTGGGTTCAATGTGATTCGCGCGCATCATAATGTTCAGCTCACGCGTCGTGATGCTCACGTCGACATCGGGGTCGCCCGCGTCGTTTTTCATCGTCGGCAGCGCGCATTCGCTCTTTTTCGACACGCACGGCATGATCGAGACGACGAAAAGGCGCTTGGGGTCGATACCGACCTTTTCGGCAAAGTAGCTCTTCGCCACCGCACCGAACATCTGCTGGGGCGACTTGGCCGTGGAGAGATTGTCCGTCAGTTCGGGGTACTGGGACTTCACAAAGCGCACCCAGCCCGGGCAGCAGGACGTGAACATCGGCCACTGATACTGGTCCTTGTGGGTGAAGCGCTCGATAAACTCGCTGCCTTCCTCCATGATCGTGAGGTCGGCGGCAAAGTCGGTGTCGAACACATAGTTGAAGCCCAGCTCGCGCAGCGCCGCGACCATGCGCTTGGGCGTTGCGAACTCGCTGTCGAGCCCGAACTGCTCGGCCCATGCCGCGCGCACCGCGGGCGCGACCTGTGCCACGGTGACGACGTTCGGATCGTCGATCGCGTCGAAGACGAGACCCGTGTCGTCGCGCTCGCGCAGCGCCGCCGTCGGGCAGTGGGTGATGCACTGGCCGCAGTAGGTGCACTCAGTGTCCTGAATGCGGCGGTTGTACGACGCATCCACGACCGTGCGCGAGCCCGTGCCGAGAAGGTCCCAGATCTTCACGCTCTGCACGTTTTCGCACACCTGGATGCAGCGCAGGCACTGCACGCACTTGTCGTTTTCGCGAATGAGCGGCGTGGAATAATCCACCGCCTCGTGACGCAGCTTTTTGGGGAAGTGCGTGCCGCGCATGTTGAAGTCGTTCGCGAGCTGCTGCAAGGTGCAGTTGCCGCTTCGCGTGCAGTTCGTGCACGATGTATCGTGGTGTGAGAGGATGAGGCGCAGGTTTATGCGGCGCGCCTCGCGCGCCTTGGCGCTGTTCGTGAAGACGACCATGCCGTCCGCCACCACATTGTCGCACGCGGGGACAAGGCGCTCCATGCCCTCGACCTCCACGCAGCAGATGCGGCACGCGCCGATCTCGTTGATGTCCTTTAAGTAGCACAGCGTCGGGATATTGATATTGACCGAGCGCGCGGCCTCCAAGATCGTGGTATTCTCGGGCACGGTGACGCTCTTGTGGTCGATGGTCAGTGTAACGTTTCTTACCATTTGCCTTTCCTCCCTCCGCGGAAGATGCCGTAGCCGAAGTGGTCGCAGCGCAGGCAGCGCGACGCCTCGGAGTATGCCTCTTCATCGGTGAGGCCGCACTCGATGCACTTGAAGTCGTGCTTGCGTTCGCCCGCCTCGCGCTCGGTGGTGTCGATACGGCCGTGGGGCGGCTTGTTGTTCAGCCGCGCCGTGGGGATCTCGACGCCGGGGTCGATCTCGTGGTGGAAGCCGAGGTATTCGTCGATATTCGCCGCGGCGACCTTGCCGGCCGCGATGGCGCGGATGACGGTCGCAGGGCCGGTGACGCAGTCGCCGCCGGCGAAGACGCCGTCCATATTGTCGATCTGGCCGCTGGCCTCGGCGACGAACGCGCCGCGCTTGATGGCGATCTTCGTCTGCTCAAAGCCGTGGGTCTCCACGCCCTGACCGATGGCGACAACGACAACGTCCGCCGCGATGCGCTTTTCGCTGCGCTTGGCCTTTTCGGGCGCGGGGCGGCCCTTTTTATCCATCTCGCCGATGATTTGCGGCTGTGTCCACAGCGCGACGGCGTGACCGTTCGCATCGGTCTCGATGCGGACAGGGGCCTGCAGCGTCACGAGCTCCACGCCCTCGGCAACGGCGCCCTCCACTTCCTCGGGAAGGGCCGTCATGTCCTCCTGGCGGCGGCGGTAGACGCAGCTCACTTTGCGTGCGCCGAGACGAACCGCGCTGCGGCAGACATCCATCGCGACGTTGCCGCCGCCGATGACGACGATGTCCTTGTTGCGGAAGTCCGGCATGTGATCGTCGCCGATCTCGCGCAGCATCTCGACCGCGGAGATGACGCCCTCAGCGTCCTCGCCCTCGATGCCGGTCTTTTTATCCGTGTGCGCGCCGAGCGCGATGTAAAGCGCGTCGTTCTGCTGGCGCAGCTCGTCGAACGTCACATCGTCGCCGACATTGACGTTGACATGCACATCGATGCCAAGCGCCAGCATCGACGCGATCTCCGCGTCGAGCACTTCGCGCGGCAGGCGGTAGTTGGGGATGCCGTAGCGCAGCATGCCGCCGAGCTTCGCGCACTTTTCATACACGGTGACCTTGTGGCCCATCAAAGCTAAGTAATACGCCGCGGAAAGGCCGCTCGGGCCGCCGCCGATGACGGCGACCTTCTTTCCCGTGGGCTCGGCACAGTCGGGCTGCGGCACGTAGCCCGCGTTATCCACCGCGTAGCGCTTGAGGCCGCGGATGTTGACCGCGTCGTCGATCATGTTTCTTCGGCAGCGCGCCTCGCACGGATGCTCGCAGATGTACGCGCAGGCCGAGGGGAATGGGTTATCCTTGCGGATCAGGCGCACGGCGTCGGCGTAGCGGCCGTACTTGATGAGCACGAGGTAGCCCGGGATATCCACGCCCGCAGGGCACAGCGCCACACAGGGAACGGGCTCGCGCATGCCGCCAAGGCAGCGGTGGCGCAGAATATGCTCTTCGTAGTCGTCGCGGAAGCCCTGCACGCCGTCAAGCACCAGGCGCGCCGCATCGCGGCCAATGGCGCAGTCGGCGCTGTTGACGATCACGCGCGCCACGCGCTCGATGATCGAGATGGTCTCCATCGTGGCTTCGCCCTCGAGCACCTGCTCCATCAGCTCAGAGAGCTGGCCGAGGCCGATACGGCAGGGAACGCACTTGCCGCACGTCTGCGCATGGCAGAGGTCCAGAAAGCTCTTGGCCAGGTCCACCGGACACAGTCCCGGAGGGCTTGCGGCGATACGCCGCTCCACATCGCGGTACAGCCCGTCGATGACGGTCTGGGCATGGGAGGGCGTCATAATATCGAGTCTTGACACTGCTGTTTTCTCCTTTCACTGCTTGCCATCAGTGTAGTATCGGCCGCCAGGACAAATGCACGTATCCCGCCGCCTGATGTCAGCACCCATAAATAGATGTTATCAATAATAAACGTTAGTCATTCCATTTTCAATAGTCAATGCGGATTTTTTGTCATATTTTTCCATTTCACTCCATTTGGCTAACAAAGAAAAGCGAGGGCCGCAGCCCTCGCCTGTTCTTCCCTTTTATTTGCCGCAGATCTCGTCGAAGGTATCGGTGACGGCCTTCTCCGGCGCGGGCGTCGCGAGCGATACGATCACGATCGCAATGCACGCCGCAAGGAACGCGGGGAGCAGCTCGTAGATGGCCCACGCGCCGCCCATCGGCGCGATGAGGTACTTCCAGATGAAGACCACCGCGCCGCCAGTGATCATGCCCGCGAGCGCGCCCTGCTTGTTCGCGCGCTTCCAGAAGAGCGAGAAGAGCATCACGGGGCCGAACGCCGCGCCAAAGCCCGCCCACGCGAACGAAACGACACGGAACACGGAGCTGTTGGGGTCCCAGGCAAGCACCATGCCGATGATGGCGATGCCGATGACCGTGGCGCGCGCGGCCAGCATCGTCGTGCGCTGGTTCATCTTCATGCCGAACGAATGCTGCATGAGGTCCTGTGACACGCTGGACGCCGCGGCCAAAAGCTGCGAGTCCGCGGTCGACATCGTTGCGGCCAGAATGCCGGAGAGGATGATGCCCGCCATGACGGCAAGCAGCACGCCGTGCTGGCTCATCAGATCTGCAAGCTTGATGATAATGGTCTCAGATTCCGCGCTCGTCGCCAGGAAGGGCACTTTACCCGCGGCGGACACGCTGTAGCCGATGACGCCGATGAACACGGCGATGAACATGGAGATCACAACCCAGATCGTCGCGATGCGGCGGGACTGGTTGAGCTCCTTTTCCTCGCGGATGGCCATAAAGCGCAGCAGGATGTGCGGCATGCCAAAGTAGCCGAGACCCCACGCGAGCGTCGAAATGATGCTCAGCGTGCTGAACGAGGCGGCTGTGCCGCTCGCAGCATCGTAGCCCTGCGTCATGTTAAGGTAGCCCGGCAGCGCACGGGCATTGTCGATGACCGTGTCCAGTCCGCCCGCCTGCTGCACGCCGAAGCACACGATGACAATGAGCGCAATGGTCATGAAGATGGACTGGATCAGGTCGGTGAACGAAACGGCCATAAAGCCGCCCATCACCGTGTACAGCACGACCACGATGCCGCCGACGATCATTGCCGTATGATACTCCACACCAAAGAGGCTGTTGAAGAGCGTGCCGATGGCCTTGAAGCCGGACGCCGTGTAGGGAATGAAGAAAATGAGGATTACGACCGCCGCGATGCAGGAAAGCAGATGCTTCTTATCTCCGAAGCGGCGGGCGAAAAAGTCGGGGATCGTGATGGCGCCGAGTTTGGCCGAATACCGGCGCAGGCGGCGCGCGACGATCAGCCAGTTGAGATACGTGCCGATGGCCAGACCGATGGCCGTCCACGTCACCTCCGGCAGTCCGCAGAGGTAGGCAAGACCGGGCAGACCCATCAAAAGGTAGCTGCTCATATCGCTCGCCTCGGCGCTCATGGCCGTGACGACGGGGCCCATCTTGCGCCCGCCGAGGTAGAAGTCGTCCGAGCTGCTGCTGCCCTTTTTGCCAAAATACACGCCGACGAACACCATCGCGACGAGATAGAGAACGATGGTCACTACAATAATGATCTGTGCGCTTGTCATGTGATTTTCTCCTTCAGCTTTCGTTAAGACCTGCACAATATAGCACAAAAGAAAGCAGACGTAAATACAGAACACCGTACAGAATAAATCCTGTACGGTGTTCTGAAATTTTTGATTTATAATTGATTTTTCAATGCTTTTTACAAGACGATTAAATAGACTGTTTTTGAAACAAGTTTTATTTTTTGCGAAAGCCGCCTAAAAAGAGCGGCATCATCTCGCGCGCATACTGCACAAGCGAATATTCCCCGCCCGAAAGGCACCAGTCATACATCAGCCCGCGCTCGAACATCGCGTAGGCCTTGACGATCTCGCTCACGGTACGCGTGTCGGTCAGCTCCTCGCGCTCCTGCCCCTGAGAGACGATTTGGCGCAAAAGACGATAGTACGTGCGTTTGCGGTCGAGCAGGTGCTTTTCTCCCTTGGTCACGAGCTGGGAGGAAAAAAGCCGCGCCAGAAGCTCGATGGAGACCGTGTTCTCGATCGTCGTGAACAGCTCCTGATTGAGCCAGCATAAGAGCTCGATGCAGTCCATCTCATCGTGGGGCTGCTGCATCAGCTCCTCATACCGCTCGTCAAACAGCACCGAGAGGGACGAGAGCAGCGCGTCCTTGCCGTCAAAATAGTGGTAGAACGAGCCCTTCGACGTCTCCGACTCGAAGATGATCTCCTCCACCGTCGTCTCCTCATAGCCCTGCTCGTAAAAGAGCTTCCACGCCGCCGAGACGATGCGCGCCTTGGTGTTGCGGCTCGATTTTTTTGCCATGTGCTCCCCTCCCCTGTTTTTATTGATTGTATCACAGTGCGTTGCCCGCTGCCAAGCGTTTTGCGCTCACCCAAGGTTTTTCCGCAGGAATGTGCGAGCATTTTCAAAGAAAATGCCGTCCGCGTCCTGCTGCGATACGCCGCGCGAAAGCAGATACTCGTAAAAATCCGCCGCCTTCTCCGGCGAATCAAGACACGGCGGCAGCACCGCGCCGTCGAAGTCCGAGCCGAGGGCGAGGTTTTTGCGCGCGCCGAGGTCGAAAAAGTGCGCCACATGGCGATAGACGTCGTCTAAGCTCCTGACCGCTCCCCCGTCGCGCAGGAATGGCCCGTAGTAGTTGAGGCCGATCAGGCAGCCGCGGCGCACCATCTCCTTGATCTGCACGTCCGTCAGGTTGCGCTTGTGCGCGCAAATTGCGCGGGCGTTGGAGTGCGTGGCGAAAAACGGCCTTTCCGCCGTCTCGAACACGTCCGCGAGCCCCGCGTCGTTCAGGTGCGAGACGTCGATCAAAATGCCGCAGCGCTCCATTTCGCGCACGGCGGCGCGGCCAAAGTCCGTCAGGCCGCGGTCCGTCACATTGCCCGAGCCGATCTCGTTTTCTCCATTCCACGTCAGCGTCACGGCGCAGACGCCCTGACGCTTCGTCTTCCCGATGCGCGACAGGTCGCCAGCAAACGCGCTGCCGTTTTCCACGCTCAGAAAGGCCGCGGTCTTCCCCGCCGCCCACGCGCGCTCCATATCGGCAACATTGCGGCAGGGCGACACACGATCTGCGAATTTTCGCATCTGGCGGTCGAAATTCGCGCAGGCGTCATCAAAAAAGCGGATGGCCTTCTCCCCGCGCAGCTCATCGGGCACGAACACGGCGAAAAACTGCGCCCAGTGGATGTCCTTCGGAATACTTGTGAGCGACAGCGTGCGCGCGGGATCGTCGAGTGTGTCGATGATGTTCGATCCTGCGTACATGCAGTCGGTCAACGTGTCGCAGTGGAGGTCGATGAGGGCGTAAGGGCGCATGCGGGCACTTCCTTTTCAAAAAAGATCACGCTGCATTATACGCTCTTTCCGCCCGTTTCTCAACCGGCAAAGTTTAAGGAATTCTGAGGATTCTTAGCGTGCTCTTTACAAAGGCGCGGCAACACTGATATACTGGGCATCGAAAGGGGCGAAACGCCATGGACAATATTTCCCAGATCATCTCCCGCTCGATCGGTGGCTACAGCATCGGCAGCATCCTTTCCGCGCTGCTGACGTTCCTCATCTGCCTGATCGTCGTGCGGCTCGTGCTCAAGCTCTGTTCGCGGCTGCTCTCGCGCGCGAACCGCCTGAACGAGCGGCTGCAAAAGGTCATCCTTACGAGCCTCAAAACGCTTCTGTATCTGCTTACCATCATCATCACAGCCGAGGCGCTCGGCATCAACACCTCGTCGCTCACCGCCATCATGTCGGTGCTGACGTTGGGCGTCACGCTGGCCGCCGAGGACATTCTCGGCAACGTCGCCGGCGGACTCGTCATTCTCTTCTCGCATCCGTTCTCGCTCGGCGATGAGATCGAAGTCGGCGGCACGACCGGCACGGTGCGTGAAATTTCACTGACGCACACGAAGATCGAAACGCCGGATGGACAGATCGTGCTCCAGCCCAACCGCGAAATGTCCAGCTCGAAGATCATCAACTTCACCGTCCTGGGCCGCCGCCGCATCGTCTACAAGGTCACAGCATCCTACGACGCGCCGACGGACGAGGTGAAGCAGGCCTGCATGGACGCCGTTCTCGCCTTCCCCGCCGTGCTGAAAGAACCCACGCCGACGGTGTATCTCTCGAATTACGGTGCCAGCTCCATCGAATACACCATCCGCTGCTGGACGGCGGCAGACGCCTACTGGGACACTTATTTTAAGATGTACGAGCGCCTGCGCGACACCTTTGCAAAGCACAACGTGGAGATGTCCTACGATCATCTGAACATCCACGTCGTGCCGGAGAAACAGAATGAAAATTCAAGTCGTCGATATGACATATGAACAGGCGCTTGCCCAGCCGCCGCAGGTGCACAAAAAGCCGAAAAAGCCGTCGCTCCTGTTCCGGACGGTCCTGCGCGCAGCCTCCGCGCCCGACCTTCTGGCGACGCATTTCCACTGCGAGAAGATCGGCATGGCGCAGATCAAAAGCGATGAGCCCTGCCTTGTCCTGATGAACCACTCGTGCTTTCTCGACCTCAAAATCGCGGAGGCGGTGCTGTACCCGCGCCCGTTCAACATCGTCTGCACGTCGGACGGCTTTGTCGGCAAGGAGTGGCTGATGCGCAGCGTCGGCTGCATCCCCACGCGCAAGTTCTGCTCGGACACGACGCTCGTGCGCGATATGCTCTACTGCGTGCGGACGCTCAAAACGTCTGTGCTGCTCTACCCCGAGGCGAGCTACAGCTTCGACGGCACGGCCACACCGCTGCCGGAGAGCATCGGCAAGTGCGTCAAGGCACTGAATGTGCCGGTCGTGATGATCCGCACCTACGGCGCGTTTGCGCGTGACCCGCTCTACAACGGGCTGCAAAAGCGGCGCGCGAAGGTCTCAGCGCAGATGCAGTGCCTGCTCTCGTCCAGCGACGTTGCAGAGAGGAACGTCGCCGAGATCAATGAGCGCATCTTTTCCGCCTTCCGCTTCGACAATTTCCGCTGGCAGGAGGAAAACGGCGTCTCCGTCAGCGAGCCGTTCCGCGCCGACGGACTCAACCGCGTGCTCTACAAGTGCCCGCACTGCCTCGCCGAGGGGAAAATGGAGGGCAAAGGCACATCACTCATTTGCCGAAGCTGTAACAAGGAATACCGCTTGACAGAGATTGGTACGCTGGAATGTTTGAACGGCGAGGCCGCGTTCACCCACGTGCCGGACTGGTACACCTGGGAGCGGCAGTGCGTGCGTGAGGAGCTGGAAAGCGGCGCATATCAGCTTGATATTCCCGTGCAGATCTGCATGATGGTCAACATGCGCGAGATCTGCCGCGTGGGCGAAGGCCGGCTGCACCACGATGAAAACGGCTTCCACCTGACCGGCTGCGGCGGGAAACTGGACTATTTCCAAAAGCCCGAAGCCTCGTACAGCCTGTACGCCGACTATTTCTGGTACGAGATCGGCGATATGCTGTGCATCGGCGACCACAAAGCGCTGTATTACTGCTTTCCGCAAGGCGGCGGGGATGTGGTCGCCAAGACGCGGCTGGCTGCCGAAGAGCTCTATAAATTAAAGCGCGCCGCTAAGGCGCGGGGGTGATGCAGCGCGGCAGCGCTGCTTTTGTCCCTGCACCGCGCAGGGGGTGCGTTAAAGGGGGCCATTCTCTCACGTGAGAGAATGGCCCCCTTTAGATCCCCCAAGAGA
>OLRS01002509.1_pt1 | contig 14134 bp, 16 predicted proteins | sample 1673171 | NCBI WGS metagenome assembly OLRS01 (sample SAMEA3136762, study PRJEB25190) | human gut metagenome | biome: human gut; feature: human-associated habitat; material: faeces | place: Austria | collected 2013
ATCAGCCGTATGCTGGGCGGCGGCTCTAACCTGCTGATTGGCGATTTGATCGAGATGCAGTTTTTGGGCAACAGCTATAACCTGAACGTCGGCTCTGCCATGAGCTTGGTGCTCATGATCATCGTACTGCTGTGCATGAGCTTTACGTCCAGCTTTGACGAGGATGAAATGGAGGGCGTATCCTGATGAAAACAAAACATCTGCGCCTGATGCAGCGGGTCTACATCATCCTGTTCTTCTGTTTCATGTACCTGCCCATTGCCTACATGATCGTGTTCAGCTTCAACCAGAGCAAGGGCTATTCGCTGTTTACCGGCTTTACCTTTAAATGGTACCGCAGCCTGTTCACGAATGCGTCCATCCTCCATGCGCTGTGGGTGTCCGTTGAGGTGGCAGTGCTGTCTGCCATCATCGCCACAGTGCTGGGCACGGCTGCCAGCCTTGGCATTGCCTCCATGAGCCGCAAAAGCCGTCTGCTGGTGACCAACATCACCTATATTCCGGTGGTCAACCCGGAGATCATCACCGGCATTTCCCTGATGCTGCTGTTCGTGGCCTACCAGCGCTTTGCCGCGCAGTCCGCGTGGCTGCCGGATAACATCATGGGTCTGCCTACGCTGCTCATTGCGCATATCGCGTTCAACGTGCCCTACGTTATCTTCAACGTAAGTCCCAAGCTCAAGCAGCTGGATATCAAACTGTACGAAGCAGCGCTGGATCTTGGCTGTGATCTCCGGCAGGCCTTCTTCAAGGTCATCCTGCCGGAGATCAGTCCCGCTATCCTGTCGGCCTTCCTCATCTGCCTGACCTATTCCATCGATGACTTCATGATCTCCTACTTCAACTGCGGCACGGTGGAGACCCTGCCCATTGCAATCTACTCTATGACCCGCAAAAAGGTCAGCCCGGAGATCTACGCACTGTCCACCATCATGTTCGTGGTCATCCTCAGCGTCATTCTGGTGTCCAATGCCATGGAGAGCCGCAGCTACCGCAAGGATCAGAAAACGCTGCGAGGGGAGGGCGCATGATGAAACGCATTGCTGCATTGCTGCTGACGCTGGCTGTGGCGCTGTGCGCCGCATTGCCGGTGTTTGCCGCCGGTACCATCGAGGTGACCGAGGACGTCTCGGTGTCGGACGATTACGACTGGACCCGCTTCAAGGGGCAGAACGTCACCCTGAATGTCTATAACTGGGGCGAGTACATCTCCAACGGCTCGGATGACAGCGTGGACGTGGTGGCCGCCTTTGAAAAGCTGACCGGCATCAAGGTGAACTACACCACCTTCGACTCCAACGAGTCCCTGTACGCCAAGCTCAAGTCCGGCGCAGCCAACTACGATGTGATCATCCCATCCGACTACATGGTGGCAAAGATGATCAACGAGGGGATGCTTGCACCCCTTGACTACGACAATATCCCCAATTTCCAAAAGATCGATGCAGGCTACCGCAACCCGGATTACGACCCGCAGAACGCCTACACTGTGCCCTATATGCTGTGCACCACCGGCATCATCTACAACACTACCATGGTAGACGAAGCCCCCACCTGCTGGGCAGACCTGTGGGATGAGCAGTATGCGGGCAACATCCTGATGTTCAACAACAGCCGCGATGCCTATGCCATCGCTGCATTTAAGAGCGGCCACAGCATCAACCCCGCCACCCCGGAAGAGGTGGACGAGGTGGTGGAGCAGCTCAAGGCGCAGAAGCCGCTGGTGCAGGCCTACGTCATGGACGAGATCTTTGATAAGATGATCGGCGGCGAGGCTGCTATCGGCGTGTACTACTCCGGCGATGCCATCACCATGATCGATGATAACCCGGATCTGGCTTGGGTGTTCCCGGAGGAGGGCAGTGTGCTTTCGGTGGACTGCATGGCTGTGCCCGCCGCCAGCGAGCACAAGGAAGCCGCTGAGATGTTCATCAACTTCATGTGCGAGACCGACATCGGCAAGGCTAACAGCGAGTATATCGGCTACACCACCCCCATGCACGATGTATGGGAGGTGCTGGACGAGGATCTGAAAACCAGCGAGATCGCCTACCCGTCTGAAGAGGACGCCGCCCGTGAGAAGGTGTTCACCGCCCTGAGCGACGAGGTGAACAGCGAGCTGGACCTGAAGTGGAGCGAGATGAAGAGCTACGATGAAGGCGGCGGCAGCTACCTGTTTTTGCTGTTGCTGCTGGCCATGCTGGCACTGGCCTGCTTCAATATCTGGCGCAAGGTGCGCAGAAAGACCCGCAATCAGTATTGATCGTTCAACCAAGGCTGCCGTCCCGGACGTGGTGCGGCGGCCTTTTTCCGATAGGAGGGAAAGACTATGGAACAGTTTTATTATCAAGGTACTGCCGTGGTAGAAAATGCCGATGCAGACTGCCACAGCCTGCTCAAGGCCAGCGCCCTGCTGCGTTATGTGGAGCAGATCTCCACCATGCACGCCCGCCACTTTGGCATGGACGATAAGTTCTTTGAGGATCACGGCGTAGCGTTTCTGGTGGGCAAGCAGGCGCTGCGGTTCAGCCGCGTGCCCCGCCGTGGCGAGACTTTGACCCTTTGCTCCCGCTCAGAAAAGGCTCTCCGCGGCTCTATCAAGCGCGTCACCACCCTTACGGACGAAGCCGGGCAGGAAGTAGCCATGGTGGACAGCCGCTGGATCATGTCCAGCCTTGAGAATGGGCACATCCTGCGCCAGCCGGGCTGGACGGTAGAGGGATACTGGAACGAGACGGTGGAAGAGGAGCTGCCCCTTTTGCTGCATAAGCACCGGGACAGCCTGACCAGCGCCGGCCTGTTTACGGCGCGCTACTCCCAGTGCGACCTGCACTACCACATCAACAACGCCTTTTATCTGGACATCGTCTGTGACGCGCTGCCGCTGGAGATCATGCGCGATCACGTTGTAAAGTTCGCTTCCATCAACTATCACCGCGAAGTCCCCATGGGGCAGCAGGTGGAGGTGTTCTACGCGCCTTCGGATGATGGCTGGTACTTTATTGCCAAGCGCGCAGACAAAACGGCTTTTGAGTGCTATCTGGAACTGGAGCCGGTCAAGCAGTAAACGTCCAAAGGAGAAATGCCTATGTCCAAAATCAGAGAATTGTTCGGCACCTTTTTTAAGATCGGTGCCTTTACCTTTGGCGGCGGCTACGCCATGGTGGCGCTGCTGGAACACGAATTTGTAGAGGAAAAGCGCTGGCTCACCCGGGAGGAGTTTCTGGATATGGTCGCCATTGCTGAGTCTACCCCCGGCCCTGTGGCGGTGAACAGCGCCACCTACATCGGCTATAAGCTGGCCGGGGTAGCCGGTGCGGCGGCTTCTACTCTGGCGGTGTGCCTGCCGTCTTTCGGGGTCATCTATCTTATTTCACTCTTCTTTGACCGTTTTTTGCAGCTGACGGTGGTAGCCAATGCCTTTAAAGGCATACAGGCCTGCGTCATCTACCTGATCCTATCCGCAGGGGTCAAGATGCTCAAAAATCTGCAGCGCACCCCCTTCAACACGGCAGTGGTGGCGGTGGTGCTGGCGGCCATGGTGGGGTGCTCTATGCTGGCGGTAAAGTTTTCCTCCATCTGCTGCATTTTGCTTTGCGGCGCAGCCGGGGTGCTGGCCTACGCGGTAGGACAGATGAAAAAGAAAGGCGGCACAAAATGATCCTGCTGCAATTGTTCTGGAACTTCCTTGTCATCGGTGCGGTGTCTTTTGGCGGCGGCTACGGCATGATCTCGCTGGTGCGGGAAACGGTGCTGGGGCACGGCTGGCTGACCGAGAGCGAATTTCTCAGCTTTATCGCGGTGTCAGAGTCCACCCCCGGCCCACTGGCGGTGAACATGGCTACCTTTATCGGCGCTTCGCAGGCGGGGCTGGCAGGCTCCTTTGCGGCAACGGTGGGGGTGGTGCTGCCTTCTTTTGTCATCATCCTGCTCATTGCGGCGGCGCTGCACAGCCTGATGAAGTACGCCGGGGTCAACGCCTTTCTGGCCGGGGTGCGTCCCTGCGTGGTGGCTATGATCTTAGCCACCGCCTGCACCATGGGGCTTTCCACGCTGGGGGGCTTTACCACCGTTTCCGGCGGCTTTGCCCCGGATGTGCGTGCGCTGGCAGTGTTTGCCCTGCTGGGCATTTTGCATTTTGCCTATAAAAAGAAAACGCAGAAAGCGCCGTCCCCCATCGGGATGATCCTTCTTTCTGCGGTGCTGGGCGCGGTGCTGTGGAGCATCTGACCCGGAAAGAGAGGTTGACCAAATGAACATTACTGTATATCTGGGGGCAAACCTTGGCACCGACCCTGCACTGCCGCAGGCTGTGCAGCAGCTGGGGCGCTGGATCGGCGAAAGCGGCAACGCGCTGGTGTACGGCGGCAGCAAAAGCGGCCTGATGGGGCTTTTAGCCGACAGTGTACTGGCCGCAGGCGGCAGGGTGACCGGCGTAGAGCCCAAGTGCTTTCTGGACGCAGAGCTGCAGCACGAGGGCCTGACCGAATTGATCGTGACCGAGGATATGCCCGCCCGCAAGACCAAAATGATCGAGCTGGGCGATGCTTTTATCGCGTTTCCCGGCGGCACCGGCACGCTGGAGGAGATCACCGAGGTCATCAGCAAGCTGTCGCTGGAGCAGTTGGACGCGCCCTGCATCCTCTACGACCTGAACGGCTACTACCAGCCTTTGCACCAGCTTTTGCAGCAGATGATCACCATGGGGCTTTCCACCCCGGCGCGGCAGCGGAACATCACCTTTGCTGCCGACCTTGCCCAGATCCGCGCGATCCTTGAAAAATGATACTGGGAAGCTTACTTTTCAAACGTAAGGAGACTGCTGTACATGGCTTTGTGCGGCGGTCTTTTTTCATAAAATGGGATACCGGGGCGTCCGCGGACGCCCCGGTATCCCGAAAAAGAAAAAATCATTCCGCTGGTTATGCCCATAGCGCACGCGGAGGGCATTTAAAATCTTTCTGCGCAACCAAAAAGGCCGCTGCACAAAACAATGTGCAACGGCCTTTTGCTATCTTGTTATGTACGCTGTGCGCGTTAAACTTAGGCGGCAGTGGTGGAAGCAGCCTCAGAAGAAGCAGCCTCGCTGGAAGCGGCCTCAGAGGAAGCAGCCTCGGAAGATGCAGCCTCAGAGGAAGCGGCCTCGCTGGAAGCAGCCTCAGAAGAAACAGCGGTGGTGCTTGCGGAAGCAGCCTCAGAGGAAGAAGCAGCGGTAGAAGCAGAGCCACCGCAAGCGGTCATGCCAGCAGCCAGAGCCAGAGCGACAACAGCGATGCAAATATTCTTGAGTTTCATATCAATGATCTCCTTGTTTTTCCTATGTGTGTTTCGCAGCGGGCCTTCGGTAGCACCTCACTGCGATGCTATATTCTAATCCGTTTTTGAAAAAAATCAAGAGGTTTTTGGTCGAAAGTTATAATCTATGTAAAGAATCTACATAGTTGTCATAAAATTTCGCCAAAAGTCAAAGACTTTTTGGCAAAAATAAAACCGCAAAAAGACGGGCTGCTATCTGCTGTAGAACCCGCTTTTGCAGAATGTCGCCCGGCAGTTGACCTCCTACCCGGCAGAGTGTGGTATGCTGTGGGTACAGAGCAAAGCCTGCACCGCCGGGCGGGGAACACAAAGTAGAAAAAACTTGAAATGATCTGCCGAAAATCCTTTTTATTGGACTGCAAATGTGGATAATAGAAGCATAACGAGGGACGGACATCCCCCGGAAGGCTTGAACGACAAGAACATTTGCGGAGGATAATACGATGAAAGATTTTGATTTTGGCTACTTCGGCACCGGCGATGAGGGCTATGCCCAGTACATGACCGCATTCGAGCGCAATTTCAGCACGGACAGCACCGACAGCTTTGCGTCCGATGACACAGACTGCGATGCAGACAGCTGCGACAGCAGCGAAGAGGATTTCTAAGGAGGTAAAACCATGAAGTATTATGTAACACTGACCGGCCTGAACTACCGCTACGGCACGATGCCCTTTGCAGTAGGGCAGAAGGTGCGTCTGGTCAAGGAGCCGGAGAATCAGGCCGACCGCGAAGCCATCCGGGCAGAGCTGCCGGGGCTGGGCAAGGTGGGCTATGTGGCCAACAGCACCCATACCGTAAAGGGGGACTGCTACAGTGCAGGCCGTCTGTACGATAAGATCGGCAACACCGCTGTGGCAAAGGTGAAGTACATCCTGTGCGATGCCGTGATCTGCAAGGTAAAGGCAGACACCGCAGCGGCCGTGCCGCCCATGAACCCCGACACCGGCCTGCCCTATGACAGCGAAGAGGAAGCTATCGCATTCTGAAACCGCACCTTTTTGCCCGTTTGTGCATACAAAGGGCAAAGGGGGAATGCGGTTTGAACCGGATCGTTTTCATACTTGGGGTCTGGCTGTTTCCGGCGGCGTGTACCGCGCTGGGAGCAGCAGGGGTGTTTTTGCTGCGCAGGCAGGCAAGACCGGCTACCCGGCGCATTTTGTGCGGAATGGCGGCGGGTATCATGCTGGCGGCCAGCGTATGGAGCCTGCTGCTGCCGGCCATAGCCCGGTCGCAGGGCAGGGCGGCATGGGTACCCCCGGCGCTGGGGCTTATTTTAGGTGCTGTGGGGCTTTTGCGACTGGAGGATGCCGCCGGGCAGCTGCTGGCGGGCGGCCCCGGGCATTGCGGGCGCATGGTGCTGGCGGTCACCCTGCACAACCTGCCGGAGGGCATGGTGGTGGGGCTTGCTGCGGCACTGGCGCTGCACGGGGACGCAGACGCCGTAAGCGGAGCGCTGGCGCTGAGCCTCGGCATCGGCTTGCAGAATATCCCGGAGGGTGCGGCGGTCAGTCTGCCGCTGACCCAGAGCGGGCGCACCCGGGGGCAGTCCTTTGCCGCAGGGGCGGCGTCCGGGCTGGTGGAGCCCTTGGGTGCGGTGCTGGCCTTTGTGTTGGCCGAGTGGGTAGGTGCAGCGCTGCCGTGGCTCATGAGTGCGGCGGCGGGCTGTATGGTGTGTGTGACCGCACAGGAGATGATTCCTGAGGCGGTGGAACCGGATGAAGTGGCCGGTGTCATCAGCATCGTGCTGGGGTTTGCGCTGATGATGGCACTGGATGTGGCCCTATGATATAGTAAAAGCAATGCCGGACAGACCTTTTGGCCTGCCCGGCATTGCTTTTATGCAAAAAGGATTTATACCGTCTGCTGCTGGTTCTGACGCAGATGCCGCCGCACTACCAGCAGACAGCCGAGATGCACCAGTGCGGTCAGCGTCCAGCTGATGGGGTAGCTGATGTACAGCATAAAGGGGGTGCGGTTCAGCTGGAAAATGGTGGCGATCCATACCAGCCGCAGTGCGCATACGCCCACAAGGCTTACCACCATGGGCAGCACGCTGTAACCCAGCCCGCGCAGGCTGCTGGCCAGCACGTCCATGATGCCGCACAGCAGATAGGAGCCGCAGATGATCCTTAACCGCTCGATGCCGGTAGCAATGACCGCGGTGTCCGAGGAGTAGAAGCGCAGCAGCTGGTTCCCTGCCAGCGCTGCGCCGCCGCCCAGCACAAGGCCGGTCACCACGACACACAGCAGACAATTGCGGATCACCCGGTCAAGGTTGTGGTACTTGCGTGCGCCGATGTTCTGGCTGGTAAAGGTGACAGCGGCCTGCGCAAAGGCGTTCATGGCGGTATACACAAAGCCCTCCAGATTAGAGGAGGCAGAGTTGCCCGCCACCACCATGGAGCCGAAGGAGTTGATGGAGGACTGGATGACCACGTTGGAAAGGCTAAACACCGTGCTTTGCAGCCCGGCAGGCAGACCGATGAGCAAGATCTGCTTCAGCGTCCCGGCGTGGAAGGCCAGCCGCCGCAGGTCCAGCCGCAGCGCACCCTCCTCCCGGACGAGCATCCCGGTCACCAGCAGCGCGGACACGGTCTGGCTGATGATGGTGGCCAGTGCTACGCCTGCCACGCTCATGGAAAAGCCGATGACAAAGACAAGATTCAGCACCACGTTGATGACGCCGGCAGCGGCCAGACAGTACAGCGGGCGCTTGGTGTCGCCTACGGCCCGCAGCAGCGCACTGCTGAAGTTGTACAGCATGGTCATGGGCATTCCGATAAAATAGATCTTCAGGTACAGGGCGGAAAGACCGATCACATCCTCCGGGCAGCTCATCAGCTCCAGCAGGCCGCGCGCGGTGCAAAAGCCCACCACCGCCAGCAGCACGCCGCTGACCAAGCCCAGCGCCACGGCGGTATGTACCGTATCCTGCACGCCTTTTTCGTCCCGGGCACCAAAGCACCGGGCTGCCACCACGTTGGCACCCAGCGAAAGCCCGACGAACAGGTTGACCAGCAGATTGATCAGCGCACCGTTGGAGCCAACAGCGGCCAGCGCCGTGCTGCCCGCAAAGCGCCCCACCACCACAACGTCGGCGGCGTTGAACAGCAATTGCAGAATGCTGGATGCCGCCAGCGGCACAGAAAACAAAATGATCTTTTGCAGCATGGGCCCGCTGGTCAGGTCTGCGGAACGGCTGGTCGTAGCCATGAGTTATCTACCTCCTATAATAAACCTGAATTGACATAGCAATTGCCTATTATAGCGCGATATTAGGTAAAAAACAAGAGGTAAAGCGTCCACTTCCTCCAAAATCGCCAAATATCAGCCGCCAGGCACAGCCTGCAATTGAAAAATGCTGCCCATACTGCTATAATAAAGCGGTACACCCGTAGAAAACGGAGGAAGTTTTATTTATGTATCGAAATCGGATCAAACGGCTGCTGGATATTTTGCTGTCGGCCTGCGGCATCCTGTGCCTTTCGTGGCTGCTGCTGCTTCTGGCTGTTGCCATCAAGCTGGACTCGCCCGGGCCGGTGCTTTTCCGGCAGAAGCGGGTAGGCATCGGCAAGCGGCATTTCCAGATCCTCAAGTTCCGCACCATGCGCATCGACACCCCGCACGATATGCCTACCCATCTGCTGCACGACCCGGAGCAGTATATCACCCGCATGGGGCACTTTCTGCGCAAGACCAGTCTGGACGAGCTGCCCCAGCTGTGGAACATCCTTGTGGGGGATATGGCAGTCATCGGGCCGCGCCCGGCGCTGTGGAACCAGTACGACCTGTTGGCTGAGCGGGACAAGTACGGCGCAAACGATGTGCGCCCGGGGCTGACCGGATGGGCGCAGATCCACGGCCGGGACGAACTAGAAATTGCCGAAAAGGCAAAGCTGGACGGCTGGTATGTGGAGCATATCAGCTTTGGGCTGGATGTAAAGTGCTTCTTTGGCACCATTACCGCCGTGCTCAAGCATGACGGCGTGGTGGAGGGCGGCACCGGCACTTTGCACGATGAAAAATAAGGCGCACCGCCGCCGTGCCACGCCTTTGCGCTGCGGAAAAATCGTTTGTGACAGATAGAGCAAGCCCGGAAGGTCTGCGGATCTTCCGGGCTTCCATTTTTACGGGAAGGGACTGAAGCGGAAAGCGGCATCTGCGAAAGCCCTGTTATTTTCGCCCTTTTCTGCGCATAATAAATCCGAAAAATGCGCAGGGAGGCCGTAAAATGTCCAAGCACAGCATCGTCAGGTGGATAAAGATTATAGGGGCTTATCTGCTGGTGGCAGCCGTGGCGGCGCTGGGCTGGCTGTGGTGCGCCCTGCCGGAGCAGGTTTATCTGGAACCGGAACAGCCGCTCATGCTGCCGCGCTTTGGCTGGGTGGAACCGCTGCGCGGGCACGGCAGCCGCAATGTGGCCAGCACCCGGGCAGCGGGCAGCTATCAGACTACGCTGGCGCTGGGCGGCTGGCTGCCGGTCAAGACCATCCGCGCCACCGTGATGCAGCGCCCCACGGTTACGGTATGCGGCACGCCTTTTGGGGTGAAGATGTTCTCAGAGGGGGCGCTTGTCGTGGGCTTTTCCGAGGTGCATACCGCCGCCGGTACGGTGAACCCTGCAAAGCAGGCGGGGCTGCGGCTGGGCGACCGGGTCATCCGCATGGGGAACACCGTCACCGAGACCAATGAGCAGGTCCATGCCGCGCTGGAAGCCGCTGCCGGTGCGGCGGTGGAGGTGGTCTACGTCCGCAAGGGCGAGCAGCGGCAGACCACCCTTTTGCCGGTGTGGGATACCCAGAACGCCCAGTGGCGGGCAGGAATGTGGGTGCGGGATTCCTCCGCCGGGGTGGGTACGCTGACCTTTGTGGACGCGCAGGCCGGGGTGTTTGCCGGGCTGGGTCACCCCATCAGCGACAGTGACACCGGCGAGCAGGTCGCCCTGCGCAGCGGCGAGATCGTGGCCTGCCAGATCGTGGGCTGCACCGGCGGCACCGCCGGCAGCCCCGGGGAGCTGAAGGGTAAATTTATCAGCGACCACGCCCTTGGCAGGATCTGCATCAACGGCGAAAACGGCGTCTACGGCACGGTAAGCACCGCCATTGCCGGGCAGCAGACGGAGCTTGCCTTTGCGCAGGAGGTGCTGCCCGGCGCGGCAGAGATATTGACCACTACCAACGGCGAAACGCCCCGCAGCTACCGCGTCTATATTGAAAAGGTGAACGATGCCGACCCGCGCCGCAACATGGTGCTGCGCGTCACCGACCCGGCACTGCTGGCACAGACCGGCGGCATCGTGCAGGGGATGAGCGGCAGTCCCATCCTGCAAAACGGGCGGCTGGTGGGCGCGGTGACCCATGTGCTGGTCAATGACCCGACACGAGGCTACGGCATTTTTGCGCAAACCATGCTGGAACAGGCACATTCCGTGTCCGGAACGGATGCGGCAGCATAAAAAAGTAGGACATTCGAGCGGAATTTCCATAATTTCCCAAAATAAACCGTTGAACTGTCTGGAAAATTATGGTAAAATCCATGGTATTAAAGGAACTGCACACATTGGAGGAAACAACCATGGATAAAGTGAGATTCTTGATGTCGGATACCGGTGCTCAGATCACAGAAGCCTGCCGCGAGGCGCTGGAGCAAAAGGGCGTGGAAGTGACCGTTGTGGAAAAGGATGGAAATAAGGTTTTACAGAAGATGCTGGCCGTTCGTCCGCAGGTGGTGCTGCTGGATGCCTTTATGCCCGGGCTGGATGCGCTGGCGGTCAAGCAGCGCTACAACGCTGCAGGGGAGCGCCACACCTCGTTTTTCGTTACCGGCGCGTTCCAGAGCGAGGAAATGGTACAGGAACTGCTGGACGAAGGCTTTGCCTACTATTTTGTCAAGCCCTTTGACGAAAGCGTCCTTGCCGCCCGGGTGCTCAAGGCAGCCAGCGGACAGGAAAAGCACCTGCTCCACACCAGTGTGGACAGCGACGAGCTGACCGTCACCGAGATATTGCACCAGATCGGCGTGCCTGCCCACATCAAGGGCTACCAGTTCCTGCGGGATGCCATCCTGCTCACCATGAATGAGCCGGAGTACATCAACGCCGTGACTAAGCGCCTGTACCCGGAAATCGCCAAGAAAAACGGTACCACCGCCAGCCGCGTGGAGCGCGCCATCCGCCACGCCATCGAGGTTGCATGGGACAGGGGAGACGTGGATACCCTCAATAGCTACTTCGGCTATACCATCCATAACCTGCGCGGGAAACCTACCAACTCGGAGTTCATCGCGATGATAGCCGATAAGATGCGGCTGGATAAACGCCAGAGGGTGGGATAAACAAGCAGGAAAAACAGAAACGGGGATACTATTATAGACAGCGCGGGATGCTCCAAAGGCTTCATCTGAAAAGGTGGAGCCTTTTCTCTTTGCATTTTCCCTCCCATCTGGTACAATGGTGCAGAAGGGAAGTGACAAAATGCCGGAAGTGGATGCGATCCGTGCGCAGCTGTTTGCGCTGCAAGATAAGGAATATCAGGTCTTTCACAGCCGCCTGATGCCCACCCTGCCACCGGAAACGGTGATCGGGGTGCGGGTGCCGCTGCTGCGCAAGCTGGCAAAGCAGCTGACAGATACCCCGGAAGCGGAGGTGTTTGTGCAAGATCTGCCGCATTTTTATTATGAAGAAAACGCTCTCCACGCCTTTCTGCTGGAGTCTGTCCGGGATTTCGGCACAGCGCTGGCGGCAACTGAGCGCTTTTTGCCCTATGTGGATAACTGGGCAGTCTGCGATAGCTTCAGCCCCAAGGTGTTTGCGCAGCATAAGCCGGAACTGCTGACCGCTATCCGGCGCTGGCTGGGCTCTGACCAAGTGTATACCGTGCGCTACGGGATCGGGATGCTGATGCGGTATTATCTGGATGATGCCTTCAGCCCGGAATATCTGGCTTGGGCGGCGGCGGTGCACAGCGAGGAATACTATGTCAATATGATGCGGGCGTGGTATTTTGCCACTGCACTGGCAAAGCAGCCGGCAGCGGCACTGCCGTGGCTGACCGAAAAGCGGCTGGACGTGTGGACGCACAACAAGACCATTCAGAAAGCGGTGGAAAGCTACCGCATCCCCCCGGAACAAAAGCAGGCTTTGCGGGCACTGCGCATTCGTTCACAAAAGCTTTGCGAAGAACGGCGCGTTTGACTGTTTACATTGTGGGAGTTTTATTGTAAAATATAGTATAGTAAAAATGCCGGGCTATCCGGCGAAAGATAAAACAGGTGGTGTTTGGATTATGGCATTGAAATATAAGCGTATCCTTCTGAAGATCAGCGGTGAGGCGCTGGGCGGCGAAAAGGGCATGGGCTTTGACGAGCCCACCATGGACGCCATTTGCGGCGGCGTGAAAAAGGCTCATGAGCTGGGCGTGCAGATCGGCATCGTGGTAGGCGGCGGCAACTTCTGGCGCGGCCGCTCCAGCGGTAAGATGGAGCGCACCCTGGCCGATAAGATCGGTATGCTGGCTACGGTGATGAACGCACTGGCTGTCTCCGATAAGCTGGAGCAGCTGGGTGTACCCACCGAGGTGTTCACCTCGATCACCATGCCGCAGGTGGCACCTGCCTTTACCCGCAAGGATGCTCTGCGCGCCATGGACGAGGGCAAGATCGCTGTGTTCGGCGGCGGCACCGGCAATCCCTTCTTCTCTACCGATACGGCTACCGCCCTGCGCGCCGTAGAGGTGAGCGCCGATGTAATGTTCAAGGCAACCATGGTGGACGGCGTTTACGATAAGGACCCCCACAAGTACCCGGATGCCAAAAAGTACGATACCCTTACCTTTACCAAGGTGCTGGAGGATCAGCTGGCCGTTATGGACGGCACCGCAGCTACCCTGTGCCGCGACAACAAGCTGCCCATTCTGGTGTTTGATCTGGCCGACCCGGACAACATCGCACGGGCTGTGCAGGGCGAAAACGTGGGCACGCTGGTCTACGAGGGCTGAGCATAGTGCCCCGGTGCAACTGCATACGATTGGATAGAGCAGCAGCGGCGCAGTGCGCTGCCTGCATGGATCAATAGAATAAAGAAACAGGAGAACAACGACAATGAGCAGCAACACCAAGGTTTTCGAAGATAAGATGAAGAGCTCTGTGGAGCACCTGAGCCGCGAGCTGGCTGCGGTGCGCGCAGGCCGTGCAAACCCCGCCGTGCTGGATAAGGTGGTCGTGGATTACTACGGTGCACCCACCCCCATCCAGCAGTTGGCAGCTGTGGCCGTTTCTGAGGCTCGCACTCTCACCATCACCCCTTGGGACCGCACCCTGCTGCGTCCCATCAGCAAGGCGATCATGGCCAGCGATGTGGGCATTACCCCCATTGATGACGGCGTTACCATCCGCCTGAACTTCCCCGCACCCAACGAGGAGCGCCGCAAGCAGCTGGCAAAGGAAGTCTCCAAGCTGGGCGAGGATGCCAAGGTGGCTGTGCGCAATGTGCGCCGCGATGCCATGGATAAGGCCAAGGCCATGAAGAAGGCCGGCGAGCTGACCGAGGACACCCAGAAGACCATGGAAGAGGATGTCCAGAAGCTGACCGATAAGTATATCAAGAACATTGATGCTGCCGTGGAAGAAAAGCAGAAGGAGATCATGGCCGTCTGATCCGCAGCACACAATAACGATTGGGAGGTGCCGTGCGCTGGTGGAAGGTGCGCGGCACTTTTTGCAGGCAGCCTTGCTGCCGGGAGGTATAAATGACACACCCCAAAGAATTTGCTGAAGGGCTTTCCATCGGCATCATTATGGACGGCAATGGCCGCTGGGC
>OLRS01002514.1_pt1 | contig 14098 bp, 16 predicted proteins | sample 1673171 | NCBI WGS metagenome assembly OLRS01 (sample SAMEA3136762, study PRJEB25190) | human gut metagenome | biome: human gut; feature: human-associated habitat; material: faeces | place: Austria | collected 2013
TGGAAGACAGCGCAAAATTGATTTACACCTGGAATGATACGGTTCCGAGGGAAGAGGAGTTCCCGATGCCCGTAGTGAAGCTGGACGGCGTGGATATCCCGGTACCCACAGGCCTCGGCTTCAGCGGACAGTTGGGAAGCGGCGTATGGGCAGCGCTGCTTGGCACGGCGACTATGGCGGCTCTGGCATATCTGGCATACAGGAGACGGCGATACGATGGAACGCGATAAGGCTGAAGTAAAATATTTTCTGATCCGGCTGGGTGTGATGATGGTAGTCTTCTGGCTGCTGTTCGGAGTGGTTTTCGGCGTCACGGCCATGAAAGACAATTCTATGAGCCCGAAGCTGGAGGCAGGCGATCTGGTGCTGTACTATCGGCTGGGAAAAAAGCTGAACGATCGCTCAGTGATTGTATTTTGCAAGGAGGGCAGGCAGTATGTGGGCCGTATTGTGGCCCGTGGCGGGGACACCGTGGAGGTGGCCGGAGAGGATGGACTTTACATCAATGGCTATCAGGTTCTGGAAACTGACATTTATTACCGGACGCCGGTATATGATGGAAAGGTGGACTATCCGGTGACACTGAAAGAGGACGAGGTCTTTGTGCTCTGCGATTACCGGGAGGGGGCTTTAGACAGCCGGTATTTCGGGCCGGTGAAACACTCTGAGATAAAGGGGACTGTTATTACAGCAGTCCGCAGATCGGAACTATGAGAACTGTAAAACGAGGCAGGAAAGAGAGAGGGAACGAGATGAAATTTCAGAGAATCGCAGGCAGACTGGCAGCAGGAATGATGACAGGAGCAGTGCTTCTGACTACATTTGGCGGAAATGCGCTGGCAGCGACGGAGGTAACGCCTTTGCAAGAGATGAAATATAAAAAGATTGTGACCACAGATGGGCATACGTACGCTCCGGATACGAGCTTTTCCTTTACGCTGACGCCGGTGGATCACAGCAAAGATACGACGCAGGCAACCTTTGCGGATAATGTGGTTTTATCCGGCGTAGAGGGTGGTCTGACTATGGAAAAGGGAACCATTACATTTGCGCCGTCCGGGACAGCGCCTGCAGCCTTCTATGAAGGCAGCGATAATATCAAATGGGATATTACAAAATTTACGAGACCGGGCGTCTATCATTATCAGGCGAGGGAAACAGCCGGTAATTACGAGGGTATCGTTTATGACGGAACGGTTTATGATGTCTATGTATTTGTCTTAAAGGATGATACCGGCAGCCTGTATGTAAAAAATATCCTCTGCACAAAGCCGGTGACGGATAAAGAGGGGAATACCAAGGACACGAAATCTGACCTGATTTTCACCAATGATTACGGCAGGGAGCATGACACAACGCACGATATCACCATCGTCAAAAAAGTTACCGGAAATATGGGCGAGACAAATAAAGACTTCAGGTTCCATGTAAAAGTGAAAGGCGCAGACGGTGAATGGTATAAGGTTGTCATCACAGATAAAGAGGGCGGAAGGGTAACGGAGACACATCTGGAGAACAACGTGGAAGCGGAGTATACCATCAAGGATACCGGTTCCATCCATATCTATGGCCTGACTGCCGGTGATACCTATACGGTAAATGAACAGGATTATACCGCAGACGGTTACACCACGAAATATGTGGATGCGGACGGAAAAGAGGTATCGAAGGAGAATCAGGTAACGGGAGACGGGAAGCTGCTCTACGTGGAGAACCACCGCGACGCCAAAATTCCCGGCGGCGTAGTCAGCACCGTAGCTCCCTATGCTCTGATGCTGGCCTTCGCGGCAGCGATGATCTTCTTCTTTGGACGTAAGAAAAAGCTGTTCGGGGAATAAGAAATGTGGCGGGCAGCAGCGAGAGTGGCCGGGATTGGGAACCGGTTACTCACCATAATTGCAGGCCTGCTGGTCTTTGTAATGCTGGCCTACGGTACGTATTCCCTCTGGGATACGTACCGGGTAAGCCAAAATGCTTTTGTATCCGCCGAACTTCTGGATTATAAGCCGGTAGGAGATGGAGAAAGCGCAGGCTTTGCGGAGCTTCAGGAACTGAATCCCGACGTGCGCGCCTGGATCACCATACCGGATACGCATATCGACTATCCGGTGCTGCAGGGAGAAAACGATATGATCTATGTCAATCAGGACGTCTACGGCGAATTTTCTCTGTCTGGCGCAATATTCCTGGCCAGCGCGGACAGTCCCGATTTCTCCGACAGCTACAGCCTGCTCTACGGTCACCATATGGAAAATGGCGCCATGTTCGGCGATGTGGCGAAATTTACAGAAACAGCGTATTTTACAGAGCATCCGGACGGCGTCCTGTATCTGCCGGATAAGGAATTGACTATCCATATTTTTGCGTGTGTGGAGACGGACGCCTATGATGAACAAATCTATCACAGCGGAAAAGACGTGGATGTTTCAGGGCTTCTGTCTCATATCAGAAAAAAGGCGGTACAGTATCGGGAAGCAGTTTGGGGTGAGAAGCTTATCGGGCTTTCCACCTGCGCAGATGATGTGGGAACCAATGGACGCGTGGTAGTATTCGGCTGGCTGGAAGAAACGTCAGCCGGAAGGGAGGTGTAAACACCTGTGAAAAATAAGAAAAAAAAGGTCTGGAAATGGGCGCCGCTTTTCGTTTTTATTCTTAGCCTGTGGCTGCCGGTGAAGACAGAGGCGGCAGAAAAAAGCTGTACGCTCACCATACCGGTGCAGGTCGAAGTGAGTGGTGAAAATATCCCGGGCGGTAAAGATTATAAAGTAACCCTGGAAGCGGTGACAAAGAACGCGCCGCTGCCCATAGAGACCGTGAAGACCCGCACCGGCGCGGGCACGATTACCTTCGGCCCCGTCACCTATGGAGAGGTCGGAACGTATCAGTACCGCATTTCCCAGGATACGGACAGCGCCGAACGCTTCAACTATGACCGGACGGCTTATCTGGTGGACGTACAGGTGATCCGCCGGGGCGATGGCACCCTGACGGCAGAAGTGGTGGCAAAGCGGGAAGGAAAGCAGGAAAAATCCGACGCGATTCGCTTTGATAACCGGTATGATGCGCCGAAAAATCAAAGCTCCGGAGGCTCCGGTGGACACCGGAGTGCTGTCAGAGCCGTCCGGACCGGCGACACACAGCATCCGCTGATGTGGCTGTTGACAGCCGGGGCTGCGGCAATGGCGATAGCACTGATTATCAGAAAAAGTATCGCGAAGAAACGGGAAAAGAAGGAACGCATTTACAGACAGCGCATGTCGGTTTACCGATAGGCGAAAGGAAAGCAAAAAAAGAACCGCAGCCGGAACCCGATTTTCCGGCTACGGTTCTTTTGGTTATAAAATCAGCGCTCCATTTAAGATCTGGACACGCTTGCGGGAGTCAGAACACTGGAAATAATCTTACTGAAGGCCTTCATGAAAATGAAGAGCAGTACCGTATTGATCCCCAGGGAAACGATACATTTTACAAGACGGATGGTGAAGAGATACTTCCATTCCATGCCGTACATAAAATGTAGCCACAGGGTATTCAGCGTGCAGGCCTCCACAAATTCAAAGAAGGCAGCCGCGAAAACACGAACCGGGGTTACCCTGGAGCGATACAGAATCAGGCCGAACGCAAAACCGAGAATCGCGTAGCTTATGGTAAAGCCCGGGAAAAAGGGACCGGTCTGCGGAGCAGCGAAAAAGCTGACCACATCGCCTGCGATACCTGCCGTCATACCCATCACCGGACCGCCGTAGGCAGCTGCAGCAGCCAGCGCCAGGAAAGCAAAGCGGAATTCCAGATACGGGGTAAGCTTCAGATTAAAAAAGGAAAGAGCTACGTACGCGGCCACGAAAAGACCGCACAGACAGATACTCTGTACCTTCCGGAGATTGTTAAACTGTTCACGAAAGGAAAGGGCATCCTTGGAAAAAAACTGCATAAAAAATACACCTCCATACTTGTGTGTGAGAAACAGGTTACAAAATAAATAATATCGAGACTGCTTATGAAGCCCGATTCCTCCACACATGAGATGTACTCATCTGTAGCAACGGGTGCGGATAATATATCGTAAGACCGAGTCAAAGCTCTCCTTTTCGTTTCGCGGCGACTCCCCAGCCTGCGAACACTTGACGCATAAAATCCTACTTCGCTATTATTTATTTTTCGTTCAGATTGTATCCGAACAGGTACATTATAACATAGATTTTCCAAAAAGCAAGAAAGATTATCAAAAATTTAACGAAACTTTGAAAAAGCCTCCTTGCATAATCCTTCAGAACATGGTATCCTAAAAACCAATGTCGATTTTGGCATATCGCAAATCATTCCTGTGACAAAAATTTCTTATCGTAAAGCGAGGGCTTAGATAAGATGTTTCGATAGAAAGAGGTGTAAAAATGATACTGGATGCAATCCTGGACGCGCTTCTGGATACCGCGAAGACCGTGCCGTTTCTGCTGGCCGCCTTTCTGCTTCTGGAGACGCTGGAGCATTATTCCAATAACTTTATGAATCGTGCCCTGGGAAAAATGGGCAAGGCAGGCCCTCTGGTTGGAGCCATCTTTGGCTGCGTTCCCCAGTGCGGTTTCTCCGTAGCAGCGGCGAACCTGTATTCCGGCGGCGTTATCACTCTGGGAACCCTGATGGCCGTATTCCTGTCCACCTCCGACGAGGCCATCCTGATACTGTTCAGCCATCCGGGCAGCGGCCGGGTCATCGGACAGCTTCTTCTGGGCAAAATGCTGATCGGCATTGTGGCCGGATACCTGTTGGACTTTATGCTTCGTAAGAAAAAGGAGCACAAGCACATCGAAGATATGTGCCGCGGTTGTGGCTGCAGCGACGACAGCGGAATCGTAAAACCGGCTGTGCGTCATACCATTCAGCTGACCATCTATGTCTTCGTTTTCACCGCCATCCTGAACATCGTACTGGGATGGGTGGGTATGGACACCCTGACCACCTTCCTGGGCAAAGACACCTGGTTCCAGCCCTTCCTGACCGCGCTTCTGGGACTCATCCCCAACTGCGCTTCCTCAATTCTCATCACCGAGCTCTACCTGGCCGGGGGCCTGAGCCTTGCGTCCGCCATGGGCGGTTTATGCGCCGGAGCAGGCGTCGGCCTGGCAGTCTTATTCCGGGAAAATCATCCGGCGAAGGAAAATGCAGCCATCGTAGGTCTCCTGTACCTGCTGTCCGCCGGAGCGGGCCTGTTGCTGGAATTTATTTTATAGTAGAAATCAAGACAAAGGGATTCTGTAAAAAGCAGGATCCTTTTTATATAAAGCTTCTGAAGGTAGCCAGACCGGAACAGATATGATAAGATAGAAAAAAGGGACAAAAGAAAAGATAAACGGAGGTGCCTATGAAAAAAGCAGGAGGATATTTAAAAAGCATATTGCCGCTTGTGGCTATGCTGGGAATACAATTTGCGGCTTCTACGGTTCAGATGATAAGGTTCATGGTGCAATATGGCGTGGAAGAGGGAACACAGATATACATGAACGATACCATGACGGTATTGCTGATCTCTGACGTACTGCTGCTTGGTGTAGCAGGCCTCTGGTATTATATCAGTGTGGTACGGTGGCGGGAGAAATACGGGATCCGGGAGATGTCACTGTTTCAAAAAAAAGATCTGGTAAGCCTGCTTCTGATGGCGGTGGGCGCGCAGTTTCTGATAGGGATTCTGATGAGCGGCTGGGAGGTGCTGGATCCGAAATCCATGCAGGAGTACACGGATCTGATAGAAGACGCGGGTCTTGGAGAAAGTGGAATTTCCGCGATCCTGGCGACGGTCATCATTGGCCCGATTGCGGAGGAGTTGATCTTCCGCGGCCTGACGGTCGAATATCTGAAGCGGGCGGGAGCCTCCTTCTGGGTGATCAATATCCTGCAGGCTCTGTTTTTTGGCATTGCCCATCTCAACCTGGTACAGGGAAGCTATGCCTTTCTGATAGGCCTTCTGGCCGGATATCTGGTGCTGCGCTATCGTTCCATCTGGGCTGGGATTGCCTTCCATATGCTGTTTAATGGGTATTATCTTTTGGAACCTCTGGTAGCCGGAGCCCTGGGCTTTTTGCCTGAGGTGCTGCAGGCGATCTGCTTCGTGGTATTCGGCCTGCTTCTGGTGGCGCTGCCCCTGCGGAGACTGATACGGAAAACAGAAGAACAGGACATGGAATAAAACCGAAATGAGATTTGAGAGATGACTTTTTCACCAAGCATCTCTCATTTTTTTGTCTATGTTTCCGGATTGACCGGTAGCCTGGGCTATGATACAATGATGAAAACTAGGAAACTTTTTTTGGTTTCCGGGTTTCCCCTGACAAAAAGGAAACACCCTAAGGAGGGATGAATGAGAGAGAAAATCATTGATACAGCCATAGAAGAATTTACGAAACATGGATCGAAATTTACCATGAACGATGTGGCGAAGGAATTAGGGATTAGTAAAAAAACCATCTACACCATCTTTGAGAGCAAGCAGGATGTGCTGGTGGGAATTGCCGACCGGTATGCCCGGGATTTTACCGATATGAGGGAAGCCATTGAACAGGATGACAGTTTGGATACTCTGGAAAAGCTGGAACGGCTGTTCTGCGCGATTCCCACCAAGTATTACAATATCGGCCTCAGCCGGCTCTTTGAGGTGGCTCGGAAGTATCCAAAGCAGTACAGATACCTGATGGAGGCGGTGAATCAGGGCTGGATCCTTGCGGAGCAATATCTGGAGCGGGGCGTACGGGAAGGTAAGATCCGAAAGGATATCTCCGTTCCGGTGGTAATGGCGATGATCCGGGGAACGGTAACCTGTTTTACGGAGAGCGATATTCTCTATAAAAACGGGCTGACCTACGAGCAGGGAAAAGAAGAGATGGTTCAGATCATCATGAAGGGGATAAGAGCAGCGTGAAAGACGCTTTCCGCAGTTACCTGCTGTGAGGATTGCAGAAATAAGAAAAAGGAGAGTGAGACAATGTTTTTTCAGATTTATGGAGAAACCGCAGGCTGGCAGCTGTTAGGCTGGCTGCTGGTCTTTGCCGGACTGGTATTGATGAACGAGGTGGCAAGACGGACCAAATGGGGCGGAATCGCGTGTTTCCTGGCTCTTCCCGCAGTGCTGACGGTGTATTTTATCGCGATCTACATCGGGGCGGCGACGGGCGCAGAATGGGCGTTGCAGAATGACACCTACGTACATATGAACAGCTGGTTCCATTACGCCAAGCTGTACGCGGCGACGGCGGGCTGTATCGGATTTATGGTACTGAAATACAACTGGGGAAAACTGGGAAAATCACACTGGTTTAAAGCCTTCCCCTTTGTGATTGTGGCAATCAACATTCTGATCGCGGTGGCCTCTGATTTTGAATCCGCTATCCGGGCCGGATCTCTGGCAGGCGGCTGGTGGCTGTCCTCAGAGGGCGTATGGCTGTATGGCGGCTGGTGGAATGTGCTGAATGGCCTGGCGGGTCTATTCAATATCGTATGTATGACCGGCTGGTGGGGCATTTACTCCTCTAAAAATAAGCAGGATATGCTGTGGCCGGATATGATCTGGGTATACATTCTGGCATATGACATCTGGAATTTCCAGTATACCTATCTGAATCTGCCGACCCATTCCTGGTACTGCGGTCTGGCACTGCTTCTGGCACCCACCTTTGCGGCGGCTCTCTGGAATAAGGGCGGCTGGATCCAGAACCGTGCCAATACCCTGGCTCTGTGGTGTATGTTCGCACAGGTATTTCCGCTGTTCCAGGACGCCAGCCGTTTCACTACGGTGACCTCCGTCTACGGCGAGGGCGGCATAGCCGCGGCAATGGGAAGCACTATGCCGGTTACCGCGAATCCTACGGCGCAGGGACTGATTTCTGTGATTGCGTTTGCAGTCAACGTATTTAGCTTCGCTTATATCCTGAAGCAGGCGAAGGTACAGAAGAAGAATCCGTGGAAGGAAGAGATTTTCGTGGATACGAAGGATTATCAGGAGGCAATGGCCAGAACCAGATAAGGCTTTGGAACAGTTACAGGGGCGTGCTCGGGACGGAAAAATTCCGCTCCGGGCACGCCCCTTATTGAAGATATTGAAGAAACGGATTATGAGCCGGATTGCTTCCGGTATACCAGCCAGGAATATACGTAGAGCCAGAGGGTGCCTGCAAGAATAAAGCCAAAGGCCAGCACGGTCATAAGCCTGGAGGGGAAGACACCGGACAGGATCAGGAGAATTCCCATGATACAGAAGAGAACGCCGCCCATGGCGTGGGTTTTCTTCCAGACATATTCATTTTCCAGGGTCCAGGGCGTCTTGATTCCCATGGTGTAATTGGTGCGAAGCTGCGGCATATAGTTGCCGATGGCCAGAAAGAGAATTCCCACGGCCACGGGAACCACCTGCTCGATCCGCACCGGAAGGCCGAAAATGACAGCGTCGGTAGCCCAGGTAAGGCAGATCAGAAACAGGGTCATAGTGTAAATAAAAATATCAAAGGCCTTCTTATGGAGCGTGTAGCTTTTCTTCCTTGGATCGATATAGGGCAGCAGCTTCATGAAAAAGAACAGGATACAGGGCAGCGCCGCAAGGAACAGGGTCACGTATTTGTTGGAATAGCCGTTGACCGTCCCGTCAAAGCCCCAGTGGGTGGGGACGATGTCCGGCATTCCCGGCAGCAGGCAGGCGTGGGCCAGCAGAGAGACTATGGAAAGTCCGATAAAAAAACAATCCTTTTTCGTTAATTTCATTTCTTATTTTCCTCCTTTGGAAAAATCAAAAAACCATTTCATAAGTTCCTGGAAAACAGTCATATTCAGGCTGTAGACGATGTTCTGGCCTCTGCGCTCGTCCAGCACCAGTCCCGAGGACTTCAGGACATTCAGGTGATGGCTGACGGAAGGCTTGGAGATATCGAAGCAGCCGGCGATTTCCCCGGCAGTCAGATCTCCCTCGGTCAGCAGCTCCAGAATCCGCCGCCGGGTGGGATCCGACAAAGCCTTAAAAGCATCATTTAACATAGTGACTCCTTTCCTGATATTCAGAAACCGATATTTAGATAGTTAGATGAATAACTAAATATCTAAACACAAAATAGCACACAGGAATAGAAAAGTCAAGAAAATTTATAGATGATAAATTTTACATAAAGGCGGCAGAAGCTGGACACATTGAGAACAGGAAAATGTAGATTTTTCATTCTGGATGTGGTAGAGTAAAGCAGTAAGAAAAATAAAACGCGCCGGGCCGGGAGAACCCGGCAGCGGGCTCATATAAGGAGGTTATCATTATGGCAGTGATAGAGATTACAGAAGCAAACTTTGAGACAGAGGTATTGAAGTCTGACGTTCCCGTACTGGTGGATTTCTGGGCTGTATGGTGCGGACCCTGTCAGATGCAGGGACCTATTATCGACGAGCTGGCGGAAGAGGTACAGGGCGTTAAATTCGGCAAGCTGAATGTGGATGAGAACATGGGACTGGCGCAGAAGTTCCGCGTCATGAGCATTCCGACCCTGATGCTGTTCAAGGATGGACAGGCCGCAGCCACGGTCGTAGGTCTGCAGTCCAAAGAAGCTGTAAAGAATCTGCTGGGAGTCTGAGATGGCATACGACGTAATCATAGTAGGCAACGGACCGGCCGGGTTGTCGGCGGCCCTTTACACCAGCCGGGCGAATCTAAAGACCCTAGTCATCGGCAAGGATGACGGCGCGCTGACAAAAGCGGACAGGATCGAAAACTATTTCGGCATGGCGGAGCCCATATCCGGCTGCGAGCTGGTGGAGAATACCAAAAAACAGGCACGCACCCTTGGCGCGGAGCTGATGGAGGATGAGATTTTTCATATCAGCCGGAACGGCGGTTTCCGGCTGGAAGGGCGAAAAGGCGTCTATGAAGCGAAGACCGTCCTGCTGGCTACCGGAACCGCGAGAAAGACCGCGAATATCCCGGGATTTTCGAAGCTGGAAGGCCGCGGCGTCAGTTACTGTGCGGTCTGCGACGCATTCTTTTATCGTGGCCGGAAGGTGGGCGTCCTGGGAAATGAGGACTATGCCATCCATGAACTTGGCCAGCTTCTGCCTGTAGTCGGCGAAGCTGTGATCCTGACCAACGGAAAAGCGCTCACTGCAGCAGCTCCGGAGGGCGTGGCTGTGATAGAGAAAAAGCTGATTTCCGTAAATGGGGAAGAACAGCTGGAAAGCGTAAGCTTCGATGACGGTGAGACCCTTGCCCTGGACGGCTTATTTGTGGCGCTGGGAAGTGCCGGAGCCGCCGAGCTGGCCCGGAAAATCGGAGCCATGACAGAAGGACGGAACATCAAAGTGGATGAAGAAATGGCCACCAACGTACCGGGACTTTACGCAGCCGGAGACTGCACCGGAGGTCTTTTGCAGATTTCCAAGGCAGTAGGCGAGGGCGCAAAGGCTGCCATGAGCATGATCCGTTTTGTGCGGCAGCAAAAAAATAATTCAAACTGAAGGAGAAACAAAAAATGAAACTGATGATAGCGTCAGATATTCACGGTTCCGCGTATTACTGTGAAAAGCTTCTGAAAGCCTACGATGAGGAGAAAGCAGATAAGCTGCTGCTGTTGGGCGACATCCTGTATCACGGTCCCCGCAACGACCTGCCGAAGGATTACGCGCCCAAGCAGGTGATTGCCATGCTGAATCCCAGAAAGCAGGATCTGCTGTGTGTGCGCGGCAACTGCGATACGGAAGTGGATCAGATGGTGCTGGAATTCCCGATACTGGCGGACTACTGCATTCTGTATCTGAATGAGCGGATGATTTTCGCCACCCATGGCCATGTGTTCAACGAGAAGAACCTGCCGCAGCTTAAAAAGGGTGACATTCTGCTCCACGGACACACCCATGTGCCTGTATGTAAGGAGACGGAGGACTATATTTACCTGAATCCCGGATCCGTATCCATCCCGAAGGAGAACAGCTGGCATGGCTATATGATTCTGGAGGATGGCACATTTGTCTGGAAGGATCTGGAAGGAAACGTACAGAAGGAATTCTGCCCGCAATTATAACGGATAGCTGTCTGTATGGCAGGGCAATTCATGGAAAATAGTGTATGAAAAAGAAAAGCTTCCGAATCCATGCGGTAAAAACCGTTTGGAATCCGGAAGCTTTTTTGACAACATCCTCTCTTATTCTTCGATATGCTCGAGACCCTGGCAGAGAATATTGACCACATGATCGTCGGCCAGAGAGTAGTAGATGGTTTTGCCGTCCCGACGGAACTTTACCAGGCGGCTCTGCTTTAAGACCCGCAGCTGGTGGGAGATAGAACTCTGGGACATTTCAAGCCCCGCGGCAATATCATTGACACATTGTTCTCCGTCACGGAGTACAAATAAAATTTTGATCCGTGTGGAATCCGCGAATACTTTAAAAAATTCAGAAAGATAATAAACCTCGTCATCGGCGGGCATCAGTTCGCTGCTCAAAATGCGATCCCTCCTTTTTCAAATGATTGAGAAAGCTATATTGATTGTAACACAAGAAAAAATCGGTGACAAGAATAATATTTGAAAATATGATGATATGAGAATATATATATGCTTATTCATATATAAAAAACAGTGGAAAAGCGCCGGAAATCTGGTATATAATATGAGATGTTCTGCCGCAGACTGGAGCTCCTGAAAAAGTGCTGTATAGATAAAAGTACGCAGACAGGAATTTCCCAGAAAAAGGAAACTGAAATTGCCCATTATCGCTTGAAATAAGGCCAAAAACCAGCTATAATTAGAATATCTATGAGCAGGGAAAAACATAAGAATACGGAGATTATTTTGATGAAAAAATTCAGATATACAGGTAAGAAAATGGCAGCCCTGGTGCTGGCCGGGGTGATGGGATTTTCTATTACGGTGTCGGCGACCACAGAGTCAGAGATTAAGAAGCAGCAGCAGGCGACCCAGAAGCAGCTGGACGAAATCAATTCCCAGATGAAGTCCATCGAGAGTCAGCGCAACAGCGTGCTCAGCCAGGTGAATTCCCTGAACTCCGAGCTGACGACCCTGGTGCTGAATATCGAGCTTCTGGAGAGCGATATTGAGGCCAAGGCCGAAGAAGTGGATCAGGCTCAGGCTGATTACGAGGCGGCCAAGCAGAAAGAGGAAGAGCAGTACGAAGCCATGAAGCTTCGGATTCAGTACATATACGAAGAGGGAGATATGGATTATCTGTCCCTGTTCCTGCAGGCGGAGAATTTCTCCGATTTTCTGAACCGGGCGGATTTCGCCCAGGAGATTCAGACCAAGGACCGGGAAATGTTCCTGGAATATCAGGAAACCAAGCAGGAGGTAGCGGATCTGCTGGAGGAACTGGAGCAGGAAAAGGCTGATATGGAGGATCTGCAGGCGGAGTATGAGGATCAAAAGAGCGCCACGGAGGCCGCTTTGTCGCAGAAGAAGGCAGAGCAGGCAGATTATGACAGTCAGCTGGCTGCTGCCAAATCCCAGGCAGCCACATATAAGAAGCAGCTGCAGGATCAGCAGAAGCAGCTCAAGAAGCTGGAAGCTGAGCGGAAGAAAAAGGAAGCAGAAGCGGCTGCAGCGGCGGCGAAAAACAGTGAAGCATCCAAGTCCGGCACCATTTCCACCGGATCGAATTCCGGTTCGGGCAGTTCCGGTTCCGGGAGCAGCTCCGGATCTTCCGCATCCGTTTCCGGAGGCGGATCTGGCGCGGCGATTGCAAGCTATGCCCTGAAGTTTGTGGGTAATCCCTATGTATCCGGCGGCACCAGCCTGACGAACGGCGCGGACTGTTCTGGCTTTACCTGGGCGGTCTATCAGAATTTTGGGATTTCCATTCCCCGACAGTCTGACGCCCAGGGACATTCCGGCAAGTCTGTCAGCTATGCGGACGCCCAGGCGGGAGATATCATCTATTATGGCGGCCATGTGGGGATCTATATTGGCGGAGGACGTATCGTCCATGCCAGCACAGCCAAAACGGGCATCAAGATCAGCTCGGCTACCTACCGGGGTATTCTTTCGGTGCGGAGATATTATTAAAATGAAATAAACAGACAGCGTGTACAGGCGTCTGCTTTCGGGAAACCGGAGGCAGGCGCTTTTTATGTAACAGGAAATTCCTATGGAATCCCCTGTTACCTAAAAATATTATCGCACTGCGGCGGAGAGGTAGCATGTCGTTTACACGACCCGCCGTAAGTAGCATCCTGCAGTATCAATTCGTTAAGCAGAATAAAAAGTGGTTGACTATAATGTGTATATATGATATATACATTATATAAGCACAACACACACAAAGAAAGCAAGGAAAACAGCCTATGAATATCATCATCAGTAATTCCAGTGGCAAGCCCATCTATGAACAGATCACAGCTCAGATTAAGGGGCAGATTATGAATGGATCCCTGAAGCCGGGAGAGGCGCTGCCTTCCATGCGGCTGCTGGCAAAGGAGCTTCGGATTAGCGTGATTACCACCAAGCGGGCCTACGAGGAGCTGGAGCGGGAAGGCTTTATCACCACGGTGGTGGGCAAGGGGAGCTTTATAAGGGAAGCGGATCAGGAGTTTGTCCGGGAAGAACGGCTGCGGGCCGTGGAAGGGCACCTGCAGGCAGCAGTGGACGCGGCCAGACAGTGCGGTATGGACGAGACGGAGCTTGTGGACATTTTAAAATTACTATTTGAGGAGGCATGAATATGAACAGTGCCATAGAAGTAAGAAACCTGACAAAACAGTATCCGGGATTTGCGCTGAAGGATGTGAGCTTTCAGATTCCGGAGGGCAGTATCGTCGGTTTTATCGGAGAAAACGGCGCGGGAAAAAGCACGACGATAAAGGCGATTCTGGATTTGATAAAGCGGGACGGCGGAGAAATTACACTGCTCGGCGAGCCGGACGGCGCAAAGGACGAGACATTGAAAGAACAGATTGGCGTGGTCTTTGACGAGAACTGTTTCCCGGATTATCTGAACCGGAGAGATGTGAATCGGATGCTGAAGGCCATCTACAGAGGATGGCAGGAGGAGCGCTTTGAAAAGCTCTGCGAGCGGTTCGGTCTCCCGGAGAAGCAGATGATCAAAGAATATTCCAGAGGCATGAAAATGAAGCTTT
>OLRS01002544.1_pt1 | contig 13915 bp, 11 predicted proteins | sample 1673171 | NCBI WGS metagenome assembly OLRS01 (sample SAMEA3136762, study PRJEB25190) | human gut metagenome | biome: human gut; feature: human-associated habitat; material: faeces | place: Austria | collected 2013
AGTATTATGTTCTGGATCAGAATATGGAAGATTGCCCTGACTGGGTACCGGGAACACTTTATATTGCCGGAGATGGCGTTGCACAGGGATATTTAAACGATAATGAAAAAACAGAAGAAAAGTTTGTTGTTTTAGATAGAACTGGGGAACGATTGTATTGTACTGGAGATATGGGACGGTATTGGAATGAAGGTAATATTGAATTTCTTGGAAGATTGGATAATCAGGTAAAAATCAATGGATATCGGGTAGAATTGGGCGAAATTGAAGCTGCATTACGAAGGATTCAAGGTATAACGGAAGCGTTTGTTTTTTTTAAAAGGGATAATGCGATAGAAGACATATGTGCTGTATTAGTAGAGGAAAAAAGGTATCGTGACCGGATAGACAAGTTTTATAAGGAAATGTTAAAAAAAGATCTTCCGATCTATATGATTCCAACAGAATATATTAAAACGAATGCTATTCCGCTTAATTCAAATGGGAAAAAGGATATTCATAAAATTTTGATTGTTGCAGAAAAAAATAGAAAGCCTATTTTTAAAAAGAATAATAATTGTAAACAGCTTACTCAACTTCAGGAGCAATTACTCGCAATTTGGAGAGAAGTTTTAAAAATTGAAAATATTGATATAAATGATAACTTTTTTGAAATAGGTGGAAATTCGATACAGGCAATACAAATTACTAACCAAATGACGGAGAAAATAGGGTGTTTTATGGATATCGGCAAGTTATTTGAGTATCCGACTATCAGCAAAATCGAAAGATATATATTAGAGGAAACGTAATGAGTAAATACATATTTAATAATGATACCGATATTTTGGAGTTTTTGGAGCAACTTAGAGAGAATGGCATTCAAATTTGGGGAGAAGGGGAGAAAATTCGATACAGATCTAAAAACAGACAATTGGCACCGGAAACATTAAGGATTCTTAAAATGGCTAAAGGTCAAATTTTAGATTTCTTTCGAATGATCGAAAAAAATGTGATTCCATTAACATCAATACAAACAGCTTATGTTGTGGGACAAACGGCTGGGTGTGAGTTGGGAAATATAAATGCGCATTATTACATCGAATATACAATAGAATCTTTGGATGTTGAACGACTTGAGCAAATGATAAATCTGGTTATTTCTAAAAATGATGCATTACGGTTGATTGTAACACATGAGGGGAAAGCGAGTTTTTTAGATAATGTGCCATATTATTCTGTGCCAGTTTATTCATTATATGATGGGAATGATAGAGAGCAAAAGCGGCTAGAGAGAAGTCATCATAGGTATAATTATTATAAATGGCCCATGTTCCATTTTTGCGTTGGGAAAACATCAGGAAAGACAAGTGTTTTACATGTAGATTTTGATTGTATTATTTTGGATGCATGGAGTGCAAAATTACTGTTGAACGAGATTTTCAGTTTGTACTATGGAAAAGATGTTAAATTTCCACGAATCTCTTTTATGAATTACATGAGATTAAAAACAGATAAAGGAGATTTGGAAGCTGAAGAATACTGGAAAGAAAAAGTAAAAAATATGCCGAGCTTTCCCAAACTGAATTACCAGAAAAAATTTGCAGAAGTGCAGAATGTAAGATTTGATAGAATTGAATGTGATTTTTCTTTTATAGAAACACAACGATTATATCAGAAAATAAAAAACTATCATTTTACTCCTGCTGCAGTAATTTCTACAATTTTTATGAAAACACTGGCACAATATAGTGAAACTCCAGGACTTTCCATAAATGTAACATTGTTTAATAGACAGTTATTGCATGAAGATGTGAATGGGATACTGGGTGAATTTACTAACAATGCAGTAATATCATACCAAGAAAAAACGGATTCTTTATTGGATGCTATTCGAGCAACTCAAGAACAGATGTGGCGGTTAGTTCAATATAGAAAATTTGAAGGAAGCAATATATTAAAAATGCTTTCTTCAGGTAGAGCAGGAAAAGCGATTATGCCAGTAGTGTTTACTTGTATGCTGGAGGGGAATGTGTCTAAGGTAACAAAAAAAAGATATTCATTCAAAGAAGAATATGCGATAAGCCAAACACCGCAGGTGGTTTTAGATCACCATGTAAGAGATGATTTGGGATATTTGAAGATTTCATGGGATTATATTATTGACATCTTTGATAAACAATATATTACTGATATTTTTGGCGCTTATGTAAATAATATAAAGAAATTTATGGAAAAATATTAGGGAGAATAAAAATATGTTTGTAAAAGAATTGGAAATTACTTTGGAAAATGGAATGAAAATTTCAGGAGAATTAGATTTGCCAGAAAGGCAAGGTCAATGGAAAACGATTATTTTATTTCATGGTTCCGGTCCATCTGATCGGCACGCTACAGTTGAATCCATGGGAGGTATAGTATCCCGTAATTTTGATTTATTGAGCGAAGGGTTTGTGAAAGCTAGATATGCGGTATTTCGTTATGATAAAAGAGAAAATTATGATATAGAAATAATTATTCGGGATGCCAGAGAGGTAACGAGATTTGTTTCTGGCTTGTCTGAAGTGGAAGGAATTCTGTTTTATGGATGGAGTGAAGGAGTACGAGTTTGTACAACTTTAGTTTCAGATTTTCCGAATGCGCAGGCTTTGATTCTTCAGTCGGGTATTGCAGAAGGATGGAGTTCCTATTTCTCTTATATATTGCGCGAACTTACAGTAGAAAAGTTGAAAGAGTTGGATAACAATAGTGATAGCATATTAGAAATTTCGGATTTTTTGAATTGTATACCGGACTCCACATCTATCTCTTTCTCTCTGTATTTACTTATTCTTGGTACGGATAAGGAGGGAAATATGAAATTTAATGAAGAACTTGATCCAGAAGGGAAAGGAAGCTTCAGCATAATAGATAATTGGATACCATTGGCAGATGAAATAGTTGCAGATCCTACTACTTTAATTCGATTTGCTGAAAATGCTCCTGGAGAAACATGGGCAGGAATATTAGATGACATAAAAAAAATCCAATTACCTATTTTAGTACTTCATGGTTTGAATGACGGATGGATTTCTCCGGTAGAAGCTGTGCAAATAGCAAAGGCAGCAAGGAATAATGCAGATATAATTTTGTTTAAAGGGTTGGGACATTCACTTTCTAAGGTAAGTTCTCCATTAAAGGATGAAGGCGGTACTATAGAAGATGAGGTTATTGTGAGAGTCGTAAAATGGCTTAAAAAGAATGTGGAATAGTTGAGGAAAGGAAATGTATATGATGAACGATCGAGAGTTTTCTAATAGAAAGGAAACATTACATGGAGAATTTTATGAAAATGCATTGAAATATCCAGAGAGAATTGCGCTTATCTATGAAAATGAGAAAGTTTCTTATAAGATGTTGCGTTTATATGCGTTGCGTGCAGCAAACTATATGTGGCAAAGATATGAAGAAAAAACAGATTTTAGTATGTGGAACAGGATTTGGGAAAATTTATTTGAAAGCTATTGCAGAAAGTAAAGAATATGAGCTTATGGGTATATTGGGAAAAGGAAGCGATAGATCCAGACTTCTTTCAAAGAATCTAAATGTGCCAATGTATACGGATATTAAAGAAATAAATCAAAATGTTGATGCAGCATGTGTAGTTGTACCTAATGCGGCTGGAGGTGGAAACGGTGCCAATATAGCTAAAAGTATACTTGCAAAAGGGATACCAACATTATTAGAACATCCTGCTCATGAGGTAGAAATTGTTAATTGTATAAGAGAATCCGGAAGTGCCGCTTTTATGTTGAATCCATTTTATCGGTATATCAAGCCAATTCGAGATTTTTTAGAGGCGGCACAAATAATAAGTAAACATGCTCATCTTATAAATGCATCCTTGGAATGCGCTATACATGTATTATATGATGGAATAGATATATTGGGGTGTGCGTTGGGAGGCTTATCTACATGGAAATTGGGAAATGTAGCAGAATCTTATACAACTTCTATGGCAGGAGGGGGTAACAGAGTTATTAGTGGTATAATTGGAATGGTTCCGGTAACATTTATAGTGAATACCAATGTGGATCGTAACGATATAGACCATCCATTACATTTATATCATAGAATAGAATTGACATTTTCCACAGGGCGGCTCTGTCTGGTCAATACCCATGGTCCGGTAATATGGCTTCCTTTCTTGCATATGCCAAGAGATGAATATGGAACACTAAGTATTAATGTAGAAGAGGAAGTAAATATACCCTCTGGTGTTACTATAGGAAATGTAATGTTACCATCAGTAAAAGAAACGTTTGAACAAATATGGCCGGATGCAGTAAAGAAAGCTTTAGAGATTTTATTTAAGCAAAATAGAACAGAAAAAATGTCCATGGCGCAATATCAAATATATGTATCAAAATTATGGTCTGAAATATGTCAGAAAGTGGGCTATATGAATATCGTTGATTATGACAATTTTGGTGACATAAAAAGTATATTTTATGATTTGGAAAAAAGACATTTAATAAAAAAGGAGAATGACGGGATTGAATGAAATTGAGAATGTATACGGAGAGACAGTAGAATTTTATGATTTATCAGCTCTTTCACAGATAGGGAACAAAAAAATTGTTTTAAACAAATTTGCTGATATGGTTAAGGATTTAGATGGAATCATTTTGGATATAGGTGCAGGAACTGGAAAAACAACAATAGAGATGGCTAATATGATATGTGATAAAGAAATAATTGCTTTAGAACCATCGGCTTATATGAGAACAGCGTTTATGGCAAGATTAATGGAGCATAATGAAGTTAAAGAGAGAATTTCTCTATTGCCGATAGATGTAGGTAAATATTCATTTCGAGATAAAATAAGTGGTGTAATGTGCATGGGAGTACTTGGACATTTAAAAAGGGATGAACAAGAAAAATTATTGTATAAATTAGATAAAAATTTGAATATAAATGTCCCAATCCTGATAGAACTTTTAGAACCGAAATTTCTTGTTGCGCCAGTAGGAAGTAGAATATCGGTGGCTACTCAAGGAAGATTGCGCTATGAGACGTATATTACCGATATAAAGCAAGTGGGGATGGATCAATGGACATGGAGATTGACCTATAAAGTTTTTTGTGGTAAAAACATAGTTAGTACTGTAGATAGCCTAATGTCGTGGAATTATCAGAGTGTGGAAAAAATTTTAAACCAATTGACAAAAATGCACTTTAGAACAGCTAAATTATCAGAAACATTATTACTTGCAATAAAAGCACGATAAATATGAACTTCAGATAAAATTAACTCTCGAACTGTCAGGTGTTCCTAAAATGCCATATTTATAAGATAATTTAGCGATGTGCAGGGAGAACAATGAGAATTAATATTAAATTGTCAGTACAATGGGTTTTAAAAGTGACTTTATCGTCTTGTGAGATGCAGAAAGAAATGGAAGTAAGTGAAGTTTGTAATTTACATTAAGTAGTGTCTGCTTTTTACATGATTACAAAATTTGACTTTTTACTTTGGAAGTTGTAAAATTTAATTAGTCTTATCTAACTTCGGGAGGAATGCTTGTACATGACAAACCAATACATGAATAATCTTTATCGTGATCTGCTCTCTAATTCACCGCAGACAATAACCATAGATATTCCAGCAGACATGGGGACAGGGCAGATTTTACAGGTGGTCACGAAACAGGGAGCAGTTGTTTCGGACTGGAAAATGAATTATTTTTCAGATATGAACGTGCAGGGAGTGAGTAGCGAAGAATACATTCAAATGTTGTTCTGCTTCAATGATGGTGTTTCCTGGAATATTGCAGATAGCCGACAAAGTATCAGCATACAAAAAGGTGAGTCCTGTATTTATCGTGGACACGGGAAAATGGAATATCTGTGCTATTCCAAACAAAACGATTTCCTTTTCAAAAATGTAAAAGTACCACTGTCGTATTTCCGTAAAATTATGAATGACTATTTTGATGTTGGTGAGATTGAGGTTTATCAGAAAAAACTATTGGAAGGTATATCAAAAGTAGGTATTACTCCCTATATGGAGCACATTTTTGCGGAACTGAAAGACTTCACGCAATATCGCGGCGGATTGGGATACCTGTTTTTGGAAAGCAAAGTTTTTGAGTTGTTATCTGTATATTTGAGTGAGATTTTGGAACTGAGTATTCTTGCGTCAACTTATATAGCAATTTCCAGAAGTGACCGAGAATCCATCATAGAAGCGAAGAGAATCATTGACAGTCAGCTTGCTTTGGCACCAAGTTGTGAGGAATTGGCGCGAAAAGTCAATATTAGTACTTCAAAATTGTCAAAGGGTTTTTCCTCGCTGTTTGGAACATCGGTTCATGCGTATATTATAGATCAGCGATTGGAAAAGGCGGCAAGTCTACTATTAGAAAGTAATTTGAACGTAAGTCAGGTGGCAGCATTTGTAGGCTATTCAAAACCGAGTAACTTTGCTGCGGCATTCAAAAAGAAGTATGGGGTAATTCCTAAAAACTATAAAACGGAAAATACGATTGGTTAAAATTAAAAAATACCGATTTTGGGTAGAATAAAACCGTTTTTGGGTTGGAAATGTAGGCGTAAATTGTTATTATATGTGGTGTAGTTAGAAAATGCTAACTACACCATTTTTTAGATAGGAGGATACTGGTATGAGTTCCCAGAAAAAAAGTTCCCGGCTTGAGGGAAAAGATTTAATTACTATCGGCATCTACACCGTCATCTATGTCGTCATTGTTATGCTGGTGGCGATGCTTGGCTTCATCCCCATTTTTATTCCGCTGATGGCGGTGCTGTGTCCTTTGATTGGCGGCATCCCCTATATGCTGTATGTTACAAAGGCTAAAAAATTCGGGATGACTGCAATCATGGGTTTCCTGATTGGCCTAATCATGGTGTTCTTCGGCAACGGCTATCTTACTATGGTAACTGGTCTTGTTGGCGGCCTGTTGGCTGACGTGATCCTGAAAAAGGCAGACTACAAAAGTGCAAAGAGTACAGTTCTTTCCTGCGGTGTGTTCAGCATCTGGGTGTTTGGCAACTTTGCTCCCATTTTCCTGAACCGTGAAAGCTATATGGTAATGTTGACTGAAGGATACGGCGCTGAATATGCAGCTACCCTTAATACATATATGCCTATGTGGATTGCGCCTATTCTGCTGGTTGCCTGCTTTGTGTTTGGCCTTGTCGGAGGTATGATTGGGAAAGCCATTTGCAAAAAGCACTTCCAGCGTGCCGGTATTGCATAATGGCGCGGGAAATTCTGCTCAGCAAAAAAACAGAACAAGGGTTGCGGCTCGATCCGCGTACAAAACTGTTGCTCATCTTCATCATAAGCATTTTTGTCATGGGTGGAACAGGCGGAGAAGCTATGGGACTGATCCGCCTTGTTCTTTGTGTGGTTCCGGCTATATTGCTGCTTACCTCGAAACAATGTGCAAAAGCTGTGGGCTATATTGCTGTGTTTTCTGTTTTTTATGCTGTCCAAATTTATGTTTTGCCGCACCTTACGGGGATATTGAATTTCCTTGTTCTGTTTACAACAGGATTCTTCTGCCGAATCCTTCCCAGTGTTGCGATTGCTGCCTATGCAGTGAAAACAACAACGGTCAGTGAATTGATTTCCGGCATGGAAAGAATCCATATGCCTAAAGAAGTGACGATCCCCTTAACGGTCATGTTCCGCTTCTTTCCAACTGTCTTTCAGGAGTCAGAAGCAATCAGTGACGCTATGAAAATGCGTGGGATTAAACTTGGAGGGAAAAAATCTTCAAAAATATTGGAGTATAAGCTGATCCCGATGATTACCTGCTCCGTGAAAATCGGTGAGGAACTTTCCGCTGCGGCAATTACCCGTGGCCTCGGCGCTCCTGTCAAACGCACAAACATTTGCCAGCTTAAATTCAATTTTGCCGATGTGGTGCTGATCTTGTTTTGTTGCTTTGTAGTGTTTTGGGCGATTGCTTCCCCGATAATTTCCGCAGGAGGGATTTTGCCATGATAGATTTTCAAAATGTTTCTTTTTCTTATGGTGAAGAATCCAGCGGCGGAGGGATTAGAAATGTCAATCTCACCATAAACACAGGGGAATTTGTTTTACTCACGGGAGAATCCGGCTGTGGGAAAACAACGATTACCCGTTTGGTAAACGGGCTGGTGCCTCATTATTACGAGGGCAATTTAGAGGGCGATGTCCTTCTGGACGGAAAAAGCGTATCAGATACGCCGCTTTATGACTTGGCTGCTATGGTGGGATCTGTATTCCAGAATCCCAAAAGTCAGTTTTTCAACGTGGATACGGATAGTGAATTAGCCTTTGCCTGTGAAAATTTAGGCTATCCTCAGGAGGATATCCTGAAAAGGATTGACCGGACAGTTTCCGATTATCATATTGAAGATTTGATGGGGCGAAGCGTGTTTGCTCTGTCCGGAGGCGAAAAGCAAAAAATAGCCTGTGCTTCATCAAGTGTATTGCTGCCGGGAATTATGGTCCTGGACGAACCATCTTCTAATTTGGATATGGCTGCTATTGATGACCTGCGGCAGGTCCTAAGCCTCTGGAAAAAGCAGGGCAAAACAATTCTGATCGCAGAACACCGCCTTTACTACCTTCACGATCTTGCAGATCGTGTGCTGTATGTAAAAGATGGGGAGATTGAACGGGAATACACGCCTGCTGAATTTGACAGCTTATCGGATGGCACTCGAAAAGAAATGGGGCTGCGGCCGTTTTCTCTCTCGAAGTTGAAGCCTGCGAATCAGTATCAGGCGCATACAGCTAAACAGATGGAATTTCAAAATTTCTGCTTTGCGTATAAAAAGCGGGAACCGGAAAGCCTCCATATTCCGAGTGCAGAACTGCCTGTTGGAGAAACGATTGCCATTATCGGTCTGAATGGCGCTGGAAAATCTACTCTGGCCCGCTGTATTTGCGGACTGGAAAAGAAGTGTGGCTTTTTGCAGGTTGACGGGAAAACCCTTGATTGGAAAGCCCGGCTCAAACATTGCTACATGGTAATGCAGGATACCAGCCATCAGCTATTTACCGAAAGCGTGGCGGATGAAGTGCTTCTGAGCATGGACAACAAGGATGAAACTGTTGTGGATAAAATCCTTAAACAGTTTGATCTGCTGGAATATAAAGACAGGCACCCGCTTTCTCTTTCCGGCGGGCAAAAACAGCGGGTAGCGATCGCGTCTGCCATTGTGAGTAACCGGGAGATCATTGTGTTTGACGAACCAACAAGCGGGCTTGATCTCAAACATATGCGGGAAGTTGCGCGGAGTTTGAAGTCACTCGCGGATCAGGGCAAAACGCTTCTTGTTATTACGCATGATCCGGAGTTGGTGATGGCGGGATGTTCGTATGTAGTCCATATGGAAAAAGGGCAAGTAAAAGAAAGCTATCCATTGGACGAATCCGGCAGTAAAAAGGTTTTGGATTTTTTCCGAATCCGCCAGTGAATTTTAGAAATTATGAATGTCAGGGCCGCCTTGACTGGACAGAAAGATAATGATAAGAGGCCGCTTTACTTTGGCGGCCTCTTGTTTTTGAAGCACAGACAGTACGGCTCAATATAAGGAGGGCTTATGTTCAAAAAAATCTTTGAGTACGCAGGGCCATATAAGAAAAATATGTATGTGGCCACGGTTGTCGTACTGGTCAGCGTTCTTATGGGCGTCCTGCCTTTTGTGCTGGCCTATCAGGTCATTTCGCCATTGGTTATGGGCGATTCTGTTGAAACAGAATTTGTTTTATTGCGTGTTATAGGGGTTTTGATCTGTCTTGTTTTGCAGGCGTTTTTTTATGGATGGGGATTATCAATTTCTCATAAAGCAGCATATAACACATTGTTCCGGCTGCGGGTATCTCTGCAAGAGAAGTTTGAGAAACTTCCCCTTGGCATTGTGGAGGAAAAAGGGACAGGGACAATCAAAAAGCTGTTTGTCGATGATGTGGACAGCTTGGAATTGCTCCTTGCTCATTCAGTCCCGGAGGGTATCGCAAATTTACTGATCCCGCTGGTGATTTATGTTGCTATGTTTTGTGCGGACTGGAAACTGGCTCTTATGTCTTTGGCCTCTATCCCGATCAGCCTGCTCTCCATGGTCATTATGTACTCTGTTGGAATGAAGCGCATGGGTCCCTACTATCAGTCTGCACAGAAAATGAACAACACGATCATTGAGTACATCAATGGTATGGAGGTTGTCAAGGTTTTCAACCGGGAGAGTGAATCTTACGAGAACTTCCGCAAGGATGTAACGGACTATCGGGATTATACCTTGGCATGGTATAAGGCCGCCTGGCCCTGGATGGCGATATACGGAAGTCTGCTGCCCTGCACTGTTATTCTGACTTTGCCTCTTGGGGCATGGTTTGTTCTCTGTGGCATAAGCACTTTACCTGATTTGATTTTAGTCCTCTGCCTTTCCCTCAGCATTGGGATTCCTCTCCTGAAAGCACTGGGCTTTATGGAGACGATTCCGAATCTGAATTATAAGATCACGGCACTTGAACAGATGTTAAATACGGCACCGCTGCAAGCTGCTGAGCATGATTTCCACGGACAGGATTTTAACATTTCTTACGATCATGTTTCCTTTGCGTATCAGACGACACAGCCTGGCCCAGATGGGAAACCGATAATAGCAGAAAACGAAGTCCTCCACGATATTACCTTTGTGGCACAAGCAGGACGAAAAACTGCCCTAGTTGGTGAATCCGGTTCTGGCAAGAGCACCCTTGCAAAACTGTTGCTCCACTACTATGACCCGCAGAAAGGGAGCATTTCCATTGGCGGGCAGAAACTTTGTGATATGAGCCTGGAGGCATTGAACAGCCGCATTTCCTATGTGGCTCAGGATCAGTACCTGTTTAACACCTCCCTGCTGGAAAATATCCGTCTTGGACGTTTGGATGCTACCGATGAGGAAGTAATGCAGGCGGCGAAGAAAGCCCAGTGTATGGAGTTTCTGGAAAAGCTGCCGCAAGGTATTCACTCCATGGCGGGCGATGCGGGGAAAATGCTTTCCGGGGGGCAGCGCCAGCGAATTTCCCTGGCGCGGGCAATATTGAAGGATGCCCCGATTGTAGTGCTTGACGAGGCCACGGCCTATGCTGATCCAGAAAATGAGGAAAAAATGGAGGCTGCTATTGCGGAGCTGGTGAAGGGAAAAACCTTGGTAGTTATCGCTCACAAACTTCCCGCTATAATGAACGCAGATCAAATATGCGTTATGGATCACGGAAAGATGGTGGCAACCGGAAAACATCAGGAGCTGATTCAAGCTTGCCCAGAATACCAAAAGTTGTGGAAAGCGGCTCAGGACAGCGCCGAGTGGAAAGTATCTACTGCAAAGGAGGGAAGATAAATGTTTGCATTGATTTCAAGAATCCTGAACCTCTCAGGGAGGTATAAAAGCCGTATTCAAGCTGCATTTCTATGTGCATTTGTCGAGTCCATTCTCTCCAAAATGCCGATCTTCATGGCGTTTATTGTCTTGGCCGGGTTTGCTGATAATACGCTGACTGGAAAGACCTGTCTGTTTGTCGGACTTGGATTATTAGCTGTTGTAGTGGTTCAGACAGTGGTTCACTATTTGAGCGACCGTCTGCAAAGTGCCGCTGGATTTATGATCTTTGCTGATAAACGGATGGAGTTGGGAAATCATTTAAGAAAAATGCCGATGGGTTACTTTACATCGGGGAATATTGGCAAAATCAGCTCTGTTCTCAGTACGGATATGGTATTCATTGAGGAAGTTTCTATGAGTACCATTGGCAACATGATGAGCTATATGCTGTCTACTTTGGTTTTAGCTGTTTTTATGTTCGTACTGGATTGGAGACTTGGGCTGATTGCGGTAATCATTACCTTGCTGGCATCACTGGTTGCAAAATATATGAATAAGGTTTCCTTCAAGGAGGCTGTCGGGCGTCAAAACCAAAGCGAGAATTTGACGGATGCGGTCTTGTCTTTTGCTGAAGGAATTGGGGTTATCAAAAGTTACAATCTGCTCGGAGAAAAATCTGACGAATTAACGGAAAACTTTAAAAAATCAAGGGATGTCAATACGAAGTTTGAGCAGAAAATGACACCGTGGACCACTGGCTTAAACATTCTCTATGGCGTGGGTATTGCCGCTATCTTCGGTTTATCCGTTTTTTTACATCAGGAAGGCGTACTCTCCCTGGCTTATCTTTTGGGCGTGCTGCTGTTTGTCTTTGATCTCTTTGGACCTTTGAAAGCTCTTTATGGAGAAGCAACCCGACTGACCGTGATGAATGCCGCATTAGACCGCATTGAAGCTGTTTTGGACGAGCCTGAACTTCCCGATAACGGAAATCAACATATTCTGTCACAGGCACAGCCGGATCAGCCAGAAGTACAATTTAGCGATGTGGGCTTCGCCTATCAGGACAAGGAAGTCCTGCACAACATCAGCTTCTCTATGCAGAAGAATACCATGACCGCACTTGTGGGACCGTCTGGCGGTGGCAAATCCACGATTGCGAACCTTCTGGCGCGGCTGTGGGATGTGAAATCCGGCAAAGTGACAATCCGCGGTACAGATATTCGGGATATACCTCTCGCCGAACTGATGGAACAGATCAGCATGGTTTTCCAAAGGGTGTACTTGTTCCAGGATACCATTTACAACAATATCAGCATGGGTAAACCGGACGCTACCGAGGAAGAAGTCTATGAGGCTGCAAAAAAAGCCCGCTGCTATGATTTTATCATGGCGCTGCCAGATGGATTCCAGACAGTCATCGGTGAAGGCGGCGCTACTCTGTCCGGCGGCGAAAAGCAAAGAATCTCTATCGCCCGATGCATTTTGAAGGACGCACCGATTGTCATTCTGGATGAAGCGACTGCAAGTGTTGATACCGATAATGAAAGCTATATCCAGGAGGCAATCAATGAGCTGGTAAAGGGTAAAACATTACTTGTGATTGCACACCGCCTGAATACCATCCGTCAGGCAGATCAGATTTTGGTGATCTCTGATGGACGGATCAGCGAACAGGGAACCCATGACGACGATCTCGGCGTTTGCCTCTGCTTCACCTGCATAATACTCTTCCCATCCGGAAGCAATCTCCTGCTCGCCGGATATGATCCCGGCTTCCGCGCCTGCGATCTGCTGCCTTGCCGCCTCAAGCTGTGCATACCCGTTATCAATCTGCCCTTGCGCATATTGAAGCTGAGCTCTCGTCTGATCGATCTGCGCCTGTGCCTCGACCACAGCTGCGTCTCCGATCTGGATCTGCATGCTCATCTGCTCCAACGCCGCAAGCGTTTCTTCGTCTGTCATTCCGCTTTCTTTCAAAGCCTCATACTGCGCTTTCACCGCATTTAATTGTTCAATCTGCTGATTCAACTGCACAATTCCCTGATCAAGCGCCGCTGTTCCGTTCTGAACTTCTGTCTGCTTCTGTGCCAAGGTCTGCTCTGTTGCGGCAACCTCCGCTTTGGAGTTCTCCAACTGCACTTTCCCACTATCGATCTGTGCCTGCGCGTTTTCCAGTTTCTGCCTTGCATCCGCCAGCTTTGCCGCCGCTTCCGCTTTCCCGTTTTCCAGCTTCGTCTGTGCATCTGTTACTTCGGCTTCCGCCTCCGCAATTTTCCCGTTCGCCTCATCGACAATTTCCGTATACCGGGCTTTTTGTCTCTGCTCCTTGATCTTCTCAATATTTTCTTTTGCTTTCGCGACCGTATCTTCATATTCCGAAGTAAATGCCGTCAATTCTTTTGCTCCTGCCGCCTGAATACAAATCTCTGTATAGACGTCCATTGCAAAGCTTTCTTCCTGTACATATACAAACGCCCGCACACTTCCGTTTCCGATTGTCGTACTGCCCCGCTGAAAAGCAATATACTCCGGACTGCTCACTGTACCTGTGATCCGAAACGTA
>OLRS01002560.1_pt1 | contig 13756 bp, 9 predicted proteins | sample 1673171 | NCBI WGS metagenome assembly OLRS01 (sample SAMEA3136762, study PRJEB25190) | human gut metagenome | biome: human gut; feature: human-associated habitat; material: faeces | place: Austria | collected 2013
TGTAGGACGTGATCCACGAGAAGTGACAGTGATCGCAGTCAGCAAGACCAAACCATTAGAAATGGTAGAAGAATTAAGAAAAGAAAAAGTACTTGATTTTGGAGAGAATAAGGTACAGGAGATCAGAGATAAGTATGCAAATATCAGTTGGCCGGTAAGATGGCATCTGATCGGACATCTTCAGACCAATAAAATTAAATATATCGTGGATAAAGTAGCATTGATCCATTCTGTAGATTCCATAAAACTTGCACAGGCGATCGACAAAGAAGCTGCAAAGCATGATGTCAAAGAAGTTCCAATTCTGATCCAGGTGAATTTTGCACACGAAGATACCAAATTTGGATTGAATCCAGAAGAGGTTTTTGATGTGGTGAAAGAGATTTCTGCCTTAGAACATGTAAAGATTAAAGGATTAATGCAGATTGCACCATTTGTTGACGATCCAGAAGACAATCGTAAGTATTTCCGTGCGATGAAGCAATTATCTGTTGACATCAACAACAAAAACTTCGATAATGTAGATATGAGTATACTTTCCATGGGAATGACCAATGATTATGAGATCGCAGTAGAAGAAGGTGCGACAATGGTAAGAGTTGGAACGGCAATCTTTGGAGAGAGAAACTATAATATTTAGTGGAGGAAGATCTATGAAAGGTACAGTTGACAAACTGCTGAACTTTATGAAACTATCAGACGATGAAGAGTACGATGAAGAATATGAAGAGTACGAAGACGATGAGGAAGAAGAGGAAGAACCAAGAAGTACTTTCTCCTTCTTTAAGAAGAAAGAGCCTGAAGTAGAAGAAGAAAGCAGTAACAGCAAGATAAGTCAGCCGTTTGATAATACAATTACAGCAAGCAGAGAAGCAAAGAAACGAAGATTTACAAGTACAGGAAGCAAGGTCGTATCTATGAATGGAAGAGGCGTGGAAGTTTATGTAATAAAGCCACAGGATTTTGCAGAAGCACAGACGGCAGCTGATCTTTTAAAAGAAGGAAGAACAGTTGTGATCAATCTGGAAGGTGTAGAACTTACAGTTGCACAGAGAAGTATTGATTTTGTGGGCGGAGCGACTTATGCGATCAATGGATCCTTACAGGCAGTATCAAACAATATTTTTATTGCAGCACCAGACAGTATTGAAGTCAGTGGAGATTTAAAAAGCGAGATCATGAATGAGAATACGATTTCACCACAGTTAAAATAAAAGATCATGAAGGAAGAAGAGTTATTAAAGAAACGTCTGATGGAATTATGTGAGAAAGCATATAATCAGAATATCTATACATATACACACTTTCTGAATGAATATGAACAGAGTATCTATCAGGATATGAAGCAAGAACTTGCTTATGCACATCCAATACTTGTTGGAGGGCATAAGCATTTTACAAGGGCAGTGGTGATGTTTGGCTCAGAAGAATTATTTGGTTATCAGGGTGAGGTTCCAGTGGTTTGTGCCAGGATCTCACCTGTTTTTGATAAATTCGCAGAAGAATTAAGCCACAGAGATTATCTTGGAGCATTGATGAACCTTGGGATCGAGAGACATTTGATCGGTGATATCCTGATCGATGGGAGATATGCCTATATTTTCTGTATGGAACATATCATAGGTGTGATCAAAGAACAGCTTGATCAGGTAAGACATACACGAGTTTTTGTGGAAGAAGTTTCATGGGAAGAGACCGGATATGTCCAAAAATACAAGAAAAAAGAAGGATTTGTTGCGTCCATGAGGCTGGATGTTCTGGTTTCACAGGCTTTTTCTTTATCCAGGAATATCAGTGAGAAGCTGCTAAAGAGCCAGAAAGTATTTCATAATGGAAAGATGTGTTTATCAGGTGGACAAAAGATCAAACAGGGCGATATCATATCCGTGCGCGGATATGGGAAGTTTCTGGTGGAAGATTTAGGAAAAACATCAAAAAAAGGCCGTCAGTTTATTACGTTGGCGATCTTTCAATAGGAGGATATATGATTACACCAGTTGAAGTATTAGGAAAAGAACTAAAAAGAGGCTTTGGATATAAAGCAGTCGAAGTCGACGAATTCTTAGAAGAACTAGCGAAAGACTATGAGAAAGTTTATAAAGAAAACAACGAACTGCGAGAGAAAGTATCTGCATTGACAGAGAACTTAAGCCATTACCGCACGATCGAAGAATCCTTAAAGAGAGCATTGGTTCTTGCGGAAGAGACATCCAAAGAGACAATTGAGAATGCAAACAATAAAGCACAGGCATTAGAAGCAGAAGCATCCCGTAATGCAAAACAGTTGGTATCAGAGGCAGAGGATCAGGCAGAGAAGATCTTAACAAGTGCGAAAGAAGACTTTAAAGAAGAGAAAGAACAGCATGAAAAGACGATTGAGAATTATCAGAAGCTGATCCGTAAATTGGAAAGTGATTATCAGAGCTACAAAGCCAGAATGAAGCAGTTTATCAATGGGCAGATGGATATTTTAGATAATCCCGTTTATGAGATGGAATTCGAAATTGCAGGATGTGAGCAGACAGATGGAGATGAAGAAGATGAACAGCAAAAACAATTTGGAAATGAACAATAAGATTGAGATCTGCAATGAAGGAAAGAAAGCATATGATATCGTATTAAGAGATTCCTTTGCAGACCTCCTGGACCAGATGGAATTTCTTGAAATTGAGAAGAAAAAAGTCTGTATTGTGACAGAAAGCAATGTTGCACCAATCTATTTAAAAGAAGTTTGTGAACTGATCTCATCCAAGGCTTCCAAAACGATCACATTCAGTTTTGAAGCCGGGGAAAAACATAAGCAGTTAAAGACAATCGAAGCATTATATGAAGAACTGATCATCAATCATTTTGACCGACAGGATCTGTTGATCGCTCTAGGTGGAGGAGTTGTCGGGGATATGACAGGATATGCTGCTGCAACATATCTTCGAGGCATTGATTTTGTACAGGTTCCAACAACACTTCTATCTCAGGTTGACAGCAGTATCGGTGGAAAGACTGGTGTTGATTTCTTACAGTATAAGAACATGGTTGGGGCTTTTCATCAGCCAAAGCTTGTATACATCAATACAACAACCTTAAAATCTCTGCCAGAGAGAGAATATTTCTCTGGAATGGGAGAAGTGATCAAACACGGATTGATCAAAGATGCCGCTTATTATGAATGGATCAAAGAAAATATAGATGTGATCAAGGCAAGAGAGCATGAAGCAGTGAAAGAAATGATCTATCAAAGCTGTCTGATCAAAGGCGGTGTGGTAGAACGTGATCCAAAGGAAAAGGGTGAGAGAGCGCTATTAAACTTTGGACATACTTTAGGGCATGCGATCGAGAAACTAAAGGATTTTACATGGCTTCATGGAGAGTGTGTGGCAGCTGGATGCTGTCTGGCAGCAGAGATTTCTTGTATAAAAGGGAATATCAGTAAAGAAGAAGTTGATGATATCAAAGGTGTTTTTGAAGCATTTGATATGAATGGAGATATCAGTGAACTTTCAGCGGATGATATTGTAAAAACAACCAAATCCGATAAGAAGATGGTCGGAGATAAGATCAAGTTTGTATTGTTAAGATCTGTCGGAGATGCATATATTGATATGAGCGTGACGGATGATGAAATGAAACAAGTATTACAGGGATAAGTTTTTAAGGACGAGACATGAAGAAACAGATTCGTATTTATATATATATCATAGGGCTGATCTTGATCGATCAGTTAAGTAAGATTTGGGCATTATCTGCACTTCGAGGTACAGAAGGGATCGCTGTGATCCCCAATGTATTTGAACTTTCTTATCTGGAGAATCGAGGGGCGGCTTTTGGAATCCTTCAGGATCATCAGATTTTCTTTGTATTGATCACAGTAGCTGCTGCAGTGATCTTAACATGGATCTATCGGAGAATACCACAGACGAAGAAATATATACCACTTCGTATCAGTTATGCATTGATCATGGCAGGAGCGTTTGGAAATCTGATCGACAGAGTATTCAGGGGATATGTGGTTGATTTCTTTTATTTTAAATGGATCGATTTTCCAGTCTTTAATGTTGCAGATATTTATGTGACCGTAACAATGATATTACTTTTGATCTTGATCTTATTTTTCTATAAGGAAGAAGATCTTGATTTTCTTAACAGGAAAGGAAAACATGGACGAGACAATAGAAATTAAAGTGACAAGTGAAATGGCAGGTAAGCGTCTGGATGTGGTGCTTTCGGAGCAGTGCAGCGATCTTACGAGAAGTTATATCAATAAATTGTGTAAGGAAGAACGTGCAGCATTAAATGGCAAGACTTCCAAAGGCAATAAGAAGTGTAAAGAAGGAGATATGATCACCTTACAGGTTCCAGAACCGACAGAACTTGAGATTTTGCCAGAGGAGATGAATCTTGATATTGTCTATGAAGATCAGGATGTTATTTTGATCAATAAGCCCAAAGGCATGGTAGTGCATCCGGCAGCAGGACATTACAGTGGTACGCTGGTCAATGGATTGATGGCACATTGTAAGGATGATCTGTCAGGAATTAACGGAGTGTTAAGGCCTGGAATCGTGCATCGTATTGATAAAGACACAACAGGGATCCTGATCGTCTGTAAGAACGATATGGCACACCAAAGCATTGCCAAGCAGTTATATGATCATTCGATCACAAGAAAATATCATGCGATCGTTTATGGAAATATCAAGGAAGAAGAAGGGACAGTCAATGCACCGATCGGAAGAAGCTTAAAAGACCGCAAGAAGATGGGAATCGTCATGGATGGAAAACATGCAGTGACGCATTATAAGGTATTAAAACGTCTAAAGAAAGGTTTTACTTATATCGAATGTCAATTAGAGACAGGAAGGACCCATCAGATCCGTGTGCATATGGCATCGATCAAGCATCCATTGCTAGGAGATGATGTCTATGGACCAAAGAAGTCAAAGTATACACTGGAAGGGCAGTGTCTTCATGCGAAGGTCCTTGGATTCGTACATCCAAGAACTGGAGAATATATGGAGTTTGAAGTGCCTTTGCCAGAGTATTTTGAAAAATTACTGAACAAGCTGGATAATTAGAACAATCATAGGAGGAAAAACGGAATGAAACTTGGATTTATCGGATGTGGAAATATGGCACAAGCAATGATCACTGGAATTTTGACACAGAAAGTCGTAAGTCCACAGGAATTGATCGTATCCAATCCACGAGAAGAAAAAACAGCGAAACTAAAAGATGAATTTGGAATCATTACAACAACAGACAACAAAGAAGTGGCAAAACAATCAGATATTTTGGTGTTATCTGTAAAGCCACAGGTATACCCAGCTGTGATCAAAGAGATCAGAGATGAAGTAAGCTCAGAACAGATCATCGTAACGATTGCAGCAGGTGTTTCTATGGAAGCAGCAGAGCGTCAATTTGGAAAAGAAGTTAAGATCGTACGTGTGATGCCAAATACGCCAGCTCTGGTAGGAGAAGGAATGTCAGGACTATGCTGTAATGAATATGTAACGGAAGAAGAGTTTGACCTGGTACATAAGATTTTTGAAAGTTTTGGAAAAGCGGAAAAGATCACAGAGAATCTAATGGATGCCGTTGTTGGAGTCAGTGGAAGTGGTCCAGCCTATGTTTATATGTTTATTGAGGCAATGGCGGATGCAGCAGTTGCACAGGGACTGCCAAGAAAGCAGGCATATACATTCGCTGCACAGACATTACTAGGAAGTGCAAAGATGGTTCTTGAGACAGGACAGCATCCAGGAGAATTAAAAGATGCTGTATGTTCTCCAGCAGGAACAACAATCGAAGCGGTTAACGTTCTTGAGAAAAAAGGAATGAGAAGTGCAGTGATTGAAGCTGTGACTGCAGCAGCAAAGAAAAACCATCAATTAGGAAAAAAGAAAGAAAAATAAAAAAGTTCTTTACAAATCATAGAAACCTATGATATTCTATAAAAGTTAGTGAAACCGATACTCAGATTTGGGCACTCCAACCCTTTCCTGGTATCAGGCGATATAAGAATTTTAAGGAGGAAAACACAATGATTTCATCAGAAAAGAAAGCAGAAATCGTAGCTAAATACGGTAAAGACGCAAAAGATACAGGTTCACCAGAGGTTCAGGTAGCAATCTTAACAGCTAGAATCAACGAACTTCAGGATCACTTCAATCAGCATCCAAAAGATCATCATTCAAGAAGAGGACTTCTTAAGATGGTTGGTAAGAGACGTAACTTATTAGCTTACTTAAAGAGCAAAGATGTTGAAAGATATCGTTCATTAATCGAAAAATTAGGATTAAGAAAATAATCTTATCAATGAAGATATTGAAACTGCCGCATGGAATGTCATGCGGCAGTTTTTAGCTATAGGAGAATCCTGCGATGCAGGATTCTTTTTTTTATAGAGAGATGATATAATAAAACCATATTTTTATGAAAAAATAGTATGAAAAAAGGAGGGAACAGATGAAATTATTAAAGCTTGGATCAATGGCCAAAAAATGCGTATCCGTCATTCTTGCAACAGGGATGATTCTGTCTGTTTTGCCGCAGGATATGAGGAAGATGACTGCGAGTGAGAAAAATGTGTCCGCAGCAGCATTAAGGAACCCAAGAATTGAGGAAGACAGTTCCTTGGATGCCGGGCAGAAAGTGACATGGGATTGTATTTATTTTGGAAGCTATCCGCAGACAGAGATCGTAGATAAAAAGGAAAACAGTGGTACTTATGAAAGAACCTGGGCAGAAACAGGAGATTATGAGATTGATGCAAAAACCTATGCCAAACTAACTAGTCAGACAAATTGGGACAGTAATGGGGATGCGGTGATCGATGGAACGAAATATCGAAGGATCAGTGCAGATGATGTGGTAAAAGTTAATAATGGAGTTAGTTATTTTAATTGGAATAATAAAAATGACATATCCTATCATTATTTTCGATATGACAAAATCAAATGGAGAGTTTTAAATGTGCAGGGAGGAGAAGCATTTCTTCTTGCAGATAAAGTGTTAGAATGTCAAAGCTATCATACGAAAAATACAGCTGTGACATGGGAAAAAAGTACACTTAGAAGTTTCATGAATGGAAAATTTCTTGATTGTGCATTTACAACAGAGGAAGAGAATGCGATCAAAAAATCAGATGTTAAAAATAATAATAATTTATATAAGAATACGGAAGGGGGAAATGATACACAAGACAAGATTTTTTTGCCATCAGAGTCAGAAATACATACGGATGCAGCGAAAAGTTATGGCTTTGTAAGTGGAAGAAATATCAAAGACAATGCAAGAAGAAGTAAAAGCAGTACTTATGCAAAGGCGGAGGGAGTACTTTCAGATATAGAGAAAGACCTTGCAGGAAATTGTTCCTGGTGGTTGAGATCACCAGGAGGAGATACGAATATAGCAGCGAGAATTTTTTATGATGGAAATGCAAATTGGTCGGCGTATGTGGATGAAATATCAGGTGGAGGTGTACGCCCAGCCTTGAAACTAGATATTTCTTCAGAAAATATATGGACCCATGCTGGTACAGTAAGCAGTGATGGAACATTTAACAGTGCAGATATTCCAACCGGAGGAGATACAGACACCGGAGATAAGGATGACGATAAAGTTGAAATCAAACAACCAGAATATAAGGATAAAGAATCAGCAAACCTGCCCACGCCATCAAGTTCTGTGAAAATTTTTGACAAAGTATCCGGAAATACAAATGATCCGATCACACAGTTTTTTCCGGGAGATTTCAGTATCGGATTTCCAATGATCAATACGAAAGCTGAGGTTGAAAGTAATGAAGATGGCGGCTATACACTGAAGATGTCCATGGGAACCAAGGATAATCTGTTTATAGGCAGTGAAAAGACATGGGATAAGTATAAAAAAGATATTGAAGACGCATTTGATAATATTGATAAGCAGGATACCATGAAATCTCTGATGAGTGCGTTCAATGCAAGGCAGTCAAGCTTTACGATCACAAGTAAATTTGAAGCTAAGCCAAAGATACAGACTCTAGGCTATTATGAAATGAAATGCGATGAAAATGGTGCGATCATATCAGATACAGGAAAATTAGTTTTAACACTGGAATGGAAAGGTTCAAAAACTCAGCAGTGCCTGACTGCACCGATTCCAATTCCGTATTATATTGAAAGCAGTGGATCCATCAAGGCCAAAGGTACAGCAAGCCTTGCGAAAGTGAAAGATTCGAAGGCAACGCTTGCCGGAAGTATCAATCTGGTACCTGCATTTGGGATTGGAGCAGGCGTTGGAGTCAGCGGAGTGGCAACTTTGGGTGTATCAGGAGATGCATCCTTAGACTGGCAGATGCTTCCATGGACCGTTGGAACATTAAGTGGAAGTGCATCGGTAAAAGCAAAGATCATGTTTGTATTTGACGGTTCTTATACATTGGCAAAAGTAACAATTCCATTGTGGGATACAACTTCCAAAAAAGAGAAAAGTGCTTCAGAGACAAGTACGTATGGAGTAAAGACAAAGGCAATGAAAAGAAGCAGTCAGCTTACGTTGACAGACAGATCGTATCAGAGTAAAACAAGTGCATGGAACGGAAATACTGCAAAAATGAAGGCAAGAGCAGCAGCGAATACAGTGGTTTCAGTAAAAGAACTGCAAAGCTATATCTTGCCAAATACGATGCCAAAGATGGTAAAATATAAAGATGATCTCATTCTGATCTTCCAGTCAAACGATGCATCAAGAGAGACACAAAATAGTGTGAAATTAATGTATTCAGTCTATCATAATGGAAGTTGGTCACAACCGGAAGCATTCTTGGATGATGGGACATTGGATACATTTGCAGATATCAAGCAGATTGGCGATGATGTTTTTGTAGCATGGCAGAAATGCAGTACAACGATCGGAAGTGGCAGTGCAGAAGAGCAGATAAAATCTATGGTATCTGCAAGTGGTATTTACATCAGCCAATATGATCCGTCAACGAGATCTTTTGAAGTTAAGCGTAAAATTGTAAGCAAAAACAGAGCCAATATCATGCCTCAGGTGATTGATAAAGATGGAACGGCTGCGTTTATGTGGATTGGAATGGAATTAAAGAATCCATTAACGTCTCAATGTGAAAAAACGATCATGACTACGGAATGTGTCCATGGAGCATGGAATATTGGAATTGCACCACTTCAAAAGACGAATGCATATATTTCAGAATTAAAAGGTACCTATTCAAAAAATAATGGTACGTATCAAGCGTTTTATGTGGGAATAGATGAGGAACAAAAGACAAAATTATATTACATGAACCGTTCGAATAATGACGGTATGAAGCAATTGACAGATGGAAATCATAATATTTCCAATATTAGTGCAAATCCTGATGAAGTGACATACCTTGAGGATGGTGTCTTAAAATCCTATGATATCAATAAAGAAGAGTCACAGGAAATAACAAATTCCGATCGGCCATTTACCGGGGCAAATGCAGTTCAGGTAAACAATGGAAATAAAGATGTGGTCATCTGGATGGAAAATGATACAACTGGATGTAATTTCTATTCTTCTGTGAAAACAGAAAATGGATACAGCAAACCAGTCAACCTATATACGAAATTAGGAGTATCAGGAAATAACTTCACAGCTGTCATGGATGACGATGGAGCATGGGATATCGTATTTAGTGCAACGGACTTGCAAGACAGTGAAAAGACGAGCATGTATCATTTACATAAAAAATCAGAGCCAAAACTCGTGATCAATGACATGATTCTTGATAGTGAAGCAATGACAGAGAAAGGGAAACAGCCGATTTCCTATACTGTCACAAATAACAGCGAAGAAACATTGAAAAGTTTTGAGTTAAAGGTTAGTAACGATGATGGAACGATCTTACAGAAAGAAGTATCTTGTAATCTTCTTCCTGGAGAGTCCGCATTTTTTGAAGATACATTTACGTTTGATAATCTGTCTAAGATTGAGAACTTTACCGTTCAGACAGTTGCCGATGGACAGACCGATACCACCAATACGCAGTTAAAGAAGGAAGTATCTTACTGTGATCTTGCGATATCAGATGTGAAAAAAGAGATTGTAAAAGATGGGGTAAAATATACCGTAACGATTAAAAATGAAGGCCAGATCGATACTTCTGGAAATCTGAATATCTATGCAGATAATCAACTGTCCAAGAAACTGGAAACAACGGAAATTAAGACGGTCAAAGCAGGGGAAATCCGTGAGATTTCTGTACAGTATAATACAAAAGATATGAAATTTGATGCATCCCAGAATGCCTACTGCAGTATGCAGGTTACAGCCAATGACAAAGACAGCAATAATCAGAATGACTTCTATTATGGAGTTGTATATCGATGGGAACTTCCGGGACAAAACAACATTTCAGACTGTACGGTCCTGCTGGAAAGTGACAGATATACACCAGATGGAACAGCGAAAACACCAGAAGTTACGGTAAAGAGAGGTGATTTGCTGCTCATAAAAGATACCGATTATGATGTAAAATACCAGAATAATATAAATGCAGGAATTGCAACGGTTGTTATAACAGGAAAGAACCGCTATAAAGGAACGATCGAGAAGAAATTTCAGATCGGAAGTGGAAGTACTACAGGATCAGAAACAACGAAACCAGGAATGAGCAAACCTGCGGATTCAGCAAATGATTCAGGTAAAAAGCCTTCAAAGACAGAAAAGGTACAAAAAATCACCAAGATTTCCATCAAAGGAATTTCCAATAAGATCGCAGCAGGAACAAAGATAAGGCTGACAGCAGATATTTTTCCGAAACAGGCATCTAACAAAAAGGTTACATGGAGATCCAGCAATTCAAAGATTGCAACTGTAGATGCAAAAGGAACTGTAACGATCAAAAAGAAAACTGGAAAGAAAACCGTAACGATCATGGCGTATGCCAATGATGGAAGCGGCAAAAAAGCAGCCTTTCAGATCAAAGTCATGAAAGGAATTGTGAAAAAGATTTCCATCAAAGGAAAGAAAACGATCAAATCAGGGAAAACATTAAAATTAAAAGCAAAGATCAAGGCATCCAAGGGAGCAAATAAGAAGCTTCTTTGGACATCAAGTAACACAAGATATGCGGACGTTTCTTCCACAGGGAAAGTCAAGGCATATAAGGCAGGAAAGAAAAAGACAGTGCTCATTACAGCAATGGCAACCGATGGAAGTGGAAAGAAAACAAGAGTAAAAGTTAAGATCAAATAAGAAATCGGGCAGTGTGATCCTGAAATATAAGGGTCACACTGCCCATTCTTGTCTTGTGAAAAAGTTGAAAGAAATCTCCAATAAAATAAAAATCATCTGGTCTTTTTAAACAAACCATGCTATACTAACTAGGTTACTGAGGCGTTTTCCGAGACTGCTGAAAAGCTTATTACAACATGAAGGAAGACAAGTAGTCGGTTTTTCAGTTGTTTCGGCGCCTTAAGACAAAAAATATAAAGGAGACGAACTATGACAAAACAGTTTAGTATGGAACTTGCAGGACGTACACTGATGGTAGAAGTTGGACGTGTTGCAGCACAGGCAAACGGTGCAGCATTTATGCACTACGGTGATACTGTTGTATTATCTACAGCAACAGCATCTGAAAAGCCAAGAGATGGAATTGATTTCTTCCCATTAAGTGTAGAATATGAAGAGAAATTATACGCAGTAGGTAAGATCCCAGGTGGATATTTAAAGAGAGAAGGAAAACCTTCTGAGAATGCAATTCTTACAGACCGTGTGATCGACCGCCCAATGAGACCACTGTTTCCAAAAGACTACAGAAATGACGTTGCATTAAACAACTTAGTTATGTCTGTAGATCCAGATTGCAGCCCAGAACTTACAGCAATGCTTGGTTCTGCGATCGCAACAGCAATTTCAGATATCCCATTTGACGGGCCTACAGCATCTACAATGGTAGGACTGATCGATGGAGAATTCGTGATCAACCCAACTTCTGCACAGAAAGAAGTTTCTGATCTTGCATTAACTGTTGCATCTACAAGAGAAAAAGTTATCATGATCGAAGCTGGTGCGAATGAAGTACCAGAAGATGTGATGTTAGAAGCAATCTTCAAAGCTCACGAAGTGAATCAGGAGATCATCAAATTTATTGATACAATTGTAGCTGAATGTGGAAAAGAAAAACATGACTACGAGCATCATATCGTAGATCCAGAGATGTATGATGATATGGTAGCTTTCATTACTCCAGAAGCAATGGAAGAAGCTGTATTTACAGATGACAAACAGACAAGAGAAGCAAATATCCGTGCGATCGAAGAAAAATTAGAAGAAAGATATGCTGAGAATGAAGAATGGTTAGCACAGATCGGTGAAGCTGTTTATGCATTCCAGAAGAAGACTGTCCGTAAGATGATCTTAAAAGATCACAAACGTCCAGATGGTCGTGATATCAAACAGATCCGTCCACTTCACGCAGAAGTTGACTGCCTGCCAAGAGTTCACGGATCTGCATTATTCCAGAGAGGACAGACTCAGGTTATGACAGTGACAACACTTGGATCATTATCTGAAGCACAGCGTCTTGATGGAATTGATGTAACAGAAACAACAAAACGTTATATGCATCACTATAACTTCCCTTCTTACTCTGTAGGAGAAACAAGACCAAGCAGAGGACCAGGACGTCGTGAGATCGGACATGGTGCATTAGCAGAGCGTGCGTTAGTTCCAGTATTACCAAGTGAAGAAGAATTCCCATATGCGATCCGTACAGTATCAGAGATCATGGAATCTAATGGATCTACATCTCAGGGAAGTATCTGTGCTTCATCTCTGTCATTAATGGCAGCAGGTGTTCCGGTGAAAGCTCCAGTTGCAGGTATCTCTGTTGGACTTGTAACAGGAGAAGGAGATGACGATTACATCATCTTAACAGATATTCAGGGACTAGAAGACTTCTTTGGAGATATGGACTTTAAAGTAGCAGGTACAGACAAAGGTATCACAGCAATCCAGATGGATATCAAGATTCATGGATTGACAGAACAGATCATCCGCGAAGCGATTGCAAGAACAAAAGAAGCAAGAACACATATCCTTCATGATGTTATGAATCCAGTGATCCCAGCTGCAAGAGACCACGTCGGAGAATTTGCTCCAAAGATCTCTCAGTATACGATCGATCCTGAGAAGATTTCAGAAGTTATCGGTAAACAGGGTAAAACGATCAATGGAATCATTGATGAAACAGGTGTTAAGATCGATATTGACGAAAGTGGACGTATTGATATCTTAAGCGAAGATCAGGCAATGATCGATAAAGCGATCAGCATCATCAAATCCATCGTAGAACCATTGAATGTTGGAGATATTTACGAAGGTGAAGTTGTAAGGATCATGAACTTCGGTGCATTTGTACAGCTTTCTCCAAACAAAGACGGAATGATCCACATTTCAAAACTTTCTAATGAAAGAGTTGAGAAAGTAGAAGATGTCGTGAATATCGGAGACAAAGTAGCTGTCAAAGTATTAGAGATCGACAAGATGGGAAGAATCAATCTGAAATTAGAAGAAAAGATTGAAGATTAATTAAGAATGACAAAACAGCTTTTTGTATGCGAAAGTGTATGAAAAGCTGCTTTTTTGTTCTATAAAATCTAAGCAGAGTACCACGTCCATATTTTAATATGGGCGTGGGTGAATGCGTCCTGACGGACACATTATCGTTTCCCCTGATTCCGAATATACTGTTTTATTGTGTGCAGACTGTTTTCACTAA
>OLRS01002561.1_pt1 | contig 13755 bp, 11 predicted proteins | sample 1673171 | NCBI WGS metagenome assembly OLRS01 (sample SAMEA3136762, study PRJEB25190) | human gut metagenome | biome: human gut; feature: human-associated habitat; material: faeces | place: Austria | collected 2013
CTCTTCTCTTATCTCTTCTACCTTTGGAAGATTTATTCTTAGGACAAATAGACATAGGTTACACCTCCTCTGATTTACTTACTGTTTTTAAAAATTTCGGCTATAACCGCCATTCTCGGATCCAACTCCACCGTATCACAGCCGCAGGGACCTTCATTCAGGTTCTTTCCGCATTTTCTGCAAATACCTTTGCAGTCCGGCTTGCAGAGGGTCTTCATGGGCCAGTTGACCAGAAGTTCTCCATACACCAGTTTGTCTGTGTCCAGGTTGTATCCATTGATAAAATCGGTTTCGTCCAGATCGTCGATTCTTCCTTCCGCAGACTGCTTCATATCCACTTCCTTTGAAAAAGAAACTTCAATCGGCACGTCCACTTCCGTCAGACAGCGGTCACAGGGAATCTGCGCCTTCACCGCGAACTCACCCTCAATCAGCAATTTATCATTGCCGAGATTCGTAAGCACCAGTGTAAGCGGTCGTTCCTCCGTCAGGGGAAAGCTTCCCAGGCTTATGTCAAAAGACCGAAGCTCCGTCTCCACTGTCCTCTTAACCACTTTTTCCTCACAGGACAAAACATCTGTCAAATTGATCAGCATAGTTCTCTCCTAATGCACACTAGGCTATTATAACTACCCAGCAGTGGTTTGTCAAGTAATTTTCACTTACAACGGAAAATTATTTCTAATAAATTATTTTACCAGACGCTGTGTCTCACGGGCGATAGCCAGTTCCTCGTTGGTCGGGTAAATCATGACCTTAACCTTGGAGTTCGGAGTGGAGATCATCTGCACCTTACCGCGGCAGTTATTTGCCTCGTCGTCGATCTCTACGCCCAGATATCCCAGGTACTCACAGATCTTCTTACGGCTCTCGATATCGTTCTCGCCTACGCCTGCTGTAAATGCGATAGCGTCTACGCCGTTCATGGCTGCTGTGTACGCTCCGATGTACTTCGCTACACGGTAGATGAATGCATCCAGAGCTACCTGTGCATGATGGTTGCCTTCCTCTGCTGCCTTTCCTACATCACGGAAATCGCTGGAGATGCCGTCGCTCATGCCAAGGATACCGGACTTCTTGTTCAGAATATTCAGAACCTCATTAACGTCCTTGCCCTCTTTGTTGCAGATGAACTGAATAACAGCCGGATCTACATCGCCGCTTCTGGTACCCATAATCAGACCCTCAAGTGGGGTAAGACCCATGGAGGTATCTACACACTTGCCGCCGATAGATGCGGAGATACTTGCTCCGTTGCCCAGGTGACATACGATAACCTTGCCCTTTTCCGGGTCAAGCTCAGCGAACTTCAGAACCTCGCCGGATACGAACAGATGGCTGGTGCCATGGAAGCCGTAACGACGGATGCTGTATTTATCATAGTACTCATAGGGGATTGCATAGAGGTATGCCTTCTCCGGCATCTTCATACCGAATCCGGTATCCCATACTGCTACGTTCGGAGTTCCGGGCATAGCTGCCTCGCATGCCTCGATACCCATCAGGTTCGCCGGGTTATGCAGCGGTCCAAGGTCGAAGCACTCGCGGATTACGCGCTTTACGTCCTCGTCAACTACGATAGAATCGCTGTAAACCTTTCCGCCGTGCAGAACGCGGTGTCCGACTGCAGAGATCTCCTTGGTATCCTTGATTACACCGTACTCCGGATCTACCAGGGCCTGCATAACCAGCTTGATTGCTTCGGTATGTGCCGGCATAGCCTGCTCGATTACCATTTCCTTGCCGTTTGCCTTATGTGTCAGCTTGGAACCCTCGATTCCGATTCTCTCGCAGAGACCCTTTGCCATTACAGACTCATTCTCCATATCGATCAGCTGATATTTCAGAGAGGAGCTTCCGCAGTTGATTACTAAGATTTTCATAGCTATGTATTCTCCTTAATTCATATTTACTTCGCAGTGGCACTCATGAGCAGGCTCACTCGTGCGCGGGCTTCGCCCTATGTCATCTGTCTAAAGCTCATCTGCTCATGCAAGCATGACATCTGAGTTTTCGCCATCTGACGCACTGCTCATTGCCTTCGCGACTATTTTACGATCTCACCAAATACCTTGCGTCCGCAAGCTGCTGCGTTGGACTCGTCGGTATCGATGTGCATAGCCAGAGCGTACTTCGGGCTTACACGAACAACTACATCGCCGAATACCAGACTTCTGCCCTCGGTATCAATCTTTACGGATACGACATCCTTATCCTTTACGCCGAGTTTTTCAGCATCTTCCGGAGTTGCATGGATGTGACGCTTTGCTGCGATTACGCCTTCCTTCAGCTCAACCTCGCCTGCCGGTCCTACCAGCTTACATGCGCCGCTGCCTGCAACATCGCCGGACTCGCGGATCGGAGCGTCTACGCCGATGGAACGCGCGTCTGTCAGGGACAGCTCTACCTGTGTCTCCGGACGAACCGGTCCCAGGATGGAAGCCTTCATCTCTTTCTTGCTTCCTACGATGGTTACCTTCTCTTCGCAGGCAAACTGACCCGGCTGGGACAGATCCTTCTTCTTGGTCAGCTCATGACCCTTACCGAACAGAGTCTCCAGATCCTCCTGTGTTACATGTACGTGACGTGCTGAGGTTTCAACAACAAATTTCATGATACATTCTCCTTTTCTTGTAAATAATTTATTACAGTTCTATGAGCCGACAAAAGCTGCCCTTCGCCGGCTCACAGTACATTTCACAATGTACACCATAATTCTATCTCCATTTTAGGTGCTTTCGCCATATTTTGCAAGCCCTGACAGGAAATAATTTGTACTTTTAAGGGTACAAGGCTATGGTTTGCAGACGATACAGGAGAAAAACTTCTGCACGTCATGCTCGCATGTAAGGGCAGAAATTTTTCTCCTGTATCCTCCTGCAAAGCAGGAGCCCACGCGTATGCGCGTGGGGTCTGCAAATTGTAGTAGTTTATCCATCCCCACTACCCTTCGATCTCAGCCACCAGAACACAGTTGGGCGTCTCAATGGAGATCGGTTTTCCCTTGGCCGTAAAATAGTTTTTGTCATAATGCACCTCAAAGGTGGTGATGGTATTGCTCTCATGGTTCAGCGACATGATGTGCTTATTATCCGGGAAGAAATCAATGGCCTTCGGGTAGTCCCCACTAATCGGCAGAATACAGATTTTCTCCAGCAGTCCGGTCTCTGTATCCACATGGAAAAGACCTGCCGTATTGTCCCCGGCATTGGTGCACAGGAGCTTCGTATCATCTCTGGAAAAACGCAGGGCGCAGGCCGCGCTGGTGGCGGAATGGTAATCATTCAGCGTGGAAACCTTCTGAATCTCCTCAAATACCGGGTTCTTTCCGCTTCCGTCGTACCTGTAGACCGTAATATAATTCTTCAGCTCACTGATCACATAGGCAAATTTTCCGCTTCTGCTGAATTTGATGATCCGGGGCGCAGACTCCAGTTCACAGAACAGCAGATCCAAAAGCTCGATTTTACCGGTACGGTGGTCAAATTTATAGATTTTGATCTGATCAGTTCCCAGATCCACCGCGCAGAGATACTTTCCGTCCGGCGTCAGGTTCACGCAGTTTACATGGGGGCGGAAATTCCGCTCGGCCACGCTGCCCAGACCCTTATGGAATACCTCGTCAGTCATTTCTCCCACTGTACCGTCCTCATTGAGACGCATGACTGTCACTTTGCCGTCATGCCAGCCTGCCACGAACAGGTATCTGTCATCCTTATCAGTGGACAGATAACAGCCGCGCATGCCTTCGATGCTGGCGCAATTTAACGGAACCAGATCCCCGTCCGGCTGCACCGTAAAGGATCTCACGCCCTCGTCGGCGATGGAATACAGGAATTTTCCGTTGTGGGACATTTTGATATAAGAAGGATTGTTAATCGGGATAACCTTGCGCTCCTTCATGGTACCATTTTCCACGTCCAGATCAAAAAGATGAATCCCCACACTGTTGCCATGGGTATAAGTTCCCACATAAGCTACGTATTTTTTCTTATCCATAGTATGTCCTCCTTCTGCTTAGCGCTGACCAAGGTACGCCTTGAAAATATCCAGTGTCTTCTCCAGTTCGTCCTCTGTCATGGCTGCGGACAGGAACATAGCCTCAAACTGGGACGGCGCCAGATAAATGCCGTTCTGTATCATATAAGAGAAATACTCCCCGAATTTTGCCGTATCCGAGGTCTTTGCCTCCGCATAATTAGTCACCGGGCCGTCGGTAAAGAAGATACTTCCCAGAGAGCCGATATGGTTCACCACCCAGGGTTTGCCTGCCTCACGCACTGCCTCCTGCATACCCTCAAAGAATACATCCGCCTTATGGTTCAGTTCCTCGTAGAATTCCGGCGTCTCCTGTAAAAGCTTTAACTGAGCCAGTCCGGCCGCCATGGCCACCGGGTTGCCGCTTAAGGTTCCCGCCTGGTAAACCGGGCCGCTGGGAGCGATAAGCTTCATCACGTCTTTTCTGCCGCCGTAAGCGCCCACCGGCATACCGCCGCCGATGATCTTACCAAAGGTGGTCAGATCCGGCTCAATGTCAAAATACCCCTGGGCACCGGAGAGGCTCAGGCGGAAGCCTGTAATAACTTCATCGAAAATGAGCAGGCTTCCGTTCTCATTACAGAGTCTGCGAAGCCCCTGAAGGAAGCCCTTCTTCGGAAGCACCACGCCCATATTGGCCGCCACCGGCTCTACGATGACTGCCGCTACCTCGCCCTTGAACTGGTCAAAAATGGCCTGTACGCTGTCCAGATCGTTGTATACTGCCGTCAGCGTATCCTGGGTACAGCCTGCCGGAACGCCCGCACTGTCCGGAATTCCCGCGGTCATGACTCCGGATCCTGCCTTTACCAGCATGGCGTCGCTGTGGCCGTGATAGCAGCCCGCGAATTTGATAATCTTATTGCGGCCGGTGAAACCTCTGGCCGCGCGGATAGCACTCATAACAGCCTCGGTACCGGAGTTTACCATACGAACCATTTCTATAGAAGGAACGATACTGCAGATCAGCTCTGCCATCTCCACCTCCCGCTCGGTGGCCGCACCGAAGCTCAAGCCCTCCCGGCAGGCCTCCAGCACATCCGCCAATACCTTCGGATGATTGTGACCCAGGATCATAGGACCCCAGGATCCTACAAAGTCCAGATAGGTCTGACCGTCTGTGTCTGTCATATACGCGCCCTTTGCCGACGCGATAAACCGGGGCGTCTCACCGACAGAGCCAAAAGCCCGCACCGGCGAGTTTACGCCGCCGGGGATATGTTCTACTGCTTCTGCAAAAAGCATTTCTGATTTGTTCATTAGCCAATTCTCCCTTCGTCCATAAAGCCAGCGATCTCTTTCGCGAAATAGGTCAGGTACAGGTCTACGCCTGCCCGGTACGCGCTGGCCGCGGTCTCGCAGATGATGGAAGCCTCATCGATATAGCCGAGAGATGCGCCCGCCTTGATCATGGCGTACTCGCCGCTGACGCTGTAGGCTGCCACCGGAAGAACGATATTTTCCTTCACCTCGGCAATGACGTCCAGATAGCTCATGGCCGGTTTCACCATGATGATATCCGCTCCCTCTTCCACGTCAAGAAGGGCCTCTTTGACGCCCTCCCGGCGGTTGTGGTAATCCATCTGATAGGACTTACGGTCGCCAAAGGCCGGAGCACTGCCTGCCGCGTCGCGGAAAGGTCCGTAAAACGCAGATGCGTACTTCACCGCGTAGGACATAATCGGTGTTTCCACATAGCCATTGCTGTCCAGGATAGAGCGGATGGCTGCCACACGGCCATCCATCATATCAGAAGGCGCTACCATATCCGCACCGGCCTGCACCTGGGACAGGGCAATCTTCGCCAGATAGTCCAGAGTCTTATCATTATCTACATATTCGCCATGGAGAATACCGCAGTGGCCATGGGATGTGTACTCGCACATGCAGACGTCGCCAATGCAGTACAAATCCGGGAACTGCTTCTTCGCTTCCCGGAACGCCTTCTGCACGATGCCATTTTCATCGTAAGCGCCGCTTCCGCAAGCATCCTTGTGATCGGGAATACCAAAAAACATGACGCTGCCCACGCCCGTTTTCACAAGCTCCTCCAGTGCGTAGGGAAGCTGGTCGATACTGTAACGGTACTGACCCGGCATGGTAGGAATCTCCTCTTTGATTCCGGTTCCTTCTTTTACAAACATCGGGTAAATCAGGGAACTCTTGTCCATCCTGGTCTCCCGCACCATTTTCCGTAAGTTGGCGCCGTTCCGAAGGCGGCGCGGTCTGATGTTCATATCCATAATCTCAACTCCTCTTTTCGGTATCTTTTTCTCTCCTAGCAGTATACCATATTCTCTCAAAAATAGATCATCTTTTTCATATTTCTGCCAGACACTTCCGAATGCGTTCGGTGGCTTCCCTGGCCAGCCGGTGATCCGTCCCGCCCGCCGTAACGCCTGCGGTGACGCCGCCGCCCTCCGCGATGCCCGGAAAATAAAAATCGCAGCGTGTCCGATCGTCGGAACAATTGACCGGAATGCCGCGCGCCCGACAAGCGCGAAAGACCGCTTTGTTGACCGCCCCGTCATCCACCGCCGTCAATACAAACAGGCTTCCATCCAGAAAGTTCTCCGCTTCCGGACTCCAGCGTTCCTGCTGCCAATGAAGCCGGCCTTCTTTTGCAAGCTTCCGGATTTTCACGGACGCCTCCGGCGCAATGACGGTAATTTGAGTTTCAAAGGAAAGCAGCGTCTGAATCCGCCGCTCCGCAATACGGCCTGCGCCCACCACAACGATTTTTTTCTGTTCCAGATCCACAAACAGTGGAAAATATCGACTCATACTCTATCCTCCCCGGTGTTCTGTCAGTATCATAACATACCCGGGCTTTTTTGTGAACCGTCACCTACAGGATCTGCCACCGGCAGCTCCTTACGGATACTTCGTAACAAAAAGCACTGCCTTGATTTTTACCAAAGCAGTGCTTTTTCTTCACATTCTTCCTCTTTCTACTCCTTCAGCCGCAACCGCAGGAACCGTTTTTTCAACTGTGTCAGATTCAACGGGAACAGCGGATAGATATAACTTTTTCCGGCCACGGTCTTATTGCCGACGATAGCAGCTGCGGTCAGGATTAATCCGGCGATAAAGCCCCAGAGATTGAATGTCGAAGTCAATATCAGTAAAATCAGCCGCATGAATTTCAGGGCGTAACCCAGTTCATAGCTGGACTGGGTATAGTTGGCGATGGCTACAAAGGCCATATACATCATGATTTCCGCGTTGAACCAACCGGAATCCACCGTAAACTGACCCAGAACGATGCCGGCCACCACGCTTAGGGGCGTGCTCAGCATACTGGGCGTATTGATGGCGGCCAGCCGCAGGCCGTCGATGGCCAGCTCCAGCATCAGAAATTGCCAGACCACCGGCACGTGGACCGTGTCCTTGATGACGATAAAAGCCAGCCAGTCCGGAATCCAGCCCGGGTTCTGATACAGGAGCAGAAAGGTCGGCGTCAGAAGCAGGGTAATAATGGAAATAAGAAAGCGGGACAGCCGAAGATAGGAGCCCGTCACCGGGGGAAAGTAATAATCGTCCGCCTCCTCAATGATATCGAAGATCGATGTGGGAATAATCATGGCCTGAGGCGAATTGTCTACCAGGATCACGATATTTCCCTCCAGGATAGCCGCTGAGGCTGAGTCCGGGCGCTCGGTGAATTTGAATTTTGGAAATGGGTTATACCATTTCCGCTCGTAGATGCACTCGGCCAGACTCTCCTGGTTCATGGTCAGGGCATCTACCCGGATCGCGCTGATTCTTCCTTTCAGCTCCCGTAAGAGCCGCCGGTCCACCCGCTCGGACATATAGCAGAGAACGATGTCCGTTTCGGATGTTTTTCCCGCCGTCATCATTTCCATGGACAGATGAGGGCTCCGGATTCGTCTTCGAATCAGGGCTGTGTTGAAGACCAGGGTTTCCACAAAGCCGTCTTTTGACCCCCGGAGGGCCTTGTCCTTGGATGGCTCGTCCACACTCCGCATGGGATAAGAACGACAGTCCAGGCCGATACAGGCGTCATAACCGTCAATGAAGAGACAGGTGACGCCGGACAGCAGGTTCTTCAGAATCTCGTCCAGTTCCTCCATGGCGGAAACTTCCACATAGGGAACCACATGATCGGCCATCTGCTGCGCGGTCATAGGCAGTTCCTCCGGTTTTAACTTGTAAAAAAATTCCAGTAGCTTTTCCATAACGGATTCTTCCAGGAAGCCGTCGATAAAGTAGATGCAGGCGTCCCGGCCACCGGTCCGGATGCCTTTCCGGATGATATCGAAATTGATATCCAGGTTCAGGATGTCGTCCAGACGGGATGTATTTTCTTTTAATCTGACAGACAGTTTTTCACTCATGTTAGTACCTCCGTATTGCTGCCACCCACAGCATATGGCACAAAGCATTTCCGCGCGGTCAGGCATTTTTCTACATGTAGTATCCCTCTATTTTCCAAAACTATGCTTTTATGCCAGATGTTTTCGTGCTATAATCTTTCTGGTACCAGAGATTTATATGAGGAGTTTTGATCATGGAAAAGAAAATTTTATTTGTGGATCTGGACGGAACCCTGTTGGACGACAACAAGAATATTACCCCAGAGAATCTGGCGGCCATTCAGAAGGCTACCGAAGCAGGTCACGCCGTAGTAGTCACCACGGGCCGCCCATTGTACAGCACCATCTTTCAGCTGGAGAAGCTGCACATGGACAAGCCCGGCTGCTATGCCATCACTTCCAACGGCGCGTTGATTTATGACGCCCATACGAAGAAAATCATCTTCCAGACCGGCGTGGATAAGAATTGTATCCGGGAAGCCTTCGACGAGGCTTACAAGTTCGGCCTGCATCCCCAGACCTATTCCGATCACGGCGTTCTCTGCGAGCGTGAAGACCCGGAGATTCAGTACTATGCCAAATCTACCATGGTAAACTATGAGGTTCTGGATGACGTAACCAAGGTCATTACCCGGGATCCCATCAAGATGCTGTTCATCGACCTGCATGACCGCGCTAACCTTGAGAAATTCCGTGAGCACATGGAGTCCTGGAGCAAGGAACACCACATTGATATGTTCTTCTCCTGCGACATATATCTGGAATTTCTTCCCGAGGGCATCAATAAGGGCAGCGGCATCCGCTGGCTCTGCAACTACCTGAACGTGCCTCTCGACAATACCCTGGCCGCAGGCGACGCGGAAAATGACATCACCATGCTGCAGGCGGTTAAGACCCCCTGTGTCATGAAGAATGCCCGTCCGGAGATGTACGCTTACGGCGTCTACATTACCGAGCACGACAACAATCATTCCGGAATTGCGGAAATTATTCAGAAATTCATGCTTGCTTAAGCTGTTTCACGGAGTGAGATAAAATATACTTCGCAAATTTAATGCGATAATATTTTTTATGTACCAGGGGATTCCATAGGAATTTCCTGTTACATGAAAAAGCTCCGGCAGAACTGTTCTTTTCAGTCCCGCCGGAGCTTCTGCGTCATCCTGTTTTATTCTGCCTTTGTATAGCCGCCTGCTTCCAGTGCCTCTCCTGTCTTTTCCAGAGAAATGCCGTTGGTACCGCCATCTACCTGAAGCAGTCCCTGCTCAGCGAGCTTAGCTACCGCATCTCCTGTGGTATCAATGGTGATAGCAATGGTATACACACCGTCCGCCGCGCTTCCGGTGCATTCCACGCCGTCTACGGCCTGATAGGTTTCCACCAGAGAATCATAGGCTTCCGTCATCAGGGTCTGAGTATCGTCGTCAAAGCCTGTCATGTCCAACGCGATGGTCTCCTCCATCTTCTGAACTTTGTCGCCTTTGGCGTTCAGTGTCATGGTGTCGGTCATCTTCAGACCTTCGTTGTCCTGCTCCATTGTATAAGTTACGCTCTGCGCTTTCCCGCCACAGGCTGCCAGAGATACGGCCATCACAAGCGTCATTGTAAGTGCTGCTAATCTTTTCATGTTATCTCCTCCCGGTCTCTTCTTATTGTCGAACGGGTTCATTATAACATGTCCGATACGGAAATGCTATGGATAAAATTCTTAATTTTATCCAAGAAAGCCGTCATCTACTCCACCGGTTCCTCCGGAATAAACACCCGGCGGTTCACCGCATGTTCATCGACCCCGGCCTTCTCCTTTGCCTCTTCCGCAAAGTAATCCTGCGAGCTCAAAGGCGCTTTGCCACGGCGGTTGATCTTTTCATAGGTATCGTCGGGCTGCAGCACATGAGCCTTCACATTATCTTTTAACTCGATATCCAGGATGTGAATGACCTCCTCCTTCAGTTCCTCCCGCTCAATGGGGAACATGATTTCCACACGTTTCTCCAGATTTCGCGGCATCCAGTCGGCGCTGGCGCAGAAGACCTCCTCCTGACCATTGTTGTAGAAATAGAAAATTCGGCTATGCTCCAGGAAGTTGCCCACAATGGAACGCACGCGGATATTCTCGCTGACACCGGGAATCCCCACCTTCAGACAACAGATACCCCGGACAACCAAGTCAATCTGTACGCCTGCTGCGGACGCTTCGTAAAGCGCCATGATCACATCCCGGTCACAGAGGGAATTCATTTTCGCGATAATCCGTCCTTCTCCTCCGTTTCTGGCATGCTCGGTTTCCCGTCCAATCAGACTCAGGAACCGATCCTTCAGCCACAGTGGCGCCAGTGACAGCTTATTCCAGCCCTCCGGCTCCGAATAACCGGAAAGCATATTGAAAACTGCCGTAGCATCCTCTCCAATGGGCGCGGAGCAGGTCAGAAGTCCGATATCGGTATACAGCTTTGCGGTAGAATCGTTGTAGTTACCGGTACCCAGATGAACATAACGGCGGATGCCGTCCTCTTCTCTTCGTACCACCAGGGTGATCTTACTGTGGGTTTTCAGACCCACCAGACCATAGATTACATGAGCGCCCGCCTTCTCCAGCATCTTCGCCCAGATGATATTGTTCTCCTCATCGAAACGAGCCTTCAGCTCCACCAGAACCGAAACCTGCTTGCCGTTCTCTGCCGCCTGGGCCAGAGCTGCGATGATCGGAGAATTACCACTGACACGGTACAGTGTCTGCTTGATAGCAAGTACCTTCGGATCGTTGGCCGCGTCCTTTACAAACTTCACCACCGGATCAAAGGTCTGGTACGGATGATGCAGAAGGATATCGCCCTTTCTGATCTCATCAAAAATATTACAGTCCGCGGGCAGCTCCTTCACCGGTGCAGGCACATGCTTCGGAAGCTTTAAATTATCAAAGCCCTCCATGCCGTACATCTTCATCAGGAAGGTCAGATCCAGCGGTCCGTTGATTTTATACAGGGCCTGCTCTTTGATATCCAGCTCCTTTGACAGAATCTTCAAAAGACGCTTATCAATTTTCTCTTCCACCTCCAGGCGAATCGCCTCGCCCCACTGACGCTTTTTCAACTGCTTCTGAATTTCCTTCAGCAAATCCGCCGCCTCGTCCTCGTCGATGGTCAGGTCAGCATTTCGCATAACACGATAGGGAGAGGCACTGACGATATCATACTTCAGGAACAACTGCTGCATATTCCGCTCGATAATTTCTTCCAGCAGAATCACATTTTTTATGCCGTCCTCACTGTCAGGCAGACGCACAATGCGGGGCAGCACCGACGGAACCTGCACCGTAGCGAACTCCAGTTCGGCGTTCTTCTCGCCCTTTTTCTGAAGCAGCGCACCGATATTCAGGGTCTTATTGCGAATCAGCGGGAAAGGTCTGGACGAATCCACCGCCATGGGGGTCAGCACCGGATAGACATTGTCCCGAAAATAGCGATCCACATAGCGAGCTTCCTCTTTGGTCAGGGCCTCATGCTCCTGAATTACATGGAGACCATTCTGCTTAAGCGCCGGCAAAAGGGAGCGGGAATAAGTGGAATACTGGAGAGCCACCAGCCCTCTTACCTCCTTCGTAATCTCCTCGATCTGCTCCTCCGGCGTCATACCGGCAATATCCTTCTTGGTATAGCCCGCATGAACCATATCTTTCAGGGAAGCCACACGAATCATAAAGAACTCATCCAGATTGGACGCGGTAATGCTTAAAAATTTCAGCCGTTCAAACAATGGAATCGTTTTGTCTCGCGCCTCGCTGAGCACACGCTCATTGAACGCCAGCCAGGACAGCTCCCGGTTTCTGTAGTACTCATGTCTGGTAAATTCTTTCTTATCCATGCTCTCTTATACCTGCCTTTTCTGCCGGATAACGGGCTTTATACTGAAAATAGTCTCAAAGAAATCCGCTTTGTGGGAGAAGAGTCCCTGCTCCAATGTGATGTCCTCTACCGTATCCACCACCACCAGGAGCTCCCGCTCCTTTAAAGTAACGCGGACATTCTTAAACTTCTGCTTATGGCTGCGATCCATGGAATTAGCCACACGAAGAATGGCACTCAGCTTCGCCGTCAGCAGATAATCGTTGCGATCCAGGCTGCTGCCCATGGAAAATTCCTCAAAGGATACAAACTCCTCCGTATCGAACCGGATAGCGTTGGCAATAATCTCCCGTTCCCGATGGGACAAACCGATAATCTCTGTGGACATAACGATCTGGTAGGAGCATTCCGCCGTATGGGTCATACTGATGTATTTGCCACAGTCATGAAGCCAGACCGCAATCTGCAAAAGCAGGCGCTCTCTCTTCTCCATACCGTGAATCCGCTTCATTTTGTCGAAGATGGTGAGAGCCAGATATTCCGTTCCCTGAAGATGGGTTTTATTACTCTGATAGCGCTTGGCAATGTTCTTGGCTGCCTCGATGATATCGTTTTCAAAATTATGGCTGGGCTTAAAGATCCGTTTGCGCTCCGCGTAATCGTAAGCCAGACCGTCCCGGATATTCAGGCCCGGTACCCAGATGAATTCTGCTCCGGTCTCTTCAATCAGCTTCCGGTAAATAATAAGCGCCGGCAGTACCAGAGACATGTTCTCAGCCATACCGCCCAGTCGCTCCATGGCTTTCTCCCGGGAACCGTCCGCAAGAATCTTTTCGTACAGATTCAGATATTCCTCGCGGGTAAAGGATACACTCTTCGCCTTACCGCCCCTGTCTACCAGCTGATTGATATAATCGCCTACCAGAATCATATGCTTAATTTCATGTTCCTTCAGATATAACCGCTTATAGCTTTTCAACTCGTTGTTGATCATTTCCTCAATGATCTCTCCGAAATGGGTGGTGCGGTTCTCCACCTCCGCCAGGCGCTCCCGGATACGCATGGTTCCGAGACGCAGATTCTGAGTAGACACAAGGGCGTCCTTATCGAACAGGGAAATCTGGATGCTGCCACCGCCCACATCGACAATGGCGGTTCCCTTCTGAATGATTTTCTGAAAGGATTCCTCATTGGACGCAATGGATTTGTAGCCCAGAAACCGGTGCTCGGAATTGCTTAAGACCTCCACCTCAAGGCCCGTCCGTACACGAATCTTATCAAGAATCAGAAGGCAGTTCCGCGTCTCGCGAATGGCACTGGTGGCGCAGGCCCGGTAGTCGTCTACCTGATATTCCTTCATGATGCGGGTAAAATCCTCCAGCACCTCGCACAGCTCCTCCAGCATCTCATTGCTGATCTCCTTCTGGTTATAGGCGTCCTTGCCCAGCTCCAGTCCGTAACGGATATCGTCGATTTCCTTCATGCCATTCTTCTGAGACAGCTCCAGAATCTTCATCCCCACTTCGTAAGAGCCG
>OLRS01002570.1_pt1 | contig 13714 bp, 10 predicted proteins | sample 1673171 | NCBI WGS metagenome assembly OLRS01 (sample SAMEA3136762, study PRJEB25190) | human gut metagenome | biome: human gut; feature: human-associated habitat; material: faeces | place: Austria | collected 2013
TTAAATGATTAATGTAATACATATCCATGCTAAAGAATTCCCCTTTCTCGCAAATGCTCATCTATAATTCTACCAAGTTCCCTGCTACCCACTGATAAAGTAAGTTCCCTGACCGCAGATTTCATACACTTTTCCATCTTATTGTAATCAATCCCCGGATCGTTACTATACGCCTTGTTCTCCTCCGCTGTCAGGACACGCTCTCCTTTGTGTAACACTGCCTGATATCCGTTGTAGTGAGAATATCCCTGCGCTGCTGAAATCGCAGCGTTAATACCGCTTGTTATTGCGTTCGTTGCTAATGTGATCGACAGTGTCCTCGCTCTCGTGGCGTTGTTCGCCTCCTCATCAATCGCGCTCATAGTTGGTCAGAAGGTCGTTGAAGACGAAGCCCTGGGTGAGCTGGCAGATCCCCCGCTGGAGCCGGTCCACGTGGTGGAGCTTCATCTCGTCGCACAGGGAGTCGATGAGCTCCTCCAGGGGCTCGATCCGGTAGGCCAGCTCCAGGTCCCCGGTGGTGAAGGCGGTGATGGCGTTGTAGGTGATCTCCTGGACGGCGGCGAACATGGTGTTCAGCTCCCGGGTGGCCTCCTCGGAGAAGACGATGTTCTTTTCCGCGATCTCCTTGGCGCACTCGGCGATGTTCATGGCGTGGTCCCCGATGCGCTCCACGTCCCCGATGGCGTGGAGGAACTTGGTCACGTCCTTGTTCTGCTGCTCGGAGAGCTCCTTGCCGGTGAGCTTAATCAGATAGCTGCCCAGCTTGTCCTCATACTTGTCGATGATGTCCTCCCGCTGGGCGATGAAGTGAAACTGTTTCTCCTGGTAATTTCCAATCAGGTAGTAGGCGTCCTCCAGGTTGGCCTTGGCCTCCAGGGCCATGTTGCACAGGGCCTGGCGGCACTGCTCAATGGCCACGGCGGGGTGCTCGATGAAGCGGGCCTCCAGCCGGGCAAAGTCCTCCTTCTCCGGGCCGGCGGGCTCGGTGTCCCGGAACAGCCGGCAGATCTGCCGCTCCAGCATGCCGATGAAGGGGGTGAGGATGAGCACCGTGGCAAAGCGGAAGAGGGTGTTGAGGAAGGCGATGCTCACCGCGCTCATGGTCATGTCCAGGAAGGAGAAATGGAGCAGGGCGTTGGCCCCATAGAACAGGACACCCCAGATCACCGCCCCCAGCACGTCGATGAGCAGGTAGACAAAGGCCGTGCGCTTGCCGTTGACGTTGGCCCCCAGGGAGGACAGGAGCACCGGCATGGCCGCCCCCACGGCGATGCCCATGACAAGGGGATAGGCCACCGAGAAGGTGATGACCCCCGTGGCGGCCAGGGCCTGCAGAATGCCCACGGCGGCGGAGGCGCTCTGGAGCACGCAGGTGAAGACCAGGCCCACCAGAATGCCCAGTTCGGAGGATTTCTTTCTGGTCTCGGTAAAGGTGCCGCCGGGATTGATGAGGGATACGCCGATCCCCATAGGCTTGCATTCCTCCCGGAGGGCATAGGCATAGGAACGGAGCGCCCATTTGGAAATGCCGTAGATGCCGCCCCTGTCTCTGCGGATTCCCGAAGTGGAACCGATGAGTACGATGCGGCTGCCCGGTGCCAGCAGCGGAAGAAATTCCTTCACCAGACGGTAATATGCCGTCACGTTGCTGTCAAGCATTGCCTGCAGTTCCTCCGGCTCCGGCTGTACTACAGATCTCTGCGTGGAAGGATTTGGAAATGTCGCCGCACACAGGATCAGTCCGTCCACCCCACTGCCGAATTCCGCTATACTGCCGCTTTTTACCGCTTCCACCAGTCCGACGGTTTCCTCTGCCTTACCGGCATTACAGGAATAGGTAACTGCTCCTGCCAGTTCTTTTCCGGTTTCTTCCAAAGTCTTCGGATTTCTGCCGACGATCAGCACGTTATTTCCATCCTGTAACAATTCTCTGGCGGCCGCCTTGCCGATGCCGCGGCTGCCACCGATGATCACAATATTCATGCGCCGCTCTCCTTCTTCCTAGTATCTTCCGAGAATCGTATCCTTTACATCCCATCTCTGAGGAGGGTAAGGGGTCTGGTCACCGTATCCTACATCCACATAGGTCACCAGGCGGATATAATCCGGCAGATTGAAGCGTTTCCGCAGTCTGTCACAAAATTCTTCTCCGGGGAAAGTCAGCCAGACACCTTCCAGTCCTACGGCGTGGGCTGCCAGAACGATATTCTGTCCGGCGGCTCCGGCATCCAGCAGCTGGTTTCTCACCGGGGTAAAGGAGTTGGCTCTGTAGCATCTCATATCCTGTAAGATCACCAGATGCACCGGACCTCCCGGCACGTCACTGCCGCGGAACAGTCCCGGCTCGTTTTTCTCCCGTACCACCACATAGCGGATGGACTGTATATTACAGCCGTGAGCAGCCCAAAGCCCCGCTTCCAGGATCTTATCGATCAGTTCATCCGGTACTTCCTTGTCCTTGAATTCCCGGACGCTTCTACGTTCCTTTACAATCGTGAAAAAGTCTTTCTCCATCTGTTCCGTCACCGGCGTAGGTTTGTAAGGTGTCAGATCCACGTCTTCCCCCTTTACCAGTTTCTCCGCCGCATCGATCAGGAAAGAGGCATACCGATATTCCGGCAGATCTTTTCCCAATCCTCTTTTCTCCCACAGTTCCAGCAGATGCTTCGTATAATCTGCCTGGTTGGGTTTTAATTTCTGGTGGCGATATGCGGTGGCATATACCTGGATCTCCAGGGTATGATGGGAACGTTCTCTCACTCTTGCCCGGAATTCTGTCTCATCCATGGCTAAAAGCTGCTCGTCTGTCAGACGCATATTGTTATTCCAGATCTCAAGTACTTCATCTCTGGAAAGGTAATCCATACTGGTGTCACGAAACATACTGCTGCCTCCTTATTCTCTGTATTCTCCGCCTATAAGTTGCCCCAATAGTTGTTGGGAATATCCTGTCCGCCACTGTTAATATCTTTGGCAATTTCTGCTGCAATTTTTAAAAGCAGAGGATCATTACGCCCCCTCTTCTGCTCCAGAGGAATCTCGTAGATTTTCTGAATGGTACTGGGTCTTGGACTTAACAATACCACTCTGTCTGCCAGGAACACCGCCTCATTTATATCGTGTGTGACGAATAATACGGTCTTGTTCTCTGCCTGTCTGATATTGATCAGTTCCTCCTGCAGAGTGCATTTGGTCAGATGATCCACGGCACTGAAGGGCTCATCCATGAGGATGACCTTGGGATTCATGGCAAGGGTTCTGGCGATGCCGGCTCTCTGCCGCATACCGCCGGACAGCTGTGCCGGATATTTGTTCTCAAAACCGTTCAGGCTGACCATGGAGATATAACGCCTTAACCGTTCTTCTCTCTCTTCCCTGGGTACTCCGGCGATCTCCAGTCCGAATGCCACATTTTTCCGTACGGTTCTCCAGGGAAACAGGGAGGCATCCTGGAATACCACGCCAATATCTCTGCTGGTACCGTGTACCGGCTGTCCATCCAGCAATACTTCGCCGCTTGTAGCATCCAGCAGGCCCGCCACGATCTCTAACAGGGTACTCTTACCGCATCCGCTGGGACCTACGATGCAGACGAATTCACCTTCTGCCACATCAAGATTGATGTCATGCAGTGCCTGTACTTCGTTTCCATCCTGATCGATATAGGTTTTGTTGATATTTTTAATGGATATTGCGGGCATTTCCATTACCTCCGTTTCCTGTGTCTCTTATTTTCAGAGCATTCTCAATTATTTTGCTTCCGGGTCGGTCATTCCCAGGGTATCTGCAGCTACCTGCGCGAATTCGTTGGTGTAGGTTCCTTCGTAGCTGACATTTTCATCTACCCAGCCGTACTCCTTCAGATATTCAAAGGTGGTAGCCAGACGATCTTCGGGGATTACCGGATAATCCAGCCATACATCGATTTCCGACTCGATGGCCTTTCTCATAACCTCTTCGGATGTATTCATCTCTTTTGCTGCCCATGCAACAAATTCGTCGAAATAGTCATTCTTAACTTCTTCATGTACCTGATAATAAGCGGTCAGGAAGCGCTGCAGCTTCTCCGGCTCATTTTCAATAAAGCTGTTGCTTGCGATGATCGTTCCGGTATAGTAGTCGGGGATGTAGTCCCAGGCTCTTCCCAGGATATGTCCGGTGCCGTCTGCCTCAGCCAGTGCCGCATACGGGTTGTGAATGATCGTAGCGTCCACTTCGCCGGAAGTCAGGGATGCATAAGCGGTCTGGTATACGCCGTTGGCGATCAGATCCACGTTATCCGTGCTGACACCGTTCTTCTCCAACATCTTCAATACGGAAAGTCTCATTCCGCCGGAAGCTCCTGCGGTACCGACTTTTTTGCCTTCCAGATCGGAGAAGTCCTGTATATCATTGTTTGCCACCAGCCAGTAGCATCCGGAATATCTCCACATATTTCCTACCAGCTTGGCAGGCACACCGTTGTAGATACCGGGGATATAAGAACTGGGATCTCCGTCTGCCACATCGATCTCTCCTCTGGTGATCAGGGACATTACTGTGGAGTTGGTATCGGCGCTGGCCTCTACGTTTTCGAACTCAATACCAAGTTCTTTATACAGACCCTTTTCAATGGCAAAACGGTTCACCGCACCGGTCATTCCGGTAGCGAAGCAGGAACGGATCACGATGGTGTCTCCGGATTCCTCTCCTGCGGTAGTTGCACTTGCTGTCTGGCTTCCCTCATTCTGTGCGGCTCCGGTTGCTGCATTGTTGCCGGTTGCTGCACTGCTGCCGCAGCCTGCCAGTACTCCGGTTGCCAGTGCCACAGTCAGTAATACGCTGAATACTTTCTTTTTCATAACATTTTCCTCCTCGTCTATTGAAAAAATTTATTTGCTTATACATGTCTCCATCGATAGCTGATGGCATATTCGATGGCATCGATCAGTTTTACCGCACCTACGGATAATAAGGTGATCAGGATGATCAGGAAGAACATCCTCGGGGTGTTCAACAGGTTCTGGGACTCTGTCAACAGATAGCCAAGTCCTGCTCTTGCCGACTGCATTTCCGAGAACAGGACACCGGTCAGTGCCGTTGCCGCTGCCAGCTTCAATCCATTAAAGATGGAAGGGAGTGCCGCCGGAATGATGACCAGAAATACGGTCTGGGAACGATTGGCTTTGAATACTTTTGCGACCTTCAGATACTCCTTTTTACACTCCTTGGCTCCGGTCACGGTATTGTACAGGATCGTAAATACCGAGAACAGAAATACCAGAAATGCCTTGGACTGGAAGCCGATGCCGAACCACAGGATCAACAGCGGCAGGATTGCTACTTTCGGAACTGCCATGATTGCCGAACAGAATACATTCATGTACTTCTCCGATACCGGAAACAAGGTCCAGATCAGTCCCACTGCAATACCTACCACCACAGCAGACAGATAACCTGCCAGTGCCTCCTGGATCGTCAGCAATAAGTGGGGCCATAAGGTTCCGTCTGTAATGATCTTAATGCCCTCTTCCACGATGGAAGTCGGGGACGCCACGAAGATCGTAAGCACCCTGCCGGAATCTACTGCCCATTGCATCCACAGAAGCAGTGCCGCCACGGTGAGCAGCTGTGCCAGATTCACCCAGGTAAAACGTTTCTTATTCTTAGTTTTCTTCTTTTTTTCCATAAGTGTATTCTCCTCGCTTCACCTTATCGCTTTCAAAGTACTCTCTCTTACAACAGGTACCTTCCAGGATGACATTCTGTGTGATCCTGTGGGAGAGACATTTGGAAAAGTTCTCAATGGTAGTAGTGTCGATCACGTCACAGTAAAACGGTGCGATCTCTCGGAACCAGGGATACTTATCAAAATAAGTTCTCCACACTTCCGCATAGGGACAGTGATCTTCTCCCCATTCCGGGATCCATCCGGTGAAGGGAAGGTCGATAACACTCATAAAGTCTTCTACGGAATCTGCCTTCAGGCCTTGCGCCAGTGCCTTTTCCCGCAGCTGATCCGACCGGTCCACTGCCAGCTCGAATACGGTCTGTCTCACGATATCTTTGGTCTTCTCCAGTCCGAACTGGTCATATAATACTTTGCTGAAATGGAAGAACTGCATGGCGAACTGTCTTGCGGCCTTTCTCACTTCACTTACCAACAGTTCTCTGGGAACCGTTCCTTCTATTTTATAATCTGCTTTACTCAATGTCCGCTTCCTCCACCTTATTAAAGCTGTCCATAAAAGCTATGTATTCCTGTTTATCAGCGAATCTCGGATGATATTCCTGTTTGGTCCGCTTCGTCACTTCCGCGCCGTCCTTCAACATTCGGTAAGCACTCAGGGCAAATATCTTGGCTGTCAGCACATAGGCTTCTTCCTCATCCACGATGTCGAAATCCACCTGGTGCAGACCACCTACAGCACCGCCGGTATTGAAAGTGATCACAGGAATCAGATGCTGTACATCTCCCACATCTGTGGATCCTCCGCTGTGTTCCTCCGGTCTGACCTCGTATACCGTTTTTTCTCCTGCCAGTGCTTTCACCGCATCGGCCATCTCTTCCGGTGCCGGCTGCCAGAGAGAAGGAAGATAGCCCGGCATAGTCTCGATACGATACCCTGCTCCCATGGCAAGTGCTCCTGCCTTGAAGGAACGATCTGTCTTGACGGATGCATCTGCGAAAGCTTCCAGGTTCTTGCCTCTTACCAGTGTCTCCAGCACCGCTTCGTTGGGAACTACATTGACCAGATCTCCGCCCTTGGTCAGGATCGGATGAACCCTCACGCAATCCTCATCCCGGAAGGTCTCACGGTTCAGTGCCAGTGCCTGTAACCCCAGGCTTGCTGCCGATAAGGCGTTGACACCTTTTTCCGGACATCCCGCCGCATGGGCTGCTTTTCCTTTGATACGGATCACCTTGGATACAAAACCATTGCCGCTGTTGCTTCCCAGCCGGATTCCCTCTAAGGAAATATGATGCGCCAGTGCCACATCCACATCATCGAAAGCACCGATGCGGATCAGTTCACATTTTCCACCACCGTAAGCAATCTTGCCATCAGTGATCAGCTGATTCTTGAATTCGATCTCACCGTACTCTTCCGCCGGTGTGGCGAAGAAGATCACCTGTCCATCCAGCTTCTGTGCCACCTCTGCATCCGTAAGTGCCAGCGCCGCTCCGATGACTCCTGCCAGCTGTGCGTGATGTCCACAGCAGTGAGCTGCCTGTGTCTCCTGATTTGCATGTGCATGCTGCGGAATCCTCAGGGCATCCAGTTCTCCGATCAATGCCAGGGATGCATTTCCGGCCTTTTCTTTATTTAAATAGGCTTTTGCTCCGGTGATGGCCAGATCCGTCTGTACCGGCAGCTGTAAGCTCTTCATAAAATCCACGAACTTTTTCGAAGTGCGGAATTCCTTGTAGCCCAGCTCTGCATGATCGTAAATATCTCTTGCGAACTCTACGATGGTCTCCCGGTTGTCATCTATGATCTTAAGGATTCTCTGTTCTGTCGTATCAAAGGTTGCTGCCACGGTGTCATCCTCCTCGTCTTTTATATCCTAGTAAATCTATATGTTTTCTATGTTTTAGATGATATTACCTTATATTTCCTAGTTTGTCAATAGGGTTAGTATGTATTTATATAAAAAAGTTAGGTAACAGTTCAGCCATGAACATATTTGCCCGCAAAATCATGCAAGCATGATCTCTGTGCCCAGATATGTTCATGGCTGAACTGTTACCTATATTTACTTACTTATTTACTCTCTATTCTTCAATACTTCCGCAGGCACCAGCTTGTTCAGTCTGCCCACCAGCAGGAAGTTGATCACCAGATAGCAGATCAGGATGCCTCCGTAGATCATGCCGTACAACTGCGGCGGGAACTGTAAATCCATTCCGATGGCCACATTGGAAATAAAATACGGGAAGATCAGATCCATGGACCATTTTGCCAACGGTACTCCCAACAATGCTCCCAACATTATAATATAGAAGTTCCCGTCCAGATACAGTCTGCGGATCTCTCCCTTTCGGTAGCCGAGTACTTTCATCAGGGAAATGGAGAATGCAGAACGGTCGATCATGACCTTCATCATCAGATACATGACGATCATGAAGATCAGTGCGGAGATGGCCGCCAGCATGCTGACCATAGGTCCCATCATATCCGTAAATATCTGAGAGCTTTCCTCCACGTTTTCTCTGGATACCGTAGAATACAGTCTGCCGTTGTCGATGTCCAGTGCATGATCGGCGAATACTACATTATAATAGTCGTCTTCCTGATCGAACAGTTCCTGCATGGCATCCCGGTCTAAAAATACATAAACACCGGAGGCAAAATGAACGATATCTTTGACAGTAAACGCATAATCTCTCTCGTTCACTTCATCGGAAAGCACCAGTTTGTCACCGACCTTCACACCAAATTTCTGTGCTGCGGCGCTGGAGATCACGATCTCATTTTTCTTATTGCTGGTCTCCACCGGAAAATATGGATTATCCTTATCGATTCCCAGTACCGTCACATCCAGATTATAACCGTAAGCCTCTTTTTTCAGACTCTCCACATAAGCCGGAGTACCATCCTCCGGCACATCCTCCGTGGGATATTTGTAAGTATACATATAAGCATAGGTCGTCTCATCCAGGCAGGCGTCTCCAAAGTTCTTACACAGAACATAGCAGTCTGCAGAGATCAAAAGTACCAGCAGGCAGATAAACATACCGATCACCACCGCCACGGCAGAACGCATCTCCCGAAGGAGCTGACGGACCTGGAATCTGTGAAGGAACTTCATATTTCCCAGATTTACATCTTGTATCTTCCCGGCCCTGCCTGCGGTCTGTTCATTTCGAAGCAGAGACAGTGCCGTGCGCTTCAACTTCTTGCTGATCACCAGACAGTTTACCAATGCGGCCGTCACCGGCGGCATGACCAGACTGTAGACCAGCAGATAGGCCGGAGTCACGATTTCCATGGGTGGCAGGGAAAAATACACGATACTGTCCTGCATCTGCCAGCCGGTACCATACTTCGAAAAGCCCAGGACACAGCCGACCGCACCTCCTAAGAAGGAGATCATCATGGGATTGAGCAGATAATGGAACAAAAGCTGCCCTCGCGTCACACCCAAAGCGTACAGCGCACCGATGACGCTGCTCTCTTTTTCAATATTATGTACCACAAATACGGAGATCACGTAAGTGAACATGACCATCAGGATAATACCGGATACCATACCGGCATATTTATTGATGATCACATCCCCGCTGGCGGCATCGATTCTGGGATTATCCCCTGCCACCAGAAACTGTGTCAGATTGTCGATATCGAAAGTAAAATACTCATCGATCATATCATTGGCTTCATCCTGCAGTTCCTGCACACCGTCCCGCAGTTCCCTGCTGCCATCCGCAATCTCATCCACGGCATCCGTATAATCGATGATTCCTTCCCGGAAATCCTCCAGATCCGCCAAAGTATCCTTCGCGTCCTTCAAGGAATCCCGCAGCCTGGCATCCACACTGCTGCCCTCTGCCATCAGCTGGTCCAGCTCTTCCTTATAATTGTCGGCAGTCAGTTCTACCTGAATAACACTTTCTTCCAGCTGTGCCTCCACCATATCCATCAGTGCATCCACCACGGCATCTGTGCCGTCTACCAGCGGCTCACTGGCGGTATAAAGCACGCTCAGTCCCTGGAACAGCTCCTGGGATCCTCCGGCTGCTTCTCCGACACCGGCGGTATAGGCTTTCACCCCATCCCGAAACTGTGCCACGGTGTCCAACTGACTTTTCACTGCAGACAGCTGCCCCGCTGCCTGGGATGCCCCCATCTGTGTAAAGACAGTTGCCAGCTGATCCAGCTGCTCTCCGTAACCGCCAGCCGTCAGTCCCGGAAAGCTGATCCCGTATGCCGCATAAGGTTCCAACTCTGCCTGGAGCTGTTCATTCACCATGCCCAGAATGGCATTAAAAATAGCATCAGCTCCCTGATTCAACGCAGCACTGTTTTCCGTGATCTGACTCATACCGCCCACCAGTGCTCCGCCGGCAGAAGCTGCATTAACTCCGTCCGTGTAGGATTTCACACCATCCCGGAACTCCTGCAGATCTTCCAGAGACTTTTTCGCGTCCTGCAGGTTCTGCCGCAGGGATGCAGTGTAGGCATGAGGATTAGCGATCATGGCATTCAGCTGTTGTTCATAATTTCCTGAAGTCAGTGTCACTTCCACTCCGACATCCTTCAGGCTGTCATTCACCTGTTCCAGCATGGCATCAAACAACTCATCCGCCGCATCCGTCAGTTCTGTATTATGATCCGCCAGTTCATCCACACCGTCCACCAGCTCATCCACGCCATCCAGAAGTTCCTGGATACCATCCTGAATATCGTTCTTCGTCTCTTCCGCATCTGCCAGCATTTCCAGAAAATAAGTATCCGTCACCTTACTGCGGTCCAGTTCGAAGGATTGTAACAGTTCCTTCAGTTCCTGATCCGTCATGGTATCATTCAGCAGATAGGTGTAAGTATAATCCTCCGTCCGGAAATTCTGTCCGCCTGCTTTCAGAGCTTCATAATCCTCTGCCGTGACAAATCCGAAGCCAAACAGATTGCTGTCTACAGTGGTATCTGACGTTTTCTCAAAAGCAGCATCGTAATCCGGCGTGCTGCCGATTCCGGCAACGGTGAACTCTTTTCCCCCAACGATAAAGATATCTCCTAATTGCAGCTCATGTTTTTCCGCATAATGCTGTTCCAACAGGATCTCTCCCTGTGCCGGAATTTCCTCCCCTTCTGCTGGAACGAACAGATCTACCGATTCTCTTGCCTGATAGACACGAAACGTGGACTGTCCCAGATGAAAATCCAGGGAAAAATCCCTCTGCAGTGTCACACCTTTTTCCGTGATCTGTGCGGTCTCTTTTTCGGTCAGCGGAACAAAAACGCCAAACTGTCCGTCCTCTCTGTGATGGACACGTCCGCTCTCCTTCGTCCCCTGCATAATAGTCTCGGCAGCTCCCACAATAGCCACCACCATATACATGACCAGTGCCACCAGGAAAAACAGTGCCAGATACCGAAGCAGGTTTTCCCGGATATCCCGAAGTACTCGTTTGCTTAATATCCTCTGCATCCTACAAATCCTCCAGTTCTGCCGCAGGAACACGTTTCTCGTTCCGATAGTTCTTGCTGATCTGTCCGTCCTTGATCATAATGACCTGATGTACCATGTTTTTAATGGAATTATTATGCGTAACAATAAGCATCGTAGTGCCATACTGTCTGTTGATATCCTCCAGCAGTATCAGGATGTCCCGGGAAGTCCTGGAATCCAGCGCACCCGTAGGCTCATCGCATAACAGAAGGCTCGGATTCTTGATTAAGGCTCTGGCGATGGCACAGCGTTGCTGTTGTCCGCCGGAAAGTTGTGCCGGGAACTTGTTCTGATGTTCCGTCAGTCCCAGTACCTGCAGCAGTTCCTCCATATTCAAAGGATTCTTCGTCAGATACTGGCAAACCTGGATATTTTCCTTCACCGTCAGATTCGGCACCAGATTATAAAACTGGAAAATAAAACCCAGCTTCTCCCGACGGTAATTGGAAAGTGCTTTACTGTTAAGCCCCGCCACCTCCTGTCCATCCACTACGATGGAACCGGAATCCACGGTATCCAGTCCTCCGATGCAGTTGAGCAGCGTGGATTTGCCGGAACCGCTGGTGCCCTGGATGACACACATTTCACCTTGTTCCACTCCTGCGGTGATTCCCTTTAATACCTGTACATAACCGCCGCCTTCTCCATAGCTCTTCTTCAGATCCTTCACTTCCAGATACATATCCTGCCTCCTCATCACTAATGATAATGATTTTCATTAACATAACACTGTTATGTTAATGCTCTGAAACAGCACCCCTGCAAAGTCCAAACTTCCTTGGGGTGCATTGTATTTTAGCTTTCTGTCATTATGCCCATCCATCCGCGCACCAGATACATCGTCAAGGCATCCACATGCTTCAATGCCACTCTCTCTTCTGTCTCATGCAGAAACAGGTGTACAAAAGTATCTACCATAATGTGGGCCATCCAGTGTGTCATGTAATCATCGACCCGCGGTCTTCCGGTGGCATTCGTCACCATATCGCATAATCTGCGGTACTGCTGCTCCGAGATATCCACGACCTCATCCAGACAATTTTCAAATCGGGACCCCTGAGATTTCGTCAGGAGCAGCAGAAAGGCCTCCCGGTTCGCATACATCTGCCGGATGATCTGTCTGGATGCTTCCAGATCCCCGTCATCCGCAATATCCAGCTGTGCCACCTGATCCTCGTTGTGCATCTCTGTGGCATAATGTTCTTCCATTATTGCATACAGCTGCCGCAACGGCTCTTCCACCAGTGCTGCCAACAGATCTTCCTTATCCTTGAAGAAAAAATACAGCGCCCCTGTGGTCACTCCGGCCTCTTTACAGATATTCCGCAGGGAAGCTTTCATATATCCTTTTTCCAGAAACTCCCTTTTGGCACATTCCAGAAGGTGCTGCCTGGTTTCTTTATTCTCATTTTGCGTTTCCTGTTTTAAGGGCATTGCGATCTCCTTCGGGAATAATACTCCTCTCATAGAAAGCATCCCCTGCCTGCAAGCAGTCAGGTATGTTTTCTATGGAAGAGTTTATTCTATCATATGTTCACTCGTTCACATAACGTTGTTATGTCTGCATTATAAATAAAAACAGGATTGCTGTCAACCCTGTTTTTATTTTCGTCATTTCGTTTTATTTTGTTTTCAGCTGTTCGATCTTTTCCTGTAAATCTGCAATGGCTCTCTGGCTGTTCTTAATGGTCTCGCACTGCTTCTCAAAAGGAGGCTCCGGCATATCGCTGTACTGTTCAAAATAGATCTTGCCGATCTCCAGATAGTTCTTCTTCATGACTTCCTCGCAGGTAGAGATCTGGCTCTTCAGATTAGCAATGGCTGCCAGTTCTTTTGCTTTGTCTGCCGCTACTTTTCCCTTTTCGGTGATGGTATCACCGATCTTCTCTATAATATCCATCGTATGATCTCCTTTCTCTTCCTACCGCCCGCACTTTGGATCTGTCTGTCCTTCCCGTCCGGGCTGTTTCGGTTTCCATATTCCGTGTGTATTATTGTACCTTCTTCCGGATACCGCGTCAAGTATAAGCGCTACTTGCGCATTTCAAAGAATCTGTGCTATAATCGCCTTGTAATACTATTGGAGGTGACATCATGCAGCCGCTATATACCACTCTGAAAGTTAATAATGAGATTGAATTGTGCGAAGTATCCGATCCCGATTGCAAGCAGCTCATCGAGAGAGCATTGCTGAAAAACCGGATTTCTTATTATATCCGCTGGCCGAAGGCTTCCTTCTTCAGCCGCAAAAAAGATGCCTGCATCATCTGCATCAACGACAATGTCAAGGATGCTGCGGAAGAGATTGTCCGCGGGATCTGTGACGAATCCGGATACAATGTGCGCTTTATTTTAAAACGTTCCTCTAATAACTATTTATAGACCCTTAAAGCACATAATTTTATGTTTTTTTCGTTTATTGATTGATTTTTTCTCACTAACGGATCATAATGATGATATCATTTAATACAAAGGAGGGGCTTTCTAATGGAAAATCGTGTTAACAAGCATGTATTTGCCTGGGTTTTCTGCTTTTTACTTGGTGAGTTGGGTGTTGATA
>OLRS01002591.1_pt1 | contig 13569 bp, 9 predicted proteins | sample 1673171 | NCBI WGS metagenome assembly OLRS01 (sample SAMEA3136762, study PRJEB25190) | human gut metagenome | biome: human gut; feature: human-associated habitat; material: faeces | place: Austria | collected 2013
GTATTCGGAAGCTTCCGAATATTTGCATAAAATAGCTACGGATAAGTTTTTGTTGAAGATTCTGGGAAACGAAAGTTACCGGATGTTCGCTATATCGCCGGACAACTTCTCTATCCTGAAGCGATTGAATAATATCGATCAGTATGTCGATTTCTTTACCGAGAATTATTTTGAGGATCGTTACCAAGGTGAGAAAATTGTAGGGAAATGGGGGACTGCTGCCCATGTCTTTAACAATGAAGAACAAGAGAATCATCATTTTGTTTTGGCTGTTCCTTTCCGGGAAGTCAATACGAAACGCATTGTAGAAGCTTTGCAGGAAGTGGATCCTGCATTTACATTCGAAAAAGGGGATTATAACCGGGATCTGGAATTGATAGTGGTCAAGCATATCGGTAATAAGAAACAGGCGTTGGACTATATGTCGGCAGTCCTGAAAAATAAGAAATTGTTCGATTTGCTGGCCGGGGTAGATTATGAAGTATTCCTGATCACTCCCCATAATCTCAAAGCTATGCAGGAAAATGAATACCTGGAAGAATACCTGAAATTTTTCGATGATCATTATCTGAAAAGTACGGGAGCTATCGGGGTTGAAGATGGGGATTATATTTACAATAAGAGCGTAGCACACAAGTTCGTTTTGTTCTATCCCAATACGATCGATCCCTACCGGTTGAAAACAATTTTCGAAGAATTTAATTTTGCAGGACTGACTTTGAACAATTTGAAGTTCGATGAAGAACACGATTGTATGGTGGTGTCCGGTTTCAATAACAAAGAAGAAGCGATGCGTTATTTTACGACAGTCATCGGCAACCGGAAATTATTCAAATCGCTGAAAAATGTCGATTATACGAATTTCATTATTACTGAAGTGAATTTGCAGACATTGACCGGCAAAAAGAATATAGAGGTTTATCTTGAATTTTTTAAGAAATATTATTTGAACTAATGGATTTAGAAGCCTATGAAATGGACAATCAATCATCTCGAAGATCTGAATAAAGTGGCGGCAGAATTTTTGGATTATGTCGGAGACAAAACTATTTTTGCTTTGTACGGACCGATGGGAGTCGGGAAGACTACTTTTGTAAAGGCCGTCGCAGCCTGTCTGGGGGTAACCGACGATGTGAGTTCCCCGACTTTTGCCCTGGTCAACGAGTATCAGACAAAAAATGGGAAATCCCTATATCATTTTGATTTTTATCGCGTAAACCATATAGCTGAAGCGCTTGATTTCGGTTATGAAGAGTATTTTTTCAGTGGAGACCGTTGTTTTATCGAATGGCCTGAAAAAATAGACGAGCTGCTTCCAGAAGGTATCGTCGATTGTTATTTTACTGAAAATCCGGATGGAAGTCGTGAATTGAAGGTGGAAATTTAACTTTTAAGACTATGGACAACACAGGCAGAATGTCGGGAACGATTAATAAGCAATGGTTTCTTTATCAGGAAAAAGAAGTTTTTCAGGATAAAAGGCAGAAGAAATTGATTCTGGGGATACCGAACGAGCTGGAGAAAGGGGAGAACCGGATTTGTCTCACTCCCGAATCTGTTCATATCCTGGTTTCTATGGGACATGAAGTGTTGATCCAGCGTGGGGCCGGTAATAATGCCTATTACGGTGACACGGAATATGCCGATGCCGGTGCTATGATCGTAGAGACTTTAGGTGAAGTGTATACTGCCGACGTTGTGCTTAAGGCGACTTCTGTTTCTGCCGGGGATACGGTTTATATGCACGACCGGCAAGTGATTCTTTCCCCTCTGAAACTCTGTGACATGCGGAAGGATGCCATTACCGAAATGATGCAGAAAAAAGTGACGGCAGTCGGTTTCGATATTTTGAAAGACGGAGAGGGGTATTATCCGGTGGTCCGGATTATGAGTGAGATTGCCGGTAATTCGGCCATCATGATAGCCAGTGAATATCTTAATAATTCGCGGGGAGGTAAAGGGATTGTTTTGGGAGGTATCAGTGGGATTACGCCGGCGGAAATCGTTATTCTGGGAGCAGGCACCTTGGGTGAATTCGCTGCCCGTACAGCCTTAGGCCTGGGAGCGACCGTGAAAATCTTCGATCATTCGGTCGAGCGTCTCCGGAAGCTGAACGAGGTTTTGGGACAGCGGGTATTTACCTCTGTTTTTCATAAACCGGTATTGGATAAAGCGTTGGCTTCGGCCGATGTGCTTATCGGAGCTATGCGTTGTTTCGATAACGGAGAGAATACCGTTGTTTCGGAAGCCCAGGTGAGGTTGATGAAAAGAGGAGCGGTGATCGTGGATATGTCTATCGATCATGGCGGATGTATTGAGACAGCGGGTCCGACGACTCACGAAAAACCGGTGTATACTTATGAAGGAGTAATCCATTACTGTGTTCCGAACGTATTGTCGCGGGTAGCCCGGACTGCTTCGATCGCTTATAGTAATGTTTTCTTACCTATGCTTCAGCATATTGCCAGGCAAGGAGGATTTACCAATGCCATCCGGATGGATGCAGGGTTAAGGGAAGGGGTTTACCTTTATAACGGAATTTTGACTAAGAATGTGATTGCGGATAAGTTGGGCTTGATAGCCAGAGATATAAATTTATTGATCGCTGCTTTGTAAAATCGGGGCAGATGCCGGTTAGTTGGATGTGGTTATGAAATTTTTTCTGATTATTTGTGGTGTGCTCGTCGGAATGATGGGCTGTTCTTCAAAATATTATATGAGGAGAGGGGATCGTATGGCGGAAACCGGACGATTTTATAAGGCCGGATCGAAATACGAAAAGGCTTATCATAAAACAAAATCCAAAGATTTTCAGGCACTTGCAGCGATAAAGGCTGGGCAGGTAAATCAAAATGTAAATCGGCTGAAAGAAGCTTACAACTGGTTGAGAAAAGCCGAAAGAGCCAATCCGCAAATGCCTGAAATCTATCTGAAAGTGGCTCAGCTTGCGGTGATGAACGACGATACCGCTACGGCGAGGGAATATTATCGTAAACAAGAAGCATTGTTCGGTGATGGAAAAGGAAACGATGGCCTTTATTATCTGGAACAAGTGGATAACGATCTGAGAGAACAAGGGCGTTACCGGATAGCTTTGAAGCGGGAGTTTAACTCCAGGTACAGCGATTTCGCTCCGGTGTATGTGCCGGGGGATACGACCCGGGTTTTATTGGCTTCTACGCGCAAACCCGATCCGAGAAAAAAGAGAATAAAGACAGACCCGGTTACCGGCGAAGGGTATAGCCATATCTACGGGACGAGGTATGTGCAGGAAATCAGATCTACGGATAAACAAGGTAAAGTGAAGGTAAAGCGTTTTAAGGAACCACGATGGTTGCAACCGGAATTGCAGAAAGATTCTATTTATTCCAACCGGAGTGAAGGAGTCATGTGCTTTGCTCCCGATGGGCGTACACTTTATTTCACCTCTTCACGTATGATCAAAGAGAGCCAGGTAGGTACCCGTATTTATAAAGTAATCCGGCAAGCCGCTAATTCCGGGGAGGAAACCGAAAAAAAAGAATGGGGTAGCGTTTCTTTAGCCGGTATTTGCGGGGATTCTGTTTCTATCGGACATCCGGCATTGACTCCTGACGGATTACGGTTGTATTTTGTCACCGATCAGCTGCCCGGAGGGTTCGGAGGAAAAGATATCTGGTATGTGGACAGGCTGGAGGAAAAATGGGGGCAACCTCAGAATGCAGGCGAATTGATCAATACGGCCGGGGACGAGATGTTTCCTTATGTGAGAGAGAATGGAGAGTTTTATTTTGCTTCTAACGGGCATTATGGTTTTGGGGGATTGGATTTGTATAAAGTGGGGAATGTAGCTGGAAAGGAGGTTATCATTCATTTGCCTGCACCCTTAAATTCTTTTGCAGATGATTTCGGTATTGCCTTTAAACCGGGAACGGAGGACGGTTTGCTTACTTCGGGACGAAGCGGTCGAAACGATCATATTTATCGTTTTAGTTTTATACCGCAACAATTGAAAATCAATTTATTGACAGTCAATACAGTGACCGAACTTCCGATAGCCAAAGTAAATGTTACGGTTACTGCCGATAATGGAGAAGTCTCTTATTTAGAGACGGATTCACTGGGAAGGGCAGAAATGGAAGTCGTTTCTGATTGTGAGTATGTATTTGTCACCGACCATCCCCGTTTCCTGAAAGGGAAGGGACTGGTATCGACTTATCGGGAAAAAGCCGACCGGCTTTATGAATTACAGATCGGGATGCAGCCGATAGAAAAACCGATCGTCATACCTAATATCTATTTTGATGTGGCTAAATGGGAGTTACGTCCGGAGGCACGACAGAATCTGGAAGAATTATTGACTATTCTGGAGGATAATCCGAATATAACGATAGAGTTGTCCGCTCATACGGATATGGTGGGAAACGACGAAGCTAATCGGATTTTATCCGAACACCGGGCTCGGGCTGTGGTCGATTATTTGATCGGGAAAGGGGTGTATTGGGACCGGCTTGAAGCGAAAGGATACGGGGAAACTCAACCCCGCCAAATCAATGAAAAGGATGCCCGTGAATATCCGTTCTTTAAAGTCGGGGAGGTATTGAACGAAAGGTTTGTCGGCCGTTTGAGAGGAGAGCAACGGGAAACGGCCTTGCAATTGAATCGGAGAATCGAGTTTAAAGTATTGCGTACGAATTATAAGCCGGGACCGAACTCTTTATTCAATCCGAACCAGATGGCTGTTGCTGCTGAAGAAGGAACTAAAAAAATCGGAGAGACTCAGTTGAGGGAATTAAGGGCGGTAAAAGGCCGTTTTTTTACTTTGCAGTTGGGCGTATTTAAAAATGTGCCTGCTGTCCTCAATCAGTTTCGGGTAGTGTTTACAGAGAAATTAAGCCATGGGGTTGTGCGTTATTGTACCGGTGTATACGATACCCGTGAAGAAGCACAACAAGCTGCTGCAGCTTTAAAACAAAAAGGGATCGGGTATCTGATTAAAGAATTCGAATTCAGTCATTGAACTATTTCAAAAAAGTCTTTCGTAACCGGTAATCGGGCTATTGCGGTTGTGTACTGTTCTTCGGAGGGCTCGGATTATTGATTGCATTTATATTGGAAATAAGTATTCCCGGAAAAAATAAATCCTTTCCTGTTTAAAGGAGCCACGTGAAAGCGTGGTTTTTTTTATATAGGAATAATATAGTCCAAAGTAGATAGAATAAAATTTTAGCCAAAATGAATAAATTGTATAATTCATTTGCTTTTTTATCTAAAAATAGTTATTACCTTTGTTTCGGTACAAAGAGTTGTACCTAAGTTTGTAATAACATGATGTAAAGTTTAATCTTTTTCAATAGGAAGTCGGCAAAACTTTTACGAAATAAGAAAGATGAACTGTATGTCGCGTAGAGATATGTGACCGATACGTTTATCCTCTTATTTCTGGGACTGCCGACTCCACTATTGAGAGGTAGACTATCGGTCACTTCTATATCTTGGAGTGTGGGCATACAATGAAAAAGGTGAAACATGAAAAAAGTATTAATCTGTCTAATCTACTTGCAGAGGGATTATTGACAGTGGTGTGTGAAAAGAATGATCTGGTGTGGACAGTTCCTTTCTCAGTAGAGCTTCATGCGCAAATTGTAAAAGAATTATTGTCGAAATTTAAGATTTCGGATAGCTGAAAAATCGATAAAAAATGCTGTTTGTTTGAGGTTTTTAGGGGGATTTTTTGTATATTTGTAACATGAAAAAGATATCGAAAAACACAGTTTTTATCACTCCGGTACGTCCTACCGAACGAAAATTTATCCTTGATTCTATGATAGCTTCTTTCCGTATAGAAGGGATTTTTATTCCGGAAGCAAAAGTTCAGGCTATTTATGCCCGGGTAAATGAAAAACTCAAAAAATAGTTTCTATAATTCTTTGCATCGGGAGATAATTTTTTTCGCTGACCCGCTGTACGGCAACGACGTAGTCCCTGAAATGTATTTTATCGAACCTTAATCCTTCATAGCCTTGTTTGCGTACCATTAGATTCGCCAGGATACGGGCCGTCCGGCCATTTTCCTTCCCGAAAAGGATGGATGAAAAGCAATTCTCCGTGGACGATGGCTACATCTTTGGCTAAAGAAGCCTTATCGGGATAAGTATCGGGTAATTTTTTCAGAATTTCATCTTCAAAAAATTGCATGCTCTGTGGTATAAACAGAGCAGAAGGGAAGAGGAATCCTCCTTTCGACATATTGACCGTCCGGTATCTTCCTGCAAAGGTGTAGAGTTCTTTCAGAGCCAGTTTATGTATATTGCGGATATATTGACAGTCGAAACGAGTGGCGGTAGTCAGTGTTTCGGTCAGCATGATTTCAGCTAACAGGAATCCTTCGAATTCTGCTTCTGCAATCTCCCCAGGACGGGTTAAACCGAGCCGGTTAGGCAGACATTGGCTTTCTTCTTCATTTGTCGTATACTTGCTCATGACAAAATAGCTGAATAGACTGCTGTAAATATAAGTATTTTTCAGGACTTATTTTTCAGATGCTTATCTTTATAACCGCTTATACTTTATTTCCCCGAATTTTGTTTTATCGAACTGCCGAATAGGAGATCATAGACAAAGGAGAGAAGCGGGTTATTCTAAAAATCCGTTTCAAAGACCCGGTGTTAAGACACCTCGTGTCGGAAATAAATCCGTATCTTTGTACAAATAAAACGATCGAACGATGAAATCAGATTATATTCCGGCCCCGATAGATGTCAGCGATATACAACTACCTTCGGAATTATGCGAATTGGCCGAGATCATTGCAAAAAATGTACATGAAGTATGGGCTGCAGGCCGTTTGGCCGAAGGATGGAAATATGGTCCCGAAAGAAATGATGCACTTCGTACCCATCCCGGTTTGGTGCCTTATGAGGAATTATCCGAAACGGAAAAAGATTATGACCGCCGGACAGCTATGGGGACTTTAAAATTGATTCAGAAAATCGGCTTCGGGATAAAAAAAGTGAAAAACGTTTAGTTTTTCACTTCGATACCGATTCTTTTATATTCTTTGGTTAGGATATCTGCAAATTGTTCAATATCCAGTTTCTTGGCGATGATTTTTTTATCCTTATCCAGGAGATACATGACCGGAGTAGAATCGATGTGATAGTATACCCTGAAATTAGTTTGATTCTGAGGATCCCAACAGTTGATAAAATCGAATAGTTCATGTTCGGTAACAAAATTTTCCCATTTTTCTTTATCGTTCTGAGTGTGTACGGCAAATACTTTGAAACCATAAGGTTTGAATTTATCCAGTAATCCTGTTTTGACCTGAGGTACCTGTTTTTTACAATGTCCGCAATCGGCTTCCCAGAAAAGCAATAACGTAAAGGGGGCTTCGGTTTCATATAGACTGACCCAATCGCCGTCCATAGTCGGCAGCTTCAATTCCTGCGCTTTCAGGCCGATCAGATTATATTGCGTAAGGATCACTTCCCGTTCGATATTTTCGAGGGTCTTTTTGTCTACCCAGTCGGCCTCGCCTGTCAGGTAATATTTTTTTGCCAGATATACAAAGGCGGCGTCCATTCCCATATACTTGTTCGATAGGGCATAATTGAAACAATAGCTTACCAGATAGCGGAACATGGCTTTACAACCTCTCGATTTTTCAATGATATTCACCGATTCTTTATAGACACTATCCGGAATCATCAATACTCTGGTATTGAAGAATTCGTCGAGCTTACTTTTGAAAATAGGAGTGCGGATTAAAGTACTGTCCTGAAAATTAGTATTGTCCCAATAATGTGCCTTTGAAAAGAGGTATTCTTTTTTTTGTATTTCAAAATCCCGGTTGGGGGTATTTTCAGGTATTTCTTTTGAAAAATCAGGAGTAGGAACGGAGAGTGTAAAATTGGCGAAGGTAGCTAAAGCCGAGTTCGGAAATTGTTTGCAAAGTCCGGCGATATGATCACGGACTTCCTTATCGATCTGATCGAATCGGGCGGAATATTTCTTTTTTGCTTCGGGGCTTGTTTTTGCCGGATCTTTTTCCATGGCTTCTTTGATCTGCCGGCTTTTTTGGGTTGCCGAAGTCATTACTTTTTGAAAACCCAGAAAAGCTGTATTTTCAGGCGAACCTTCAAAACGGATTTTATCTATGACCTGGAGGGTATCGGTTGTGATGGAAAAATTTTGGTTATCCCCGATCATAATATCGAAATAATTACTGGGGGAGAAAAGGAGAATATACATTCCCCGTGCCAGTTTTTTATTGTTTTTCTGGAAATATCCCGTACCGTTGCTATTGATTTGGGCCGTATCTACAGCGTAAACTTTTCCCTCGAAATAATTGGCGAGGATAACTTGTTTATTAGACATTTGTGGAATATTCACCTGGATTTTATATCCCTGTGCAAACGAACCGACGGACTGAAAGCACAGTCCGCATACCAAAAGTAAGAATAAATTTTTCATATTCATCGAATTATACACACACCTAAATACCCTTTCGGGCTATACTTAGTTCTTGAAATAATCGGCGATCACCTTGTCGGCTGCTTCAAAGCCCAACCGGGAAGCGATCTCCAGGTCTTTTAAAGCTTCCTCGGATTGGTAGAGTGCCATTTTAGCAATGGCCCGGTTATAATAGGAACGGGCACTCGAAGGATCGATATCGATCGCTTCGGTGTAATCCCTGACCGCTGCTTCTAGTTGGCCTTGTTTCTGCAATACTACTCCCCGATTGAAATACAGAGCACTGGAATTCAAACCGAATTCTTTTGCTTTCGCAACTTCTAAATCGACATTTTTTCCGAGGCGCAGGGCTTCGTTATAATCTTTTAAAGCCCCTTCGAGATCGTTCATCCTGAACCGGGCTATTCCCCGGTAATGGTAAGCCTGGATAAAATCGGGACGCAGGCTGATCGTCTGGGAATAGTCCTGAATGGCATTGGCATAAATACCCAGATTTTCATAAAGAATACCCCGGTTAAAATAAGCATCTGCATGATCCGGATAATTGGCTATGACATAGTTGAAATCTGCTAAAGCTTCTTTGTAACGGCGGGTATTGGCATACGAAATAGCCCGGTTGTAATAAACCGGAAACCAGGTATTGTTTATACTCAGAGCGTTGTCGAACTCGGTAATCGCTTGCTCATACAGGTTTTGTTTCATATATTCCAGTCCACGCTTATTAGCCTGTTTCACTTTACTGTTACAGGCTGTCAGGAAAATTACTACTATAAGCAATAATTGATATCTCATTGGAATATGATTTTCTATACACTATTCGGGCAGATGCCCAACGATTTGACAAAGTTAACGAATCGTCCTGAATAATTAAAACATTGGTTCTATTTTTCTCTCTCTTTTCCATATAATTTCGGGATTAGATCCGCCCGATGGATTCTACGGAGCAGGGTCATGATCTGTTCCCGGAATTCTCTTTTATACCAAAAGAAAAACATGTTTTGTTGTTTTTTTTCTTTTTCTGATTTTGCTGTGTCGATTTTTTGTAGCGAATAGGGGTGATAACCGGAATAGTAAATGGTGGTCGCCACAGTCATCGGCGTGGGGGTAAAGTCTTGCACCTGTTCGAGTTTAAAATCCAGAGCTTTTGTGGCTACAGCTAATTCCGCCATATCTTCGGGGCGGCAACCCGGATGAGAGGAGATAAAATAAGGAATGATTTGTTCGTTCAAACGGTGTTTTCGGTTAATCTCATCGAAAATCGATTTCAGTTGCTGGAACAAACCGAAAGCAGGTTTGCGCATCAAACCTAACACTGTAGGAGAACAATGTTCGGGAGCAACTTTGAAACGTCCGGATACGTGGTGACGAATGACAGTCTCAAGATATCGTCTATTCGTTTTATCAACTTCTTTATTTCCTGTATCACTTAAACACAAATCATACCGGATCCCGGAACCGATAAAGCAATGTTTGATGCCGGGAACCTGACGGGCCTCTTCGTAAATTCGTAATAAGGGTCCGTGGTCTGTATTCAGGTTTTTACATACGGTCGGATAGGCGCAGGAAGCCCGTTTACACAACCGGCAAATTTCCTCATTTTTACCTTTCATGTGATACATATTGGCCGAGGGGCCTCCCAGGTCGGTAACGGTACCTTTAAAGTCGGGCATGACGGTGATTTGTTCCAACTCTTGCCGTATCGATTCAGGAGAGCGCGAAACAATGAATTTTCCTTGATGGGCAGAGATGGTGCAAAAAGCACATCCCCCGAAGCATCCCCGGTGCAAAGTCACGGAATGCCGGATCATATTATAGGCCGGAATTTCTTTCCCTTTGTAACGGGGGTGAGGCAGACGGGTGAACGGTAAAGCATAGACGGCATCGAGTTCCCGGGTAGTCGGCGGAGGATAAGGAGGATTGACAATCACTTGCCGGTTACCTACGGGCTGAATCAGACGGGCCGCTTCGATACTGTTCGATTCTTCTTCGATATACCGGAAATTTTCGGCATGGTGTTTTTTATTACTCAGACAAGATTCGTGGGAGTGTAGAATGATCGTTCGCCACTTTTTATTGGTCGCGACAGTTTCATCACCGGCTCTCAGGACGGCGGTCTGTGGTATGTTGGTCAGATTGCGGAAGGGAATTCCTTTTTGCATCAACCGGCAAATATCGGTCAACGGTTTTTCTCCCATACCGTAGATCAGCATATCGGCTCCACTATCGATCAGGATAGAGGGTTGTAAGGTATCCTTCCAGTAATCGTAATGGCTGAGACGGCGTAAAGAAGCTTCGATTCCTCCGATAATCACCGGGGTATCGGGATATAGTTTTTTCAGGATACGGGTATAAACGATCGAAGGCATATCGGGACGTGCACCTGCCCGTCCATCCGGGGTATAGGCATCGTCCGACCTCCGGCGTCTGGCAGCAGTATAATGGTTGACCATCGAATCCATACTTCCGGCACTGACACCGAAGAACAGACGGGGAGTACCTAGTTTTCGGAAATCCCTTAAATCATCCTGCCAGTTGGGTTGAGGCACCAAAGCGACTTTCAGTCCCAGAGATTCCAGTAATCTTCCTACGACAGCTCCTCCGAAAGAAGGATGGTCGACATAGGCATCTCCTGAGAACAGGATGACATCCGGAACATCCCAGCCTCGTTCCTTTACTTCTCTGACAGAAGTTGGAAGCCATTGTAATGTTTGCGTCGTATTCATTCATTTGAGATATTGCGCAAAGATAACTAATTTTTGTACCTTTGCCCTCCCCAAAGTTGAAAACCTCGGTGACCGAAGAGCGTCTTTGGGTATTTTTAGATGTTTTTGACGATATGAAAAAAGTAAATATTATCAGTCTGGGGTGTTCGAAGAATCTGGTCGATACCGAAATGCTGTTGAAACAACTGGATCAAGCAGGCTATGATACTGAAACCGATGTAGAAAATTCGGATGCAGAGGTGGTTATTGTGAATACCTGTGGATTTATCGGGGATGCGAAAGAAGAATCGGTAAATACCATTTTGGAACAAGTGGAACGGAAGAAAGAAGGGATTGTAGAACAAGTATATGTGATCGGTTGTTTATCACAACGTTATGGAGCAGAACTTCAAGAAGAAATTCCAGAGGTTGATGCTTTTTTCGGTAAGTTCGATTGGAAAGGGGTATTGGAGCGGATGGGTGAACATTTCGACGAGCGGATCCGTAATCAACGGGTTTTAACTACACCGGACCATTATGCTTATCTGAAAATTTCGGAAGGATGTAACCGCACTTGCTCTTATTGTGCTATACCGATCATGACCGGAAAACACAAGTCCAGGGATTTTGAAGAATTGCTGGAAGAATGCCGGGCATTGGTAAAGGGGGGAGTCAAGGAAATTTTGGTGGTCGCTCAGGACTTGACTTATTACGGTATAGATTTGTATGGAAAAAATCGGTTGGCAGAACTGATCGGGCGGATTGCAGATATAGAGGGCCTGGAATGGATTAAGCTGCATTATGCTTACCCGGCCGGATTTCCGTTAGAATTGTTAACGGTGATGCGTGAACGTCCTAATGTATGCAAATACCTGGATATCGCCCTGCAACATTGTAGTGATCATATGCTGCAACAGATGCGAAGAGGCATATCTAAGAAACAAACCATAGAACTGATACGTAAAATCCGGCAGGAAGTACCTGGGATATTTATCCGTACGACTCTAATGACCGGACATCCCGGGGAGACTGCCGAAGACTTTGAGGAACTTTGTGAATTTGTCCGGGAAATGAGGTTCGAACGCTTGGGAGTATTCCCTTATTCACATGAAGACGACACCTGGTGTGACCGGCATTATCAGGATGATGTTCCCGAAGAAATCAAGAGGAAACGGGCCGGGCGAATCATGCAGATACAAGCCGGTATAGCCGAAGAGATCGGGCGTTCACAAATCGGACAGGTTGTGAAGGTACTTATCGACCGGCGGGAAGAGGAGTATTATGTCGGGCGTACCGAACACGATTCTCCTGAAGTAGACCCCGAGGTTTTGATTCCTGGTGAGAGAACTTTGCAAGTCGGTGAATTTTACCGGATGGTGATTACCGGGGCAGACGAATACGATTTATTTGCTGAAATCAGGGAAGAAGAATAGTTTGCACTGTATAATTATAATAAAAAACGGAAAACAATGAAAGAAATGAAATTAATGTTGTTGGTGCTGCTGGTTGCGGTAACCGGATGTAAAAGTAGTGACAATTCACTGACTTTGTTAAGAGCCAAAGAATGGCAATTGAAGTCGATGACTGAAAATGGAAAGGAAGTAAAGAATCCTCAGCAAATTCCGACTCTGGTATTTAGCGATAGTAGTGCGGTATATGGTTCTGCAGGATGTAATCGTTTCTTCGGAACTTATGAAGTTGGGGAAAAAGGGAAAATGACCTTTAAGACCGGAGGGGCTACCATGATGTTTTGCCCGGATATGCCTTTCGAAGATGCTTATTTAAAGGCATTGAACAAGGTAGAGCAGTATACGGTAACGGATCAGGAGTTGCAGCTTAAAGGAAAAGATCAACTGCTCATCGTGTATGTACCTGTCGATACCACCCAACGCATCGGAGTGGCCGAGGACGATCACGGATGTAATGCAGCTGCAGGTTATACCTGGTCGGAAGTAAAACAGAATTGTATCCGTTTGTTCGAAGACGGCGTGCAGTTGGTGTCTGAAACGGATAAATCCAGTTCTTCGGCTGCTTATGTCGTTTTTGCTGCCGATTCGTTAAAAGCAGAAGTATATGTTCCCGGGCATGATAATCATCCGGTGCTCGACCGCCGTACTCTTCCTGCAGGAGGATATGTCTGGAACCAGGAAGATGACGACACTTACAATGTACGCCGGCTCGACGGGAAATGGGTGATCGAACAACGGGGGAAGGTACTGTATAAACAAGCTGACAAATAATATCGATAACTTAAAAGAGTCCTCATTGCCGGGGACTCTTTTTTTGGGAACTTATGAAGTTATTTAAATCTAGGTTTATTTCGTTAATAATTCGTCTTCGGTGATCGGAATTGTCGAACCGGTCGCTTCTGTCGGTCGTCTAACTTTTTCTATCACTGACCGGCGGAACTCCT
>OLRS01002595.1_pt1 | contig 13550 bp, 13 predicted proteins | sample 1673171 | NCBI WGS metagenome assembly OLRS01 (sample SAMEA3136762, study PRJEB25190) | human gut metagenome | biome: human gut; feature: human-associated habitat; material: faeces | place: Austria | collected 2013
CAAATTCTGAAAATACAGGTGGGGCGAGGGTAGAAATATTTTTCCTGAGTAGTCAAGAAACAAGCTAAATAGACCGCAATTAAGCTATGTAAAAGAAATTTTACATGAGAGCCAGCGGTCTGGCAGAGATAGCCAAAGTACTTCAGACTACGCCGAATTATCTGCTGGGTTTTGCAGATAATAATGATGGATTTGCGGACGAAGCGCTTGGTTTGTTGCGAGATGTGAAGGATCAGTCTGTAAGAGAGATTCTTTTGAAGCAGCTCAGGGCACTGATTTGAAAAATGTATTGCTTTTGTACGCACATTGACTTATAATATGGGTAAAAGAAAGGGGCGTGATGATATGGCAGCTAAATCAGCAAATCTTTATGCAAGAATAGAGCCGGATGTTAAAGAACAGGCTGAGGGAATTCTGGCTACTTTGGGGATCCCGGCATCTAATGCTATCAATATGTTTTATAAGCAGATCATTCTAAATAGGGGGCTTCCGTTTGAGGTAAAGATTCCAACTGCGAGACCTGTTGATATTTCGAGAATGAACGCAGAGACTTTGGACATGGAACTTGAGAAAGGATATGCGGATATGCAGGCAGGGCGTACCAAATCTGCAGCTCAGGTTTTTGCGGATATCCGAAGGGATTATAATGTATGAAATATGATGTTACCTTTACGGAGCAGGCTGAGAACGATCTTCGCGGTATCTTTGAGTATATAGCATTTTTATAATCATAAATCCTATGAGGCGTATGAGACATTTGGTTTCATACGTCTTTTCTTTTTACTTTTTTGAGTTGACTACCGGTCAACAGAAGTTGACCGTTTGACGAACGATTTATTCCGTGGTGTTCCGTAGAATGACATATGTAAGCAAGAGGTGACGCAAGCCGACAAGCCTAACCTCCAAGAAATGTTATGGAGGTGCGAACATGTGCATTACAGAAGAAAAACTGGTGGAAGCCTACGGTAATTCAAATCCGCATGACGCTTCCTACTGATCTACAAGAACTACAGCGTATTTCCTCAGTTGGTAGACTGTTACGAAACAGGGTTGTTTAATCGGATCCTTTTTGAAGTGGAATACAACAGGCGGAAGAAGAATGACGATGATCTGGGCGTTAGGGTTCAGACAAGCCATCTCAGCGATCTATCACCTCGGTTCTTATGAGATGATTATACAGGAAAGCGTGGAAAAAAGCGAATCCGGGAAAAAAGAGGAACCGTCAGAATGCCGAGTGGATAAGTTGTAAGGAGAAGGAAAAAGAGACTTCTGGAAAGAGAAAAAAAGGACAAAAGGGAGTACTCTGCAATGAAAAAAGAGGATAAAAGAGGGGGCTGGACAGAGATGTGGATAAGAAAATTTCAAGGGAGACATTTGTGCAAAATGAAAAAATAAATTTCGGCGATATGCACAAAAACATCCATTTACTGGCGTGGGTGTGAACTGTAACAGAAATCTAAGAAATCTGGCCTGGAGTCCGTTTTAAAGGACATAAAATGTGGATAATGAAAAGTGGAGTGAAAGGATAGAATGGAATTTATAGGTATCTATAATTAAATTATTGATATTTGAAGGCGTAAGTGTTATAATTTATTTTGAGTTATTGTAGGCTGCTAAAGCCGTTTGATGCTGCGTAGCATGTGAGGAATTGTGTAATGAGAGTAAGTTATAACAAGTTGTGGAAAATGCTTATCGATAAAAACATGAAGAAGATGGACTTGTTAGAAGCTATAGAAATGAGCCCGAATACGTTAGCAAAATTGGGACGTAATGAGGATGTATCAATGGATGTCCTAAAGCGGATCTGCGCATATTTGCAGTGCGATATCGGGGACATTATGGAGATGATTCCAGAGGATGAAAATGGACATTAAGAATAAACTACTAGCATACGGGAAAAAGAGCATCACACTTGAGGCTTTGACCGACTTACTGAAAGCAGATCTGGCGGACACGAAAGGCTTATATGATAGGATTTCCGAACTGGCTGGCGCTTCAATTTTGGAACCAGTAAAGAACTCAGGCCAGAACGGAAATCGTAAATATCCGCTGTTTAAGAAGTATCGGATCATGATAAAAGAAGAATCGAGTGAAGAGGTTGAAAAACAGATTCGACAGCTACATCCGGCTTTGCAAAGGACCGGATACCTATCTTTGCATGTTAAGGAGTATCTGAAGCATAGAGAGGTTGTCGACTGTCTGAATACTTTTCTCTTTTCGAGGAAAGCGGGGGAACAGATTTCAAGGAAAGAACGGTCTTTTGAGATTTTTGGTCGTGAGAAGGTGTTGGATGATCCGGAGGTGAAGTCTCTGCTTCGACACTTAGAGATATCCGAATCAGATCTGGGATTCTATGACACTCCGGAGTATTGCTTTCACGATTATATACCTGAGCGGAAAAATGACCTGACCTTGCTTATTTGCGAGAACAAAGATATATGGTTCAACATCCGGCGGTGTATGTTTGAAGATCATTTTAAGAGCTTGTTTGGCGTGGCTATAGATGGTGTCGTCTATGGAAATGGAAACAAGGTGTCGAATAAAGCCGGAGCGCTGGTCGAATACGTAAGATTTATGGGAAATCCCAATGTTACCTTCCTGTATTGGGGGGATATTGATCGTGAAGGTTTTGATATCTTCCGACGAACAAGAGATGTGAACGATTCCCTGAATATAGAATTATTCATTCCGGGATATAGGAAAATGATTGAACGAGTGCAGAGTATTTGCCTTGAGGATAGCCCCTCTTCTAAAAAGGAGGGAGTATCTTTTGAGAATTTGTTTGAAGGCTTTTCTACAGAGGAGCGGCATTTTTTAAACCGTGTTTTAGAAGAAAATAAGCTGATCCCGCAAGAAATTATACCCTATACCGTATTAAGCGAGAGGTGATTGAATGCTTCGCCCTGATATTAAAGAAATGCTTACGGGCTTTCAAAACAGAATGAAGTTTATTGATATTGTTCGAAGCATTTCTGTCTCGAATTGCCCGGACGATATTCGGGAGATGTTTAAGGGCGATTTTGACACCTTAAACAACTTGACCGTGGCAGTTCTTTTGTACATTAAGGAGCGTACGCTCAGTGATGTTCAGACTTGCACTTTAAAGGATATAGAGGGGTTCCTCGATAGCATTATTCAGATTGTACCGGAGACGTATGAGGTTGATACGAACAAGCTGGCCTATTATATAGTCGTAAATGTGCTCCAGAACAATGGAAAAATGATAGAGTACAACACTTTCTTTGCAGATGAGGAAGTGTTCAAGAGCATGCCGGTTCGACTGATCAATGAGGAAAAAGGATCATACTATCTTACTGATGATGTGTTCGACTTCTTATACAGGTCGATGGAGATAGAGTCGGAACTGGACTACTCCGTGACCCGCTTCAAAATGCAGGAATACATGAAGAGAAAGAATTATTCCAAGGCTTTGACGCAAAGTAGGGAACTGGTAGCCCGGTTGCGTAATATGGGACACAGCCTGGATGACTTTCTTCTGCGCTGCCGTGAGAGCATTACAAAGATTACTGTTGATGAGTATGAGAGAATTGTTGGGCAGTTCCGAACCTTGATGGTAGATGAGCAACGGGAACTGCAGGAGATACACAAGACTGCATTACGGGAGGCGGAGGCTATAAAGAATGCTCTCGAAAGTGGTGCTGATACGGAAGAGGCTAGGAAGAACCTTAGAGAATTAAATGAAATAAACAAGAATCTTGATCTGACTATCACCGAACAGCGGTCTTTGATCAATGCGAAAAATCTTGCATCAGATTCCTATAACCAGATTCTTCGTGATAGTTTTGCAATCAAGAGCTTTGAACGGATGAATTTTGATCAGGACATAATGGTCAAACTCCGCAGAATGGGTGATGGTTTGGGCGATGCGGTATTAACGCTGCTTTGGCCACTCGCTAGTCCCGGACTGGAGAAGAAATTCAGTATCGAGAACTTTTATGCGGCTTATGGTTATATCACTAATGAAGAAGATGAGCCAGGATTAAAAATTGATAACGAAGACGAAGAAGCAGAAAGACGGATTCGAGAGCGTAACGAGTTATATTTGGATATCTGCAGATCATTTTTTGCATACGCGCAAGACAAAACGTCCTTCGAGATAAAAGAGTACATTCATTCGTTGTCAGTGGATGAATTGATGAAATGGAGCACAGGTGGCTACTTTCCCAATACACTAATGACGATCTATCAAACGGGAAAGATCGACCTTGAAGAATTGAGGAACACGGAAGACGTTATTGTTGCGGAACCTTTGGGAGAACTGGATCTGCTATGGATTTTATCGAAACTGCCCAAGGAGTATCTGGGAATGCAGAGACTGCAGTTTACGACATCGGACGAATCCTTTGATTTTGATATGCGGGATGGAGAGGATTCTATAAGGATCCAAATGACAAATTATATGGTTGAGGTGGAGCGATGAACAACAGTGCCCTTAAACTATTTCATGAACTTATGAAAAAAGGCTGGATTGACAGAAATGATAACAGTCTGATGTGGAACCTTGTGGAAGATAATGAGGCCAGGGATGAACTTGATCAAATGGGGATTGAGCTGGGCTTTGAAATCATTCAGGCGCAGGATCGAATCTATATGGTTCCGACCCAGGATAATGATCTCTTCCTCAAGAACAATGTAGATTATCGTGCTGATATCAAGGCTACGAATGAGGTGAGGAGCAGGGATCTTTACTTGATGAATTATCTGGCAATATATATTCTGTTCATCTTTTTCAAGGGTGAAGGAGTGGATGCACTGACCAGAGACTTCATTACAAAGGAAGAACTGATCAAAGAATTCACAAAGCATTGTCAGGACGTTACTCGCGATGATATTGATAAGGATGACAAAACGGATGATTATAGCGAAAACTTCCACATGCTGGCAGAGGATTGGCTGAGTAAGAAGGAAGGCGAAATAACCAGTAAGAGGATTGATGACCGTTATGGAGTCGTAAATAAAATCCTGCTGAAGTTCAAGGCAGATGAGCTCTTTCTGGAAGACGAGGGCGGACGAATAAGGCCTACGAAAAAAGCAAAAGATCTTATGCCCTATGTGCTGCGTAAGGATCGTGTTCAGACGATCAATAGCTGGATAGAGGAGGAAAATCATGCCTCAGATAAGTAAGATCCGGATAGTGAATTTCAATTACAATGACGGAAACCGCTTTATTCCGGATGAGTTATATGATCTAGCTTCTCCTGATACGGGAAAGGCTTTGAATACGTTGTTTAATTTAAATAATGGTGGTGGAAAGACAGTCCTTGTTCAGCTTATGATGCAACCGGTACATCCAAAGGCAATGGCCGGTGGAAGACGTATTGAAGACTATTTTTCACACACGGGTGACCATTCGTATATATTGCTGGAATGGAACTTGGATGGAAGCAAGGAAAAACTGCTGACCGGTATTTCGATTGCAGCAAGTTCGAGTGCATCGACAGAAGAGGACAAAAGAGGCAATTCCGTTAAATACTATACCTTTACGACGCATTACGACACATTTTCAGCGTATAGTATCTCGAGTCTTGAGCTGTCAAGCAACGATAATGGAAATTATGTCCCGGCTCAGTTTGACTATGTTAGAGAAAAGGCAAAGTCAAGTAGGGGACTTTTGACATATTATTCCTCAGATGATGCGGTAAAGTGGGCTGAATTTCTGGCGGAATATGGGATTTTCAGGACGGAGTGGGAAAGTGTTATTGAAGTGCTGAATAAGGACGAAGGTGGTCTTAATCAGTATTTTGATGAAGCAAAAACCTCCGACAAGCTGATAGCAAAATTTTTCATACCGGCTATTGAGCAAAAACTGATGAGCGTGGCATCCCAAGGTACTGACTGTTCCCTAGAAACGATGCTTATTAACTATGCCAAGAAGATTACGGACAAGGAATCGGTAATTAAGCAGCGGGACACCAACAAGAAACTGCTGGAGGATCTCGAGGGCGTTAGCGAGATAAGTGATGACCTCTATAATGCCAACGATGCGTTTGTTGCGAACGTGTCAGAAACAAGGGGATTTGCGGCTGCACTTGGTAATCGTATGAATGCGGTCAATGAGGAGACTGGCCGGGTTGCTCAGGAAATTGAAGGACAGAATACTTTGATAACTCGTATTGATCACGAGAAGAAATCAAAGAACTATTATGTCGCCAGTGAAAAGCGTGATCGTGTAAAAGCGGATATGGAAGAGGCTCTAGCTCTTCTTGAACAAAGTAAAGCTACGCTTGAGGCTAAGAGACATGAAGAAGACATCCTGCAGAGCGCAAAGCTTTATCGGCAGATACAGAAAGCGGACGGAAAGATTACAGAGCTTAAGAAGCTTATAGAAGACAAAGAGAATCATTCGGATGACGCAGAACGCATTGCAAATTTGAAGTATTCCGTTCTGGTTAAGGCTAGGGAGGCGAAAAGCGAGCAGGAGAGCATAAGAGCGGAACTGGAGGAAAAAATCAACCAGGAATCCGCAACCGTAAAGGAATGCCAGGACGCAAAGAAAAAGTCCGAGGCAGCACGTGATAGTGCGAGCAAAAGATATACTGAAGCGGAAGCGGCACTTAATGCAAGCAAGAGTAATACAGATAAGAGAGTTGCCAATCTTCAGATAGATGTTATCAGAAGATTTACGGGTTTTTACGCAGAAGAGGAACTTGAGGCTGCGAAATCCCAGAGAGAGGAGTTGAAAAAGGAGCAAGAGACCGCACTTGCGAGAATTGCGGAACGATTTGAGGACATCAAGAAACGGGAGAACCAGATTCCAGGGGAAATTGCGGATTTAACGATTAATGTTAATAATGTATCTCGATCTTTAGAAGATGCGGAGAGTGAGTTAGGAGAATATGATTCTATCTTTGAACAGATTGTAAGAATCTGCGAGAAGTATAGCCATGAAAGTACTGCAGCTTTTACGGGAGTTCTGCGTGATGAGATCCGTAGGGATATTGACACGACTGAGGCGGATATTGCGACAAAAAAGCGAAAGCTTGACAGTCTCAAAGAGAAAAGGAAAGCGGCAGAGTCAGGCTATCTGCATATACTCCCGGAAATCATGGCTTATGTGAATTCAACGGGATTAAATCCAACAACCGGTGAAGAGTATATATGTGGTCTGATTGAGGCTGGCACAGTATCCGTAGACAGAGCGGAGGAGATCCTGGGTACTTACCCGGAGATGGCCTATGCACTATTGTTCAATAATGAGAAAGACATCAAGAGACTATTGTCAGCCGGAAACATCGAATGGCTTCCGGCTGTAGTTCCTCTGTTTACGATGGCACAAATTGATCATATCTTTGATGGAACAAAGGAAGCAGGTGCTTTTCTAACCGCGCATGATAAAAGCTTCTTCGCCGATAGAGAGGGATATTTTGACCGCTTAAGCGATGAAATATCCAATCTGGAAGACCGACTGGCTCAGCTTCTAAACCATCTGCAGGAAGGCAAGGAAGATCGGAATGTAGCAGACCGATTTACTTATGCTGAAGATTGGAGAAAAGTGCAGGAAACTCAGATCGCAAGTTATAAAGATCGAATCCGCGAATTTGAGAAAAAAAAGAAAGAGCTTGAGAGTGAACTGCAGAGGCTTCAAGAGGAAGGAAGCCATCTGACAGAGCGGCAGAAGGAGTGTACTGACTTAATTCAGAAGGTCGATAAATGGCTGGATTCGTTTTGCGAATTGCGCGAAATGATATCTGAAGAGCAGGATAAGTATAAAGCGGAGCAAGATTTGTACATGGCAAAAAGTGCTGCTGAGGCTGATTATAAGGCTGCATGCGATGCTGTGGAGATGCATGTTAAGGAAATGGCGTCATTGCAGGAAAGAATGAAAAGTATTGAGGTCTTGATAAGAGATATCAATTCCATTCTTGAAAATGTCGACAATGCTAAGTCGTCCGAAGTTCTTGAAGGTGATTATTCGACCCTCTTCGCACAGTACAAAGCACTTTTGAGTAATATGGACGAGAGTCTGGCAGGATTAAGAAGCACTCTGGAATCAGAACAGAATTCGAAGCAGAGGTATGAAGAGGAACTGGCCGGCTATTCGTGCGAGGAGAGCGAATATGCAGATCCGACGCTTTCAGTGGAAATATTATCCAAAGTAAGACAAGAGAGAGAAACTTATGAAAAGACCCGGGATTCAAGGCAGGATGAGTATACAGACAAGAAGGGCGATTATATTGCTGCAGAGCAGGAAGTGAAGCATGCCCAGGAAGCTCTGGCTGAACATGAGGGTATTCCTCTTCCTCAAGAAGAAATTGGAGAAGCGTTTAAAGAGAGATTATCAAAAGCACGAGAAGAGATAAAGAGGCTTAGAAGTCGGCTTAATATCTTAGAAAATGAAAAGCGTTCTTTGGAAAAAATCTCTTATCAGGTTAATAGTGAACTTGAGGGGTATTCAGAAGGAATTGTTGCTGAAGGCACCATCTTGAGCGCGAATCCGGATGAGCAATGGAAAACACTTAAAGCAAAACTTATCTTTAGCAAGACTGAATACACTCGAAAGAGAGAGGAATTATACAGAAAGATACAGACTACTGTCACGACTTATAAGGACATCGCGCTGGCGGAGATTGTAGGGAAATTGAACGCGATTGGCGGGATGATCGATGCTACTGAGATTAAAGGCGATCGCCTGTTTACAATAAGTGAAAGCATTACCGCAATGATTGAATCTATTCGCAAGATCAATAGCAAGATTGAAACGGATCTTAGGGAGATTACGAACGATTTCAATGATTTGGTCGAACAGTGCTTCTTACAGGGAAAACGAGTGTACGAAGATCTCAGAATGATTGCCAGTAGCTCAAAGGCACATATCTATGATGGAAAGCCTCAAATCCCGATGCTGAAGATGGACCTTCCTGAAGAAATGGAATTGTCCGAAGAAGCATCCAGGATGTCTATTCGAAATGAAATAGAGAAAGGCGCCAACGAAATCAAGGAGATGCTGGTTAATAACTTTGAGGAAAAGCAGATTCAGAAACGGGCGAAGAGCATTGTAGGAAGTGAAAGGCTCCTTCACAAATACATCATTAGGGAAACTGTCCCGGTGAAGGTTTACAAGATTGATTTGAATGTTGCGAATTCGTCTTATAAGAGATGGGAAGACACCTTGACCCAAAGCTCCGGAGCCGAAAAATTTGTGGTGTTCTTCTCGGTAGTGCTTACTCTTATGAATTATACGCGATCCACATCCGGAATCGTAAGCAAAGAGGCCAAGAGCGTTCTTATCCTGGATAATCCGTTTGGAAAGATTACCTCGGCGCATTTGCTGAAGCCTATGTTTGATATTGCAAAACACTTCAATGTTCAGCTTATATGCCTTTCGGACATTAACAAAAGTGATGTCACCAGCTGCTTTGAGTGCGTGATTAAGCTCGTCATTAAGCAACAGGCATTAAGCAATTTCGAGATAATGACCCATGAAGACAATGAGAGAATAGAACACGGCTACTATAAGATTATGAATGGGCAGATGAGTCTGTTTTAATGTATTGTTACCAAAATTGTTTTGAAGAAAAGCATGGATGAAGAATGAATTAAAGGAGGAATACTATGTCTGTAGTGATGGATATTTATGGATTGATAAGAGACTTGATGACAGAAGCTGAAAAGGTCAAAGATGATAAATTGTATAGCAGTCTGATTGATATCAAGAAACAGGTAAATGAACTGGATGAAGAGAATCAAAGGCTGAAAAAGCAATTAGATATCAGGGAGAAAATGACATATGACGAGGGCGCTCAATCATTTATATTGCCTGATAACCCTGATATTCATTATTGTTCGGTTTGCTACGCTCATGATGGGAAAATGATACCCATGGCAAACAATACGGATAGAGGATATTTGTGTAGAATTTGCGAAGAAGTTTGGATGAAAGGCGTCCCGAGAAAATAACAGGTATTCACATGGCTAATGACTTTGCCATTGGTGAAGGCATTAAGGATGCGGCTGAAGGCAAGAAGAACAAAGGACACAAATTTTAATCTGAAGAGGAGGGAAACAGAATGTTTCAAAGTATGACGGATGGTCCCATTTGGGAAAAAGAATTTGCGCTGTTAGTGGATCAGGAGCATTTCGAGAAGGTATGGGGTATTATGCTCCCGAATGTGGAGCAATATGCCGACAGTTTTTTGACGAGTATTTCTAACTTTGGAAATCAGGGCGTAATGGAATATGCTTATAGCGCATTTGTACAAGAACTGATCGAAAAAAATGATAAACGCTCAGAGAAATACCATGACATTTTCGACCTGGATCTATTCGAGGACGAATATGAAATGGATAAAGACGATTTCAAGAATACAACGTTAAAAAAGGAATGCGACGTTATTAACAAAACCTTGCAGAGTAAAGCGGAAGCTTTGAATGAATGGAAGAAAAAGTTCTATGCATCACCAAGCCAGAAGATATTTGACACATGCTATAACTTCATTTCATTTGGGGCTGATTATAACGAGGAGATGGATGAAGAACGGATGTCTCAGATTGAAACAATCGTTGATACCGGATTGGAAGAAATGAATGAAGCTGCATGTTATCAATCAGGGGTATTCGGCTTCGGAATTGTTTCAAATATTTTGAATCATATGTATCCGCGTGTGTTCCCTGGAAATTACAAGAAGGGGATCTTTTCACTCCTTTTCCTAACCGGACGGGATATGAAAGGCATAGATATGCCTAGCGATAGCTCTGAGTTCTGCATGGTTAAGGATGAGGTTCATTCACGGACGGGAACGATAGAGGTAGAGCATAACTATTTCTATCCTTACCAGACATTTGGACTTTATACCATAAGAATATTTAGGTTTTTATACAATGGCATAATCATAAAACACCAAAAAACCGAGCCAACCTACACGAAAACGTCGCTATTTCTTTGTGAAAAGCGACGTTTTTTTATGGCTCGGAGAGAGAAAGGAGTGGTGCCGATTATATATTTTGAAAAGGAAAGGGGGAAATCTTTTTAAGGTGGCCGGGCCGTGTGGTCTGACCTTTTTTCATTTCAAAAAAGGAGGTTTTGTGAATGGCGGATGACAAGCTGAAAACGGGCCTGGAGGAACAGCAGGTCCCGGAGTCCCCCGGCCCTGCCGAGCCGGGCGGCTCTCCCACACCAGAACAGCCCGCGCCGGAACATCCCGGCCCGGAGGCTCCACAGGAAGAAAATACACCCGCTGCCCCGTCTGGAAAGGTCATTGATCTGACGGAGGCGCGGGCCGCCGGGGAAAAAACAGCGGAAGGCCCGGCTGTCGAGGAGGGCTCCCCCAAACATGGGGATGAGGCGTTCCGTGACTTGTTCGGGAACGAGGAAAAACCACCCTGGGAAAAATCCCTGGATGAAATCAAGGAGGAGGAAAACGCACAAAAGCGCCGGGGCCGTCCCAAAAAGGCAAAGGATAAGGTGGAGCCCAACAAGCCGGAAAAGGGGCCGGGCACCCGCAAGGGCCGCCCAGCTAAGGCTGACAAGGCGGCCCTTGACAAGTCCCCGGCCCCCGGCGTTCTGGACAAAGTGTCCAGAGGTGGAAAAAAAGATAAGGACAAGGAAACGGGCTCCGGGGGGATTGGGCCCGGCGTGAAAGCTCCAAAAGGCAAGGCCGCCCCTGTCAAGGAGGCGGAGGCGCCGCCCCCGGAGATCAAGCTGCCGCCTATGCCGGAAGTCCCGCCCCGCCCGGTGGAAGAGGGAAAAATCGTCTATCTGAAAATGGCGGAGCTTCACCCGTTCCATACATTCCGGGAGCACCCCTACAAGGTACAGGACGATAAGGCCATGGACGATCTGGTGGGGACGATCAAGGAGCATGGCATTATGACACCTGCTACCGTCCGCCCGGAAAAGGACGGCAAGGGCTATGAGATCATCGCCGGACACCGCCGACACCATGGCGGCACACGGGCCGGGCTCGAGGAAATGCCCTGTATTGTCCGGGAGATGACCGACCTGGAAGCTGTCCGGGAAATGCGCAACAGCAACAAGCAGCGGGGTGAACCGCTCCCCAGCGAGCTTGCAAAGCTCCTGGATTTGGAACTGGAGGCCATTAAGCGCCAGGGGGCCCGCCCCAAAAACGAGAAAGAGGCGGAAGCCCTGGGTAAGCTCTCGGTGGAGATTGTGGGCAAGGAGCATGACATGAACTATAAAAAGGTGCTCCGTTATGTCCGGCTCAACCATCTTGTCCCGGAGCTTCTGGAAAAGGTGGACGCAAAAAGCATGGGCTTTATGCCCTCCGTGGAGCTGTCGTACATCAAGCCGGAAAACCAGCGGCTGATTGCCGTGTCGATTGATGGGGAGGTGGCGTCCCCCACCGTCAAGCAGGCAAAGCGGCTCCGGGAGCTGGATCAGGAGGGCTTGCTCAATGGTGACGTGATCGATGGTATTTTAAGCGAGGAAAAAAGGGAGGTTGATAACGTGATCATCAGTACCGACGAACTCAACAAATATTTTGGCAAGGAAGTGACCCCGGCCAAAATGAAAGCGCAGATTTTGGCCTTGCTGGACGAGTGGAAAGAAAAGCAGCCGCCCGAACTGGCAAAGCCGGAGAAAAAGAACGAACTGGACAAGTAACCGCCCCCGCTTCTGGACACTTTGTCCAGAGGCAGACGCTCCCCGTTTGGGATGGGCTCTGCGGTGATATATCCCCCGTCGCCGGGTATCTTCCAGCACAGCCGGGTACAGGCAGTCAAGGGTGCAGCGCACCGCCGCATAGCGGCGGCCATGCCCTTGACGGCCTGGCCCGGCTGTGCTATTTCCGGCGAAGCGACGGGGGTATATCCTCCAGAGCCGCCCCCTTTCCCATGAATGGGAAAGGGCGGGGAGATAGGGTTGACGCTATCTACTATATATAAGGAAAGAAATGGAGGTTTTGACTATGAAACGACCCCTTGCGTATGTGACCGCCGCATGGCGCGGCGACGAGTGCGAGATTACGGAACAGGCGGCTAAATACTGCCGTATTGTCTATGACGCGGGCTATTCCCCCATCTGCCCTATGCTTTTCCTGCCGCTGTTCCTCAATGACGCGGTGCCGGAGGAACATAAGAACGGCATCGACATGGGGCGCGACCTGCTCCGGCGCTCCCGCGTGTTGGTGGTGTGCGGGAACTATGTCAACGAGGCGGTAAAGAATGACATCGCCGTTGCCCAGCGGCTGGGGATCACAGCCACCACCCTGGAGGGCATTTTGACCGTCAAGGGCCAGGGGCGGCGCTGATATGCCTGCACTGTTTGAAGCCTACATTACCAACCTGGGAAAATACAACGAGGGTGAGCTGGTTGGAGAAACGCTGAAATTCCCCACCACCAAAGAGGAGGTGCAAGGTCTGCTGAAACGCATCGGCGTGGATGGGGTGCGTTACGAGGAGTTTTTCATTACCAGCTTTGACGGTGATGTGCTGGGGCTCTATGACTATCTGACCGAATATGAAAATCTGGACGAGCTTAACCATCTGGCCTGCCTGCTCTCCGAGCTGGATCAAAGTGATTTGGAGAAATTCGAGGCGGTGATCGACAGCGGCGACAACTTTTGCCATTTTAA
>OLRS01002601.1_pt1 | contig 13521 bp, 16 predicted proteins | sample 1673171 | NCBI WGS metagenome assembly OLRS01 (sample SAMEA3136762, study PRJEB25190) | human gut metagenome | biome: human gut; feature: human-associated habitat; material: faeces | place: Austria | collected 2013
GAATAGTTCTGTCTCAAATCCCTAATAATCTTAGTAGAAACGCTTCTCTACTTTTAATAAACAATAGTTCTTGCTATTCAAAATGCTTTTGCTATCTTTGTGTCGTAATCTTTCACCCCTAAAACGTTAGGTCACTGAAAGACGACTTATTAAGTTAACAGAGCGTTATTGATATTATCTTGCATTGGAATCTGGACAATTCTATTACCCAAGATAGTAAGCAAGAACGCTCACGTCAATGTTATATACTCATCTCACAGGTGAACTATATATCGTTTGGCGTGGGCTATTGTTTATTATTGGGTAAGGGCAGTCCAGAGCCTCAATGCAATAATATTCAGTAGTTCCCACGCTTTTCATTTATAATAGCTTCCATAGGGAACAGGTAAGCACAAACAAATCATTAAATATGTATAAGATTAGATTATGGACAACTGCATTATTAGTTGCATTATGTACAGGATTCTACTCCTGTAGTAGTGACGATTTAGACAAAAAGGAATCAGTTATTACACCAGAAATAGCTATTGAGACTGGAACAAACATTAATTTTACATCAAGTGCAGGAGAGCAAACTCTATCCTTCTCAACTAATACAGATTGGAGTATAGCTATTGCAAATACAGCCAATGGCGAAAGTTGGTGTTCAGTAACTTCTATAAGTGGAAAAGCAGGAAGCAATAATATCAAAATCAAAGTAACTGAAAATACTGGTTACGATGATAGAAATGTGTCACTTACCATACAGGTAGGAAGTGTAACTAAAACAATTATAGTTACTCAAAAGCAGAAAGATGCTTTAACCCTTACAACTGATAAGTTTGAAGTAGGTAAAACAGGAGGTACAATCAATGTAGAAGTAAAATCCAATATCCAGTATGAAGTTGTTATACCAGAAACTTCCAAAAGTTGGATTAAGCAATCAGTAAAGACACGTGGATTAACGAGCAAGAACCTTACATTCGATATTGCAGCAAGTGAAGAATACGAAAAACGAGAAGGAGAAATTATTTTCCAAAGTGGAGAGCTAACAGAGAAAATCCATGTGTACCAAGCAGGGGAAGGTATACTGTTACTCACTAAGAATGAGTTTCCTGTTTCAGATAAAGGAGAGACGATTGCTGTTGAGATAAAAAGTAATTTCGATTTTGATATTCAAATGCCTAATGTAGATTGGATACAGTCAGCAGCCAAAACACGTGGAATGTCAAGTCATACTCTCTATTATACAGTTAAATCAAATGAAACATATGATAGTAGAGAAGCTGAAATTATATTCTTTGACAAGAATAATTCTATTAGAGATACATTGAAAGTTATTCAAGCTCAAAAGGATGCTATACTTATTTCTCAAGATGAATATAATGTTTTAACTAAAGGAGAAATAATAGAAGTTGAATTAAATGCAAATATAAAATACAAGGTTAACATATCTCCTGAGTTTAATTGGATTACCCCAATTAATAAAACAAGAGGATTGACAAATAACAAATTATCTTTCAATATCTCTAGAAATGAGACTACAAATGAACGAATAGGATATATAACGATATTATCTACTGGTCAAAATGCTAATATTAAAATTACACAGCCACAATTTGATAGTGAGCTTACTATTAATATAATTAATGAAGGAACTTTATCTTCATTAATAGAAGATTGGCAAATGAATCTAATTACAAAACTTACATTAGTAGGTAATCTTAATGGACTTGACCTTAAAACAATCAGAGAAATGGCAGGAATAACTAGTGAGGGAGTTACAACAAATGGCAACTTAATCATACTAGATTTAAAGGATGCTAACATTAAAAAAGACAGAGAATCAGGTCATTATTATTACAGAGAACGCTATAGATTATATCATGGCGTAAGCTATGTTGACTTTGATAAAACTTATTATGTACTTGAGGATAATCAGATAGGAAACTATTTTTTTAAGGATACAAAATTAACATCAATAGTACTCCCTAGCAACATAAGAAAAATTGAAGATGGAGGAATAATTGTTAACACTTGGATACCTGAAAGATATTACTATTTTAAACCATCTGCTTTTGGGAGTTGTAAAATTACCTCTATTACCTTTCCAGAAAGTTTAATTTATATAGGTAAATCCACATTTGACAGTATTTCATATCTACAAGAAATACATTGTAAAAGTAAAACACCTCCTAGTATTCACGAATTTGCATTTAGTACATACTCACCTATAACCAATTGTGTTTTATATATTCCAAAAGGATGCTTATCAACGTATAAATCTGCATCTGTTTGGTCTTCTTTCACTCAAATAATTGAAGAATAAGAAGTAATAAGATCAGCACTATTTTCAAGTTTTTATTATAAACAATTTAACATTAAAAGATTATGAAAACATTAAGATTAATTGGAATGACCTTATTAATGGTCATGTTAGCTGTAAACTTTGCAGCGTGTAGTAATGACGATGACGATAAAGAAGACGCTAAACCTTCTATTGTTGGCACATGGAAATTAGTTTCTAATGAAGGATTATCTGCTACTCATGTAGCATATAATAGTAATGGTACATTCAAATACACAAGTACAAAAGAGGCTGATTATGAAGAACATGGGAAGTATAAGATTGAAGGAACTAAACTATACGAAATGTTCAGTGATGAGGATGAATGGTCTATAAGTGAAATCCTATTACTCAATTCTACGACATTGGCATTACAGGAAATGGAAGATGATGGGGTAACTCCTTATGGTAAACCATACTCATTTCAAAGAGTGGAATAAACTCCATATATTATAATTGCCAAAGGCAGCATTGATTTACTCTTTGCTGCCTTTAGTTCTCTTAGTTAGTTTCTTATCTTGCATAACTTCTTTGTAAATAGATGGGAAATACTTCTTTAGTAATTGAATATCCATAGCTTTATATGTCACATCTGTTATAGTTCTTTCTTTTATCTCATCTCTAATATACACGACAGACGATTCTTTCTGTTTAGGTACTACTTTCATTGTAATGTCAGATTTTAGGTTAATACTTGTTTTACATCTAGTACAAATTTACTGATTATTAGATAGTAAACCAAATGAGACACTATGTCAAATAAGGCTATTTTAGGCTTATATTTGAGACGTAATACTAGATAATATAAGTTATCAATTATAGGAATATACTCGCTATAATCGAATGATAGAACTGAATTATATATGCTTTACCACCTAGATTACCAATACCAATTTTCAAATTAATCTATTATGAATAACATCTTTCTTACTACGAAACAGACTAAAGCAATTAAAGTGCTAATAGATAACCTAGATTCAGATAATGAAGCAATCCAAAGAATGAGATATGGATTAAGAACTACAGATACAGGTGATATGACCTTAGAAGAAGCTCAAAGTATAGTAGATAGAATGAAGCCAGAAAAGAAGAATGCAGTGAATAAGATGTTACTTGGGAATATACAAGTCTTCCCTAATACGTATTATAATATGGAGAAGAACGCTAATGAGATATGTAAGAGTTGGTGGTTTATCCTTCTAATGTGGGTATTTATTATAGGGGTAGTAGTGTTTGGGGATGTAGTACTAACTAGTATATGGGGTATGTTATGTGTATTATAGAACTAATACTACTAGATGTTATAGAAGGTCTTCATTCTTATCTTTATTCTTCATCTGACTAATATGTCTCTTACTATTTTACAAATGGTTGATTATTAGATATATGTATTTCGTGACTTTTGTTCGTGTAGGATGTTGGCTATTGTTACAGAAGAAATAGTTAAAAATAAGTCTTGTACTCCTTTGGGATTACAGGATTTTACATTACCTTCGCAACGCATTTTCAAAGAGTAGTAAGTTATCTGGCTTATAATCTGATTATCCAGTGACGTGTGCTGGTATAATTTATTACAAACTCTAATTTTTAAAATTATGGTAACTTTAGAAAATGTGAACAATGTAAATGGTGTTGAAACTAGTAAACGTGCTGAAATGTCCAGAACTTATGGAATGTGGTATAAAGAGGGAGCAACAGCTTCTGACCTTGTTTCATGGTGTGATGCTCGTATCGCTGTTTACAATGAATGGATTAAGAACTGTAAAGAACTGAAACAATCAAGTCAAGCACAATTATTGAGTGGTATGTCTAGAGCAGAACTAGAAGCTGCTTTAAAAGCATTAGATGCTCAATAGTAATTTGCATTAGTTAGAGGGAACATCTTTTGGTGTTCCCTTTTTTATTTTAAATCTATATGTATGGAATTTAAAAAATATGGTTCAAAGTTTGTTTCTGTATTAGACGCTGTAACAGAGACAACTCATTTAGTTCCTTCTGAATATAATATGAGAAGGTCTTTTACTATAACTACTGTAATTGCTGCTTTAGAAGTATATGAGGGATTTAAAGTCTTATGTCAAGCTAAGAACTACCTTTGTGCTATACAGTTAATTAGAGTTCAGATAGATAACTGCCTAATGGTTTATGCTAGTGTTATAATGAAGAATCAAAAGACCTTCTTCGACCACTACGAAAGGGGTACTGATATTAATAAGTTGAAGATTGAAGGTAAACCACTCACTACAAATTTTCTATTAACAGGATTGGAAGAAAGATACAATGGTCTAACTTGTATTTATAGAGAAGGATGCAAATGGATACACCCTACTAGTAAACGTGCTGATATTTTCTGCATTAATTCACCAACACCCAATACACCAGTTTCTATACTAGGTTATAAAGGTAAGGAGTATATGGATAGTAATAGACTAGCAGAGGAATTAATAGAAGACTTATGTACTGATATGTACTATGTAAATGATGTACTATTAGACTTACTATATGAAGGAATTAAATTATAATATGAAGCTGTTTCTATTTGTAATAAGAAGATGATAACGTGATAGATGAAAATGAAAAATATGCGAGAAAGTTTCTGATTATTCGTAAAAACGTCTTTTAGGAAAATGTCTGATGCTCTGTGATGAGTTTAAGATTTGAAAGAGCCGAAGTCCGATAGGACTGAAGGCGTTCCATTCGCTAGAATTTTAATTTTTAAATTTATAGCCAACTATCAGAAATGGTAGTTGGCTTTTTTGTGTATATGAAGAAGGTGGTAAAAGTAATATATGTGTTAAATGTTTAAATGGATGTTAAGATGATTACTCTATTGTCTAGTCTCTATGAATGGACAATTCTCAAGTTTAAATCTAATTCTAAACTTACCTTCTGCATAATCACTGCTAATGATTTTAAACTTCCCAATTTCAGAGGTATTGCTTACGTGTAATCCAATACAAGCGCAAATATCGTAATCTCCTACATATACAAGTCTTAATATTTGACTTGCATCTTCTGGTAGTTTGCTTAAGTCGACGCAATAAGGAACGTCTTTTTTGTCTACTAAAGAAATTTTGACAGGTAGGTTTTGCGATATAATTTCATTAACTCGATTTTCAATTTCCAAAATCTCATTAGGGGTGGGAGCATTGGATAAAATATAATCGCATTTGCTTTTCTTTTTCTCAATATGGTTTGTTTTTGACCTTTCACAGCCAAACATTCTAATCATTGTCTGATTTAAAATATGTTCTGCTGTGTGCATTGGTGGAAACTCGATTTTATTATGAGTATTTAACATATTGTTCATAACTAGTTGATTATTAGTGATGCTTTATAAATGTACAATAGTAATTGAGTTTTTCCTTTCTATATGGGCATTTCTTGAGCGAGGGCAACCGAAAGTTTTTACCATAGTGGCATTTAGTAAATGCTCTGCTGTATGCATAGGAGGATACTCCTGTTTGTTGTGATCATTGAGTTGAGGTTGTTGTTCCATAAATTTTTCAATAACTTTTTGTTTTTGATATTTTTTTATTTGCCGGATGGCAGTTTGTACTTTTCTCCCAGGAAATGCGGTTGCTTATCTATTGCTAAATCGATAAACATCTTGACCCTTGCAAATAATTCTCTGATATTGGTTTTCAATCCTGCATAGACGTCTACATCCCTGGCATTAAAACCGATGGCGGTAATCCCATTCTTTTCGGCAAGATAAATAGCCCGCTCATTGTGAAATCGTTGAGAAATGATGGTCAGACGGGTCTGACCGAATACTTCTTTAGCACGCACAACAGAGTCAAGGGTACGAAAACCGGCATAATCTAAATAGATAGACTTTTCAGGAACACCTTTTTGCATAAGCGCTTTCTTCATTTCTTCCGGTTCGTTGTAATCTTCTTTGCGATTATCTCCACTGATAAGAATATAATTAATTTTGCCTGCCTTGTACAGTTCAACCACCGCATCAATGCGATAGTCAAAATATAAATTGTTATTTCCGCTTTTCAGCTTAGGAGAGGTGCCGAGAAGCAGACCTACATTGTTTGCAGGAATATCACTGATTTCAGTATAGATGCAGGAGGCTGCATTCTTCTTGATGGTCCAGTCGCAGATAAAGATACTGATAACACAAAGTATGGCAATTATCAGTGTGATATAGAATAGCTTTTTTTTCATTTTCCGAATAATTCACTCATATAATCAAGGGAACGGCTAATGTCGAAATACATTTGATTTCCTTCATAGTACTGGCATTTATCAAACTCTATCAGATCACATTTATTGACTAGCGATTGACCTTTCATGTTTTCCATTTTGAATAACATGTTCAGCAGTTGGTATTCGTCATTTACGCAGATAACCTTAAATGCGGTTTCTTCGCTTGTACCGTCACCTGTAAGCGCAATCATAGTAAGCAAGGCTGCGTATCTTTTTGAATAGTGTTTTATTTCCCGGATATCTTTCTGGAGCAAACCGGCTATTCCGTACATATTATATAGTAATTGGAGAGATACCGGATTCTTTTTTAGTAGTTCTTTGCCGATATTATAAGCATCTTCATACTTTTCTTCTTTAATCAACTTTCGGAAATCCTGAAAATCATCCATACTTCCTTTGTAAGCTGGTGTGAATGAATACCCGTAATATAGCATGGCATGATCTTGCCGGGTGAGTAAAGTATCATTTTCTTCAAAACGTTGCATGAGCTTTTGAAACTCCGTATTGTGATTAGTTACGTACTCTTTGATAGCCGGATAATCCACTTTTAATATTTCTTGTGCGGAACAATAAACCTGAAGGCTAAGTATGCTTATAAATAAAAGAGTAATGAGCTTTTTCATGGCAGTTTTTTTTAGGGTATTAAGATTCACAAAAATACCATTCTTTTTTAGGAAACCAAGCGTATAGGCATAAAAAAAGGAGCAACGCCTTGCTCCAACCTTTGTTAACCTTAAATCTAATACTATGAAAAACACATTACAAAGATACGGACTTCTGTGAACTTTGCAAATTAACCAAGAAAAATCTTATGTTATATAACATAGATTAAGAATTTCTCCTTTCCGCTTAACGGATATTCGGTATTTGATCGTTCATATAAAGAGTTTTTTTATCTTTGCAACCAATTTGAATTACTAATCTTTATATACGTATATGAAAAAGAAAAGACTGGGTCAATGGATGTTGTTGGCCATCGTTTGTTTGAGTTTCTCAGTAGGAGAGACCTATGCACAGAAACATGAGTTCGCTAATTACAAGCGTTATGCGACAGAGAATGCAGCACTTGCACAACCTGTAAAGAAGGAAAAAAGAGTGGTCTTTATGGGCAATTCCATTACGGAAGGATGGGTGAGGACACATCCTGATTTCTTCAAAACAAATGGATATATCGGTCGTGGTATCAGTGGCCAGACGTCTTATCAGTTTTTACTTCGTTTTAGGGAAGATGTGATCAATCTTTCTCCGGCATTGGTTGTCATTAATGCAGGAACAAATGATGTAGCCGAAAATACAGGTGCTTATAATGAAGATTATACATTCGGAAATATTGCATCTATGGCAGAACTGGCGAAGGCAAATAAAATCAAAGTGATTCTGACTTCAGTATTGCCGGCTGCTGAATTTCCGTGGAGACGGGAGATTAAAGATGCTCCTCAAAAGATTCAGTCATTGAATGCCCGCATAGAAGCTTACGCCAAAGCTAATAAAATTCCGTTTGTGAATTATTATCAGCCAATGGTGGTGGGCGAGAATAAGGCCTTGAATCCTCAATATACGAAAGATGGGGTACATCCTACAGGAGAAGGATATGATATCATGGAAGCACTCATTAAACAGGCTATTGAAAAAGCGCTTTAATTATAGATAGAGTGTAGATAAAAAATGCCCTTTGATAAGATTTCAAGGGGTATTTTTGTAGGATTGGAAGATGCTAAGATGGGGTATGGGCATAAAAAAAGGAGCAACGCCTTGCTCCAACCTTTGTTAACCTTAAATCTAATACTATGAAAAACACAGTGCAAAGATACGGGCTTTTGCGAAATCTGCAAATTATTTCTCTTAAATAGGTGTTTTTATAACACTAATTAGCAAAAGCACGGGTTTCTTATAGATTTATTGATATTTATAAGCCGTTTATCCCCACTTTTCTTTCATCAAATCTTCCAGTTTCAGCAGCTCGTTCCGATATTGGGCAGCTTCGATAAATTCCAGCTTTTTGGCGGCCTCCTGCATTAATTTGCGGGTACGCTCTATGCTCTTTTCCATTTGAGCTTTGCTCATGTATTGTACGATTGGGTCGGCTGCGATATTTGGTGAAGAAGGTTCCACATAAGCGTGTTTTTCTTTCAGCAGTTCATCGGATTCGGAACCTGAACTGCCAAATACAGACAAGTTTCTGGCCTTCTTGATTTGTTGTGGGGTGATGCCGTTCGCTTCATTATAAGCGAGCTGTTTCTCGCGTCGACGGTTCGTCTCATCGATCGTAAGCCGCATACTGTCTGTTATTTTATCCGCATACATGATTACTTTCCCGTTTACATTACGGGCAGCACGTCCTGCTGTCTGGGTCAATGAGCGATGAGAACGGAGGAATCCTTCCTTATCGGCATCGAGAATAGCGACAAGGGATACTTCCGGAAGGTCAAGACCTTCACGAAGCAGATTGACACCGATAAGTACGTCATAAACGCCTTGTCTCAAGTCATCCATGATCTTCACACGTTCTAATGTATCCACATCGCTATGGATATAGTTACATCTCACATTATTGTTGAGAAGGTATTCTGTCAGCTCTTCCGCCATACGTTTCGTAAGTGTCGTGACAAGTACCCGTTCTTCTTTTTCGATGCGCAGCTGAATTTCTTCCATCAGGTCGTCAATTTGATTGAGACTCGGGCGTACTTCAATAACAGGATCAAGCAGACCGGTAGGGCGGATCACTTGCTCTACAACGATTCCTTCCGATTGTATCAGCTCATATTCTGCCGGGGTAGCACTGACGTAAATCACTTGCTTGGTCATCTCCTCAAATTCTTCAAATTTCAGAGGGCGGTTGTCCATTGCGGCAGGCAGTCGGAATCCGTATTCTACCAGATTGATTTTACGGGCACGGTCGCCTCCATACATGGCGCGAACCTGCGGCACGCTTACATGACTTTCGTCAATAACCAGCAAAAAGTCATCCGGGAAGAAATCGAGAAGGCAATAAGGACGGGTGCCGGCAGCGCGACCGTCGAAATAACGGGAATAGTTCTCAATGCCGGAACAGTGCCCTAATTCCCGGATCATTTCCATGTCGTATGTAACCCGCTCGTACAATCGTTTCGCTTCATATTCTTTGCCGATAGATTCGAAGAACGCTACTTGTTTGGTTAAGTCATCCTCTATTTCGTGGATGGCACGAAGAGTAGCTTCCTTGGTGGTCATAAATAAATTGGCGGGATAGATCTTATAGGCTTCGAAAGGAGCGGTAGTCACACCGGTAATCGGGTCCACTTCTTCTATACCATCAATCTCGTCTCCCCAGAAAGTGACACGAAGCAGAGTGTCCGAGTACGCAAGGAAAATGTCGACCGTATCTCCTTTAACGCGGAAATTGCCACGATTCAAATCGATATCATTACGGACATACAGGCTGTCCACAAGACGGCGCAGGAAAACATTACGGTCAAGCATCCGTCCCCGTTCAATTTCGATTACATTTTTATAGAAATCCGACGGGTTTCCCATACCGTAAATACAGGAGACTGAGGAAACGACTACCACATCTTTCCGGCCTGAAAGCAGGGAGGAGGTAGCGGCGAGACGTAACTTGTCAATCTCGTCATTGATGGCGAGATCCTTTTCTATATAGGTATCTGAATTTGGCAGATAGGCTTCCGGCTGATAATAGTCATAATATGAAACGTAATATTCTACAGCGTTATTGGGGAAAAATCCCTTGAACTCGCTGTATAACTGCGCAGCCAATGTTTTGTTGTGGCTCAAGATCAACGTAGGCTTGTTGATGTTGGCGATCACATTGGCGATGGTGAACGTTTTTCCCGATCCGGTAACCCCCAATAAAGTCTGTGCGGGAACTCCTTGAAGTACCCCCTCAGTAAGCTGAGCGATCGCTTCCGGTTGATCTCCGGTAGGTTTGTAAGCTGATGTTAGTTCAAAATTCATAGTTAAATCCTAAAAAGTGGAGCAATATTCGGCAAAATAATTGAGATAACAAATCATTTTTCCAAATAAATCCTTTACTTTGCAACATATTAATATCATGAAACAGATTCATACAACTAATAATACCAAGAGAACATGATTTGGAATGAGACCATTGAGTGTATGGACCGCGAAAGTCTTCGCAAGATTCAAAGCATACGACTCAAGAAAATTGTGGATTACGTTTATCACAACACGCCTTTTTACCGGAAGAAAATGCAGGAAATGGGTATCACCCCCGATGATATCAATACGATTGACGATATCGTGAAACTGCCGTTTACTACGAAACATGATTTAAGAGATAATTATCCTTTCGGACTTTGTGCCGTGCCGATGAGCCAGATCGTGCGTATTCATGCCTCTTCCGGAACGACCGGAAAGCCGACGGTAGTGGGATATACCCGCAAAGACCTTTCTTCGTGGGCAGAATGTATATCGCGTGCTTTTACTGCTTATGGAGCAGGACGCTCAGATATATTTCAGGTTTCCTATGGTTACGGACTTTTTACGGGTGGTCTGGGAGCACACGCCGGAGCTGAGAATATTGGTGCTTCTGTGATTCCGATGTCCAGTGGTAATACAGAAAAGCAGATTACATTGATGCATGATTTTGGATCAACGGTTCTTTGCTGTACTCCTTCGTATGCACTTTATCTGGCGGATGCCATTAAAGATTCCGGCTATCCGCGGGAGGAATTCCAGCTGAAAGTGGGAGCCTTGGGTGCGGAGCCCTGGACGGAGAATATGCGTCATGAAATCGAAGAAAAACTCGGTATTAAAGCATATGATATCTACGGACTGAGCGAAATTGCCGGACCGGGTGTCGGTTACGAATGTGAATGTCAGCATGGTACGCACTTGAATGAGGATCATTATTTCCCGGAAATTATTGATCCGAATACATTGCAGCCGGTAGAACCCGGACAGACGGGCGAGCTGGTATTTACACACCTGACGAAGGAGGGAATGCCATTGCTTCGTTATCGTACGCGTGACTTGACGGCCTTGCATTATGATAAATGCTCCTGCGGGCGTACATTGGTTCGTATGGACCGCATCCTGGGACGTAGTGACGATATGCTGATTATCCGTGGTGTCAATGTATTCCCGACTCAGATCGAGTCCGTCATTCTTGAGATGGAAGAATTCGAACCACATTATTTGTTGATAGTGGGTCGTGAAAACAATACCGATACGATGGAACTTCAGGTAGAAGTGCGCCCGGATTTCTATTCGGATGAGATTAACCGCATGCTAGCGTTGAAGAAGAAACTGGCAAGCCGTCTCCAAAGCGTACTTGGACTGGGAGTCAATGTGAAACTGGTAGAACCGCGTAGCATTGAACGCAGCGTGGGCAAAGCTAAACGAGTGATTGATAACAGAAAAATTTAAAATAGGTAATAAGTAATAAGTATTAGGTATTATCGTAGCTGCAACATAGAATCCGTGTGGCTATTACCTATTACCTAATACTTATTACTTAATTAAAACTTTACGATAATGGTAGCAAAACAACTTTCTATCTTTTTGGAAAACAAGTCCGGCCGTTTGACGGAAGTGACTGAAGTGCTGGCAAAAGAGAACATCAATCTTTCTGCCTTGTGCATCGCCGAAAATGCTGATTTTGGCATTTTGCGTGGAATTGTATCCGATCCGGATAAAGCATATAAAGCATTGAAAGATAATCATTTTGCCGTGAATATAACAGATGTGGTCGGCATTAGCTGTCCGAATGTGCCGGGAGCTTTGGCAAAAGTGCTGGGATTCTTGTCGGCAGAAGGAGTCTTTATTGAGTATATGTATTCGTTTGCCAATAATAACGTGGCAAACGTTGTGATTCGTCCTAGTAATATGGATAAATGTATTGAAGTACTGAAAGAAAAGAAAGTCGACCTGTTGGCGGCAAGTGATTTGTACAAGCTGTAACCGGACGGCGGACCATAAGCGAACGGTGAACGAAGAACGATAGCGCTGGTATACCAATGACATAGCGCGCTTGTTGATCGTTCACCGTTTATTATTGACTGTTTATAGCTTCCTGTTCGACGTCGTTTTTTCTCTTTTCGTCGATGTTTAACGCCTTTTATGTATTAAAAAACATAGATTAATTGGTTAATTCCCCGCGAATAAGTAACTTTGCGCAATATTTTTTAAAAGGATGAAGAAAAATATCATTATAACTTTGCTCGCAGCAGCCTCTCTGACATCGTGTGGAGAGTACAATAAGTTGCTGAAAAGTACCGATTACGAATACAAGTACGAGGCCGCCAAAAACTATTTTGCTAAAGGGCAGTATAACCGCTCAGCTACCTTGCTGAACGAATTGATTACAATCCTTAAGGGGACCGATAAAGCGGAGGAGTCTCTGTATATGTTGGGTATGAGTTACTATAATCAGAAAGATTATCAGACAGCTGCCCAGACGTTTATCACCTATTTCAACACTTATCCTCGTGGTACTTTCACTGAACTGGCACGTTTCCATGCAGGTAAATCCCTGTTCCTGGATACTCCGGAACCACGTTTGGATCAATCAAGCACTTATCAGGCTATCCAGCAACTGCAGATGTTTATGGAATATTTCCCGAACAGTACCAAGAAGCAGGAAGCACAAGATATGATTTTTGCTTTGCAGGATAAACTGGTGTTGAAAGAACTCTATTCTGCAAAGTTGTATTATAATCTGGGTAACTATCTGGGTAATAACTATGAATCCTGTGTAATTACAGCTCAGAATGCTCTGAAAGATTATCCTTATACAGATTATCGCGAAGAACTTTCCATATTGATTCTGCGTGCCAGACATGAAATGGCTATTTATAGTGTAGAAGACAAGAAGATGGATCGTTACCGTGAAACGATAGATGAATATTATGCTTTCAAGAATGAGTTTCCGGAAAGTAAATACCTGAAAGAGGCTGAAAAAATATTCAATGAATCACAGAAAGTAATTAAAGACTAAATTTAAATAGATTTATGGA
>OLRS01002608.1_pt1 | contig 13486 bp, 13 predicted proteins | sample 1673171 | NCBI WGS metagenome assembly OLRS01 (sample SAMEA3136762, study PRJEB25190) | human gut metagenome | biome: human gut; feature: human-associated habitat; material: faeces | place: Austria | collected 2013
AAGAATATTCCTCAGACTTCAAGAGCCTTGCAGGAAATAATTAAAGACATATCTGGGCCTGACAACAGAGCGCGTTACGCAGAGCTGGGAGCTGGCAGACACCATACTTTCCGATGGAGATAAGACGGCCTACGACAATCAGGTACACCTTTACGAAAAGAAGGGCTATACCGAAGAAGACGCCAGAAGGCTGGTAAGCGAAGAATGGGGCATCAGCGATGTGAATCCGGACGGTTCCCGGACGGCGCAGGTTGTTTACCGCGAGGGAGACAGGGGAGAAGTAAATTATTATCTCCGCCTCGGTTCCTCAGGTCTTGCCATTTATTTTGCCCTATAGCGCAAACTTCCTTGAAAAATGTCGATATCTATGCTATTTTTAAAGATAACATTAGTAGAAAGAAACGACAAAAAGGAGAAAAATCATGAATTTCCTGGAAGAAAGAATTTTAAAAGACGGCATCGTAAAAGAAGGCAACGTCCTGAAAGTAGACAGCTTTCTGAATCATCAGATGGACATCAACCTGTTCAAGCAGATGGGCGAGGAGTTCAAAAAGCGCTTCGCGGACAAGAATATCAATAAAATCATGACCATTGAAGCCTCCGGTATCGGCATCGCCTGTGTGGTAGCCAGCTACTTCGACGTGCCGGTGGTATTTGCCAAAAAGAGCCAGAGCATCAACATCGACGGGGACGTCTATGTGGCGGAGGTAGAATCCTTCACTCACAAGAACAAAAATCAGGTCATCGTATCCAAGCGTTTCTTAGGGCCGGAGGATCACGTGCTGATCATCGACGACTTTCTGGCAAATGGCTGCGCGCTGCAGGGCCTGATTTCCATCGTGGCACAGGCAGGCGGCACCGTGGAAGGTATCGGAATCGCTGTAGAAAAGGGCTTCCAGTCCGGCGGACGGATGATCCGGAACCTTGGCTATCAGCTGGAGTCCCTGGCCATCGTAGAGAGCATGGACGCAGCGACTGGAAACGTGAAATTCCGCGATCAGAGTGAAGTGGAATAAAGATTGGATTAGAAGAAAAACTATGAGTGAAAAAATCGTATTCTGTAAGGGCGGCGGCTGTACAGCAAAGCTGGGAGCCGGCGTTTTAAGCCATGTCCTGGAAAAACTGCCCAGGGGGTCGGAGAATCCGGATCTTCTGGTGGGCTACGACAGCAAGGACGACGCGGCGGTTTACCGCATCAGCGACGACACAGCGGTGGTCCAGACCCTGGATTTTTTTCCGCCGATGGTGGACGACCCCTATACTTTCGGGAAAATAGCGGCAGCCAACGCCTTAAGCGATATCTACGCCATGGGTGGCGACGTGAAAACCGCGCTGAATATCGTCTGCTTTCCGGAGTCTGCGGATCTGAATATCCTGGGAGAAATCATGCGGGGCGGATCGGAAAAGGTGCTGGAGGCCGGAGGCATCCTGGCGGGAGGCCATTCCATCAATGATACGGATGTAAAATATGGACTGTCAGTCATGGGCCTGGTACACCCGGATCGCATCTGGTCCAACAATGGCGGACGTCCCGGCGACAGGCTGATTTTCACGAAAAAGCTGGGCGTTGGTATCGTCTGCACGGCGAACCGGGTGGGCGAGGCTTCCGAAGAGGCGATGGCGGAGGCGATTGCGTCCATGATTACGCTGAATAAAACAGCCTCTGAGATAGGAAGAAACTACGAGATTCACGCCTGTACCGATGTGACGGGCTTTGGTTTTCTGGGCCATCTCCATGAGATGATGGACGGAAAGCTGTCCTGTCGGATACAGGCGGAGAAGGTGCCGCGCATCGAGGAAGCGCTGCATCATGCAGAGGAATTTCTGCTGACGGCGGCCGGACAGAAGAACCGAAACCATGTGGAAAAATATGTAAAATTCAAAGACATCCCATTTGCCATGGAGGAACTGCTCTTTGATCCGCAGACCTCCGGCGGCCTGCTGTTTGCAGTGGGCGCGGAGGAGGCAGAGGATCTGAGAAATGAGCTTCGCGCGGCGGGACTTCCGGCGGAGATCGTGGGCGAGATTGTGGAGCGCACGGAGCCGGAGATTCTGGTAGTCGAAGGAGACTCATAGGTAATTATTTATAAAGAAGGAAGTTGTTTTTTATAGAAAGAAATTTTCATAAAAATAAGAAAGGAACAGGAGGGAAAGAAACATGATTCAGGTAAACGCACTGGGCGACGCTTGCCCGATTCCCGTAGTGAAGACCAAAAATGCCATTAAAGAGCTGGGCGGAAGCGGCGTGGTGGAGACGCTGGTAGACAATGAGATTGCAGTCCAGAACCTGACCAAGATGGCCAATCAGAAGGGCTACAAGGTCAGCTCCAAAAAGCTTTCGGACAGACAGTATCAGGTAACCATGGAGATTGGCGGGGGAGAGACTGCCAAGGCTCCGGAAGTAGCAGCGGCTCCGGAAGCATGTATTCCCGACGCCAGGGAGAATACGGTGGTCGTGATAGCCTCCGCCACCATGGGCGAGGGAGATCCGGAGCTTGGACGGCTTCTGATGAAGGGGTACATCTATGCGCTGACACAGCTGGATACCCTGCCGAAGACCCTGCTCTTTTACAATGGAGGCGCCACCCTCACCTGCGAGGGGTCCGCGTCTCTGGAGGATTTGAAGTCCCTGGAGGCCCAGGGCGTACAGATTCTCACCTGCGGCACCTGCCTGAACCATTACGGGCTGACAGACAGCTTAAAGGTGGGCGAGGTCACCAATATGTATGTCATCGCCGAGACCATGGCGGGCGCGGCGAAAATCATTAAGCCATGATTTATCTGGATAACGGGGCGACCACCCTTAGAAAGCCCGAGTGCGTAAAGGAGGCCCTTCTGGAAGCGATGGCTTCCATGGGAAATTCCGGAAGGGGCGTCCATGACGCGTCCCTTTACGCGGGGCGGACCATCTACCGGGCCAGAGAAAGTCTGGCAGAGCTTCTGGGCGCGGCGGCTCCGGAGCAGGTGGTCTTTACGGCCAATGCCACCGAGAGTCTGAACCTGGTGCTTGGCGGCCTGTTCGGGCCAGGGGATCATGTGATTACCACCGTCTGCGAGCACAATTCCGTGCTGCGGCCCCTGTACCGGCTGCAGGGCGTGGAGCTGTCGGTGCTTCCTGTAAAGGCGGAAGCCGGGGAGGAGCGGCAGGCAGGCATCCTGGCTTACGATGAGTTGGAATCCCTGCTCCGTCCGAACACAAAAGCCCTGATCATCACCCACGCCTCCAATCTGACAGGCAATATCACCGATCTGGAACGTGCGGCAGCCTTCGCAAAAAAGCACAGTCTTTTGCTTATCGTAGACGCTGCGCAGACGGCGGGCGCAGTCCCCATGGATATGGAACGTATGGGGATCGACGTCCTGTGCTTTACGGGCCACAAGGGACTTTACGGCCCCCAGGGAACCGGAGGCGTCTGCGTCCGTCCCGGTCTTTCGATCCGGCCGCTGAAGGTGGGCGGAAGCGGAATTCACAGCTTCGACCGGGAACACCCGTCGGAGATGCCGGCGGCGCTGGAGGCGGGCACCCTGAACGGCCATGGGATCGCGGGCCTGGGCGCGGCGGCCCGTTGGCTTCTGGAGACCGGCGTAGAGCAGATTCGCGCCCGGGAGCAGGCGCTTCTTCGGCAGTTTGTGGACGGCGTGAAGGGAGTGGAGGGCGTAACCCTCTACGGAAATCCGGATCTGGACCGGCGGACGGGAATCCAGTCCCTGAATATCCGGGATTATGATTCCGCAAGGGTAGCGGACTGGCTCTATGAGGATTACGGGATCGCCGTCCGGGGAGGAGCCCACTGCGCGCCGCTTATGCACGAGGCGCTGGGAACCCGGGAGCAGGGAGTGGTTCGGTTCAGCTTTTCTTATTTCAATACGGAGGCAGAGGCAGACGAGGCGGCGGCAGCCGTCCGGGAGCTGGCGGAGGAGTAAGGCAATGCGGAAAAAAACAGAAGCGCTGGTGATCTCCTTTGGAACCACCACCGAGGCCATGAAAATGGAACGGCACTGTGAAAAGGAGGGGCTTCCCGGCAGACTGATTCCCATTCCCCGGGAGATTACCGCAGGCTGCGGGATGGCCTGGAAGGCGAAGCCCACAGAGAAGGAGCTGCTGCAGCAGGCGATGCTTGGGGCAGCTATCCGGTGGGAGGGTATGTATACCCTGGAACTATGAAAAATATGTAAGAATTTATCTATCGCAAATGAGGAGAAACATGTATGAATGAAGCAGAAAACAAGAAAGCAGCCTATGATTTTTATGGCAAAATGCCTTTTCGAAAAGCATTTCCCCTGGGACTCCAGCACGTGCTGGCCATGTTCGTGGGAAATCTGACCCCGATTCTGATTATCACAGGAGCCTGCGGAATCGGCTCTGGTACGGAATTTGCGGAGGTGCAGGTAGCGCTTCTGCAGAACGCCATGCTGGTGGCGGGAATTGTAACCCTGATTCAGCTGTACGCCATCGGTCCGGTGGGCGGAAAGGTGCCGATTATCATGGGTACCAGCTCCGGCTTTATCGGCGTATTCAACAGCGTGGCAGGCGTCATGGGAGGCGGTATTCTGGCGTACGGCGCGATTCTGGGAGCTTCCCTGATTGGCGGCCTCTTTGAGACGGTTCTGGGCTTTATGCTGAAGCCCTTGCGCCGCTTCTTCCCGGCAGTTGTGACCGGTACCGTGGTGCTTTCTATCGGTCTGTCCCTGATTTCCGTAGGCGTGGGATCCTTTGGCGGCGGAAGCTCTGCAAAGGATTACGGCTCCATGGAAAACCTGCTCCTGGGAACTCTGGTGCTGGTGGTCATCATTGCGCTGAAGCATGGTACCAAGGGAATGACCAGTGTTTCTTCGATTCTGATTGGAATTATTGTAGGCTATATTGTGGCGGCGATCATGGCGCTGGTTCTGCCCACCACCGGAGCAACCGCGGAGGGAGTGGAGTATACCAAGGCCTGGGTTCTGAACTGGGACAAGGTAGCCCAGGCAAAATGGTTCGCGGTTCCGGCCCTGATGCCGGTGAAGCTGGTCTTCGATCCCAGAGCCATTGTTCCGGTGCTGATTATGTTCGTGGTAACCGCGGTGGAGACCGTAGGAGATATCTCCGGCGTCATTGAGGGCGGTATGGGGCGGGAGGCGACCGATTCCGAGCTGTCCGGCGGCGTAGTCTGCGACGGCGTGGGATCCTCCCTGGCTTCCCTGTTCGGCGTGCTTCCGAACACCTCCTTCAGCCAGAACGTAGGTCTGGTCACCATGACCAAGGTGGTAAACCGGTTTGCCCTGGCGACCGGAGCCGTGTTCCTGATTCTCTGCGGCCTGTTCCCCAAGCTGTCCGCACTGATTTCCATTATGCCCCAGAGTGTTCTGGGCGGCGCGGCAGTCATGATGTTTTCCTCCATCGTAGTCAGCGGTATCGGCCTGATTACCAAGGAGAAAATGACCGTCCGCAACACGACGATTGTATCTGTGGCACTGGGTCTGGGCTATGGTCTGGGCGCCAACAGCGGCGTGCTGGCGGGACTGCCCCAGAGCGTACAGCTCATCTTCGGCGGTTCCGGTATCGTACCGGCTGCCCTGGTAGCGATTATCCTGAATATTGTTCTCCCAAAGGAGGAATAGCATGATAAAAATAAGAGAATTGGTAAAAGTGGAAAGTCTGGAGGAGGCCTGGGAGCTGAATCAGAAGCGCACCAACAAGATCCTGGGCGGTATGCTGTGGCTCCGCCTGGGCAACCGAAACGTGCAGAAGGCCATCGATCTGTCAGGCCTGGGGCTCGACGAGATCGAGGAGACAGAGGAAGCATTTTCCATCGGTTGTATGGCGACCTTACGTCAGATCGAGCTGCATGAGGGACTGAACGCCCTGTGCGAGGGACTGGTGCGTGACGCGGTCTGCGATATCGTGGGCACCCAGTTCCGGAATCTGGCTACGGTAGGCGGCAGTATCTTCGGACGTTTCGGCTTCTCCGATGTGATGACGGCGTTTCTGGCCCTGGATTCCTATGTGGAGCTCTATAAGGGTGGCATTGTGCCAATGTCAGAATTTGTAAAAATGAAACGTGACAATGACATTCTGGTGCGGGTCATCGTAAAGAAATGTCCGGGTCATTTTGTGTATCTGTCCCACCGGAACACACGGACCGATTTTCCGGTGCTGACCGTGGCTGTATCCGACTGCGGCGGCGTAAAGAAGGCCGTGATCGGCGCAAGACCAGGTATCGCGAAGCTGTATGAGATCGAGCGTATGGACGGGGAGACGGCAAAGCGTCTGGCAGATGAAACCCTGTTCCAGAGCAATATGCGCGCTTCCGACACCTTCCGCCGTCATCTGGCGGGCGTGCTGCTTGGGCGTGCCTTCGCAGAGATTCAGGGAAAGGAGTGAGGCTGACATGATCGTAACGATGATCTTAAACGGAAAAAAGATAACAGATGAGATTGCCGCGGATATGACACTCTTTGATTTTGTCCGGAAGCATGGCTGCTACAGTGTAAAATGCGGCTGTGAGACTACCAACTGCGGACTCTGTACCGTATTTCTGGACGGTACCCCGGTGCTTTCCTGCGCCATGCTTGCGGCGCGGGCAGAGGGACGCCGGGTGGAGACCCTGGAGGGACTGCAGAAGGAAGCAGAGGAATTTGGATCCTTTATCGCCGATCAGGGCGCGGAGCAGTGCGGCTTCTGCAATCCGGGCATGATTATGAACGCCATCGCCCTGTTCCGGGAGAACCCGGAGCCCACCGACGAGGAAATCAAGCAGTATCTGGCAGGCAACCTGTGCCGCTGCTCCGGCTATGAGGGACAGCTGCGTGGAATGCACGCCTTTATCGAGTATAAGAAGAACGGAGGTGCCGCATGCGGGAAGTAGGAAAACGGGAACGCAAGAAGGACGCCATAGCGCTGGTGACGGGACAGCCGGTCTATGTAGATGACCTCGCCCCGAAGGAATGTCTGGTGGTAAAGCTTCTTCGCAGCCCCCACGCCAATGCCATCGTGGAGGATGTAAACTACGCGGCGGCTCTGAAGATTCCGGGTATCGAGGCAGTGTATACCTGGAAGGACGTGCCGAAGAACCGGTTTGCCACAGCGGGACAGACCTATCCGGAGTGGAGCCCCTACGACCATCTGATTCTGGATCAGCATGTGCGTTTCGTGGGCGATCCGGTAGCGATTGTAGCAGGCGAAAATGAAGCATGTGTGGATAAGGCCCTGCGGGTGATCCGGGTGAAATACCAGGTGCTTCCGGCGCTGCTGGATTATCATGAGGCCATCGACAATGAAATCCTGGTGCATCCGGAGGACAACTGGGAATCCCGATTCCCGGTGGGAGCCGACAACAGGCGGAATCTCTGCGCCCATATGGAAGACGGCGACGGAGATGTGGAGGCGGTCCTTGAGGACTGTGAGGTAAAGCTTACCCGCACCTACCATGTCCCGGCGGTCAACCAGGCCATGATGGAGACATTCCGGACCTATTGTTATATCGACACCTACGGAAGACTGGTGGTCGTAAGCTCGACCCAGATCGTATTCCATGTAAGACGGATTGTATCCACGGCCCTCGGGATTCCCAGGGCAAAGGTGCGGGCCATGAAGCCCCGGATTGGCGGCGGCTTCGGCGCCAAGCAGACGGTGGTGACGGAGATTTATCCGGCCTTTGTTACCTGGATGACAAAGAAGCCGTCCAAACTCATCTATACCAGAAAAGAAAGCCAGATTGCCGGATCTCCCCGCCATGAGATGGACGTTCGGGTCAGCATCGGCGCAGACCGGGACGGAACGATCCGGGCCATCGACCTTTACAACCTGTCCAATACAGGCGCTTACGGCGACCATGGCCCCACTACGGCGGGACTGACGGGACACAAGGCGATTCCCCTGTATACAGCCAACCTGGAGGCCTTCCGTCATGTATTTGACGTAGTCTACACGAATCAGCTTGCCACAGGCGCGTACCGGGGGTATGGAGCCACCCAGGGAATCTTTGCCCTGGAATCCATCGTAAATGAGCTGGCGACCGTTCTTCACATGGATCCGGTGGAGCTCCGCCTGAAAAATGTGGTGCGGGAAAAGATGCTTATGCCGGCTTATTTCGGCGAGGTGGCAGAGAGCTGCCGTCTGGACGAGTGTCTGGTCCGGGCCTGCGAAATGATTGGCTGGAAGGAAAAATACCCTGCCCGGGATATGGGAAATGGCAAGGTACGCGCTGTAGGCGTGGGTATGGCCATGCAGGGCTCCTGTATCTCTAACGTGGACGTGGGATCCGCGACAATCATGCTCAACGAGGACGGCACCTATAAGCTGGCCATCGCGGCTGCAGATATGGGAACCGGCTGCGATACCATTCTGGCCCAGATGGCGGCGGAATGTCTTCATGTGACCACCGACGAGATCTTCGTCTCCGGCGCGGACACAGACAGCTCCCCCTATGATTCCGGATCCTACGCCTCCAGTACCACCTATATTACCGGTCAGGCCGTGGTCAAGGCGGCCACAGAGCTGGAAAAGCGGATCTGCCAGGTGGCGGCAGGCATGCTGGAATGCGACCCGGAGGACGTGGAGTTCGACGGCAGAAAAGCCACCGATGTGAAAACCGGAAAATCCGTTACCAGCGAGGAGATCGGCTACAAGGCCCAGGTCTGCAACGAAATCGCGTTACAGGTGACAGAAAGCCACAGCTCCCCGGTATCGCCGCCTCCCTATATGGCAGGCGCGGTGGAAATCGAGCTGGATAAGGAGACGGGCCATGTGGAGATTCTGGACTATGCGGCGGTGGTAGACTGCGGTACGGTTGTGAACCCGAACCTGGCGACGGTTCAGGTGGAGGGAGGCTTAGGTCAGGGAATCGGAATGACCCTCTACGAGAATATTCAGTACACGGAAAAGGGTAAGCTTATCAACAGTTCCCTGATGCAGTACAAGATCCCGACCCGCCAGGATATGGGACATTTCCGGGTGGAATTTAAGCCGAGCTTCGAGCCTACCGGCCCCTTTGGCGTGAAATCCATCGGTGAGATCGTGATCAACACTCCGGCTCCGGCCCTGGCCCATGCCATCTATAACGCGACGGGCGTATGGCACCGGAACCTGCCGATTACCAGTGAGAAGATTGCGCTGGGGACAGACTGATTCGGATAAGACATGTTAAAAGAATGGATAGACGGAAAATGGGTGGAGCGGGAGTCGCTGCTGGCTGCCCTGGGGCTGGTCGAAGGCGGCGTTGCTTCTGGCGGAAAACCGGAAAAGAAGCCGGAAAAGAACCGGGTCATTTCCATCGTGGGCGCAGGCGGAAAAACCACCTGCCTGCGCCGCTTACAGATAGAATGTAAAAAACTGGGAATCCCAGCGGCCGCAGGCACCACCACCCATATCCAATATGAAAAGAATACAGGATTTCTGGACCGTCCGGATCTGCAGGCGGCCCGGGAGATGTTAAAGAAGACAGGCACTCTCTGGATGGGAGAGCCTGTTTCCGACTGGAAATGTAAAGCGCTGCCGGATCCGTTTTACCGGGAGCTTCTGGCGGAGGGGATCTGGCTTCTGCTGGAGGCAGACGGAGCCAGAGAGAAGCCGGTCAAAGCGCCCAGAGAGGGCGAACCGGTGTTGCTGCCGGAGACGGGGCTTGTGCTCTGCGTGTATGGACTGGACGGAGTGGGGCAGCCTATCAAAGAGGTCTGCTGCCGTGTGGAAGAGGTCTGTGCCATTCTCGGAAAAGAAGAGAAGGACGTCCTGACGGCGGCAGATCTGGCGAAGCTGGCGGCCAGCCCGGCAGGAGGCAAAAAGGGCGTGAGGGCCGGTATGGCCTACGCGGTGTTGTTTAACAAGGCGGATACCCGGGAACGGAAGGCAGCGGCGCTGGAAGCCGCGAAAGCGCTTGCAGGTCCGGAAACGAGGATTCTCATGGCGGCGGATCTGATGCCGCCCTGGAACCTTCAGAGAGCAGGAGAGACAGGATGAAAATCGTAATCAAGGGAGCCGGGGATCTGGCCACCGGCGTGGCCTGGGAGCTTTTCCGGGAGGGCCACCGGATTATCATGACAGAAATCGCCGTACCGCTGACGGTACGCCGCCAGGTGGCCTATTCCCGGGCGGTCTACGAGGGACGGGCGGAGGTAGAGGGCGTGACCGGCGTGCTGGCCGGATCGGCGGAGGAAGCCATAGCCCTCTCGGAACAGGGCGTCATCAGCGTGCTGGTAGATCCGGAAGCCCGGGTGCGGGAGATCTGGCAGCCGGAGGTGGTCATCGACGCTATCATGGCGAAGAAAAATATCGGAACAACGCTTACGGACGCGCCGCTGGTGCTGGCTCTGGGGCCCGGCTTTTCGGCAGGGACAGACTGCCACGCAGTCATTGAAACCATGCGCGGAGAAGCCCTGGGCCGCCCCATTTACCGGGGCAGCGCCATTCCCAATACGGGCGTGCCGGGCATGGTGGGCGGCTACGCCAGGGAGCGCCTGATTAAGGCTTCCGGGGACGGCCGGATGGAGCCGGTGGCAGCCATCGGCGATATCGTAGAGAAGGGCAGCGTCCTGGCCTATACGGGCGGGGAGCCGGTGTACGCGCAGATTGACGGCGTGATCCGGGGCATGCTGCAGGCAGGCGTGCCAGTAAAGAAGGGTATGAAAATCGGGGACGTGGATCCGAGAAAGGACGAAAGCCTGGTTCATCTCATTTCCGATAAATCCCATAAGATAGGACGGGGCTGCGCGGAGGCCGTCCGGACGCTGGTAGGGCGGCAGTACGGTATCGTGGCGCTGGCAGCGGGGCTGTCCAGCCGGTACGGCGGAAATAAGCTTCTGGAGGAGCAGGTGGACGGGCGTCCCCTGTACGAAGTAACGTTGGATAAGCTGGGCGCTTTTTCGGACTGCACCCGTGTGATTGTGACCCGGTTTCCGGAAATAGCCGGGGCAGCCGGGGAGCGCGGCGTGAGGGCTGTGATAAACCGGGAGCCGGAGCGGGGAATCAGCCATTCCCTGCAGCTTGGACTTACGGAATGTCTTCGGCAGAATCCGGATCTGCGGGGCGTATTGTGTATGGTCTGCGACCAGCCCTATCTGGAACCGGCGACTATGGAGAGACTTCTGGAGGAGGGCTTTTCTTATCCCGGGGCTATCGTCTGCGCCGGACACGGGGAGCGGCGGGGCAATCCGGTTCTCTGGGACCGAAGCTATTTCCCGGAGCTTCTGGAGCTGACCGGTGATACCGGAGGCCGTCAGGTGATAAAGCGGTATCCGGAAAGTGTGCGCCTGGTGGAATGTGGGGAAAAGGAACTCGCAGATGTGGATATCCGCGCATAAAGAAAGAAGGATTGTGGAAAACTTGCGTCATTTATATACCATCTTACAGGAATATCAGGATAAAAAGGAAAAACGGATTCTGACCGTCTTAAAGGGACCCCATGCGGGGGAAAAAGCTTTTTTTGCCGGAGACGGGCTTCTCTGGGAGAGAACCGGACAGGGCTTCTTCACAGAACACCGGGAGGAGGCCGGGGTAATCCGGGCCGAAGGGCAGCAGGAGCTGGCAGGGGAGACGGTATTCTGCGACTGTCTGGGAGAAGCGAAGAAGCTGGTGATCTGCGGCGCGGGCCATGTGGGCGTGGCGCTGCTTCGTATGGCTCTTCTGCTGGGCTTTGATGTGACGGTTCTGGAGGACCGCCCGTACTTTGCGGACGGAGCCAGACGGGCCGGAGCGAAGCGGGTGATCTGCGACAGCTTCGAACAGGGGCTGGACGCAGTGGACAGCGACGAGGATACGTATTTTGTGGTCATGAGCCGCGGACACCGTTACGATCTCATCTGCCTGGAAAAGATTCTGGGGAAGCGCTACGCCTATCTGGGTATGATGGGCAGCAGGGGCCGTTCGGCGCTTGTGAAAAAGAAGCTGCTGGAGCAGGGCTTTCCGGCAGGACAGGTGGAGGATCTTCACGCGCCCATTGGACTGGGCATTCACGCGGAGACGCCGGAGGAAATCGCGGTCTCGATACTGGGAGAAATCATTTCTGTCAAAAACGGGGATAAGAAGAACAGCAGCTTCTCGGAGGAGCAGCTGGAGCTTCTCGGGGACGGGACGGACACACGGGCGAAGGTACTGTGTACCATCGTAGCCCGCCGGGGATCGGCGCCAAGAAGCGTCGGTACCAAAATGCTGGTGCTGGAGGACGGCACCGTATCCGGAACCATCGGCGGCGGTTGCGTGGAAGCGGGCGTGAAGGAAAAAGCCCGGTGGCTTATGCAGGATAAGGAAAAGCGGCAGGAGCTGATTTCTGTGAGCATGACAGCCTGCGACGCGGAGGAAGAGGGCATGGTCTGCGGCGGCGTCATAGAGGTGCTGCTGGAGAAATGCTGAAAGAATTTTAAAATGATACAAGCCGGATACATTCCTCATCTATACTGAGCTTCAAGAGGTGAGGAACATGCAGCGTGAGCATGTATATGAGAGACCGGGGCGTTCCGAATCCCGCCGTCGCCGCCGGCAGAGGCAGTTTTATCGGATTCTTGCAGCCATCTGGCTGATGGCCTTTGTGCTGGGATTGCTTTGCGGGAAACTTGTATTTGCGAAAGAGACGGGTCTGCTGGCGAGAGCCGGGGCGGAACCGGAAGCAGAAGAATCCGAAAATGACAGGACGCAGACGGCTGAGCATGACAGTGGGACAATCGATAACCCGGACGGGGAAGAAAGCGCCGGGGACTGGAAGCTGACCCTGGTCAACGCCACGCACCCCATGGCGGAGGGCTATCGTCCCCAGGTGTCTGAAATCGAGAATAATTACTATTTTGACAGCCGGGCGGTGGGAGAGCTGCAGCAGATGCTGGCCGATGGCCGGAAAGAGGGCCTGGACTTCTGGATCTGCTCCGCTTATCGGACCATGGAGAAGCAGATAGACCTTTATAACAATAAGGTGAGCCGCCTGCAGGCCGAGGGCTTAAGCTATGAAGATGCCTATCGCCAGGCGGGAACCGTCGTGGCCTACCCCGGGACCAGCGAGCATAACCTGGGACTGGCGGCAGATATTGTGGCAAAGGATTATCAGCTTCTGGACGATAAGCAGGCAGAGACGCCGGAGGCTAAATGGCTCAAGGAAAACTGCTGGCGCTACGGCTTTATCCTGCGCTATCCCAAGGATAAAGAAAATGTGACCGGAACCGGCTATGAACCTTGGCATTACCGCTATGTTGGAAAAGAAGCTGCAAAGGAGATCTGGCAGGAAGGCTGCTGTCTGGAAGAATATGTCACACAAAACTAAAGAGTGTGCCATCGCATAGCTGCAAAGCCGATCAGATCCGCAAGTGCCCATCCGATTGGAACGAAAACCCAGATGCCTGTTACGCCAATCTGTGGGATCAGCAGAAAGGACATAAAAACGCTCCGCCGCATGCTATCCTGCGCACGTTTTCCGTATTGCATGGAGATTGCGACACCGCTTCCCATACACAGTCCCAGCAGGATAGAAGTCAGAAAGACCATCAGTGTATAAGAAGATCCGACTGCTGCCAGCGCATCCGCTCC
>OLRS01002609.1_pt1 | contig 13486 bp, 12 predicted proteins | sample 1673171 | NCBI WGS metagenome assembly OLRS01 (sample SAMEA3136762, study PRJEB25190) | human gut metagenome | biome: human gut; feature: human-associated habitat; material: faeces | place: Austria | collected 2013
TTGTAGATACTTGGCTCAGTAGAGCCATTGAGCAAGAAGCCCCCACTTCAAAATCTGTGATTTAAGTGGTGGGAGCATGTCACTAAAAAATCAACACTGAAACGAGGAACTGATATTATGAAATTGCAGCAGCTGCTAAGCCTTACCAGAAAAGCAGTCGATACTTATCACTTAATTGACGAAGGAGATCATATCGCCATCGGTGTGTCCGGAGGAAAAGATTCTCTCGCATTACTCTATGCCTTGCATGGCCTGCAGCGTTTTTACCCAAAGAAGTTCTCACTGACAGCCGTCAGTGTAGATCTTGGCATGGAAGGTTTTGATCTGACTCCTGTAACAAAACTGTGTAAGGAACTTGGAATTTCCCATCATATTATAAAAACGCAGATTCGTCAGATTGTTTTTGAAGAACGAAAAGTCCCAGCATTGCAGTAGACAAACTCCGCCTGCGGAAAGGTCTCTTTCCACCATGTATACACACGGTAGGCATAGCACGTCTGCGGTGTCGAGGAGAGGCTTCCCTGCGTGATCGAGCCGCCGATAAAACCGATTACCAGCTGCTCTCCGCGTCTGGCGCGCGCCATGACCTCCTTCATTCTGCTCACATCTCCCACATTTGCAATTCCCTTTTCCAGATCAATCTGCATATTCATGTTTCTGCTCCTTCTCTCTTTCTTTTCCCTTTATTGTCTCTCACACATCCCAGATTTTATCTCCGAGTGAACGGATATAGGAAGCCAGCTCCTCTGACATCTCCTCCGCTTCCGGAATCCGGATGTGTCCGGGCGTTCCAGAGCCGTTTCTCCGGTATAAAAAGTGGTGCACGCGCTCACTTGCGATCTGCCCACACACCGTCCCAATCGACGCATCCCAGTTCGGATGATGTTTTAAGATAGTTGTCGTAAGAATGATCTGCGCCTTGGGATAGCGCTTCATCAGTGTCTCGATGAATTCCCGGTAGCGCTTCCGCCAGTGCTCCGCCGCACTGCACTCCGGATCCGACGCCATATAGTCCACCGGATGATTGTCATTCTGCCCGATGGCAACCACCACCACCTGCGGCGTATAGCGTGAAAAATCCCATTTCTTTACCTCTCCGAGATCAGGATTGTATGCGAGCTTGTCGTAACAGGACTCCACACCGTAGTACGCCGGTGTGCCGAACCATCCCGTCCCGTCAAGCAGCGCAATGCCGCCCTGTGAGGTATCGTGAAGTTCTGCCCCAAGCTTTCGCGCCGTCATCCAGGCATAGGAATACCAGCTGTTGGAATACTGTCCGTCGTGCACCGGATCCTCTTTTCCGACATAGTCGACCGCCTCCGACACCTCGCCGCACGAGACACTGTCGCCAAACACTTCCATCCGGCGGGCAGACTTTGATTCCGGCGGCAGAAGATCTGCGCCGCCATCCACGGTAAATCCGTAGAATGTCACCGTATGGCAGGCGTCCATACGCTTGAACAGCATGAGTTCATGCCGCGCATCCGGCAGCTGCCCCGCAATCTCATAGGTTTTCTTTTTTCCGTCATTCAAAAGGCGGATGCGCCCCTGCACCCCGTCTAAGAGATAGCCCATCTCATTCGTCCAGTACGCATGATGGTTGGCAAGCGTGACCGCCACCGATGTTCCTGTAAAAATCATTTTCACCCAGCTTGCCGCATAGATAAGCACCGGCGCCTTCGGATCGTCGTCATCGATTCTTCCGCTGTACTGTAACATCGGATCGTCCGGCTCGATATTCCTGACCATTTTTTTTGCTGTCATTTCTTTTCCCCCTCTGCCTTCCGGCTTCCCGCCGGATACGCAGCAGGGCTGCGAAAGCCCCGAGGTGTTACGCACACAATGCGTCCTTCTCTTTCCGGCTGCCGCAGCCCCATCATTCCAGTTCTCTATTATCTTTTTCCGATCTCGGTATCGGTTGTCGTCACCACACTGTGCTCCTTGATGTAATCGATGATGTCATCCAGTTCCGTGAACGCCAGTCCTACATAGCTGTCTGCTGCTCCGTAATAGATCGCAATCTTTCCGCTCTCCGAATCGTGGATCGTTGCACACGGGAAGCATACGTTCGGCACGAATCCGCGCTCCTCATACCACTCTTCAGGAGTCAGAAGAAACGTCTCACAGCGGTACTTCACGATGGAAGGATTGTCGATGTCTAAGATCGCACCGCCGATCGAGTACACATATCCGTTGCAGGTGCCGCTCACACCGTGGTAGAACAGAAGCCATCCCTCGGATGTCTCGATCGGAGCTGCACCGCCGCCGATCTTTAAGGACTCCCACCACTCGGAACCCTTGCCCATCACATGACGGTGTTTTCCCCAGTAGGTGAGATCCGGACTCTCACTGATAAAAATATCGCCGAACGGTGTGTGGCCGCTGTCGGACGGTCTCGAGAGCAGCATGAAATTGCCGCCGATCTTGCGCGGGAACAGCACCGCATTCCGGTTAAACGGCAGGAACGGATTCTCGATTCTGGTAAATGTCTTAAAATCCGTCGTCTTCGCCATACCGATCGCTGCGCCGTAGAAATCCTGACACCAGATAATATAATAGGTATCCTCCACCTTCACAAGTCTCGGATCATAAGCGTAGACCGGCATGAAGGACTCACCGTTCTCGTCCACAAAGTTAATCTTGTTTTCCTCAAAATTCCAGTGGATGGCATCCTTGCTTCTTCCCAGATAGATATACGGAATTCCGTTCGTCTGTTCTCCGCGGAAGACGCCGATGAACTCATCCCCGTACGGCATTACCGCACTGTTGAAGATTCTCGCCACGCCCTTCACCGGATTTCTGCCGATGATCGGGTTCTCCTTGTATCTCCATACCGGTGCTCCGTTTAACTCCGCCGGACGCTCCTGCCATGGCACATTCGGTACTTTGGGGCTGATCATTTTATATTTGCTCATAACTTCTACCTCTTTCTGCCGCCGCCGCGGCTCATTTTTCTATGATGACCGTATTTATTCATTCGCTTTTAAAAATGCAAGATTCTTCTCGATGAGACCGCACCGCTGTGCCACACACTCCACCGATCTTCCCGGATCGGACGGCGTATGGAATACATAGTCCACCAGCTTCTCCACCGTCGTGGTCGCCACATGCATCCGTGTATCCGAGGATGCGTAGTAAATAAACACCTCGTTTTTCTCATTGACGACCGCTCCGTTGGTGAATACCACATTGCTGACATCCCCGACGCGCTCCTCTCCTCTCGGTCCGATCAGAAGCCCGGACGGCTCGGCAATCACTTTCGACGGATCTTTTAAGTCCGTTGCAAACGCATAGATAACATAACGCAGTCCCGCTGCCGTGTTGCGCACACCGTGAGCGATATGAATCCATCCCTTTTCCGTCTTGATCGGCGTCGCACCGGCTCCGTTCTTCGCCTCCGTGATCGTGTGATACTTGCGCAGACTCGTCATTTTTTCCTCATCGATCACAGCGTGTGTGATATCCTCGCAGAGACCGAATCCGATGCCTCCGCCGCTTCCCGTCTCGATAAAATCATCCATCGGTCTCGTGTAAAACGCATATTTGCCGTCGACGAATTCCGGATGCAGCACCACGTTTCTCTGCTGCGGGGAACGCAGCGTGACGAGGTTCGGCAGGCGCTCCCAGGTCTTTAAATCCTTCGTGCGGACAATTCCGGCTGCCGCCACTGCCGCCGAGAGATCGCTCACACTCGTATCCTTTGACTCGGAGCAGAACACACCGTAGATATAACCGTCCTCATGCTTCGTTAAGCGCATATCGTAGACATTCGTCTCCTCAGGGCAGGTATCCGGCAGAAGAATCGGGTAATCCCAGAAACGGAAACCGTCGATTCCGTTGTCGCTCTCCGCCACGCCGAAGAAAGACTTTCTGTCATTCCCCTCGATGCGCGCCACCAGATAATATTTCCCGTTCAGCTCGATCGCTCCGGAGTTCATCACGGCGTTAATGCCGAGACGCTCCATAAAGTACGGATTGGTGTCCGGGTTTAAATCGTACCGCCAGGTCAGCGGAATATGCTCTCTTGTGAGAACCGGATACTCGTAACGGTCAAATACGCCGTTGTAAAAATCCGATTTCTCGTTTTTCCGTGCAAGCAGTTTTTCCTGCTTTTCTTTTTCTATATAATATCTCTCATGCAGCATAACCAATTCTCCTCAATTTTCCTTGATGCGTCCCAGTACCTCGATACACATGCGCCCGTTGTGATACGGACATTTCCACGGCTCCACGATCGGCCGGTCTAAAATCGGGCTTCCGTCCTCATACACTTCCCAGTACCACTCGCTTCCCCTGCGAGGATCAATGACGTGTTCTTTGATGAACTGCCACTCCGCCAACGCCGCATCCCGGTACTCCGAATGATCCGGCATCTGTTCACAGGCATTTAAAAATCCGACTACTGTCTCCGCCTGCACCCACCATACACGGTGTGTATTGACTACGCCCCTGTCACACTCATTTGCCAGGGAGTGTCCGTCAAACGCCGTCTCATAAATATGTGTTGCAAGCGCCTGTGTGATCGGAACAATTTTCGCCTCATACGCCTCATCGCCCAGCACCTTGACGCCGCGGTCCAAAAGCCACGCTGTCTCAATGTCATGCCCGTAGGAATGCAGATCTAAAATCGTGTGATACCCGGCATCGAAAAACACTTCCTGTCTCCGCTTCGCCGGATTGTATACTTTCTCTGCAAACACATCCATGATCCAACGGAGGCGCTCCCCCACGGTCTCATCCCGCGACACACGGTACAGCTCCGTGTACGCCTCAAAAACATGAAGCAGGGTGTTCATCGTCTTATCTGCAAGCACGCCGTTCTCCGACAGCTTCTCGTTGGATTCCGGCTGGAACTCTCTGGTAAAAGCCTCCAGGTATCCGACCTCATCCGTACACTTCTCCTCGATCAGGGAAAAGAGCTGCTTCGCCAGTGCAAGCGCTTCCTCGTCGTGCGACGCCTCATAGTAGGAGGACAATGCATAGATGCAAAACGCCTGGTTGTAGGTGTGCTTTGTCGTATCAAGCGGTGTCCCGTCATAGTTTAATGACCAGTAGATGCCGCCGTACTCCCGGTCGATGCAGTGCTCTTTCAAAAAGACGTAGCCGTGTTTTGCTTCCTCCAAGAGCGCCTCTCCGGTATAGCCTGCGCTTCTACAGTCTTCCTCCGTAAAAAGTCCCTTTCGATATGCCGTGTAGGCATTGGAGAAAAACCATGTGATGCGGCTGTTTAAAATGCATCCTTTTTCCGCTTTCTGATCCAGTGCAAGATCATAAGACAGCCAGCCGTAATAGCCGCCGTAAGTGTCGTCACGCAGTGCACGCCAGAAGGGAATGATATGTGTGAGAAGCTCCGTTTTAACTTCTCCTCGCATGCTTTCTAATGTTTCCATCGCTGTTCCTCTTTTCCTGTAATCAGCCCTTGACTGCGCCTGCCGTAATGCCGCTGTAGATCTGCTTCTGGAATACGATAAACACGATGAGTGCCGGCAGCAAGGAAATGATAACACCTGCACAGATCAGGTTGTACTGGCTTCCAAGCGGTCCGGTAAAGGTATAGAGGGAGATCGCCATCGTCTTTAAGTTTTCCTTGGTCAGATACAGGTTTGCCGAATAGTATTCGTTGTACACGCCCACGCCCTTTAAGATGCAGGCGGTCACAATTGCCGGCTTTAGCAGCGGAAGCATGATCTTCCAGTAGATCTTCCAGTAGGACGCTCCGTCGATGATTGCCGACTCATCCAGCGACACCGGAATATTTTCCATGTACTGGATAAAGATGTAGATGGAGATGACATCCGTTCCCATCATCATGATGATGTAGCCGTACAGATGATTGATAAAGCCAAGATCATGCATGATCTGGTAGACCGTTACCTGCATGGCAACACCCGGAAGCAGTGCCGCGAATAAAAACAGGTTGCGGATCAGCCCGTTGCCCGGGAACTGGAAACGGTTTAACACATACGCAAGCTGTGTACCGATGATGATGGCTCCGATCAGGACACAGACCATAACGATCACGGAATTCACGAATGCCCTTCCCATGTTCGCACGCTGGAACGCTTCCACAAAGTTGTCAAAATTGAACCAGTTCTGCGGCAGTGTCATAACATTCGTCGTCTTATACTCTTCCTCCGTCTTGAATGCAGTGATGACGCAGGAAATAATGGGAATCACGGCGACAAAGGAAAAAAACACAAGCGATACATATTTAAAAATGATCCAGATAATGGCTCCTGCCGAATACTGTTTTCTGCGCTTTTTCATTTACATTGCCCCCTTTGCTGCTTTTTTCGCCGCTCTCTGTTCTTTGTGAAACTGTTTCAACCGCTTTCTCTCTTCCCTGGTCATGACTTCATCGTCCTGATCCGCATTGCGGTATACATATTTAAAGAACAGTTTCTGTAAGATCGTACATGCGAAAATGATAAGAAGTAACACAACCGCCATCGCCGACGCGAGTCCGACCTTCTGGCTGGTATGTGCAATATTGTTCATGTTGATAAAATACGTTGCCGTTCCGTTGGAACCTCCGGTAATTACGAACGGCTGCTCGAATGCGCTCAGTGCTCCTGTGATGGATAAAATCACATTCAGCGTCACAATCGTCTTGATGCTCGGCAGTATGATATGTACAAACTGCTGAAATTTATTTGCACCGTCCAGCTCCGCCGCCTCGTACATCTCGGAATCTACAGACATAATCGCTCCGATAAAAAGCACCATGTTGTTGCCGAAATATCTCCAGACAGAAGTTGCAACCAGTGACCAGTTGTTGATCTTCTGATCGCGCAGCCAGTACGGAAGACTATCCAGTTCAAATCCAAACCATCCGAGGATGGAATCGAATACAAATCCTCTTGTGTAAAAATATTTAAAGATAAATCCGATCGCAATACCGCTGATCAGATACGGGAAAAACATCAGTCCCTTAAAGAGATTGCCTCCCCTTGTCTTAAAGCTCAAAATCGTTGCAAGGAACAGCGCAAGCGCAAGCTGTACCACCGAACCTACCATGTAGTAGAGGCTTAACCACAGGGATGCAAAAATATCCTTGTTGCGGAATACCTCGATATAATTCTTCCAACCCACAAATACCCGTTTATCTACCGGCGTGGAATATTTCATTTTGTAAAAACTGAACTTCACCATTTCAGCAAATGGCACATAGGTAAATGCTGCCAACAGCACAAGCGGAATTATGGTAAATGCCAGTATAATCAGTGTCTGCTGCCCCTTCCTGCTTTTTGCCCACTTCAGGAATCCACGCCTGGCTGTTTTATTTTCTACTTTCTTTACTGATGTCGCCGCCATATCCAACCTCCATCTTTTTCACCCTGTTTTTAAAATAACGGGACCGGAAACAGATCTCTCATTCCGGTCCCGTCTGTGCATGATGTCTTATTTATTCTGCCGTCACGCCATTGTCTTCCTGTGCCTGTGTCCACTTCTCATTCCACTCAGCCATGATGTCATCGTAGGACATATCACCGTTAGAAGCATGCTCAATGATCTCCTGAACCTTCTCTTTTCCGCCTGCATTGATGTTCAATCCGGAATCAGCGTTCAATGCATTGAGTAAATCTTCCTCGCCCTCTAATGCGGACTCGTCGGATACAAATGTCACATCACCGAACTCTGCGTATGCATCCGGATAATCGTTATCGTCTGCAGCGATCGGGATACCGCCCTCGTTGTATGCAAAACCGGACTCTTCTGTCATCCATTTTACGAATACCATTGCTGCTGCCTGATGATCTGCATCCGATGCCGCATTGATACCGAAGCTGTAGTCAGCGCCTGCGGAAGCATACTGCTTGCCGTCGATCGTGATCGGGAATGGCATGTAGCCGATATCCTCGCCATGAGAATCAGCGTCTACCATCTGGGAATATGCCCAAGAGCCAAGTACCATGGTCGCGATCTCGCCTCTGTTGATCATGCCCTTGGAATCTTCCCAGGACGTTGTGGTGAAGTCATCCTCTGTCAGTCCGTCTGCCACTGCATCGTAGAGTACCTTGTACAGTGCATACGGATGTGTGTTATCGCCGTAATCCTGGAACGGATCCTTTGTGTGAAGAAGCTTCTGGTTCATATAGGTAGAATCACCGGTTGTCGTACCTGCGATCTGTCCGTCCCACTGCTCCATCGGCCATCCGTCTGCATAGTTCGTGTAGAGCGGAATGATGGAAGAATCGTAATCCTTGATTGCCTGCAGTGCCGCGATGAACTCATCCGGTGTCTTCGGTGTCTCTGCAACGCCGGCCTCTGTGAAGACTCTCTTGTTGTATACAATACCCTGTGCATTGCCGGTAGAAGGAACACCGTATACCAGTCCGTCGTAATCCCAGGTATTTGCGAACTTGATCTGTCCTTCCATCTCATCGAGTGTACCGTACGGCAGGAAATACTCACTTAAGTCTGCCTTGTCAACTGCCGGGATCATCATGATGTCGCCCCAGTCACCGCTCTGTAAACGAAGCAGGGAATCGTCGGAATAATTGGTATCCGTCTCAACCTCTACGGTGATATTCGGGTACATCTCATTGAAATCAGCAATGTAAGCTTCCCAGTTCTTTCCCGGATAGCTGTCCTCGGACATATCGGTTCTCTGGTTGAATACATGGATGGTTGTCGTGATATCGGTGTAATCCTCGCCCAATTTGATGCTTGCATAATTCAGAGCACCATCTGTGGTCTCTGCTGCATCCCCACTCTCAGTTGTGGTTGCTGCCACACTTCCTGTTGTCGCATCATCAGATGCTGCGCTGCTGTCAGATGAACTGCCGCCGCATGCTGCCATGCTCAAAGTCATTGCTGCTGCCAGGCTGACTGCCAGAACTTTTTTCAACTTCATAATAAAAATCCTCCTTTTTTATAGCTCATTTTGTAGCTTAATTTAATTATACATTTTTTTAATTTTTAGTCATCATATATTATTGCATAATATATTAGTTTCTTGCGTTTTTCTGCATTTTCCACATGTTATACAAATTTTATATCCTGTTTTTAGTCATTTTTCATATTTTTAGTCTCTTCTTTTCCTTTCTTTTTCCTCGCATTTTAATTTTAATTACTTAATTTTTATTATTTTTTAACCTAATAATCAAGAAACCTATTGTATTGCCAAACAGTTTCGCTATAATATAGGATAGTTATGCAGAAAGGATCGATTCATATGGAACCAATCACGATCAAGGCACGCCTGAATCAGGCTTATCATTTTTCCGGGGCAGCCGGAAACGGCATCCGCTTTTCCGATCTTTCGGACGGTCCGGCTTTCATTTTCCGTGAGGACACATCGGCTGTGCACAACCGTTTTGTCCCTGCAGGGGGGTGCATCAGCTACGCGTCCCCCGTCCGTCTGACGCGGGATGCACTTCCGTACCTCCTCTTTCTCTATGTCGAATCCGGAAGCGGCACCTTAACGAATGCCGGCGACGCTGCGCAGAAGCCGGAATCCTGTCAGCTTGCGCCGGGGGATCTCATGCTTCTTCCGGATCAGACCGCATACCGGTTTTCCACGATGCATACCCCTTTTTGCTACCACTGTTTTTATCTGTCGACAGAGTATTTTTCGGAATATCTTCCGTTTCTGTGTGCGGACGGCAGCATTTTTCATATGAGCCGGACCGAGGTGGATGACATCGTATGGCGTATTCTGCCTTACCTCTCCCGCGAGCTGCTCTCCGATGAACCGGTTTCCTCGCTTCATCTGACCGCCATGCTCTCGCTTGTCCTGTCCTCCCTCGCCGCTTCCCGCCGCACCGCATCGACGCCTTCTCTTCCCGCGCATGTGGCACGCATGAAAGAGATTTTCGACACCGATTACGCACATTCCCACTCTCTCGCCGCGCTCGAGAGTTCTCTCGGTGTCAGCCGCTACCGGCTCTGCCATGATTTTTCAGACTGCATCGGTGTTCCGCCGATCCAGTATCTGAACCGCGTCCGGCTGAAAGCCGCACGCACGCTGCTGCGCACGACAACCCTCACCATCCGCGAGGTCAGCGCCGCCGTAGGAATCGAAAACACGACGCATTTTATCAATCTGTTCAAAAAAGATGCCGGAATCACACCTCTGCAATTCCGGCAGTCTTCCCTGCACTAACCTGTATTTTTCTGGCTTTTACGCTGTTCTTTGTAACCATATGTCCCTCGACGATGCAGATTCCCTGGCGGTACGGTTCGCCCGCCATTTTCCTGATCAGCGTGTGAACTGTCTGTCTCGCCATCTCTTTCATGTCTACCTCATAAGTAGTGATTGCCACATCGCAAAGCCCCGGAAAAAGATAATTGTCATATCCCACAACCGATATGTCCTCCGGAACACGGTATCCCTGTTCATGCAGCTTGCGTATGAGATAGCTCGCCGTCAGATCACAGTTGCACACAAAAGCCGTCGGCATCTCCTGTGGCAGCTGCATCAGCCGATCCGTATCAATCTCACCGGTCTGGATGTCACGGTCTGGGATCGTCCAGTCCTCCCTCACCGCAACGCCGTGCTCCATCAGGGATTTCGTATACCCAAGATAGCGGTCCGTGATGGATCCCGTCGCAAGCAGGGTTCCCACATAGGCAATCTCCCTGTGTCCCATGTCGAACAGGTAATTCGTCATGCGGTAGGCTCCATAATAACTGTCCGAAATGACCGCATCCGTATCTGCCTTCTCGTCGCAGAAATCCATATACAGAATCGGGATTTTTGCTTTTTCATTCAAAAAGTTCAGATATTCTCCCGTCAGACGTCCGATGATAATCAGACCGTCCGCCTTCTGCTCCTGCACAAGCTTCGGCATCTCGCAGGCAGCCTCCATCTGCGCGCTGACCACTTCCATCAGCGTAAAACATTCCTTTGCCACCGCGCGCGTCGCTACCTGCTGATACATCTGCAAATAAAAGGAGTCGTATTTGTCCAGCCAGCGCTCGGCAATCAGCACACCGATATTATAGCTTTTTACCGCGTGTTCGCGCCGCTTGGCGGACGGCTGTTTGTATCCCATCTCATCGGCAAGCGTTTTTATCTTCTCCCGCAGTTCCTCGCTGACACCTTTCTGTCCAGACAGCGCCTTCGATACGGTAACCGTACTCACGCCAAGCTGTCCCGCAATATCTGCCAGTTTTACCGCTTTTGCCATTTTTCCAACCTCCAACTACTGTTCATCAGACACCTCGGATAAGTGTATCAGTACCGACTGGAAATCTCCCCACATCGCCGGAACATTCAGGCCCGCATGCCCAAGGGTATCTCCGCAGTACACTTCTCCCGTTGTCTCAACACGATATTTTTTCTTCCCATCAAGTCCCGGTATCCGAATTCGTCTGCTGTGTACATTCGGTCTGCCAAGCACCTGGACAAAGGTGATTAACGCCTCCGACTGATCCTTTGCCACCACCTCATAGCAGTCAAACGAATGATTCTGTGAATAGGAAGCGATCCGGTAATAGTCACCGCTTCGCATCAGCGCATGATATTTGTGATACAGCGCCACCTGCCCCGGAATTCTTACACGGTCTTCCTCCGGAATCTTTGTCACATCCAGTTCATAGCCGAACGTTCCCGCCAGCGCCACATTTCCTCTGGTCTCAAACGGAGTCACGCGTCCCACTGTATGGTTCGGGCAGTCGGACACATGCGCGCCGATCGCAGAGAGCGGATACAGCAGCGCCGTCCCCTCCTGAATCTTTAATCGCTCGATGGCATCCGTGTCGTCGGAACACCAGATCTGCGGACTGTAATACAGCATTCCCGGGTCAAATCTCGCCCCGCCGCCGGAGCAGTTCTCGAGAAGCAGCTCCGGGAATTCGGTGATCAGACGCTCCTGCAATTCATAGACGCCCAGCACATAGCGGTGCAGCAATTCTCCCTGATTTTCGACCGGAAGCGCGCTGCTTCCCAGATCGGTCAGCTGCCGGTTCATATCCCACTTGACATAAGCGATGTTCGCGCTGCGCAAAATGGATGCCACACACTCATACGCATAATCCCGCACTTCTTTTCTGGAGAGATCGAGCACATACTGATTTCTCGACCGGCACGGCATTCTCCCCGGAAGGGCAATCGCCCAGTCCGGATGCGTCCGGTACAGCTCCGAATCCGGCGAGATCATCTCCGGCTCAAACCAGATGCCGAACTTTAATCCGATCTCATTCACCTGATCGACCAGCCGTTTTAATCCACCCGTAATCTTCTGCTCGTTTACCTGCCAGTCGCCGAGACTTGTGTTGTCATCGTTGCGGTGGCCGAACCATCCGTCGTCCATGACCAGCATCTCGATTCCGGATTTCTTCGCCTCTCTCGCAATCGCAAGCAGCTTCTCCGTGTCAAAGTCAAAGTAGGTTGCCTCCCAGTTGTTGATGAGCACCGGGCGCTCCCTGTCCTTATACGGGCTGCGGATCAGATGCTTCCGGTAGAGATCATGCAGCGTTCTCGTCATCCTGCCAAGCCCGGCATCCGAATAGGTCAGCACAACCTCCGGTGCCGTAAATGTCTCCCCCTGCTTTAATTCCCACTTAAAATCCTGCGGATGAATTCCCAGCACCACGCGCAGGGAATCAAACTGGTTCTTCTCCACCTGCGCCAGGAAATTGCCGGAATACACAAAATGGAATCCGTACACGCGCCCCTGCTCCTGTCCGGCGTTTGCGGACACCAGCGCCACGAACGGGTGCTCCTGATGGGAAGATTCACCGCGGCAGGAGCCAACAGACTGTTTTCCGTAGCCGATCTGGCGGTATTCGATCTGTCGCTCTCTCGCCCAGGAACCATGCAGCGTCAGCATCCGGTAATCCTCCGCGTCAAGATCCAACGCCGTAGAAAATACCTTCGTAAGATACACCGGTTCTTTGGCATGGTTCGTCACGCGCACGCTCCGCGTAATGACATCCACGTCATAAAATGCCGTGTAGTACAATGTGACCGTAAGATCCAGCACTTCATCCGCCAGCACAATCTCAAGCGTCTCACACTCTTCTTCGCTGCCGAACGTGGCCGGAAGTCCCGGAAGTCCCGGTTTGCCCGCATAGATCTTATGCTCCCTGTAAAGCGGCTGCACCGCCGTATTGCCGTTTTTGTCCGATACGGAAATCGCACTCTCCCTGTAATCGCCGACGCCGTGCCCCGGATACTCCATCGGAAACGCATCCAGAAAAGAGCTCCGGTCGCGGTTGTTCTGTGAAGGAACAAACGGTGCCTCCCCGGTGCGCATCAGCGCACGGACGTCATAGTCCGTGATCTTTGCGCCGTAATAGATATGTCCCAAAAACTTTTCTTCATCCACGATACCGATCAGATAACTGGTATGTGGTGTATCCAGTTTAAAAACCCGTTCTTTTTCGTAATAATGAATTGCTCCCATACCATCTCCCGCTTCTTATTTCAACAGATCTTCCTTCAATGCCGCAAGCTTTGCATCCGCATCCGCAAGGGAGGTTCCCTTTACGCCAAAGTAGTATTTGATCTTCGGCTCCGTTCCGGACGGGCGCACAC
>OLRS01002612.1_pt1 | contig 13475 bp, 9 predicted proteins | sample 1673171 | NCBI WGS metagenome assembly OLRS01 (sample SAMEA3136762, study PRJEB25190) | human gut metagenome | biome: human gut; feature: human-associated habitat; material: faeces | place: Austria | collected 2013
CAATAAGCACTGTCGGAAATTAATTTGGCAATATCCAGAGAATCAATCATGTATCCGTACATTCTGCAGGATTCTTCAGCCATCTTAATTCCACCGTACGGCATAAATGCACGTTTCAGCGGTTTATCTGTCTGCAGACCAACAACCTGCTCCAGATCTTTTAATTCTTCATCAATGTATCCCGGACCATAAGCTGTCAGGGAAGTAACAATTTCTGTCTCCATGTCCAGAACGCCGTTTTTTGCACGCTCTGCTTTCTGCAACTCCTGCAGTTTGCCCCACAGACGGTTTGTTGCATCTGTCGGTTCAGCCAGAAACTCCTCATCTCCATCATACTGTGTGTAGTTGTTCTGGATAAAGTCGCGGACATTTACTTCTTCTTTCCACAAACGTCCTTCAAAACCATTCCACTGTTCAAATTCCTTCATGATCGTCCTCACTTTCTGGTTAGTAACTATTAATCAATTCCACGGCAGTAGAATAGCAGAATTGTATGCAGAACACAACACCTTTTTGTTAATTTTTTATCACTATCAGCTTTTGTTTCAAGAAAAAAACAGCCCGAATCTACTTAAAAAAGTAAATTCAGGCTGAATTCCCTATATTTTCCTATCCCTATTGTGGTTCTACCAGTTTACCTTCTGGTTTTTCTTGTTATTTTTTTATCAATACTTCAAAGTCGTCCTAAAAATTCTCGTCGATGTAGTCTGCGATTGCCTCACCAGCCATACGTCCGGAGTTAATAGCAAATCCCATGGTGTTTCCGCACAGTGTAAAGTTATAACTATCACCATAGATGGTATTTGCATCAGATCCTGCACTGTAAAGTCCCGGAATCGGTTTCAGATTTGCATCCATTACTTCGCCGTATTTGTTGATTCTGACACCGCCGACTGTTCCATAAGCAGCAATGTAATATTTACCTACCAGGTAGCCGCCCTTACCTGTGATCGGATGCAGATACTCATGTTTTTTGTGGAACTGAGCATCGTATCCCTCATCACACATATCGTTGTAATCGTCCAGAGTCTCCTCCAGTTTGTCAGCGTCAATACCAAGTTTCTCAGCCAGCTCTTCGATGGAATCTGCGCGGATGAATCCGTCATATCCTTCTTCCTCCGCACGGTCAAACTCAGCATCAACTGCCAGGAATGCATCTTCCGGATGAACGATATCAAAGATATCCGGGCCATTTTTCTTGTAATTTTTCAGGATTTTAGCATCCATGATGCAGTATCCGTAATTTCCAGGCTGAAGTGCAAGCGCATTACCTGTGTAAGTTGTGTTACCCATCATGCCCTCGTTCATGAAACGGTCACCGTTCTGGTTGATCAGAAGGTTTGGCTGACGAAGAACTGCGTCTAACAGGAACCAGTTCATATTGTCTTTTAACTGATAGATCATCTCGATATTTGCACCAAATTTCTGTGCACCGGCATCCCACATCATGTTCAGACCGTCACCGGTTGTACCCGGAACATTGAACGGGAAGTAGTTTTCCCAGAGGTCATAGCCAAAGTTTTCTTTGATCATCTCTTTGTTTGTACCAAATCCACCGGTTGCAACAACGACTGCTTTACCGCGAGCTTCAATCTCTTCACCGTTTTTATCAACTGCTTTTACACCAACGCATTTACCGTCTTCCATGATCAGGCCGGTTGCCGGTGTCTCAAGGTAGATTTCAGCACCAAGTTCTTTTGCTTTCTCTGTCATTGCACGAACCATCGGTCCTGCTGCACGAGGTCCGATCACACCATTCTCCGGTTTTACAATATGCCATGTTGCCTCAGACTCTCTGAAGTAACGGAATGCGCCTGCGAACTCAACACCCATATCCTCCAGCCACTCGATGGTGTCTGCGGATTTATTGAAGTATGTCTGAACCAGATCGCTGTCTACACGGTAATGTGTATACTCCATATGTTTGTTCAGTGCTTCGTCTACTGTGATATCGCAGAATGCTTTTTTCTGGTATTTTGTACCGATACCAAGCGGTCCCATACCCATGTTTGCTGCTCCACCGGTTGTGTTGGATTTTTCAAATACGATTGCTTTCAGATCGTTCTCGCCTGCTGTGATTGCTGCCGCAAGGCCTGCAGGGCCGGCTGCTACTACAATTACATCTGCTTCCATTGTTTTCATAATGAAATACCTCCATAAAATTGTGTTATTGTGAATTCCTTAAAAGGAAAAGTTTCTCATTGTCCGATGACAGCCTGAACGCTGTCTGTATAAAACATTCTGTGCTTAGTGACGTTTTTTAAATTTACCGCATTTTGTCAGACGGGTCGGCAGCTTCGGCAGACGGCCATTTGTCTGGATAATTGCATCATTCTCACATGCGGAAATACATTTTCCGCACTTGGTACATTCAAATTCATCGATCATGTGGATATAGCCGCTCTTGCCCTCAATGGCATCAGCCGGACAGACATCCGCACATTCCTCACACCCTTCACAAAGATCCGGATCAATGTAAATGCTCATAAATGCGGAACATACATTGTTTGCACATTTTTTCTTCTTGATATGATCTTCATACTCACCTGCAAAATATTTCAGGGAACCCATTGCAAAATCAGATGCAGTCTGTCCCATGGTACACGGAGTAGAAAATGTCATGGCTTCTCCGATTTCTTCCATCATATCTGTAAATTCTTTTTTGCCCTGTCCTTCTGTAATTTCTTTTACCATGGTATGAAGCTGGATCAGACCCTCACGGCAAAACGTACATTTTCCACAGCTCTGTTTGCGCTCTGCCAAAAGCACCTCTTCAGTTTCATGGATCATACAGCATTTGGAACTGTAAACCGTGATCACACCGTTTCCGATCTGGGTATCTGCTTCAATCACCAGATCCATAGCGGATGCGTCGTACAGTTTTGTACCGATGGCGATGGCTTTCACATCTGCATCTCCTACCAGTTCAGCCACTTTTGTACCAAAGGATACTTTCTGAAGTTCACCCATTTTTCCGTCTTTGCACACTGCCATATAAGTACACGGCTCATAGCTGTCTGCGAAAATATCTGCCAACGCAGCCATGGTCAAAATATGGTGGAAGGCACCGCCGCGGCTTGCTCTGCGATTGATGATGCCGGTCTGGATCTGGATACCGTACTCAGCAGCCAGCATTTCCAGTTCTTTTGCATACTCAGCTTCTTTCTCAGGAATATACAGATACATTTCCTCTGCATCTACTGCCAGCGCTGCAATCGCCATCCCTTCCATTACTTTTTTCGGGTCAGCTTTCAATACTTCCAGCTGAACCCCTGCGATATCCGCATTATTTAAACCTGCAACCACACGGATCGGATTCGTCTGAAATTCTCGTTCTGCATTTACCTGATTCCATTTTTCTGTCACAACACTGCGCTCTACACCGAATTCCAGTAATCCGGAAGCCGCAGTTTTTGCCAGAATATCTTCAACACTCATGTTTTTTGCATTTTCTAAAGCACTCATCTGTCTTACGCCTCCTTCTGATTCGAATATTCGGTCCACAGTCTGGACGGATGGATCTGAAGTCTTAAGTCACACTGCAGACAGCGGCTTGCCTCGCCGCAGATATCCGCATCACAGATACCATGGTCTACCTCGCTGAAGTTGTCCTGTCTCTCTGCTGCCGGTGTTACCTGCGTCTTGGTACGTCCAAGGTAACCAAAACCTTCTATTTTGCCAATCTTCGGATCTGCATGCTGCTCCGGAGCAAGTGTCTCGCTGATGTCTCCGTCGCCACCCAGATATTTATCAATTTCAACCGCCGCATCCCGGCCGGATGCAATGGCAAGGATTACGGATTTTGTTCCATATACAACGTCGCCGGCTGCAAATACACCTTCGGTCTCAGTTGCAAGGGAGTTTTCTTTTACAACAATGCTATTTGCTCTGCCCAGGGCCAGACCTGCTTCTTCTGTCAGGTCCGGGCGCTGACCGGTTGCAAAAATAACCGTGTCTGCATCAATGTGATGCTCGCTGCCTTCCTCTTTTTCGATGATGGCTCTGCGGTTCTCATCGAAGGTAAACGATTTTACATTCATAAAGTCTACGCCGGTAACAGCATCGGTTCCTGTGATACGCTCAAAAGTCTGCGCCGGATGCACGAATATGCCTTCTTCTTTTGCCTGCTCAATTTCTTCATCATCAGCAGTCATGGCTTCTCTTGCCTCCAGACAGGCCAGATGGATTTCCTCTGCGCCCAGACGTTTTGCGGTTCTCGCACAGTCGAAAGCTACGTTTCCACCTCCGAGAACAATGATACGCTTGCCCATTCCGGTCTCCTGACCAAGACTTGCATTACGCAGGAAATCAATATTTAACAGAACACCCGGAAGCTCGCTGCCTTCCATCGGAAGACGGACACCTTTGTGTGCACCGATGGTCATTAAGACCGCATCGTACTCACTCAGTAATTCAACCGGTTTCTCTACTTTTGTATTTGTCTCGATGACTACGCCCTGCTCCTCGATCACGTTTGCTTCCTGTGCAACGATCTCACGCGGAAGCCGGTAGGACGGGATTCCGTAAGACATCATACCGCCAACGGTCGGAAGTGCTTCTTTTACGGTAACGGCGTGTCCCTGTTTTCTCAGATAATATGCTGCGGTCAGACCTGCCGGTCCTCCACCTACGACGCATACTTTCTTGCCGGTATCGGGAAGCTGTTTTCCTTTTCCCTTCCAGTAACGGCCGGTGTCATGCTCTGCGGCATAACGTTTGATGTCACGGATGGACATTGCCTCACTGACTTCTTTTCGTTTGCACTCCAACTCACATACATGACTGCAGACATGTCCCAGTGCGTTCGGGAACGGTACTTTCTCACGGATGACCGCTACGGCTGCATCATAATCGCCTTCTTTTACAAAACGGATGTAACGTGGGATATCCGTATGAGCCGGACAGGCGGTACGACACGGCACCAATGCCTCTTCTTTTTTCAGGTTCGTTGTCAGAAGCTGTAATTTATCACGGATGGAACCGGTCGGACAGACTTCTGCACAGGCCGTACAGAAACGACAGTCTTCATCTTTCAGCAATTTGCCATGTAAGGTTCCTACATATGTCTCAAGATCTTTTTTGTTGTACTGCAATACGCCTACGCCTCTCAGTTTGTTGCAGGCACGTACACAGCGTCCGCACAGTACGCAGCGGTTCATGTCATGAATGAGCAGCGGATTGCCCTCTTCCATCTTGATACCTTTGATACGGGTACGCATACGTGCGTTGTTTGCACCGATATACTGGATCAGTGTCTGAAGCTCGCAGTTACCGTATTTCGGACACGTGGAACAATCTTCCGGATGTCCGGCAAGCAGTAATTCCAGAGCCAGGGTACGCAGTTTGTTGATCCGCTCACTTGTGGTATGTACTACCATTCCATCCTGTGCACGCAGGGTACAGGATGTAGTCACGCCTTCCTGACCTTCGACTTCTACAATACACATGCGGCAGGAACCATTCTCCGGCAGATCCGGATGATGGCAGAGGTGCGGAATATAAATTCCGGCTTCCAGCGCACATTCCAATACATTTTTATTCTCCGGCACTTCCAGGCGGGTGCCGTCAATCGTAATGACTGCCATGTTTTTTCTCCCTTCTGTTCTTCATTCAACCTTTGTCGCTTTGATGTTCTTATCACATCTGATATATTTTTGACGTGCACGGTACTGTTATGGTACACTGTCACTATAATCACTGATAAAATTATAACATGAGGATTTCAAAAAAGCTTCAAACAGCTGTTGAAAATCCTCACACCTTTTTGATTTATTTTCAACAAATGTCGAATGGGCAGACTGCCCTTTCTTTTTAGGGAGATTCTTATGATCACATTAAAAACACTGCTTCTACGGGCGACCGTCTCGACTCTATGACCAGCTGCAGGATATTTGTCGCTGTATGGTTAGAAATGACTATGATACAACACGTTTTATCAGCCGCATCGATATCCTCCGGCAGAATACGGTTCTGTGTCCGGACACCCTGTATCTGTGCCCGGATGACATTCCGGAAAATCTGCTAAAACCAGATGCTTTTTCGGCACCGGCTCCAGAGCAGTCACCGGTACTTCTGATAGACGCTGTCCTCTGGGAGACCTACGCAAAGACATCTGCTGCAGAGTATTTACCGACAACCGGAGATTTTTTGCATACAGCGAATGAAGCCACCGCTTTGCAGGACAGATTTTCTGTCATCCTGGTAGAAAACATGCCTGCACCGGAAGATACTTTTCTGTTGTTGAACCAGCGGCTGACCTTTGAACTGCGATTGCAGCAGGAAATCAATGATCTGTATCATCTGCTTTACAGCGGTCATGGTCTGGACGATCTGATCCTCCGGGCAGAATCTTTTCTCCACCGTCCCATGTCTGTGCTGGACGCCAGTTACAGCATGATCGCGGTCTCCCCGCTGATGCACCAGCTTCCGTTTGGTATGGAAAAAAGTGAGGAAGGAAGCATATTTTTAAGTTCCCAGGAAGTGGAAAGTCTGCGCCGCCTGCAGATTGAACATCAGATTTACAAAAATAATCAGGCATTTTTTATCCAGACGGAAGACCACCCGGATACGAACTGGATTTTCTGTGGCATCCGCATCCAGCATGTCATGACCGGCTATGTAGCACTCTGTCTGCCGGATAAAGCGGAGGCCAGTGAACATGAGCTGCGACTGATCACCGCTTTTTCCGATATCTGTGCGATTGAAATGCAGAAGCATGAATTCTTCGTGCAGAAAACAGGCTTACAGTATGAAACGTTTCTCACGGAACTACTGGAAGGACGGTTCAACGATGTAAACATTATAGAAACCCGGCTGAAACTGCTGAATCGCCGTTTCGGAAAATTCTTCTGTCTGGCGATCCTCTACTGTCCGGAACCGCACAACAGCGACCTGTTCAACAAACGTCAGATGGCGTCACTGCGGCAGGTTTATCCGAATGCCATGTCCGTGGTATACAAAAATAACATCATCCTGCTGATCAATCAGGATACGCCGGTACAGCTGAGTCCTGAACTGACGGATCCACTGGAGCAGTTTGCGGAGCGCAATCACCTGAAAGTCAGCTTAAGTCAGCCCTTTGCAGATATCCTGAAAATCCGGATTTTCTACCATCAGGCACTCCACACCCTGGAGCTGTCGGACCTGCAGGCACCGAATCAGACACTTTTTTACAGCACCGATGCCCTGCCGGAATATCTGTTTTCCAAATGTAATTACCAGGAGCTGGAAGTTGGGATCCATTATCATATTTTCCAGCTGCAGGATTATGATAAAACATACCATACGGATTTTGTAGAAACGCTGCGGGCCTATCTGGATCATGACCGGAATGCTGCAAAAACGGCAGAATATCTGCATATTCACCGGAGCACTTTCTTCTATCGGGTAAAAAAAATAGAAGAGCTGCTGGAAATTTCCATTTCTGACAGTCATCTTCTATTTCTGTATGAATTATCCTTCAAAATCTGGGATTATTTGTGCCGCTGACGGGTGTTACCACTCCAGCAGTTTGGAAAGCCGCAGTAACGTCAGACGGTTTCTGACGTATGGGCTGCTCTGCAGCGTCAGTTCTACTTTTTCTTTGTCGATTCCAAGGTTAGATATCTCATGTACGCAGCCTGCATCATGCAATTTTGCATACATATCGTCAGCATCCGGGAGGTCATCGATGAGATCTTCGATCTCCGGAAGCTGTTCTTCCAGTTCTTCCAGATCGATATCCTCCAGTGGATTCGGCGTGTTCTCTGTCAGAATTCCTTCCAACAGACCTTTTTTACCAAATGTATGTTCCAACAGACTCATTTCAAGTCCTTTGGCTGTTTCCGATTTTACAGTTACATTTTTATGTCGGATGGCATATCCGAGCTTTTTATAATAATCCGTCACGATCAGAAGACCGAGGCCTACCTGCTCACCATGCAGCGCATTAGTTTTCTCATTCAGCACATTCAGATCCCACAGATGGGATACCATATGTTCTGCTCCTGATACCGGGCGCGGACTTTCCACCATCTGCATGCACAAACCTGACAGAAGCAGGGCATACATCAGCTTTTCGATGGCATCTTTGTCTCCAAAACGAATATCTTCCAGTACCCGGCTGACATCGCGCAGTGCCTTTTCCAACAGATCGCATACTTCCTCACAGATGTACTCACCGGTAACGAGATGTGCGATCTTCCAGTCAAGAATGGATATATACTTTCCCAGGAAATCGGATACACCGGATGCGGTAAGCCGCGACGGTGCCGCACTGAAAATATCGGTATCTGCCAGGATCCAGCGCGGAGACACACCGGCAACGGTCCTCTTCAGCCCATCCCAGGTCAGTGCCGCCACATTGGCTGCATAACCGTCCACACTTGCTGCGGTTGGTATAGAAACAAACGGGATATCGTACTCCGTCGCCGCATAGCGGGTCAGATCATGGATCGTTCCACCGCCGATCGCCACCAGCACATCCACAGAGACACTGCTCAGTCCTCTGTCACAATAATCCAGCTGTTTCATCACTTTGTTTACACCACGGTTGTCTGCCTGAAGTCCTTCCGGATTCAGTTCAATGACCGGATAATCTTTAAATTCTTCCTCTAAAAACGGTTCCGCCGCCGTCCGCGTATTGCTGTCACATATAAATACCGGATTCTGAAACTCTTCCAGAATCTCTTCCAGTTGGCTTACTGCTCCGGACTCGATGACAATCTTCTCCACATCGATGTTATGTTCCATTCCGCAGGCGCACGGCTCTCTTAACTGCCCAAGGTCTACGTCCATCTATCTATCTCCTTCACTTTTCTGCACTGATAGTTTTCCCACAAAACAGTAGTTTGGGTGAACTATGTTTTTTCACAATTATCTCTTATTTTCTCACATCTTGCGTTAGAACACAATATCTATTTTTGATTTTTCAAAAATCCCATCAAATTGCAATCCATGTAATCAATGTCGGCATTTCATGTTTATAATCGTATACTTGCAAAAGGGATATCCTCTTCCGTCAGAAGCCTCATTTCAGTTTCCCGACAGGTAAACAAAAAGATCTGATTTTCCTGTTCCGCCAGCCACCGCAGCGTCTGACGCAGCCGTTCTTCATCATAGTTTGCAAAGGTCTCGTCCAAAAGAAATGGCAGCGGTTCTTCCTTCATCAGCATATGCCCCGCCGCCATCCGATAAGAAAAATACGCCTGTTGCATCGTTCCCTGACTGTATGCCTCCGGTGTACGCTTCTGCAGCTGCTCTGCCAATACGATACCTTGTCCATCCGTCACCTGCAGCTGCTCATGTACATTTCCCGTAATCTGCGCCAGAATCCCTGACATTTCTTTATCTAATGTATGTTCCAACGCCTTTGACATCCGGGCGGCAAGGCGGGACATGGTTTCCGCTGCCAGTTCCAATGCGTCCCTGTCTTCACGGGCATGCTGCTCATCCAACGTCTCCTGCTGCAATTCAGCCACCTGTTCTGTCAGATTTTCCAGTTCCACTTCTTTCTCCTGTATCTGGCTTTGCAGCTGATCCCCGGAACCTTCCTGCCGGGCCGCCTGAAGCTGGAGTGATTTTTTCTGATCCTTCAATTTCTGCAGCTGTTCTTCCAAAGTAGATTTCTGCTGACAAACACGCTGTAACTTCTGATCCAGGGCAGCTTTCCTTCGCTCCCGCTCCACGGACTGTAAATCCGCCCGGCCATTTGCCCGGTCATCTTGCCCCCTGTGATTCTGTGCAGCGTCAGTTTCTTTCTTTGCCCTGTTTCTGCGATAGGCTGACACAAGCCCGGCCAGGATCAGAATGATACAGATAATATTCAAAGCCGGTGCTATCTTCTGAAATCCATCCATGGCAGACCTTAAAACAGGGGCCAGAATCAGACCCGCCACACCAATCAGCAAAAGCGGTGAAAATCCTGCGTTTTTACCGGATTTCTGCTGAAGTGCGTCCGTTTTCTCCTGCTCCCGTCGAAACTGCTCCCGCTTCCATTGTTCCCGTTCAACCTGCTCCCATTCCAACTGTTCCTGTGCTACCGCGCTCTTCAGCTCCTGTTCCCGCCGGCAGACCGTCTGATAAGCTGTCTGTACCGGTTCCATCTGCTGCTGTAGCGCTCTTACCTGCTCCTGCACCGTACCCTGCTGCGTACTCTGCTTTTCCTGCTGCGCTTTCAGCCCGGCGATATCACGTTCCAGCACCTGTTGGTTTACTTCCAGCTGATGGATATGCGACAGCCGTTGCTGTTCCAGTTCTTTCCGGGTCTTCTCCGCATTTTTTCGTTTCTGCTCCAGTTCCTGCAATGCCTTCGACAACTGAAAAGAGATGGGGATTTCCCTGCCGGCAGGTCTGTGCCAGATTGCTGCGTTCATCCTCTAAAAGTACACCAAGTTCCCTCCCCGGAAGCAGCTGTTCCTGCCCGATACAGCAGGTATTTTCATAGGCTGCTGCACTGACATTACCAAGCAGCATGTCCAGATCTCCGTATTCCACAGAAAGTTCCTCACCGTCCCGGATATTCACCAGCCGCGCACGTTTTTCCTTATAATAAAAATTCCGTTCCAGCAGAAACTGCTGCTGCCCGGTCTCAAACATCATGGAACCGTAAAAATAGGCCGGAGTATCCCATGGTTCATACCGGTTATAAGTATCCAGCGTCTTTCTCACCCTTGTTTTTTCCAGGCCAAACAGCATCGCCTTCAGAAACTGCATCAGGGTGCTTTTGCCGGATTCATTGGCTCCGTAAATAACATTGATCTGTGGTGCAAACTGATACTTCTGATTTTCCAGTTTTCCAAACTTTCCTATGTTCGCCTCTCTGATAATCATCCTATGTCTCCTGTCCTTCCCCCATGGCATTCAGCATGGCCTGCACACCATAATACAATGCTTTCCTTCCGGATGCCGCATCCGGATACGCCTCCAGTGTCTCGATATACTGCGCCAGAAGTGTTCCATCGTATCGCTGTTTCAGCTGGTCAAACGGATAATCCGGCTCGGTCTCATCCACGACACGCACCACCCGGTTCAACTGCGCCAGTTCCTGCACCGGCAGGACAATATCCGCATCCCGGTATCCACGCAAAACCAGATGGGAAATCTGATAGGGCGCACGTTTTGCCAGCTCCTGCTGCGCCAGTCCCACCATCGCATAAGCGGACATCTCCGGTGTCACCGGAAGTTCCTGCCGGATATATTCACACTTTTTGATCGGATAAAAAGAAACCCGGCAGCCGGCCTCCGTCAATTCCCCTATCCAGAAACCGTGGGGGCCGAAATCATTACAGTCTGTCGGCTCCAGGGAACCAGCCATTACCACCCGGTTCGGGATCAGCTGCGCCGCCTTGTGGATATGTCCAAAAGCTGCATAATCATATCCTGCTGTCAGTTCATTTGCCCGGAACGGATGATGCCGGTCATCGCCGCCGTGTCCCAGCAGAATCTGAAACTCTGAATCCATCTGCCGCTGATGTTTTCCATACACCGCTCTGTCATCTTCCTTATCCCAGAAGCTGCAGCCCCATACCGTCGTATGGATCCGCTCCAGATGCACCGGTGTGAGATCTTTATTTAAAATAAAATGCACATTATCCGGCCACGCAAAGGTGCGGTAATAAGACTTCGGATGCAGATAATCATGGTTTCCCGCGATCAGTACAATCTCTGTGTCCGGTATCGCAGCAAATCCCGCTGCCACTTCTTTTAATTCACGCTTTAATGGCTGTCTGTGAAACAGATCACCGGCGATCAGCAGCAAATCTGCCTGTTGTCTGCGAGCCTCCTCCAGCACCATATGAAAACTGTTCCAGATATCCTTGCCCCGTTTCTCACTCCAGGGCATTCCCGCATCCGGGGTAACTCCCAGATGCACATCTGCAATATGTATGAATCTCATAATTTCCTCCATAATACAATCTTTTTGCTCACCGCCGGAAAAAACGGGACTCTGGCTATTTTTCTCTCGGCCGGCGATCATTAGCGGACGAGAGAAAATCACAGAGTCCCGTTTCATAATTTATGCCGGAACACACACAATTACACGGAAAATGTCTTACTGTTCCACCTGTTTCGCCAGGAACAGTGCCGCAGCTTGTGCCAGTTTTCCCTGCAGTTCCCCGGCACTGTCCTTATCTGCGCCGTTGCACAATGCCACCGCGCCGATGGCATCCCCTTCACAGATGATGGTTGCCAGTGCCTGGGTCTGATATTGCATGGCATCGTCAAGGGTCAGTTTCTTGCAATTTTTCTCCTGTGCATCCGCCACCTGACAACCTCTTGCTTCAATAAACTGCTCCATTTCCGGGCTGATCGGTTTTCCATCATAATTCTTTTTGCCGTTTCCCTCCGCTGCGATGATGTGGTCACGGTCCATGACACATACAAGGCTCCCTGCTGCTTCCGCCATGCTTGTGGCATACTGAGCGGCAAATGTACTCAGCTCCCCGATGGGGGAATATTTTTTCAATACAATGGCTCCGTTCTGTTCCGTAAAAATCTCCAGCGGATCTCCCTCCCGGATGCGCAGCGTCCTGCGGATTTCCTTTGGCACTACCACGCGCCCCAGATCATCGATCCTGCGCACGATTCCTGTCGCTTTCATATCGTAAAAACCTCCTGTTTCCTCTTCTCAATTACCAGATTTTTGTTGTACATCTAGTATGTGGAAGCAAAAGGTTGATTATACCATAAATTTTTTCACATAATTCCGCTAAGATATCGCATTTTCTTTCATCCTGTTTATGGCACTATCTTACAGCACTTACCTTACGCCTGCTTATTGTAAAGCGGACATTCGCAATCCGCTTCGCTACTTGCTCATGAACGCAGTTCCGCATGGGTGCGGTGTACATGCCGCCGCACGAAGTAGAAGCAGATCACCTGCATCACGATCGTAAGGATCCAGGATGCCGGATAAGAGATAAACAAGATCGCCAATGACCTGTGCTGTGGGAAAATACCATAAATCCAGACAATACGGGTACCTACCGTTCCGATCACGGACAGAATCATCGGTACTGCTGAATGTCCCATTCCACGCAATGCTCCCGGAAACAGATCCATAAGACCACATAAAAAATAAGTAACTGTGGTATACAAAAGGATTTCCATCGCACACTGGATAACCGCAGGATCCGTAGTATAAATCTGCAGGATTTCCGGGCCAAAAACATACACACCAACGCCCAGTGCCAGCGATACGCTGACGGACAAAATAATGCAGTCACGCAGCACCCTGTCCATCCGTTTCAGTTTTCCCACACCATAATTCTGACTCGTAAAACTCATACATGCCTGTGTCACAGAGTTTACGGATACATATAAAAATCCAAACAGATTATTTGCGGCTGTATACCCGGCCATGGCTGTGGAGCCAAAAGAGTTCACCGAGGACTGCAGCAATACATTTGACAAGTTGATGACTGTACTCTGGATACCTGCCGGGATACCAACCTGAAAAATCTGCATCATGTATGCTTTTTTGATCTTCAATTTTG
>OLRS01002613.1_pt1 | contig 13474 bp, 8 predicted proteins | sample 1673171 | NCBI WGS metagenome assembly OLRS01 (sample SAMEA3136762, study PRJEB25190) | human gut metagenome | biome: human gut; feature: human-associated habitat; material: faeces | place: Austria | collected 2013
TTTCACTTGCTTTCGCACTCGATTTTCTTGATTTGACCACATTTTTACGACAAATCTTTGGAAAAATATATTCGTCTGATTTTCTTACCACTCCTCATCTCTTTTATTATTAGATTCCAGGCATACTTGCTAATTTCTTCTATTCAGCCTTCCCCTCTGGGAAAATAATTTTAAACACAAAGAAAAAAATCACCATGGAAACTCCACCTGTGATAATTGTCACAAGCATGTTATAGACTGCCGGTGCCACATATGCAGCTGCAACTGGCATCCACAGATTATTAAATCCATTACAAATCAGTGAAATCACCACCCATGCAACAAAATACCAGATTGCCTGATATACAGGATTTCCATGGCTTTTAAAAGTAATATTTCTCTGCAGTGGAAAATTGATACACTGTGCAAGAAATGACCCCAATTCATAACTGATAAAATAGCCAAGTCCACCACCGATCAGTATATTTCCCGTTGCATCACGCAATACATTATACCCCAGCAAACTCCATGTAAATTTTACTCCAAACAGATTCATGGAAACCTGTGGCCACATAAATTCTGTACCAGCCAGACCAATTCCCAAAATCCCTGGTAAAAATGTAAATACAAGATACTGGAATACTGTCACGCCCATACTGAATATAACAAAATAGAATATCTGATAAAGCCATTTTGCAATAGCAGAATGTTTCTCTTCAAAACATTTCCATATATTTTTTATATGATTCATCTGCACTTCCCTCCGGCTCCTTTTAATAATTTTTCATATTTCTTATTATTTCTTCTGTTTCTGAAATATCCGCCAACTACTTTTTTTACTCCACGCATAAAGTGTCCATTCACAGCATCGACAATTCCATATACCATTTCCATACTGACTGCCCCGCCGGTCATTTTGGCAATACCTCTAAATGGCATGTTGTAAATAAAAAGAATATTCAGATCCGGCTTTCCCTGTGCCTCACTCTTCTTTTTCATTTTTGTGAGACATCTATATATCAGTCTTGCAAGTCGGCTTTTTGCATAATACATCTGACAGATTGCATCATTGATTCCCAGATTTCCACTCCATCTTCCGTTCGGTATCTCATGGCCAAGAAGTTCACGAAATTCCTCATCTGATATTTTCTGCACGATTCCTGTATAATAGTAAGGCATTTTTGCCGGATTATACGGATACCCTTTACTATTTCCTGTTCTCTCAGTCATACCTGTTAAACGAATATCTGCAACACTGGCTCCTACCATAATCTGATAAGTTCCTGTTTCTATTTCCCACTGTCCTGTTTTTATATTCCAATAACGGAATGTCTTATCATCAAAGGGAATTCTGATCTGTCTGCTTTCTCCTGCCTTTAAATAAACTTTTGCAAAACCTTTCAGTTCTTTTTCCGGTCGAAACACGATTGCATTAGGAAGTCCTACATACATCTGAACAACCTCAGCTCCATCTCTGTCACCTGTATTGGTAACCGATACTTTGATTCCATCCTCTTCTATGATAAGATCAGAATATGTAAATTCTGTATAGGAAAGCCCAAAGCCAAATGGATATTGCACCCGGACTTTTGAAGTATCATAATAGCGATATCCTACATAAACACTCTCGCGGTATTCCGATGTTTTCTCATTACTTGGATAATATCGGAATGCCGGTGTCTGTTCATAAGATATGGGATATGTTTCTGCCAGTCTTCCTGACGGATTCACTTTTCCGGTCAGAATATCCATCGTTGCAGAAGCGCCTGCCTGTCCATTCAGATAGCCATGCAAAATCGCTTTGCAGCAGGTGTGCCATGGCATTTCTATCGCAGATCCTGCACTCAGTATTCCAATAATATTTTCATTCACTTTACTGATATCCTGCAGAAGATCGATCTGGTCCTGTGGAATACGCATATGGGTTCTGTCCAGTCCTTCTGATTCACTGATCTCATCAAGACCAAAGCAGAAAATCACAATATCCGCATTCATAGACAAATTTAATGCAAACTTTCTATCATTCTCATCTACATCTCCATTTCTCTGATAGCCTCTTGTCATCCCCAGAATATTCAGATCATATTGTTGCAAAATCGATGACATATCTTCTACTTTTGTTGGATTGACCATAGAAGATCCTGCCCCCTGATATCTGGGTGAAAAAGCAAAATCTCCAATAACAGCGATGGATTTTTTGGTATCCAGCGGAAGAATCTGTTTTTCATTTTTCAGAAGAATCATGCTTTCTGCTGCTGCTTTCCTTGCCAGTTGATGATGTGCGTTTCTGTCAAAGTTTTTATCTGAAAGCTTCTTCCCTGATGTCAGTTCCATCACTGCATCCACCAGTTCTCCAACTCTTTCATCCAAATCCGCTTCCTTCAGCTTTCCATTTCGGACAGCAGCAATCACTTCTCTTGCAGAATCGTACCCACAGGACGGCATCTCCAGATTTGAGCCGGCAGCAACACCTTTCACATGGTCATTGCTTCCGCCCCAGTCTGTTACTACAATTCCATCAAATCCCCATTCTTTGCGCAAGATATCTGTCAAAAGATGTTTGTCCTCATTAGCATAAATCCCATTAATCTGGTTGTAACTGCTCATGATTGCTTTTGCGTGTCCTTCTTTAACAGCTATCTCAAAACCGGTCAGATAGATTTCTCTTAATGTCCGTTCGTCAACAACTGCGTCCATTGCCATTCTCCGAAGTTCCTGACTGTTAACCGCCAGATGCTTCGGGCAGGCATAAACGCCTTTACTCTGTATTCCACGAATATATGACGCTGCCATCTTCCCGGAAAGATATGGATCTTCTGAAAAATATTCAAAATTTCTTCCACATAATGGGCTTCTTTTAATATTTAATCCCGGACCAAGCAGGATATTTACATCCATACTTGCTGCTTCCTCTCCAAGAGCCTGTCCAATCTCTTCCCCCAGATCCTGATCCCAGCTGTTTGCTATCGTCGCTGCTGTGGGAAAACAGGTTGCATTCAAGGATGCATTCAGTCCCAGATGATCTCCTGCTCCCGCCTGTTTTCTGATTCCATGCGGGCCATCTGAAAGAAAGATGGACGGGATGGAAAGCCTGTCAATTTCTCTGGTCTGCCAGACAGTTTTTCCACTGAGGATCGCTGCCTTTTCTTCTATTGTCATCTTTTCAACCAATTTTTGCTGTTTCATAACTGTTTTCCATCCCACTTTCATCCTTATTCAGCATTCTTTCTTTTCTTATATCCTCTGATTACCAATACTTCCATTCCTGCTATGAAAAGTGCTATTACTACGTCGATACCAATTCCTGCTTTTTTCCAGTTTTCCATACCTGTTTCTTCGTGTTCTCCATCATAAGCCCAGCTGCTTACAACTGTATACATGACATTTTTGCAGGCATTTCTCATCTGAAGTACAGATGTCGGATGCTCCGGATTGGCTACATTGTTCTCTTCTCCGTTGAATGTGGACAACATTACATCTACTCCATTCGCCAAAGCTGCATCTGCATTCATAAATCCATGACCATTGTTTCGGAAGAAGTCTGTAAGCGCCATTCCCCTGAATCCCCATTCATCTCTGAGAACTGTATTCATAAGGTTACTGCATTCTCCAGTCCATTTATCTCCAAGGAAACTCCAGGAAACCATAACCGCATTTGCGCCACCCTGTTTTACAGAAATTTCAAATGGTTTCAGATAGATTTCCCGGATTGCCTGCTCATTCGACCAGGCACTTACCATTTTGGCATTTCCTTCATACAGAGCAAAATGTTTAATATAAGAATAAACTCCATATTTTCTTGCTCCTTCTACTGCTTTTGCTCCCATATTTCCTGCAAGAACTCCATCTTCTGAAAAGTATTCATAGTTTCTTGCTCCAAATGCGGTTCTATGAGTATTCATACCTGGTGCATACCAGCCCTCTGCACCCATTTCCTGACTGATCTTGCCCATGCATTCACCCCAGGCCTGTGCAAGTTCCTTATTCCATGTGGAAGCAACCACAACTTCAATTGGAAATCCAATAGAACCAACTCCTGTAAAGTTGTTATTAATTGCTGCTGGTCCATCGAAATCAAGTGTAGCCACTTTTCCCACAGAATCCATGGCTGCTGTCTGATAACCAGCCATTGCAATCATATTTGCCATTTCATCAACGGTAAGCTGATCCAGAAGTTTTTCCCAACGAGGATCGTCATAATCAGCATCACGCATATCAGCTAATGTAAGTCCATTATCTGCTCCCGTTGTCGGCATTACATCCTCATCATTGAGGTATGTAGTCTTGTCAAAGTTGCTGTTCAGATGATATTCAGAAACATATGGCTCACCCAGCTCTGCAGATGCCGGCGCTGCTGTAGCCTCTTCATAATTTGCAAAATGATCTGCTCGTGATAAATATGTCACATCGCCTTTTGCATCTTCAAATACATTTGTTGCTGCAGTATCATCTGATGATCTTTTATTTTCTCCCTTATATACTACATCTTTATCTACAGTATAAGTTTTCTGATCCAGCACAGTGTGTGAATCGCTGTTGATAGAAATCACATAATCGCCTTTTTCAAGAACATACGCTTTTGCATTATTCTCATCATAAGAGGCCATATCTTCTATACTGAATGTAACTGTAACAGTCTGAGATTCTCCTGGCTGAAGCAGATTTGTTTTTTCAAACTCGATCAGATTTGCAGAAGATTTCTCAATTCCCCCATTTGTATATGGCGGTTTATAATACACTTCTACTACATCTTTTCCGGCAACATCTCCTGTGTTGGTTACTTCTACATCTACAGAAATCTGTCCGTCTTTTTCCTCCAGTTCACCCATTTTCTGTTCAAATTCTGTATAACTCAGACCATATCCAAATGGATACTGTACAGTCTTATCGTAATCAATCGCACCTTCCTGTGCAGCTGTTTCATAGTACTTGTATCCTACATAAATGCCTTCCACATAATTGGTAAATGCCGGAGCATACACCTGCGCAGTTCCTGCGTTCATTCCTTCAACGGCCATATCTGCCAGATTTGTATACTCCGTTTTTTCTGCATTATTCCACCACGGAGCAGTCGTCATATCATAAATAAATGTATCCGGTGTTTTTCCGGAAGGATTGACTTCACCTGAAAATACTTTACCAAGTGCATTAAATCCCACATTTCCCGTTCCTGGGCACCATACAACAGATTTAATCTGAGGATATTCATCTGCGAAACCAAGTTCAAACTGATTTGCTCCATTATAAACCACAATCACATTATCAAAATTTGAGCAAACCATATCCACCATATCTCTCTCAGTTTGTGAAAGCTGTAAATAATGCTCTCCCTCAGGAAAATCATCATATTCATCTGAATTATTATCATATGCTGCTTTTCTTACATCCATAGGAATATCATTATGACCTTCACCTGCTTTTCTGGAAAGAACCACAACTGCTACATCAGAATACTCTTTCGCACTTTTAATAAGCTCATCACTGTATGTATCTGCCGGTGGCTCAGGTAATGTCCAGCTCTGTTTCTGAATTGACATTTCCGGATTATCTGCACCATAATTATTATAAAAATCAACAAGATCCTGATTAATAGAAAATCCTGCATTTTCAAGTCCCTGATTCAGGCTGACAATATCATACAGATCATTGATTCCTCCTGAGCCAGCTCCTCCGTAAGCCGGATTAATAGATTCCCAGCCAAAAATATTCAGTTTTTTTGTTTCATTTAAAGGAAGCAGGCTTTCATTCTTCAGAAGAACAATTCCGTCTTCCATAATTTCTTCTGCTGCTTCCGCAGCTTCTTCATTTGTTTCATCGCTTAAAGTTCCATTTCCCGTTGCAAGTCCAATCAACGTAGCCATTGGTCCAAAACAGATCATATTCACGCAGACAACAACTGCAAGAACCATTGCGATCGCAGCTTCCCTTCTTATCAGAAATCTTTTGTCCCTGGACATCCTGCGGCATGCGATCATAATTACGATTCCAATTACAAGTGCAGCAACAATACCGATAATATACGGTTTGCACAACTGTAATACCGCCAGGACGTCTTCCATTTCAACACTGATCATTCTCTTCTCCTCCTTTTTATCTGTCCTGTAATTTCAGGAACTGTTTCCTGTTGACCTTACTATATCATATCTTTTTTATCGTGCCGGTTTTGGCACAACATGCAAAAATATGGCATGAAATGCAAAAAAACACCCAGAGCTTTACATTACTCTGGGTAAAAGAATCTTTAATTCAAACCAGTTCTGATCCACTCCAAAATCCACAGAACCATTATATTTCTCCACAGCAGTACGAATGCTTTTTAATCCAAATCCATGGTTTTGTCGATCTACTTTTGTTGTTGTAATCAGATCATTTTCATTTTTCTGAATTTTATCTTCACAATAATTTTCTATTTTAATAAAAACAAAACTCTTTTTTGCAGATACCGTCAGATGAATCAGTCTTTTTTCCACTTCCGGTATCATAATTACATGTTCAATTGCATTATCCAATGCATTTCCAAAAATGGAACACAAATCTGTTACATGTATAAAATCCAGTAACTTACCATCCGCTACACAGGTAATCTGTATGTAATTTTTTCGACAATGAAAAATTTTAGCTGCAAGAATTGTATCCAACACCTGATTACCTGTTTTGCTCATATTTTCAAAGGCAGAGACTTCTTCCTCCATTGCATCAATCCATTTTTTACGTTTTTCTTCGTCTGATTCTGCACGAAGTGCTGTGATCTGATGCTTCAAGTCATGATATTTCATCTGTATGAGATCCAGACTGTCCTGATAATTTCGATACTGCTCATATTGACTTTTCAGGATCACATTCATTGCTGAAAGTTCTTTTTCGGCAATATACTCACTAATCCTGCTCTGATAAGCATGCAGGATTGCAATTCCTCCAAAATCAATCAGGGTTCTCATAGAAAAAATATCTGCACGTTCTTTGCTTGCAAATGGTACATTTTCACTCAAAAAACTCAGATTACTGAACGCAAAGATTGTAACTGCCATGATTGCTGCTGCTACAACTTCTTTTACAGTCATCTGCTGAAGATAATCCTGTTTCAGATAATCCCTTTCCAGATAAATATCAATGACAAAACAACCACCGAAAATTATAATCGTAATCAAAATTTCAGTCCAGAAACTTTGAATTCCTCTCACCTGTACAATAGATACAATCTGCCACTGCAGAGAAGCAACAAACTCTGCCAACACAAATGCTCTGGCACAGCAATATCCTGCCCCAAGAGGTTTCATGCTTCCTCCAACCATAAGAAATACATACATTATAGCAACAGCAATAATCATACAGGGAATCCATAAAACCTCTGATACATTACCTGTCGCAACCAGAAAAGCACACTGCAATGCCAGCATAAGCAACACACCAATAAGAAAATGTGCAGATTTCATTTTTTCTCTTTTCAACATATAGAGATAAATCAGACACGCTCCCCACTCCGCAATTGCTGTATAAATTCTTGGAATATCCTGATATAACATAACTTCCTCCGTTATCCGCCCAACAAAATTAATCCATGTTCAGATTTTGCAAAAGTTTATTCATAAATTCCTTTTTTCTAGTTCTGCTGACTGGTATATGTACACTATGAATCACACAGTCAGAACCAACAATGCCTTCTACATGATTCATGTTTACCAGATACCCCTTGGCGCACCGGAAGAAATTATGAACTATCAATTTTTCTTCCAGTTCCTTTAACGTAACTCTGGAACTGTAATCCCCTCTTAAAGTATGAAAAACTGCATTATGTCCCTGTCCTTCAATAAAATAGATATCTGCTATATCTGTTTTTACGATTCCTTCTCCAATCGTAATCATAAGAAATTCCTTTGCTTCAGAACGAATACGTCCAATTGCTTTATCCATTTTCTGCGAAAAAGAAAAATACTCAACTGGTTTTACTACATAATCCATTGCATCAACTTCATATCCACGTACTGCATATTGGATCATATTTGTGATAAACATGATAATTACTTTCTGATCCATCTGACGGATTTTTTCTGCTGCTGTCATACCGTCCATAAACTGCATTTGGATATCCATCAGAATAATGTCAAAACCGCCACTGTAATTCTCTGTGATATCTTCTCCATCACCAAATACTGTAACCTTTATTGATCTTCCCCTTTCCGTTTGATATTTCCGGATATACTCTGTTAATTGTTTTACGTAAATTTCTTCATCTTCCACAATTGCAATCTGTATCATCCTATACCCTCCGCAAAAATTGCATTCTTTGTAACTGTTCAATCACACAATTTAGTTCCAGGTTTTTATTATTTTATAAATATCTTTTATTTCAGTATATCACTGCTTTTTTCTTGCATCAAGCGGATCTAATTTTACAAATTACAGCTGTATAATCTGGTTTTCTTTTATTATATATCCACAGTAAATCTCCTCATTCTTTAAATAGAAAGTAGAAATTCTGTTAAGTTTTCAATAGCATCTGGTTTTTCTGATAGTTCTTTCCCCATCAGTCCCTCTCCCATAATGCCAGGATCCGCACTAAGAGATACAGCGACTCGACTTGAATTCCATACAGCTTCATACATCATTTCCTGATTCTCTTTTGTTACTTTATTGAGAACGTAATAAAATGGTTTTCGAATACTTTCCGATAATTCCCCGATTTTTTTGGAAAGCTGTAGGGATTCATAGGATGGATCTATGATTATCAATATCAAATCTACACCGTTATCAATTCCACGTCCAAAGTGTTCAATACCAGCCTCCATATCCATTAGCGCAAATTGGTCTTCTGTAAGCCTGAGATTTTGGATAAATTGAGTCATAACAGTTCCCATAGCACAAGAACACCCTTCATTTGCTTGATGAATTTTTCCACTGGTCATCAGTTTTACACCGTCCTTCAGACTATAATAATCTTCCGGTATATCATCTATAGTCCAGGTTTCCTCAAAAAACTGATGAGTAAATTTTGATAACATCATATCATTTAAAACATTTTGCTTACCACCGAAATAGTCTGTAAAATCTCTGGGAAGCTTCATACCTAGCTGTCGGTGTAGACCATAATTAGATTCATCGGAATCAATTACCAAAATTTCTTTTCCTCGTCTGGCTAAAGCCTTAGCCAAAAGACTGGTTACTGTACTTTTTCCACATCCACCTTTTCCACAAACTGCTATTTTCATCTCTATATTTACTCCTCTTCTTTTTTCTAAATAATAAGAATTACATATGACCATACTTCAAACTGTCTTACTCCACTTCCTCCAGTTCTGTTCCTTCTGAAAGAATATATCCGCAGTTATCACATACTCCGTCCTCTGCAAGTATCCCGTCTTTCACAAAGGCTTCAATGCCTCCCGGTTCATGACAGCGTGGACAATCTAATTCCTGTATCTTTTTCTGATTTCTTACATCCTGGCAATTGGCAAATTCAATTTTACCCATAGTGATTCCTCCATTTTCATTCCATATCAATTTGTCTTCGCAAAAAAGTTCCTACCATACGGGAAAAATTGCTGATATTACGAATATAGGCAAAATCTTTTCCATAGATTCTCTTTTCCACGGAGAGTTCTTCTTCATTCCCTACAAAAATACCAATTACGAAAATTCCCTGATTTCTGGCCCGACGCACCTCATATGCAGTATCTTTCACAGCTCCTTCTCCGTCATAGATTTTGGGCTGGCGGGTTCCTGGTCGTTGTATGCTCATATCACAGGGTTTTCCATCACTTAATACGATTAAAATCTTATTTTTTTCCGGTCGCTCCATGAGAGAGGAACAGACTGTTTTCAGTGCAAGCCCATCTCTGTTATTGGCATATGCCCGAAATTGAAAGATTCTTTCATTTGTTTCCCTTGGATCTTCATAATCCCGAAATCTCTGAAGTACTGTATATCCCCAGAAAGCACAGTATCCTGTCACCCGATGAGGAATTCCTGCCTGGCTTAATGCTTCACTGATAATATATCCCTGCGCCGCTACCTGAGCCTGTCTGCCAGCTTGGGAACCACTGGAATCAATCAGGACGTCTATTACAAACTCAGAATCTTCTGATCTCTTTTTTCTATTAAATAACTTGTCATCGTCTGTTCTTCCAATTTTCCATAACCTCTCAGGAACAAGCTGCCCTGCATCAGATCTGCTGACAAAATCATCCTTTCGGATTATAAATGCCCGTTTCAGTGACTCTGCCAACACAGAAATATTTCTTTTGATGATCCAGTGATTATTTCCATAATAGGCTTTATTTTTTTCAAACTGCAGCTGAGAAAAACGGTATTGATTATTTTTTATCACAGGGTTCTGTAAAATTCCATCTGTAAGATACAGGATACAGTTTTTGTGGATTCCTGTACAAAATTTCCGGTTGACTCTGGCCTGCTCCGATTCACTTAGATACGATTTTCCGTAATTCAGTTCCACATATTCCCGTATCCGTCGCACTGCCTGTGGATTTATATTCTCCGAGCTTTCCGGAACTTCTTCATTTTCCGGAGAGAAATAAAATCTTTTTTTCTTTTTGTTTCTGATATCCAGACTCATCATCTTTTTTTTGAGATTAGAAAGATATTTTTGAATGATGTCTTCCATCTGTTCATCCGTCATGCATTCCTGCCACGCGTCATTGGCCAATGCCATATCCGGTAAATTCAGAATCTTCTCCAGATTTCCATTCCTTTTTTCAAAAGAGGGATCCAGAACATGATTATAAATCTCATCTATCACGTTTATGACATCTTCCGTATTTTCCGCATCCTTCAGAGAAAGAATCTTGTACAATGCAATCTCTGCCTGTGGATCCATTCCCTCATCGTCTGTGTTCTCCAGAACATGCCTTATATACAGAAGCCTAATCCTGTGAATCAGGTCTGTTCCAGCTTTGTCTGATACCTGCTCTTTCTCGTCCTTTTCCAATTCTCTGAACGCCTGTTCTCTGATTTCCTTTGTTCCCAAACGTTCTCGAATGATAAAACGATTCACTGCAGCATCCATGCATAATCCAGCAAGAGGCAAAAGCATATCTTCTCCAGCAGAAAAATGTAATTTTTTCATCAAATACATGCCAAGTTTCTTCTGATCAAAATATCGTGCAAAGGCACCCTGCTTCACTGCCTCATATAGAACCGTTTGTTTTGAATAAACATATTTTTCTGTGTCCGGTTCAAATTCCGTATCATAATCACCACTGACTGTCCAAAAAAGATTTCTGATACGATTGCTGATCTCCAGACGATGTTCTTCCAGTTGTTCCGCCGGCCATCTGACATCCTCCATACAAGTTTACCCCCATATGTCTTTTCCGGTCCAGGAAGATGGGATTCTGGTAGAAACCACATCTTCTACGATCTCTTTTTCAAATACATCAAAACTTTTATTTATGATTCCCATCTGGATTGCATCAATTGGAGAAAGTCCGCTTCTTGTGGCTTTTACAGCAGAAACCAATCCTCTCAGGTCAAGAGATTTTGTTGAGATTTCTCCATGATAAGCTTTGATCTGCAAATCCAGAAACAGTCCTGCAAAAGCTTTCAGTGCACTTTTTTCCCCATCTGGAAAATGTTGTCTTAATACAAAAAGGACACTATCCTCATCCATTTCAGGCATATCGATTACCATAAACCTTGAAACCAATGCTTCATTTAGCTCTCTGGTACCTGCGTAACCATAATTCATCGTGCCGATAAATCGTGTTGCCGGATGAAGTAAAATCCTGTTATATCCTGGAATATCGATTCTGCGCCGATGATCCAGTGTGGCATGCAGTACAGAAACCGCATCATTTTTTGCCATATTGATTTCGTCCAGGATTCCAAATCCTCCAAATTCCGCGCATTGGTAAATGGGGCCTTTCCGAAGGCGAACCTCATTATTTATAAAGGTATCCGTTCCAATCAGATCGGCACTGTCTGTATTTACATGAAAAGAAATGTCGTATTCCGGTCTTCCGAATATCCATGCCAGTGTCTCACATAGTACATTTTTTCCTGTAGCTTTCGCACCGGAAAGTAACAGATTATCTCCCTGAAGAAGCGCTGCTGTTGACATTTCCAGAATCTTTTTCCCATAAAATAGGATATCCGGTTTTTCTACCCGTTCCTTTACCTGATCCTCTACCTCATAACGCATGTGAAAATCTCTCAGTTCTCCAATCAGTTCCTGCGCTATCTTCTGGTCTTCTAAATATTTTTCTATTTCTGTCCAATGACTTCTCATGAAGATTTTCCCTTCTTTGCAATTGGTTATATCAAATCAGATAATATTTCTGTTTACTCAATCGTGAACCTCACATGACTAAAGTCACGTGCTTCCGGCCGCTTTAAGCGGCAGACCAAATATCGGCGGATACGCCTGTTACTTAGATTTTGCACAGATATGTGCTTCTTCCATGCCGGATACGGCAGGTTTCCACATAACAGGTAATCCACTGCATATCTGCCTGTGTTTATGCTGCTTTACGCAGTTCCATTTCTGAAATCAGTTCTCTCAGATCTGCATAAACACATGAGGTTCTACGCTTTACTGCAGGAACTTTTGCCTCCAGCAAAGACCTTTCCGTTTCCGGTAAGGGTTTTAAAATTTCACGGATAAAATATCTTGCTCCGATATTATACGATGCCGACAAATCACAGTTGTATCTTTTTCCAGTCTGAAACGTACACAGACGATGATCCCGTGTATCACGGGCAATCTCTCCTGATCCATCAAAGGCAAGCCTGCTCGTGTTCCAGGCACAAATCCGGGAAATTCGGATTCCCTTTCTGTGTGCCTGCTGTCCGCACCGTTTCTGGATATCACGTTTTCTCCACATCTGCAGTTTCTGCTTTTTCTTCCCGGAAAGTTTTCCTTTCATTTCCAGATATTCGAAAACAATCACATCTGCCTTATTTTCTGATGCATAAAAAACGATTTCCTTTGCAATTTTTCTGCCAAGCTCTGTATTCAGACGTTTTGCATATGCCCATTTTCCCTGCACCTGACGCGATCCATGTTCCCGCTGAAATCTTCGAATCCGTCCCAGCACACGGTACATCCGGTCTTTGTCACTGGGAAAGTTAATAAACTTTCTTCCCAGGATAGTTCCGTCTGGACGCATGATGGTACAGACTGCATCCGTATTGATGCCGAGATCCACGCTGCAGATCGTTTGCTCTTTGACAGGTGTCTGGTTTAAAGATACCTCTTCCGCATATGTAAAACGCAGAAAATATTTGTGGTGCTTCTTCTCCAACGTTGGAGCCGAAGCTTTTTTGCCCGACCAGTGTTTTCTTAAGTATTCCATATCCGTATGTTTCAGCCGCACAGCAAACCATTTCCAGTCATGGCCATCGTACAGTTTTAAAAAGGCCGCATCTTTCTCTTCTGTGTTTTCACGGTACATGACATCGTGGTAAAAAACAGGCATGGCATACTGCTCACTTTTCAGATACGGCTTTCCTGTTTTCTGTCCCTCTGCTTTCCACTGTTCCA
>OLRS01002614.1_pt1 | contig 13465 bp, 11 predicted proteins | sample 1673171 | NCBI WGS metagenome assembly OLRS01 (sample SAMEA3136762, study PRJEB25190) | human gut metagenome | biome: human gut; feature: human-associated habitat; material: faeces | place: Austria | collected 2013
GGGCAGCTCAGGGGTATCGAAGTCGACGGTATAGATGGGTACGCCCGCCGGGATGTCGCCCTGCGTGTCGCCCGGGGCGGCGCCGCAGAGGACGGCGGGCTCGCACCCGACTGCCAGCTGGGAGCGCACGAGCGCCGAAAGATACGTGCCGCTGCCTGTGCTGTCGGGCTTTTGGGCCGAGATGTTGAGGATACGCATCGACAGGGCCCCTTAAACCAGCGCCCGCGCGCGGACGGCAGCACCGATGGCCCCAGCAAAGCGAGCCTGAGGCGAGGTGGTCACGGGTGCGCCCAAAAGCTCGCCCAGACGCTCCACAACGTAGGCGTTCTCGCAGAGGCCACCGGTCAGGCAGTACGGAGCGTCCGCCGCCTGCCCGGCCATAGTGGCCACGCGCGACACGACGCTCTCGATCACCCCGCGGGCAATGTTCTCGCGCGGCTCACCGCGACCGATCAGGCTGATGACCTCGCTTTCGGCAAACACCGTGCACATGCTGCTAATCTTGGTGGGCTCGCCGGAACGCGCCAGGTCGGCCATCTGCTGCTGGGAAATGCCCAGGCGATCGGCCATGATCTCCAAAAAGCGCCCCGTACCGGCGGCGCACTTGTCGTTCATGGCAAATTTGGCCACGCGGCCGCCTTTAAGCTGGATGACCTTGGTGTCCTGACCGCCCACGTCGATCACGGTGCCGTGGTCGCCAAACAGGCGCACGGCACCGGTACCGTGGCAGGTGATCTCGGTCACGACCTTGTGCGCATAGGGCACGGCGACACGGCCGTAGCCGGTCGCGATCACGCGAGCATCTTCGGCCGTCACGTCGTAGCCGGCCGCTGCCAGTGCCTCGCGCAGCCGCTCGGAAGCATCGACCGAGGAGAACCCGGTTGGCTGCACGCACGTCCACGCCACCAAGCCCTCCCCATCGACCACAGCGGCCTTAGCCGCCGTAGACCCGATATCGATCCCGATCCCTATCATGGCTCTCTCCCAATCTAAACATCAAAGGTAGCGGCGCGTTCAGGCGCCTTAGCTCTAGGTTTCTCAGGTGCCGGAGATTGCCCCGAAAGAGGAGCACGGCGTACTTTGGTTTGAGGGGCAAGATCCGGTGCCTGAGGAAGCTAGAGGGTTTCGATGAAGGCGGCGATGCGGGTCTCGATCTGGCCCATGTCACCGTTGCTGTAGTCGGTCTCGATCTTCATATACGGAATACCCGCACCCTCGACAGCCTCCTGCATGCGCGCGCTCTCAACGTTGAAGGTGTGGCAGGCCTGTAGCACGCTCTCTACCACGCCATCGACATGGTACTTCTCGCACATGGTCAGTGTGTTCTCCATGCGGCCGTCGTTGGGCGTCATGACCGAGCAGTTGATATCCAGGTAGCGGTCGGCGATGGCGCGCAGAATGTCGGGCGCGTCCGGGTCGATCATCATAGCCGCCGTGCGCTCGCCCGAGCAGTCGTCCATGCACACGACCACACCGCCGTTGGACTCGATGGTGCGACCGATCTTGTTGATTACGCCGCCCACCGGGCAGCCGGTGATCAGAATGCGCTTGGCATCCGCCGCAACCGGGCGCTCGCCCGCGTCGTAGGCCTCGCGCAGCTTGACAACCTTTTGCTCCAGCTGCTGCGTATAGGCCTCGATATCAAAGCTGAACGTACCGGCAAACATGGTACTCATCAGGTCGACGCCGCTCATGGCCGCCGGCTGGTTGGCCTGCAGCGCAAACATTTCGAGCTGGGCCGCACGCAAGCGGTTGCGACGACGAACGGCAGCGCGCAGGTCATCGTCGGTAATCGTGATGCCGTAGAAGCCCTCGAGCTCCTCCTTGAGCAGGCGGCACTCCTCGTACCAGCCTTCACGCTCGTAGGCGCGATCGCTACCCTGCGGAAGATGCAGAATGTGCGTGCGCTTGAGCTCGTTGAGTAGCTCGTACATCTTCTTCTTGCCGTCGCAGGTGGTCTCGCCGATGATCATGTCGCTAAAGTACGTAAACGGGCACTTTTGCGAGTAGGCAAAACCGTACGTCGACTTGATGAGCGGACACAGATTTGCCGGCAGCACCTTCTCGGCCTCGGGAATCACCTCGTCGGACGTGCCGCACAGCGCCACGCTCGAGGCGCCCGCGGCATCGATAATCTCGAGCGGCGTATAGCTGCACAAAAAGCCGACCAGGCGATTACCCGCCTGCTTGTAATCCTTGACGCGAATAAACGCCGCCTTGCGCTGCTCGTTGAACTCCTCAAACGTGGACGGCAACGGCTGCTCAATATATTCCGACATATAACTCCTTAACAAACCTTTTAACCAACCAAGGAAACGGCTTTCCCAGGTGCCCGAGGTTGCCGTGAAAGAGAAGCGCCGCGTACTTTGGTACGCAAACGATGGTTTGAACGGCAAGATCGGGTGCCTGGGGAAGCCGCCGGGACAGATACCCCTAAATGGTTTCCAAGAAAGCTTCAATGCGCGTCTGCAGTTGGCCCGCATCCTCGCCGGCGTAGTCGGTCGTGATGTGCATAAACGGAATGCCGGCTTCCTCGGCGGCCTTCTCCACGGCAAACGACTCCATCTCGTAGAGCGTGCAGAACTGCAGAGCCACGTCGACGATGCCGTCGGCATGCAGGTCCTTGGCCATCTGGACAATGTCCTTCATACGCTGGTCGTTGGGGGTAAAGACGGCGCAGTTGATCTTAAAGTAGCGCTCAGCAATGGCGTCGAGCATCTCGTCGACCGTCTCGCCGGACTCATCGACCAGGTCCTTGTAGTAGCGCGAGCCCGTGCAGGACTCCTCGCCTACCACAACGCCGCCGGCCTTCTCGATAAGGTTGAACAGCTTCCAATTGGGCACGGCCATGGGCGTGCCGGTGTACAGGATGCGCTTGGTCCCCTTGGGCGCCACGCCCTCGCCGGCCTCGACACGCTGCTCGCACTCAGCCGCCATATCGTTGATGGCTCCGGTCAGACGCGGTGTGTCGTCCATAAAGGCGGCCTGAACGGTCAGCAGGCTGTCGAGACCGCTGATGGGCGCAGGGTCGGCAGCGCGCGTGGCAGCGAGGCGCTGCAGGGCGCGGCGCTTCTCATTGACGGCGTGGATGGCAGCCTTCAGACGCTCGGGCGTAATCTTGACGCCGCACTCGTCCTCGATCTTGGCGGCGAGCTTCTTGACCTCGGCCTTCCAGGTCACGAGCGTCGACTCGTCGTGCACGTTGGGAATATCCATGACGTACATGTTCTTTTGCGTTGCAAAGAACTCGTAGGCCTTCTTCTTGCCATCGCAGGTGTTCTCGCCTACCACCAGGTCACTCGACTCAATGTAGGGGCAGACCTCGCCCAGCTTAAAGCCGGCAAAGCTCTTGATAAGCGGACAGGTGTTGCGCGGCAGGTGCTCCTCGACCTTATCGGCTGCCCAATCGGCACCAGAGCACAGACCCACGGGGATACCGTCGCAGGCAAGTACGATCTCCTCGGGCACGTACACGCAGAACGAACCCACGATCTTGGTGGCCTCGCCAGCCTCCTTCTTGTCGAGCATCTCCTTAATGCGGCCGCTATGGATGTTGGTGGCCACAAAATCCAGGTAGGACGTGGACTTGGGGCGATTGTTCTGCGTCAGGAACATATCGCCGTACATCTGGCCCACGGCGCCCAGCAGCATGTCGTGGTCGGCAAGATTCATGCCGAGGCTCTCCCACATCGGATGGAAACCAAATTCTTCAGCCATGACGGTTCCCCTCTCGAACCAAAAATGGATAACAGCGGTATCGATGCACGACGGACGGCGATTGCCCGGCCGTGCTCAAACCCGGAATTTTAGGGAACCTGCTTTGCGGTCGATTATTTAGTTGTGCGTCGTCTCTCCCGGAGCCGTGAACATACCTGCTCATATGCGACTCCGAGCCATATACAGGGCGCGCGCGGCAACGCGGCGAATATATGTCATCTGCGGCATGTGCGCACCCTCCTTTACCAGTTGAGGTCAACTATATCAACGGTCGCCGACCATGCGAACACCGTTGACATTCGTACGACAGAGTCGTGTGCCATCGCTTAATAAATAATTATCTTAATTGATAAGAGTTTGTCATTCCTCATTCGGCGAACGGCAAAAACAAAGCCGCCGAGGCTTATATGCCCCGACGGCATTACCCGGCGCTATCGACAAACCAAATGGATCCTGCTGGCATCAAAATGCATGCGAAGCGTCTCGCCTGCTTGCGGCAGCTCGTCAACAGGCATGCCCACTTTGTTGACCTTCCACTGCAGGCGCGTCGGCGCATCGGCACGCGGCACATCCAACAGCACCAGGCGCTCAAAGCGCGAATCGCTCACTCGGGCCACGTGCAAATCATAGCTGTTGCGACCCCGCTCCGCGCGATTGTCAACATGGAAGTAGCTTGCGCGAATGCCCAGGCACGCCACGTCGTCGGGCACCTCACGACCCACGTTAAAGGTCATGCCCCAATCGAGGGCCTCAACTTCTTCGTCGCCGATCTTGCGCGCCCGGCTTGTGTTCTTGCAGCCCGTCAGGCGCAGTGCCGCCAGCGTCTGCGGACGGCGGACCACGTCCTCGACAGAGCCGATCTCCTCAACATGCCCGTCGTGCATCACGCAGATGCGCTCGCACAGACGGCACGCCTCGTCGATATCGTGACTCACGTAGAGCACGGTGCGGTTACAGACGTCGAACAGGTCGAGCATGTTCTGCTCGAGTGCGCTCTTAAGATAGGAATCGAGCGCGCTCATGGGCTCGTCGAACATAAAGATGACCGGATGCGCCGCCACCATACGGGCAAGCGCCACGCGTTGCTGCTGCCCGCCCGAAAGGCGCGCGGGGTAGCGGTCGGCAAAATCGGCTAGACCGAAAATGCTCAGATAGCGCTCGGCGAGCTTTTTGCGTGCGGCGGCGTCGCCCGCATCCTTTACACCGGCGCATACGTTATCGGCCACCGTCATGTTAGGAAACAGCTGATAGTTTTGGAACAGCAGGGCGCATTTGCGCGCCTGTGGCGACAGGTTGATGCCCGCCGCCGAGTCAAAAAAGGTCACGCCGTTGACGACGATCTTGCCCTCGTCGGGCGTCTCCACACCGGCAATGCAGCGAAGTGTGCAGCTCTTGCCGCAACCCGAGGCACCGAGCAACGCCACGCGCTCCTCGCCGGCCTCAAGCTGCATGTCGAGCATAAACCCGGGATAGTGCTTTTTTATATCCAGAACGAGCGACATGGCCTATCGACCTCCCTTTGCGACCGTGTCATCGCGCATGAGCTCGGCCAGCGCCTCGCGATCGATACGCAAGGCATCGCCGCCCGCCGGGTCGAGCGAATCGCCCTGTCCGGCAAGATCTTTGATCCGCTTGCGCTCCGCACGGGAAAGGCCCCGCTCGCGATACTTTTGCGAATGCGCCGTGTACATGTTGATGAATAGGATGACCAGGAAACTGAACGCAATCACAACGGCGACCCAAAAGAGGGCCACCGAGGTGTTGCCGCCCATCCACTCAAAGTAAATCGCAATGGGAATGGTCTGCGTAATGCCGGCATAGTTGCCCGCAAAGAACAGGGTGCAGCCAAACTCGCCCATCGCGCGGGCAAAGGCGAGCACCGTGCCGGCGGCAATCGAGGGCCAGCCAAGCGGCATCATAAGCTTGGTGAAGATGCGACGCTCGGACCAGCCCAGGGTTCGCGCCGCATCGAGCATCTGCGTGTCAAGGCTCTCAAAGGCACCGAGCGCCGTGCGGTAGACCAGGGGAAACGACACCACCACGGCAGATATCACCGCCGCGGGCCAGGTAAAGACGATCGAGACGCCGCGAGCAATAAGCCACCGACCGACCCCGGTCGAGCGGCCAAACAGCATGAGGAGCAGAAAGCCGCAGACCGTGGGCGGCAGCACCATAGGGATGGTAAAGACCGAGTCGAGCAGGCCCTTGATGCGACTCGAGGTACCCATAGTCTTCCACGCGGCGAACAGGCCCAGCGCAAAGGAGATCAGCAGGGCAAGGCCGCTCGTTTTTATGGACACCCAAAACGGGCGATAGTCGATGTCGCACAAAAAGGAGGTCAGAGAGGTCCAGGGCCCCTGCTCATCCCGCAATACGACAGACGATGCTTCTACCATTTGAGCGCTATCAAGCCAACGCGCGCCGCCCTTGGCATCACCCGAGGCTGATGCAATCACCACATAGCGGTCCCCATCCGCACCGCGCTCGTCAAAGCCATAGGTATACCCGCCGGAATCAAACGTTGTTTCCGCCGTGACATACCAAGGAAGATCCACGTCCCCCAGCTGCGCACCTCCCATGCAGTTTGCGCTGTCGAGCTTACAGACGAGGGCCTTGAGACCCGATACGCACTCGTTGTCCTGCGGATCCAATCCATACTTCTCGACCGCCTTGGGCGATATCCACACCACAACGCGATCGGCAGCAGGCGCCACCACAAGGTCCACGTCCTCGTCAACGGGAAACCGGTAGCCCTCAGGCTGGCCCTCCATGGCACGAGCGGTCCCCTTGGCCAGCCGCTCAAAACCCTCGATCCCATAGGAAAGCCCATGAGCGGTCGCAGCAACCTGGGCCCCGTCCTCAGCGTCCCCAGCAAACGCAAATCCCGGCACCCAGCAAAGCGCGAAGGTCAAAGCACAGGCGACAAGCATGCGGAATCTATTAAGCACGAAAAGCTCCAAGCGAATACAAGAACGGAGTGAAACACAAAACGATGGAATTATCGCGCCAAGCCGCACTACGCGGAAAGCTCAAAGCCGTACTTGGCCCAAATCTTCTGAGCCTTCTTGTTGGTCAGACAGAAGTCGATGAACGCCTTGGCTTCGTCGGCGTGCTCGGAGCTCTCGGCAACGGCACCCGGATACACGATGGGCTTGTGCGAGTCCTCGGGACACACGAAGGCCTCCTCGATGCCGTCGTAGCGGAAGATATCGGAGCTGTAGACAAATCCAGCCACGCAGTCGCCCGTGGACACATAGGCGGCGGCGGTACCAACTTTGTCGGCCAGGGCCACCTTGTCGGCGATCTCGGGCGCATACTCGCCGTCGTCGCCCTCGATGCCGGTGTAGAGGCCCACGGAAGCCAGCGCCTGGTTGGCGTACTTGCCGGCGGGGACGGTCTTGGCGTCGCCGATGGCGATCTTGCCGTCCAGGTTCGCGACGTCGGCGATGGCCTCGATCTTGGTGTCGGAGCCCTCGGCGCGAATAATCACGAGGTCGTTGACGAACATGTCCTCACGCGTGTCGGCGTCGACGAGCTCGGCGGTCTCAGCGTCATCCATGGTACCCTTGGAAGCGGTGATGAGCACGTCGACCGTGGCGCCGGCCTTCATCTGCTCAACGAGGTCGCCGGAGGCCTTAAACTGCGTATCGGCAAAGGTGGTGCCGGTCTGGTCGGTGTAGAGCTCCTGGACCTCGGGAAGGGCCTTCTCGAGGGAGTTGGCGGCAAAGACCTGCAGCTCGACGGTTTCCTTCTTGGAAGAGGCCTTGGCGGAGCCGGCATCGGATCCGGCCGGCTCGGACGTCTTGCTGCCCGAGCAACCGGCAAGACCAAGGCCGGCAGCGGCGACAGCAGAAAGTGAGACGAATCCGCGGCGAGAAACCAAATCGAACATATTCAACCCTTTCGGACCTTGTGCCCGGGTACCCCACCGCGGGCTTTAATCTGCAACCAGATTATACTTCTGCGCGAATAATGTTAGTGAGAAATTATTCTCGCCAGAGAATATAGTTTCGAGTTAGCGTGCACCTCGGCGTCGCTTCGGCGGAAAACAAAGGCGGAGCAGCCGTTTAGGTCGCCCCGCCGCAGGTAAACCGCTTAGTTGGTATGTCCGCCGCCCGCTGTCATCTGAGCTGCGTGCTCCAGCTGATCTGCTATGGCCTCCCAGCTTTCGCGGGCGGCCTTCGTAGAACCGGGAAAGTTTACGACAAGTGTATGACCTCGTTGCATGCAAATAGCGCGCGAGAGCATGGCGCGGCGCGTCTTGGTCATGGAGTACGCACGGATCGCCTCGGCAATACCCGGCACATCGCGGTCGCAGACGGCACGCGTCGCCTCGGGCGTCACATCGCGCATCGAAAGCCCCGTGCCGCCGCAGGTGAGCACGACATTGGCGTGACACTCATCGGCGGCCTCCACGATGGCATCACCAATCTCGCTGACGTCGTCGCGCACGACCACATGTGAGGCGACCGTCCAGCCCTGTGCCTCGATAAGCTCCTCGAGTGCGGCCCCAGCCTCGTCCTGGGCAAGGTCGCGCGTATCCGAGCACGTCACGATCGAAATCTTCAACTCCATAGCGATCCTCCTATAGCACCGTTCCCTCAGGCAGGTCGACACGCACGACATCCACGACGTCGCCCGCCGCAAGGTCGCACGGTCCTTCGTCAATACGCAACAGGCAATTGGCCCGCTGCATCGTGCCGAGCAGCGCCGAATTCTGCGTCTTGGCCTCGGTCACCAACAGCTCACCGGTCTCGGGGTCGCGCAAAACCGTGGCGCGATCGAAGAAGCGGCGATGCTGTCGCTTTTTCACGCCATGTGTGAGCGTCGCCTGCTGCACGGGACGCACGCCCTCGGCAAAGCCGCGCATCTTGCGGATCGCCGGACGGGCAAGCATCTCAAAGCCTACATACGCCGCGGCCGGATTGCCTGAAAGCCCTAGGTAGGGCTTACCCCCGAGCAAGCCAAACGTGATGGCCTTGCCCGGACGCATCGAGATGCGGTCAAACAGCACCTCGCCCTCGCGCCGGACGAGCGCCGTCACATAGTCGTAATCGCCCGCCGAGGCGCCACCGCTCGTAATGACAAAATCGCACTCTCGCGTGGCGCGATGTACCAGCTCGGCAATCGCCTGCTCATCATCGGGCGCGATGCCGTAGAACACGGGCTCGGCGCCGGCATCGAGTGCCTCGGCCATCAGCGCCGAGGAGTTGGAATCGCGAATCTGACCACGCGCCGGTACCTTACTCGGTGCGACCAGTTCCGTGCCCAGCGAGATGATGCCCACACGCGGGGCAGCGTGCACCTTCACGTTCGCATACCCGGCGCTCGCCAGCAGGCCGGCGCCGGCCGGAGCCACAACCTCGCCAGCGCGCATCACGACGTCGCCGGCATGGGCTTCCTCAGCAGCCGAGCGAACGTTCTCCCCCACCTTGGCCGGCGCCGAGAAGCGAACGTGCGAACCCTCGTTGCCATCGCCGTCGAGCACATCGACGATCTCGTACTTCACCACGGCATCGGCACCTTCGGGTACCGGCGCGCCCGTCATGATGCGGACCGTCTCGCCCGCGCCGATTGCGCCCTCAAACACATTGCCCGCGGCCTCGTGTCCGATAACGTCGAGCGTCACCGGCGCCTCGCCAGATGCCTGCGCCAAGTCCGCCGAGCGCACGGCATATCCGTCCATAGCGCTGTTGGCAAACGGCGAGATGTCGATATCGGCCACCGCGTCCTCGGCCAAGGGAAAACCAGCCGCCTGCCACACGGGAATCTCGACGAGATCGGACGGAGCAACGTGCGACAAAACAATCGACTGCGCGTTGCTCCAGATCATGGAGTGCCGTCTGGACAACGTCGTGTTCCGCCTGGGCTTTGCTCAGACCCGCCGCGACGCTCGTCAGCTGGTGAGCCACGCTCACTTCACCGTCAATGGCAAGAAGGTCAACATTCCTTCCTACCAGGTCAAGGCCGGTGACGTGATCGAAGTTCGTGAGTCCAGCCGCTCTTCTGCTAAGTTTGCAAAGCTCGTTGGCCCCGAGGCTCCCGTTGTGGCTCTGCCTTCCTGGCTGAACCGTGAGGCCGGCACCCTGAAGGGTGTTGTGACCAAGCTCCCCGAGCGCAGCGATTCTCAAACCTCAAATTTAAAAATGAACTGCTTTCATCTGCACAAAACAGGTACTCAAACATCCGATGGATATTAATAGACATCACATCCATCTTTGTCAATTATATAATATTCTCTCTGATTCGAAAAGTCCCTTTGTATATTTTCTATGAAAAGCAAGGATATTTCATAGTAGCATGCCATTTGGGAGAGTTTGTTTATTTGTGTTTCGTTCAGATAGGATCGAATATTGACCAAAATCACCAGTTCTTTTTGGAGAAGTTCGGCCATAACTTTGATATATTGCGTTAATTTTTCCAGAAGCCCCATCTCTTTTTCGGTTTCTGTCTGAACTCCCATCAATTTTAGGAGTGCGCTCAAATCGATTTCCTCATTTTGTTCCAATTCGTACCCACTGACAGCTTCCAATTGATAGATGTATTTCTTCAGTTCCGCAATAATTCTCTGCGTTTCCAGAAACATTTCTTCATTTTGCGCACTTTTGACCAGCTCTGTAAATAACCGTTTTTGTATTCTGTGATCCGCAAAATCAAGAGAAAAGGGCGTTAATACCAATTCCACATCTCTTTTCATATTCAGCTCTGTGTCAGCTTTAGAAAGTACGAAATTTCCCTTCTCTCCCTGATTTTGTTTTTGCAGCTGCTCCACATATTTTAAAAACAGCTCCGGTGATTCTATAATCCATTCCGTGGGACAGTTCCGATGAATCGCAATAGGTTTTTCCAAGTCCACATGTACCAGTTTCATAAAATCACCAGCCTTTCATCCGTATTCAACACTTCACTCTTTACGTTCCCAACAATCAGATCCATTTTCGCATACTGCTTCTCAGTCACCGTTAAAAGCTGTATCAGACCTTCTTCCGGCTTATTTTTATGAATCTGATCCACGATTCCATTCACTACAGTTGTATTTAACGCAAGCTTACAGTATACGGATTCCTGGAGCATCAGGAATCCGCTTTTCAATAAAAACTTTCGAAATCTCGCATATTCTCTTCTCTGATCGCCCGTCAGCACCGGAAGATCAAACAGTACCAATACTCTCATAAAACGATAACTCATAGGCCATAAAACCGGATCAATGCACTGTCATTCTCATTTAAGGCATCAAATACACTTTTACAGTAAATTTTTATGGCATTATTCACATACTGTGTTTTCCCGTCTATCATGACTTCGTTGTTTAATACATTGACCAACTGTATTTTTTCCTCATGCGTAAATTCTTTCCTCTGCATTTGGATTACTTCCCGGTCAATCAGAACACGGAACGGTTCCATCAAATCGGACGCCAGATTAAACTGATTAAACATATTATCATGAAAGAGTCCGAGCTGTGTAATATAACCGCTCGCTACAATTTCTCTCGCAAACGCAGACAACAAAATGCTATATCCGTAATTCAGCGCTGCATTTTCCGGACAATCCGCAGTTCTGGTAAATGTCATACCGAACAATGCATTAAAATATACCTTTGCCGCATGCCCTTCCCGGTTTGTCTCATCGTTCCAGCCAATCTCCTGTAAATATGATTCTAACAGACCCGCTTCTTCCTTTCCCATATTTTTTAACAGTTCCTTCTGTTTTCGTATTTTTTCCGTCACAATTTCTGTCCAGATCGCTTCTTTACTGTGCCGGCTCCACTGAATCTGCTTTCTGATTTTATTGCTGGTATCATGACTTCCGTAATACCCAACCAGTTCCGACGATGGATTTCTCTTTTCATCGCAAAAAATCACTTTTATTTTCTTTTTTGTCAGCTCTGCCAGCAGACTTGTTGTGACTGTTGCTGCTGTTGACTCAATCAGAATGGTTGATATTTCACTTAAATGTATTTTTGTTACTTCCTCATTTCGCACCACAAGGTAACCAAGCTGATAGTCCAGCTTTGCCCGTTTGGAAATAACCACAATCCGCCAGCTCATAATGCATTCAGGTCTACTGTCTGCTCGTAGATACCGGTTGGCGATTGATGAATCATTTCGATTCGACTGCAATCGGTTATATTTTTGTTGAGACACAAAATTCCTGCTCTTCCAGATCCTCCAATTAATTTCAAATCAGCGGCAGCACTCTGGCACTGGAAAAAATGTAAAACTTCATACAAAACGATACACTTTTCTTCTATGCATAATTCTTTAAATTTTTCTCTTTTTTCCGTTAATGTCTTTGCCTGTGCTCCAAGTTTTTTTGCATATACCGTATTTGTTAATTTATTTAAAAAGGTTTCATACAGCATCACCACCTTCTTTTCTTCTAAATGGTCGGAATCGTAAATTTTCAGTTCTTTATTCTGTTTTTTACGTTCCACGTACTGTACTATTTTTTTCAGTATTTCTGTTTCTTCCTGGGAAAGTACCAGCTGATTTGCACCTTGCATCAATAGCTGATCCCCTGATCTTCCGGAAACCCACATATAAAATCCGTCCACACAAAACAGAGTATCTATTTTGATTTCCGGCACCAGCACTCGCGGATTCTTTAACTGTCTTTCCTCTTCCAGATACCGAATTATATTTTCTTCTGACTTCTGAATTTCCTTTTTCAGACGAATCGGCACATACTCGATTGTTCGTATTTTCTTTCCCTTTTTGCCCTCCGATTCTGCCAGTACAAAGTAAGCTCCCGCCTCTTTGTTATATCCTCCATACTTCTGTATATCACAAAGCCGTTCATCACTGCTCTTGATCGGAACCTGACCTTTTCCTTTTTTGACAATCTGCTGGTCAAACAATGCACCTGTTGCCTCATACGATCTTCGCGTCACAAGAATGTTGTTCTTTTCCATAAACTTTCGGACTGTCACAATGGTTCCGTTCCCGCCTTCCCAGGCAATTTCTCCGTTTCGTTCAATTCTTTCCTGTTCAAACATCTTCTTCAGATTATAACTTCTTCCCGGATTTTCCTTAATGAAGTGAATCGGATTTGATGTGAATTTTACAAAATATGCGTTGCCAACGACAATATTCAAATAAGCATCCTTCGCATGATGATAATCATTCATCTCCCGTACCTTCAGAAATTTAAAATCCTTACGGAACTTTGAAACGGTTGGCGCTTTTACATAAACAATCTGTGTATCCGGGATCACCTGCTGCAGAATACTTGCTGCCGCTTTTGTACTCTGACGAGTTTCCACCAGCTGCCTGGAAATAAATCCAGCCAATTCAGACGGTTCAAATCCATTTCCTCTTATCAGCCGTTTATATTTTTCTTCACTGATCAATCCGGCATCCACTAAAGATTTCCAGAATGGCTGCATTTTTTTCCGAACTGTTTCATCGATCGGATATTTATCCTCTTTCATCTGATTACACTTTTTCTTTACAAGTACCCGGTTATCCAGGCTATCATCCATCACTTTGGACTGTGGAAAAATATGATCAATGTCATACTTCTGATTATCCCACAATTCCTCCAGTTCAATTGTTTCACCGGAATACATGCATTTTCCTTTTTGCGTATAATACAAATACAGCTTGTCTCTTCTCATTTCCGCATCGGAACGCTTTTCAATCTCATCTATCCAGTCTTTTTCTTCCGCTTTACATTTTTTATAAAGTTCCAGCAGTTTCTTTTTTCTTGAAGAGGTTCTTCCCTGATCGGTTTTTTCTCTTGCCAT
>OLRS01002619.1_pt1 | contig 13453 bp, 9 predicted proteins | sample 1673171 | NCBI WGS metagenome assembly OLRS01 (sample SAMEA3136762, study PRJEB25190) | human gut metagenome | biome: human gut; feature: human-associated habitat; material: faeces | place: Austria | collected 2013
GATTTAAGGTTAACAAAAGATTGGCTGTCTGGGATAGATAGCCTTTTTTTATGTCTATATGTTACATTATTCTTTTTTTATCGTGTATTTGATGTACAGTATCGAGGGGATAATTCCAGATACTCCATACGTTGTCCTTAGAATAATAGAAGTGAAATGAGTCGGGAATGGCTCTCGATAGGGGATGACTAAAAAATAATCATAAAAAAGGCTAATTGCTTTCGTTTATTTTCGGTTTGGTTTACTTTTGTGCTATAATTAATTTCCTATATTCAGTAAAATGTTAAATACAGTAGAAGAAGGATTGGAAGATATTCGCCAAGGCAGGATATTGATCGTTGTTGATGACGAAGATCGTGAAAACGAAGGTGATTTTATTGTTTCAGGCGAAAAGATTACTCCTGAAATTGTGAATTTTATGATTACTCATGGTCGAGGATTGCTGTGTGCCCCGCTACCGCGTTCGCGCTGTGAAGAACTTTGTCTGGCTCCGATGGCAGAAGAGAATACTTCATTGTTAGGTACACCATTCACTATGTCTGTAGATTTAAGAGGGTATGGCTGTACTACGGGCGTTTCTGCTTTCGACCGCTCATCGACTATAAAAGCTTTGGTGGCAGAGAACCTGCATCCCTCCGAATTTGCTCGTCCGGGACATGTCTTTCCGCTTTATGGTGCGGAAAATGGAGTGTTGGAGCGCAATGGGCATACTGAAGCTGCATTGGATATGACAAGGATGGCTGGCTTGAAGCCCGGAGGTGCACTTGTTGAGATATTGAATGAAGATGGCACGATGGCGCGTCTTCCTCAGTTGTGTGAAATAGCAGCGAAATTTGGTCTGAAGATTGTTTCAATTAAGGATATTCAGGAATATCGTACAAAACATAATCTCTAAACAGTATGGCGCTCAATCAAAGAAGGGTGAAGATATTACACCTGATTCGTGAAGATGGACATGCAAAAGTGCAGGACCTTAGTAAAATGTTCAATGTAACGGATGTGACTATCCGTCAGGACCTGGAGGCTCTGGAACAGATGGGGTATATTCAAAGAGAGCACGGCGGTGCATTCTTGAAAGGAGTGGGCTCTTTTGCCAAGACGGGACAATTGTTCAATCAGACCCATTTGGAAGAAAAAAAAGAGATCGCTCAAAAAGCCATCCGGTTTATTCAGGAAGGTGATAGTATTATCTTGGACTCAGGTTCTACAACTACAGAAATAGCGAAGCTTTTGATGAATTATAAGGAACTGACAGTCATTACTAATGCATTGAATATTGCTTTGATTTTAGGTGAGAATCATGGAATCAATTTGATTGTTACCGGAGGTGAATTCAAGGCTCCTACTCTTTCTTTGACAGGGAAGATGGCGGCTGATTCATTTAAGGATATACGTGCCAATAAGTTGTTTCTTGCTACAGCAGGTATTTCTTCGGATATGAAGCTGACTTACCCCGGCTTAAGTGATTTGATTGTGAAATCGGCTATGATAGAGTCTGCAGGTAAAGTTTACCTGGTGGCTGATTGTTCGAAAATAGGTATCAGTGCTTTTGCCAGTTTAGGCTCGGTTTCTTTGGTAGATGCCATTATTACAGATAGTACTATAACCGAAGAGGATTTTGAAAGGCTAAAAGAATTGGAAGTCGAGATTATCTGATATTTAGCGAAATAAAAATAATAGTGGTGATTGAGGTTACGTTTGTAAAAACGTCCTCAATCACCTTTTTTATGTCCTGTTGGATACACAGAGGACAATTAATCTGTCTTACTTATATATCTTATGCTGATTGGCATTAGAATAGATGTACCCTGTGATTGTTAGTAATGTAGTCTGCAATAGTTAATATAATGCAATGTATTTTCATTTGCTTTCGTTTATTTTTGTATTTCTCTGATTTTATTCCGTTATTTGCGAGATAAAAGAAGAAAAAGATAATAATATGAAAGTTAAAGAGCTGGAATTGCAATCTGAAATGAATCGAATACGATTGGTTGAGGTTGTTTATAAAGCAAAAGCGGGGCATATTGGAGGCGATCTTTCATGTCTTAATGTGCTGACTGCACTCTATTTTGATATAATGAGTGTTTGGCCGGATAAACAAAAGGAACCGAAAAGAGATCGTTTCGTGATGAGCAAAGGGCATTGTGTGGAGGCTTTATATGTTACTCTTGAAGCGAAAGGCTTCATTTCTCGCGATGTAACCGATACATTAGGAAAATTCGGGTCTGTTTTGTCCGGTCATCCTACTATAGAAGTTCCGGGTATTGAAGTAAATACAGGTGCTTTGGGACATGGATTGTCTGTAGGAGTAGGGATGGCAGTTGCAGCCAAAATGAATAAGGCCGATTACAAAGTTTATGTGCTAATGGGTGACGGTGAGCAGGGGGAAGGCTCAATTTATGAAGCGGCTATGGCGGGTAATCAGTATAAATTGGATAATCTGGTAGCTGTTATTGATCGTAACCGTCTACAAATTAGTGGTACAACAGAAGAAGTCATGGCATTGGAGAATATGCGTGACCGTTGGACTGCCTTGGGCTGGGATGTATTGGAAATGAATGGAGATGAGATGGAAGATATAGTCAAAACATTTCATACTGTGGATTATGCCAATGAAAAACCTCATCTGCTTATCTCACATACTACAAAAGGAAAAGGAATATCCTATATGGAAGGAGTCGCCAAATGGCATCACGGTGTGCCTACAGCAGAACAATATGAAGAGGCTATTTGTGAAATATCCGAGAAAATTAAAAAACTGGAAAAAGAAAACAATGGCAAATAATATGATGGAGTGCAGAAGAAGTTTTACGGATGCGTTGCTGAAATTGGCTCATCTGAATAAAGATATAGTAGCGGTTACAACGGATGCCAGAGGTTCTGTTACCTTGGGGAAATTTGCAGAAGAACTTCCCGAACAGTTTGTGGAATGTGGTATAGCCGAACAGAATGCGGTAGGAATTTCAGCTGGTTTGGCGCATAGTGGAAAAAAAGTCTTTGTATGCGGACCGGCTTGCTTTTACGTAGCGCGTAGCTTGGAACAAGTGAAGGTAGATCTGGCTTATAGTCAGAATAATGTAAAAATATTGGGAGTAAGTGGCGGCGTGGCTTATGGGGCTTTGGGAGCTACTCATCATAGTCTGCATGACATTGCTGTATTGAGAACTTTCCCGGGAATGAATGTTGTTTTGCCTTGCGATGCCCGCCAAACGCGCAAGTTGGTTGAATTATTGGTAGATTATCCTGAACCGGTCTATGTGCGTGTAGGAAGAGCCGCCGTGCCCGATGTATATGAGAATGATGATTTCGAGTTTACTTTAGGAAAAGCCAATATGCTGTTAGATGGCACGGATCTGACCATTATTGCAGCGGGTGAAACGGTTTATCATGCTTATCAGGCTGGGCTGATGCTGCAAAAAGAAGGTATTAAGGCACGTGTACTGGATATGTCTTCCATTAAGCCCATTGATGCTGAAGCTATTAAGAAAGCTGCTGACGATACCGGAAGGATTATTACTGTAGAAGAACATAGCCGGTTTGGCGGGCTGGGCGCTATTGTGGTTGAGACGCTTTCTGAAAATCCTGTTCCGGTTCATATTATCGGTATTCCCGATGAGAATGTAGTTCATGGAAAATCCAATGAGATCTTTGCTCATTATGGATTGGATAAAGAAGGCATCTGCAAAGCAACCCTTGAATTTCTAAAAAAATAGAAGTATCTTTCTCTTAAATCTAATATTATGACTAATAGAATTATAACGATAGACCAAAGCACTTCGGCAACAAAAGCAATGCTGTTTTCAGAGAACTGCGAACTGTTGCGTCGGGTAAATATAGATCATCAGCAACTCTATCCGCAAACAGGATGGGTGGAGCACGATGCCGAAGAGATCTATAAAAACACAATAGAGGCGATACGTTGTTTGCTGGAGAAAGAAGAAGTAAATGGAGAGGATGTTTCTTATTCTCTTGCCATCACCAATCAGCGCGAAACAGTGGTTATATGGAATAAGCAGACCAGTAAGCCTGTTTATCATGCGGTGGTATGGCAATGCCAGCGGGGTACGGCTATCTGCAAGGCTTTAAAAGACAGGGGGTATAGTCGATTGGTGCAGCAAAAAAGCGGTTTGCTCATTGATCCTTATTTTTCAGCTAGTGGTGCCAAGTGGATTTTGGATAATGTAGAGGGTACTCGTGAGTTGGCAGAAAAAGGTGGTTTGTTAATGGGAACCATTGATTCCTGGTTGATCTGGAAACTGACGGAAGGCAGAAATCATCAGACTGATTACACCAATGCGTCACGTACCATGCTTTTCAATATTCACACGTTGGATTGGGATGATGAACTGTTGCGACTCTTTACCATTCCTCGTAGCATGATGCCGGAAGTTTTGCCTTGTGATTCCGCTTTTGGGGAAACGACAATCGAAAATCTATTTGAATCTCCGATACAAATTGCAGGCGTTTTGGGTGATTCTCATGGGGCATTGGCCGGCCAGATGTGTTTTGAGGCAGGCATGGGGAAAGTGACTTATGGAACAGGATCGTCTGTCATGGTCAATATAGGAGAAAAAGTCATTTCCGCCCCCGAAGGGCTGGTTACTTCCGTTGGATTTTCAGCTTTGGGCAGAGTGTATTATGCTTTCGAGGGAAATATACACTGCACCGGTGCAACTATCAAGTGGATGGTAGAAAAACTGGGATTGGCAGACTCGTTCAAGCAAATAGAAGCATTGGCAACCTCAGTGAAAAGTACTGATGGGGTTTACTTTGTTCCGGCCTTTACCGGATTGGGAGCCCCCTGGTGGAAACCGGATGCTAAAGCCGCTATTTGGGGGATGACTCTGAATACCGGGAAAGCGCATGTGTTGCGTGCTGGAATAGAATCCATCGCTTACCAGATAAAAGATCTGATAGATATGATGACCTGGCAAGCAGGCATCGAACTGAAAGGGCTTCGCGTAGATGGAGGTCCCACGAAAAATCAGTTTTTGATGCAATTCCAGGCTGATATGCTGCAAACCGTCATTAACCGTTCGGAGATAGAAGAGGCTTCTGCTTTGGGGGCTGTTGTAATGAATGGTTTTGCCCGCAAGAGGTGGACTAGCTTCCAAGAAGTCGCTGCCATGCGTACCATTGATAATTGTATCACTCCCTGTATGGAAGAAAAAGAACTTCAATGCTTGTATGGCGGATGGCGTGAAGCTGTTAAAAAAATAATAGAACAGAATAACTAACTATGTATCGTAACATTTAATACCATTAAAGATGAAAAACAAGAAAAAAATGTGTTTTGGTGTCATCATTGGAACACGCGCTTATTTTAATTCGGAATTAGCAAAAGACGTTCGTAAACAATTGTTGGAAACACTGGCTGTAGAAGGCTATGACTATGTCATTCTTCCCGAAGACGCTACGCCTACAGGTAGTAGCAGTATCGAAACCCGGGAAGATGGTTTGAAGTGCGCTAAATTGTTCCGTGAAAACCGCGATCGTATCGATGGAATTATTATTTCTTTGCCCAACTTTGGCTTTGAAATTGGTATCATCAACGCTATCAGTGCAGCTGATTTGCATGTCCCTGTCTTGGTTCAGGCATGTGATGACGAGAATGATAAGGTTGATTTGGATAGTCGTCGGGATGCATTCTGCGGAAAGATTTCCGTATGTAACAATTTGTATCAGTATGGCATTCCTTTTACGGATACTACCCTTCATACTTATTCTATTTATTCAGATTTGCTGGTCGCTAATATCAATAAATTTGCGGCTGTCTGTCGGGTGGTTAATGGTCTTCGTCATGCACGCATCGGTGCTATCGGTACCCGTCCCGTAGGTTTCCAGACAGTTCGTGCCAGTGAAAAACTGTTGCAGGCTTCGGGTATTACTGTGGTTCCCGTAGATTTGTCTGAAATCTTGGCGGATGCCAATAAGATTGGAGATACCGATGAAACATTACAAGCAAAATTGAAAGAAATCAGACATTATGCTGCTGTTCCCGAACAATACAGCGATAAGCTGATTTTGCAGGCTAAATTTGGTGTGGCTGTAGAAAAATGGATAGAAGCCAATGAAATTGACGCTGTGGCTATCCAGTGCTGGGATTCTTTGGAACAAAACTATGGCTGTGCGGCTTGTGTCACAATGAGTATGTTGAGTGAAAAATTAATTCCTGCTGCCTGTGAGGTAGATATTGCCGGCGCCGTATCTATGTATGCGTTGACTTTGGCTTCAGGTCGCCCGTCAGCATTACTTGACTGGAATAATAACTTTGCCGAGGATCGCAACAAGTGTGTTTGTACGCACTGTGGCAACTTTCCCAAATCTTTCGTTATGAATGATCTTAAGTTGGGGACACTGGGCGTATTGGGCAGAACATTAGGTAAAGTACATACTTTCGGAGCTGTTTACGGTAAAGTAAAACAAGGCGATTTCACGTTCTTCCGCATCTCTACAGATGATACCAAAGGTTGTATCAAGTCTTATTTGGGCAAAGGTGATCTGACTGATGATCCTTACGGAATGGATGGTTGCATAGCGGTAACTAAGGTTAATAATCTGCAACCGCTTATGAAGTATATCTGTAAGAATGGGTTTGAACATCACGTGGCTATGTGTCGTGGCAATGTGAAAGATATTCTGATCGAAGCTATTGAAACTTATCTGAACTGGAATATTTATATTCACGAATAATATCGATGAGCTATGATATTAGTAGATAATTACTTTTTGGCAATCCTTTGTTGTGTCATTTGCTGTACCTGTTGGGGCTCTTGGGCAAATACGCAGAAGATGGTTGCCGCCAAGAAGTGGAGCTTTGAATTGTTTTATTGGGACTTGACCATCGGGTTGTTCTTTACGGCTTTATTGGGAGCGGTGACTTTAGGAAGTATGGGAAGCGAAGGCCGTACCTTCCTTCAGGATCTGGCAACCATGGACTGGTCGAGCATTAAATATGCATTTCTGGGTGGTGTCGTGTGGAATTTTGGTAATATATTCCTTACAGCAGCTATTGCTGTAGCCGGAATGTCTGTAGGTTTTCCCATTGGCGGCGGATTGGCTTGGATAGGAGGCATTGTATTCAATTATTTATTGATATCTCTTGCCGGTCAGACCTATCAGGGAAACCAGCTCTTGCTGTGGAGTGGAGTGCTGAACATCATTGTAGCCATTCTGATTTGTGGAAAAGCTTATGGAAAATTATCGTCCGGTAAGGCTGCCACTCCAAAGAAAGGCATCTTGTTGGCTATTATGGCGGGTATTGCTATCATGTTCTTTTATGGGTTGGTAGTGAAATCTCTTGACCCGCAGTATGTAACCGGTGGAACCGGCACGCTGACTCCTTATACAGGTGTGTTCTTTTTTGCGGTAGGCATATTGGTCAGCACACCTATATTCAACGCTTTTGCCATGAAACATCCGGTAGAAGGTAGGGTGGTGACTATGAAAGATTACTTTGCCGGTGATATCAAGACTCATCTCACAGGCATGTTGGGAGGTTTTATCTGGATGGGTGGCATGGTGGTTAGTTTTATGGGGGCTGGAGCCGCTAATCCGGCTGTCTCTTATGCTCTTAGCAATGCGGCACCTGTCATTGCCATTATATGGGGCGTATTTGTCTGGAAGGAATTTAAAGACGCTCCGAAGGGTACCAATAAACTGATTGCGGCGATGTTCGCCTTGTTCATTGTCGGATTGATAAGCATTACTCTGTCTAATTAGAATTCGAGTGAAAAGAAACTATAAAATAGGGTTTGTAATGAAGTCGTTGCAAGCCGATTTTTTCAAAGTAATCTTTGCTGGATCGTATGAACAGATATAATAGGCAGGCATCTGCTAATATTAAGAGACTATCATTATTATCGTCCGATTCCGACTTTTCAAACAGAATCTGTTAGCAACTTTTCTACTGTTGAAGGTCAAGGGTTCTGGCAGAATAAGGGATATTAACAAAGCAATGTTTAGTAACATGCTGTACTTACTTTTTAAGCTATTTAAGGTGCAAAAACACAAAGGAATGAAAATATGAAGAAGAATTCAAAACGAAATTGGGAAAGTAACTTTATGCGTACTCCCCTTATTTTAGGATTGTCAATGGCGCTATGCATACCGGCCACCTATTCGTATGCGGTGGCAAGTGACATGGTAGAAAATGAATCGGTCCAATCGGTTCTGCAAGGACGTACTGTCAAAGGCAAAATCATTGATGAAAACAATGAACCTTTAATTGGCGTATCTGTCGTGGTAAAAGGTGCGAGCGCCATAGGAACTATCACTGATCTTGATGGGAACTATACATTGGAAGTTCCTTCCGCTAAAAATATTCTGGAAGTTTCTTATATAGGATACAAGACTCAGGTAATAGCTATTGGTGAAAATGCACAATTGAATATTAAGATGCAGCCCGACACCCAGACATTGGATGAAGTTGTAGTTGTGGGATACGGCACTGTGAAAAAGCGAGACTTGACAGGTGCTGTTGCTTCTGTAAAAAGTGAAGATATTGTCCGAATGCCGACCAGTAACGTATTGGAAGCTATTCAAGGGCAGGTGGCCGGTCTGGATATCACCCGTAGTAGTGGGGAAGCCGGTTCCGGAGTGAACATGACCCTGCGTGGTACACGCTCTATCAATGGTGACAACAGCCCGCTGTTTATCATTGATGGCATGGAAGGGTCTTACGATGAATTGAATCCGAATGATATTGCCTCTATCGAAGTGCTGAAAGATGCCTCTTCTACCGCTGTCTATGGAGCCTCCGGTGCAAACGGAGTCATTATCATCACTACCAAGGCTCCTAAGAAAGATAAATTCTCTATCGATTTAGACGCTTATTATGGCTGGAATGTAATTTCCAGCTTCCCCGAAGTAAACCGCGGAGAAGATTATATTAACTTCCGCCGGGAAGCACAAAGAACGGTGGGCGCATGGAACAGTCCGGCTGACGATGGAAAGCTTTTTCCCAGCTATATGCAAAAGTATATAGATAATAACCAATGGGTTGACTATTTTGACCTGGCTTCGCAAACAGGTATTACCAACAGTTACAATCTAAGCACATCTTATTCCAATGACCGGGTTACCTCTTATTTTTCTTTAGGATATTATAACTTGGAGGGACTATTGAAGGGAGACGAATTGGAACGTTACTCCGCACGTGCCAAAATAGATTTTAAAGCCAATGAAATGGTAAAATACGGGTTGAACTTATATGCCATGTATTCTGAAAACGACAAACGTTACAGCCGCATTTGGAATCGTATTCTCTGCATGCCGCCGCTGGGTACCCCTTACGATGAAAATGGCAACTTAATAGACTACCCTTTGGGAGATGGCAATATGAATCCATTAGCCGATATGGGTGAAGATCAATATGTAAACAGCGTAAAGACATTGAGTGTAGCCCCGCAGGTTTATGTAGAATTGACCCCGCTGAAGGGACTTTCGTTCAAAAGTCTGTTAGGCGGATATTTCCGGAATGTAAAAGAGAGCAAGTACACCGGTACAAAATCATACCAGGGATTAGAAAGCGGACTGGTGCAGGCCACAATCCCCAATACTTTTACTTATAATTATAAATGGCAGAATATCCTGACTTATAACTTCAAGATAAAAGAAGACCACGATTTCACGGTAACGGGAGTCACTGAATGGTCAAAGGACCAAAGAGAAATGGCTACTGCTACTGCCAACAAATTTGATACAGACTCCTACCTGTATCACAATTTAGGTGCGGCAACCGGCACTCCTATTGTTTCGTCCTCTTATGTAGGTAGTCAGAAGATGTCTTATGTTGCCCGTATCAACTATAGCTATAAAGGGCGTTACCTCTTGACATTGAGCGGCCGCTGGGACGGATCGTCCATATTGGCCGACGGGAACAAATGGGATGTGTTTCCCGCAGGGGCCGTTGCATGGCGCGTCAGTGACGAACCGTTCATGCAGAAAGTGAAAGCCGTTTCCAACTTGAAATTACGTGCCAGCTACGGCGTTACCGGTAATGCCGGTGCTTCAGAATATGCCACTCTGGATTACAGCCGCACAGGCATCATTGGATTTCAGGATGTAGGAGTTCCCTATAGTGGCTATTCCCGATCCATTGCCAACAAAAGCCTGGGATGGGAGAAATCTTACATGACGGACTTGGGATTCGATCTGGGGTTATTCAGTGACAGATTGAATGTGGCATTTGACTGGTACCGGACAGATACCAAAGATATCTTGTTCGAGAAAAACCTGCCCTATGCAACAGGAGGTTATGGCTCTTCTCCTTTCAAAATCTGGTCTAATGTAGGTGAAACACGTAATACAGGTGTGGAACTAAGTATTACCAGCCGCAATTTTGTCGGACTTAAATTTCAATGGAGCACCACCCTGACATTTTCTACCAATAAGGAAGAAGTGATAAAAACAACCAGTGAAGGCCCGCTTCAATTTGGAGACTACTATCTGATTCCCGGTGAGGCGATCAAGACTTATTACGGATACAAATATGCCGGAATATGGGGTACAGCCGAAGCCGAGGAAGCGGCTAAATACAGTCAGAACCCCGGGCAGGTACATATTGCTGAAAATGGTACTTCCGATTACAAACTGAATTCGGATGACTATTACGTTTTGGGCAGCGCTACACCGAAATGGTCGGGAAGTTTACTCAATAATTTCAATTATAAGAATTTCGACTTGAGTGTCTTGTTGATTGCACGCTGGGATTGGACCATCCCTTATGGTCTGACCGGATGGTATCGTACAGACGGTTTGACTCCCTCACCTATCGTATGTGATTACTGGACTCCCGAAAATCAGAGTGCCCGCTATCCGCGTCCGGATGCAAGCATTACAAATGGGCAAGACCCGTATCAACAATGGGCTAACTATTTTGACGGTTCTTACCTGAAGGTAAAGACAATTTCACTGGGTTATACATTTCCCAAGAAATGGCTGAATGCCGTAAAGATTGACAGACTGCGTGTGTATTTCACCGCAAACAATCCGCTCATTTTTACAAAGAGTGACTATCTGAAGAATTATGATCCTGAAAAAGGGGGTGATGATGACGATGCACCGTTGTCAAAACAATATGTATTTGGCGTTAATATCTCATTCTAAAAACTCATACCGATGAAAAAATATAAATTACTCTCTATGTCAGCCGTAATTATGATGTTATTTGCTTACGGCTGTAGCCTGGATGAATTCAATCCCTCCGGCATCTCTACGGAACAAGAATGGTCTACCCCGGCGGGCTACGAAAAGAAGGTAAACGATTGCTACTTTGACTTGATCCGCATTGTTTACGGTCAGGGCGAAGATACCTATTTAATGGTTGCCGAAGGCGGAACGGATATCTGGCAAGATACAAATCCCGACGGCACCAACGGCAACTGGAGCAAGCTGCTCCGCTACGAAGATTACGGTGCCTCAAATGGTATGCTGAATGAAGGATATTCCGGTTTTTATGCCATATTGAGTGCATGTAATGCCGCTATTCATTATGCCGGCAAAGTGGAAGGGTTAAGTGAAACAAGAATAAATGAACTGGTCAGTGAAGCTCGTTTCATCCGTGCCCATGCATTATATAATATTGTAGAACAATGGGGGGGCAAATACCTGCCATTGGAACCGATAAACGGTCCAGTTACCGTTCTTCTTTGCAGCTCGGTAAACGATTTCTATAAAGTGATTTTGGAAGATTTGGAGTTTGCCATGAAGAATCTTCCTATAACACAAGAGGTGAAGGGACACGTGACCCGTGCAGCCGCTTACCACTTATATGCCAAAGCTTGTCTCACCTTCTCCACTTATACGGACGGTTTGGGCAATACTACCGCCTTGACGGATACCGAAAGCAAAGCCTATCTGGAGAAGGCAAAGACTGCGGCAGATTATCTGATTCAAAATGCCGGTTCGCTGGGAGTCAAGCTTTATGATAATGTAGAAGCTGTTTTTGATGAGAACAATAATAAAAACAATGAAGAGGCCCTGTTTATTGTCTGCCACTCCACAATTACGGCTTATAATCCTCGGGGAAACTATTTCAATCGTGCGTGGAAGCACTCTGAGGCATACAATAATAATACATCAGGCATCTATCTTTCGGGCATGACACCCAGTTACGCAACTAAAGCCAATGGGTATGAAGTTCCCAAGCTGGCAAAAGGCAACTGCTATATGGCCCCCAGCAAATATATGCTTGATTTGTATGGCGAAGCAGATGCCCGCTATAAAGCTTTCTTCAAAGACACTTATTATGTGAATAATGCCACAAACAGCGCCAAAGATGGATATACCTGGAACGAAGCCGATGCACAAAGATACGGTCTCTCTACCGGCAGAGTCGGTAATTCCGCCTATAATATCACTTTAGGAGATACAGCTGTCTATCTGTCCCGCAAGACTTATACACAAGCTGAAAGAGATGCCTGCCGTTATGCCATTTTCAATCTGGAAGACAACTATTCCAACACTAAGAGTCCGCTGAAATTTTTCCCGAGTCTGAAAAAAGCGGATTGTCCCAGCTTGTATGCCGGTTCAAATGCCTCCAAACCTTATTCCTCGGCAGACTGTATTGTCTATCGTTTAGGAGAAACTTACTTGTTATCAGCTGAAATAGACTGGAGACTGGGTAATAACCAAAGTGCTGCCGAAAGACTGAACACACTTCGCAACCGCGCCTGCAAAGGACAAGACCATAGCATGGATATTACAACCTCGGAAGTTACCCAGGATTTCCTGTTGGACGAAAATGCGCGTGAAATGATTGGAGAATGGAACCGCTGGATGACGTTGAAAAGATTCCGTGCTTTCGAAAGCCGCATTGCAAAAGCTAATCCGCAAATCACAAAATTCGATAAGAACATTCACTATTTGCGCCCTATCCCAACAGCCGAATTATTACTTATCGACAACGCTAACGAATATCAGAATCCGGGATATTAACCGGTATAACCAATCCCATTAATAAAAATACAGCTTGGATAGAATTCACTATCTAGGCTGTATTAAAAACTACTTAGTAGTAATGATGCAATTGCTTATAGGTAGTTGGGTAACTACTTATAGATAGTTTATCAATTACTAATAGGTAGTTTGAAGGCTGTACTTGAATCGTATCTGCTCCGTAGCAAATTCGGTTAGAGGTACCTTTATACGGAGATCTTACGGGCCAGAACCCTATTGGGTACGTTTCGGACTATAGTCCGACTTACGGCTAATTCTGCTAATGAGTAACTATATCATATTTTACTTGTTTGAATTTCAATAGCATGTTTCTTAAATAAGTGATACTCGCTTTGTTAAATTTAACGCTTGTATGCCGGGTCGTTAACGACTTTCTCAATTCTATTAAACCGTGTTATAAAACTTTCCGCTTGACCTTGAAAATTTGGAGATATCCTCAAAGTCCGTATCTTTGCAATGTGTTTTTCATAGTATTAGATTTAAGGTTAACAAA
>OLRS01002625.1_pt1 | contig 13427 bp, 9 predicted proteins | sample 1673171 | NCBI WGS metagenome assembly OLRS01 (sample SAMEA3136762, study PRJEB25190) | human gut metagenome | biome: human gut; feature: human-associated habitat; material: faeces | place: Austria | collected 2013
GTCGGAATGGTCGTCAAACCAAGCATTGTGATTCAAATACATCTTAGCAAGAATCCCAAAACCGTTATCGCCCGCCGGGGTCAGGGCCACACTGCCGGGGCATTCGCCGGTCACAACCAGCTCCCGCCCATCCGGCAGGATCAGGCAGACCGCCGAAACGAACTTGGCGGCGCGCTGTCCCACCGGCACATTCTGCATCTCTGCCATCAGCTTTTCGTTGTTGGCGGCATCGTTGCCGTGCTCACCCGCATAGCGTGCGCTGTACACACCGGGTGCCCCGTTCAGGGCATCCACGCACAGGCCGGAATCATCCGCCACGGTGGGCAGGCCGGTTGCCTTGCAAAAGGCTTCGGCCTTAATCTTTGCGTTTTCCGCAAAGGTGGTTCCGGTCTCCTCCGGGTCCAGGGTTACACCCAGTTCCCGCAGGCTTTTTACCTCGTGGCCGCAGCGGGTCAGGATGCGGCGCAGCTCTTTCAGCTTGCCCGCATTGTTGGTGGCTGCACAAACGATCATGCCTGTTCCTCCCCTGCCTGCTCCGTTTCTTCTTTTTTATGCTGCGGAACCTCCGGCAGCAGGGCTTCGGCAAAATCGGTGGCGGAGAAGAAGATCAGGTCGTCGATCTTTTCCCCCACGCCCACAAAACGGATGGGCAGGCCCAGCTTTTCGTGCACACCGATGATGCAGCCACCCTTGGGGGTGCCGTCCAGCTTGGTCAGCACAACGCCGGTGGCACCGGCGGCGCGGCAGAACTCCTGCGCCTGGCTGATGGCGTTCTGGCCGGTAATGGCATCCAGCACCAGCAGCACTTCCAGGCTGGCTTCGGGGCTGGCCTTTTTGACGCTGCGGGAAATTTTGGCCAGCTCGTCCATCAGGCCCTTTTTGTTGTGCAGGCGGCCTGCGGTATCGGCAATGACCATATCATAGCCGCGGGCCGTGGCGGATTTGACCGCATCAAAAATCACGGCTGCGGGGTCAGCGCCCTCGCCCGCCTTGACCAGCGGCACCCCGGCACGGTCGGCCCAGGTTTCCAGCTGTTCGCTGGCCGCTGCGCGGAAGGTATCGCCTGCCGCCAGCATGACCCGCTTGCCCAGATCCTTGTACAGATAAGCCAGCTTGGCAATGGTGGTGGTTTTGCCCACGCCGTTCACGCCCACAACCAGAATAACCGCCGGTTTGCCGCTCAGGTCCAGGTCAGTTTTGGGGCTTACCTCGCGGCGGATGATATCGCGCAGGGCATCCAGCGCTTCCTGGCCGGTATGCAGGCCGTTGATCTCTACCTCATCGCGCAGCTCGTCCACCAAACGCACCGCGCAGCTGGGGCCGACATCGGCCAGAATCAGCTGCTCTTCCAAATCATTATACAGGTCATCATCAATAACAGAGCTGGTCAAGGTGTTGACGATGTTCTGGAAAAAGTCCGTTCTGGTTTTTTCCAGGCCATCGCTCATTTTCTTCTTTTTCTTAAAAATATCGAAGAATCCCATGGCGGTTCCTCCTTTGAATTAACTGATCAGATCAGCGGAAACGTTTTCAAGGTCAAGGCGCAGGATCTTGGAAACACCATCCTCCTGCATGGTCACACCGTACAGCACATCAGCTGCTTCCATGGTGCCGCGGCGGTGGGTGATAACGATGAACTGGGTGCGTTCGGTCATGCGGCGCAGATACTGCGCATAGCGCGTAACGTTCACATCGTCCAGTGCAGCTTCAATTTCGTCCAGGATGCAGAACGGCGACGGGTTGACGGCCAGAATGGCAAAATAAATGCTGATGGCCACCAGCGCCTGTTCGCCGCCGGACAGAGCCGACAGGTTTTTGATGACCTTGCCGGGGGGCGAAACCTGAATTTCAATGCCGGAGTTCAGCACATCGTTCTCATCCGAAAGATAGAGCCTCGCCGAACCGCCGCCGAACAGCTCGCGGAAGATCGCACCGAAGTTGCGGTTGATCTCCTTAAAGCTGGCGGTGAACATCTCCTGCATTTCGCTGCACAGCTCGGCAATCATTCGGTTCAGCTCCGCGCGGGATTTCTCCACATCGGTGACCTGTGCTTTCATGAAGTCGTACCGTTCTTTAACTTCCTTGTACTCTTCGATCGCGCCCACATTCACGTTGCCCAGCGCGCGGATCTTGCCGCGCACTTCGGCCACCTGGCGGCGCAGGTCTGCCACATTGGCAAAGGGTACACAGAGCTTTTCCGCCTCGGCTTCGGTCAGCTGGTATTCCTCCCACAGCTTGGATGCCGTGGTGTTCAGCTCAGTTTCCGCCGCGGTCTTGCGCTCGGCCAGGCGGGCCATCTCGCCGCTCATCCGCTCGCGCTCATCGGTCAGGGTGCGGTTTTCCTGGGTCAGGCGGGTCACAGCGGCTTCCTTTTCCATGCGCTCGGCATTAGCCTTGCGGATGGTTTCCTCCGCCGCGGTGATCTTCTGTTTGTTTTCTTCGCTGGCTCGCTTGATTTCATTGGCGCGCAACTCATTGGCGGCAATGCGCTCTTTGGCGGCGGCCACATTGGCCTGCAGTTCCCGCACGCGGGCTTCGGCTTCGCCGCTGCGGCCTTTCAGGGTTTCCAGCGCTGCTTCGTGCAGGCTCAGGTCCTTCTCGGTGCGCAGCTTCTGCATTCGGTTATCCGAAAGTTTCTGCGATGCTTCCTCCCGCTGGCGGGTCACATCGCTGGTGGAAGCGCCCAGGCTTTCCAGCTCTTTGCGGTGCGTTTCAATCTCGGCTTCCGCCTGTTTGCGGGCGTTTTCTGCCTGGGCGGCGGCCGCAGTGTTCTCCCGCAGCTGCTGTTCCAGCGCGGCGATCTCCTGCCCGCGGTGGGCGGCAGCATTCTTGCCCTCTTCCAGCGCGGTGTTCAGCTGATCCAGCTCCATCTCGGCTTTCAGGCGGGCCGCAGCGGCGGTCATGCCCTCGCTCTCGGCACCGGCCAGCTGGGCGGTCAGGTTATCCACCTCCGCTTTGCGGGCGGCAGCTTCCTTTTCGGCTGCTGCGCGGCGCTCGTCCAGTTTCAGCACCTTGGCACGCAGTTCGTCCAGTTCCTGCTTGCGGCTGAACACACCCACGCTGCGCGCGGTGGAACCGCCGGTAAAGGAACCGCCTGCGTTGATGACCTGGCCGTCCATTGTGACAATGCGGTTGCGGTAGCCAAGATTTTTGGCCACCACCGACGCTTCGCCCAGATCCTCCACCACAATAATGCGGCCCAGCAGGTTATCAATAATATGCTGGTACTGGGGGGCGGTCTCCACCAGGTCGGCGGCCACCTCCGCCGTGCCGGTCAGGCGGCCATTGAATCGGCTGCCCTGCACGGTATCCAGCGGCAGGAAGGTTGCGCGTCCGGCGCGTTCTTCCTTCAAAAAGGTGATGGCCGCGCGGGCGCAGCCTTGGTCCTGCACCACAATGTTCTGCAGCGCAAAGCCAAGTGCCGTTTCAATCGCGATTTCGTACCCCTTGCGCACGCTCAGGATACCGGCCACCGGACCGATGATGCCCCGCAGCCGCCCACCGCCCGCGGCGCGCATAACGGCTTTTACGCTCTGCTGATAACCGTCCATGTTGCGTTCCAGATCCTCCAGAATGCGGATGCGCTGGGCGGTGTTGTTTTTATCCGTTGCGGCCTTCTGCAAAGCTTCAGCGGCTTCCGCCTGCTGGCGGCGACGGCTTTCCAGCTTGAGCTTTAAGCCGGAGCGGATGTTATCGTTGCGGGTCACGGCTTCCTCGCACTCTTTCAGGTGCTCGGCAGCAGCGTCCCGTTCCTCGGTCAGTTTTTGTGCCACATCACCCGCGGCGGCTTCCTGGTTTTTCAGGCCGTTCAGCTGGGCGCGGGCCGCTTCCACGGCGGATTGCAGCCCCGCACCCCGCACCTGCAGGGCAGTGGCATTCTGCTGCATGCGGGCCATGGCGGCGCTCACGATCTCCCGCCGCTCACCGCTTTGCAGCGCCTGCTGTTCCAGCGTGTTCAGCTGCTGGCGCAGCTTGTCCGCCTCGGCATCCAGATTTTGCAGCACGGTTTGCAGCTGGGTGATTTCCGCTTTGTGCTCGTCCGCTTCCTGCGCAATCCCCTTTGCGCCTTCCCCGGCGCGGGTCAGCTCATCGCTGGCGCTGCGGATCTGCTCGTTCGCGTGTTCAGTTTCGTTCTGCAAAACTGCCAGCTGGCTTTCGCTCCCGGCGTTCTGCTCGGTAATGGTGCGGATCTCAGCGTTCGCTTCCTCCACCTGCAGCATCAGCTGCTGGGCTTCGGCGCGCAGGGCTTCGGTGCGGGTGTCAAATTCATCCAGCTGGCGGGAAATGCGTGCATAGTCGCTTTCCGCCGCCTCATACTTGCGCTGCTGGTCCCGCACCATATCCTGTGCGCGGCGGATTGAATCCACCCACAGGGTAATTTCCAGCCCCTTGCGAGTCTCGGAATATGCCAGGAACTGCTCCGCCTTTTCGCTGTCGCGTTTCAGGGGTCCAACCCGCTTTTCCAGCTCCCCCAGAATATCCCGCAGGCGTTCCAGATTGCCCTCCGCCGCGGCCAGGCGGCGTTCGGCTTCATTTTTGCGGTAGCGGTATTTGGCAATGCCAGATGCTTCCTCAAAAATCTCGCGCCGCTCGGTGGATTTTGCACCAACGATCTCCGCAATGCGCCCCTGACCCACAATGGCGTAGCCATCGCGCCCAAGGCCGGTATCCAGCAGCAGCTCGTACACATCTTTTAAGCGTACGCTCTGGCCGTTGATGGTATACTCGCTCTCCCCGCTGCGGTAATAGCGGCGGCCAATGGTTACTTCGTCCGCGTCCATTTCCAGCCCATGATCGGAGTTATCAATGGTCAGCGATACCGCCGCATAGCCCATTGCGCCGCGGGTCTGGGTGCCGCCAAAAATAACGTCCTCCATCTTGCCCGCACCGCGCAGCTGTTTGGAGCTGGTTTCGCCCAGAACCCACCGGATGGAATCCGAAATGTTGCTTTTGCCGGAGCCGTTCGGCCCCACAACACCGGTAATGCCTTCGCCAATGGTGATCCGCGTTTTATCCGGGAAGGACTTGAAGCCCTGTATCTCAAGTTCTTTTAAGCGCATAGATGCCCCTTTTTATGCCTGCTGTTCCAGCTTGGTCAGCGCCGCTTTGGCAGCCTGCTGTTCCGCAGCCTTTTTGCTGCGGCCTTCGCCCACAGCCAGCGCCTTGCCGTTCAGCGCCACAGTAACCTGGAACCGCTTATCATGCGCCGGGCCGGATTCCCCTGTCACGGTGTAGGTCAAGCGGTCGTCCGGGTGTTTCTGCACCACTTCCTGCAGGGCGGTCTTGTGGTCATCCTCGGCGGTTTTGCCCTCCGTGATGAACGGCAGGATAAAGTTGCGGGCGGTTTCAATGCCGCCGTCCAGGAACAAAGCGGCAATGGTGGCTTCAAACGCATCCGAAACCACGCTGGGGCGGCAGCGCCCGCCGCCCAGCTCCTCGCCGCGGCCCAGCCGCAGGTAAGAGCCCAGGTCGATCTCCTGCGCAAACTGGAACAGCGCGTCCTCGCTGACCAGCGAAGCGCGCATGCGGGACAGTTCGCCCTCCGGGCGGGTGGAATGGTGGAACAGATAGTTTGCCACCACAACGGACAGCACACTGTCGCCCAAAAATTCCAGCCGCTCGTTATACAGCGTAGGGGTTTTGCTCTCGTTGGCGTAAGAGCTGTGGGTCAGCGCCGTGATGAGCAGTTCTTTATTCTTAAAATGGTAATGCAGCTTTTCTTCCAATTCCTCAGGGGTACGCGTGGTCATAAGATTGCCTTACCTTTCGTTCTCTCTGTTTTGCGATTGTATATCGGGATATTTTGCAGGCCGGGCGGGCAATGCCCGCCCCTGCAATGGGCTTTGGTTTTGCGGCTATCCCGTAGGGGCGCACATTGTGCGCCCGCTGCCTATATTTTGGTACCGGCCATTTCCAATGGGCGGGCATAACATTTCAATTTTCGCACGATATGCCGTTTTATTCCGCGTCTGTCTTTTCTGCTGCGGCCTTGGCGGCTACTTCGGCCAGGGCGCTCTGCATGGTGCCGCACAGGTCATTGGCAACACACAGCTTTGCCTGGCGGATGGCGTTCTTGATGCCCTTGGCCTTGCTGGAACCGTGTGCCTTGATGACCGGCTTTGCCGCGCCCAGCAGCGGTGCGCCGCCGATCTCCTCAGAGTCCATCATGTGCTTCAGATTGCGCAGCCCGCCTTTTACGCCAAGGTAGCACAGCTTGGTCACAATGCTCTGCATAAAGATGTCTTTCAGCATGCCCAGCAAAGTACCTGCCACACCCTCGGTCAGCTTCAGCACCACATTGCCCACAAAGCCGTCGCAGACGATAACGTCCACCTCACCAGCCATAATATCACGCGGCTCAATGTTGCCCACAAAGCGGATGGCCGGGTTTGCTTTCAGCAGGCCGTGGGCTTCGCGGTACATCGGGGTGCCCTTGGTGTCCTCGGCGCCGTTGTTCACCAGCGCGACGGCGGGGTCCTTGCGACCCATGACCTTATTCATGTACACGCTGCCCATGGTGCCAAAGGCATTCAGCATCTCGGCACGGCATTCGGCGTTTGCGCCGCAGTCCAGCAGCAAAAACGGCTGCTTTTTGCCCGGCATGCAGGTAGCCAGCGCCGGGCGCTTGACCCCCTTGACGGTGCGCACGATCAAACTGGTGCCCACATGCAGCGCGCCGGTGGAACCGGCGGAAACAAAGGCATCCGCCTCGCCGTTTTTCAGCATCGTCAGGCCTTTGACCAGGCTGGAATCCGTTTTGTGGCGCACGGCCTTGACCGGGTCATCGTGCATATCCACATCCTCGGTGCAGTGAATCAGCTCAAAGGGGGTCAGGTCCACGCCAAGCTCCTGGGCAGCGGCCTTGATCTTGGCTTCATCACCCAGCAGGGCCAGGGTCATGCCATCACCAAACTCTTTTACCGCATCGGCTGCGCCCTGTACGGTCGATTTCGGGGCGTTATCGCCACCCATTGCGTCCAGTAAAATTTTCATAATCCACCTCAGTGTTCCGCTTCGGCTGCCCATGCCCGCATGGCGGCCTGTGCAGCATCAGAAAGTGCCATATACCGTTCGCGCTTATCCCGGATGGTGTCAATCTCCTCGGTGCGCGGCAGAATGCCCATGTTGGCACCCATGGGCTGGAAGTCCTTGTTGGGGGTGGTGATATAATCGATCAGTGCGCCACACATCGTTGTGGTCGGCGGGGGCGGCAGCTCTCTGCCCTGCAAACGGGCGTACAAATTGCGCGCTGCCAGCAGGCCGGAAGCCGCGCTTTCCATATAGCCCTCAAACCCGGTGATCTGCCCGGCAAAAAACACGTTGGGGTGCTCTTTCAGGTAGAGCCCCTTGGTCAGCACCGCCGGGCTTTCCAAAAAGGTATTGCGGTGCATCACGCCATAGCGGATGAACTCTGCATGTTCCAGGCCGGGAATCATCGAAAAAACGCGCTTCTGCTCGCCCCATTTCAAATTGGTCTGGAAACCAACGATATTGTACAGCGTGCGGGCGGTGTTTTCGGCGCGCAGCTGTACGTTGGCCCAGGGGCGGTGGCCGGTGCGCGGGTCCCGCAGGCCCACCGGGCGCAGCGGGCCATAGCGCATGGTATCCGCCCCGCGGCCCGCCATCACCTCAATAGGCATACAGCCTTCGTACACCGTCAGCTCCCCATCAAAGTCATGCAGAGGGGCACGCTCCGCGTTCAACAATTCGTTATAAAACGTTTCATATTCCAATTTGTTGAATGGGCAGTTCAGGTAATCGGCTTCACCGCGCCCGTAGCGGGACGCCGCAAAGATCTTTTCCATATCCAGGCTTTCGGCGCTCACAATGGGAGCCACGGCGTCAAAAAAGCTCAGCCGGTGGCTGCCGGTCAGCGCGGCAATCTGCTCCGCCAGCACACCCTCGGTCAGCGGGCCGGAAGCCACCAGCACCGGAACGCTTTCGTCCAGCGCGGTCACTTCCTCGCGGTGAACGGTAATGCCCGAGTTCTTTTCCACCATTTCCGTCACGGCGGTGGAAAACACATCACGGTCCACCGCCAGTGCACCGCCAGCCGCCACGCGGGCGGTCTCGGCAGCATTCAGCAGGTGGGACCCCATCATGCGCATTTCAATTTTCAGCAGGCCGGAAGCCGAATCCGGCCGTTCCGCCTTGAGGGAGTTGGAGCAGATCAGCTCCGCAAAGCCTGCACTTTTGTGCGCTGGCGAAAACTTGACCGGCTTTTGCTCGTACAGGTCCACCTGCACGCCGTGGTCCGCCAGCCAAAGGGCGGCTTCACACCCGGCCAGCCCGGCACCGATGATTTTGATTTGCATGCGTTATTTCTCCGCGTTTGTCTTTTCGATATTCTTCACAAACCCGCAGCCCTCTTTGGCGCAGTACAGCTGGCCGCGGCGCTTGAACAGCGTTTTGCCGCAGTGGGGGCAGGTTTCCGGCACGGGTTCATCCCATGTCATAAAGTTGCAGGTGGGGTAGTTGCTGCAGCCGTAATACACGCGGCCCTTGGCGCTTTTGCGCAGCAGCATATGGCCGCCGCACAGCGGGCACAGGCCGCCGGTATCCTTTACAATGGGGTGGGCGTTGCGGCACTCCGGAAAGCCGGAACACGCCACAAACTTACCGTACCGCCCGCTTTTGATCACCATGGGGCGGCCGCATTTTTCGCAGATCTCGTCGGTGGGGATATCCTCCACTTTGATCTTTTTGCCCTCCATGTTCTTTTCGGCGGCTTCCAGGCTTTTTTCAAAGCCCTGGTAGAAATCGTCCACTGTTTTGACCCAGTCCGCCTTACCGGCTTCCACAACGTCCAGCTTTTTCTCCATATCGGCACTGAATGTCGGGTCCACGATATCGGGGAACTGTTCCAGCATGACCTGGTTCACCGCGCGGCCCAGCGGGGTGGTTTTAAGCTTTTTCTGCTCCTTTTCCACATAGCCGCGGTCCACAATGGTGGTAATGATCGGCGCATAGGTGGAAGGGCGGCCAATACCGTTTTCTTCCAGCGCATGGATCAGCGTTGCTTCAGTATAGTACGGCGGCGGCTGGGTGAATTTCTGCTCCGCCGAAAGCTTGTTCAGTTTCAGGTCCTGGCTCACTTCCAGCGGGGGCAGGGCGGTTTCTTTCTTCTGCTTATCGTCAGCGGCTTCCTCATACAAAGCGGTAAAGCCGTCAAACGTTACATGGAAACCCGATGCGCGGAAGATATAATCCCCCGCCGTGATGTTGGCCGAAACGGTATCCATCAGGCAGTCTGCCATCTGGGATGCCATAAAACGGCTCCAGATCAGGCGGTACAGCTTGGCTTCATCGCCGGAGATGCTGCCCTCCACCTGGTCCGGCGTCAGTTCCGGCATTGAGGGGCGGATGGCTTCGTGGGCATCCTGCGCCGCTGTGGCGGAGCGGGATTTCCAGACGCGCTTTTTGTTGCAGACGTAATTTTCGCCCCAGGTCTTGCCGATAAAGGTCTTAGCGGCTGCGGCGGCTTCGTCCGCAATGCGCAGACTGTCGGTACGCATATAGGTGATCAGACCGATCTGGCCATAGCCATGCACCTCCATACCTTCATACAGGCGCTGGGCGGCACGCATGGTGCGGGTGGCCGAAAACCCCAGTGCGCGGCTGGCATCCTGCTGCAGGGTGGAGGTGATGAACGGTGGCTGCGGCTGGCGGCGGCGCTGGCCCTTATCCACACGGGTCACGGTGTAGGGTTTTCCGTCCAACGCGGCCAGAATGGCATCCGCCTGTTTTTTATTTTTCACCACCAGCTTGGTGCCGTCCGCCTGGGCTGTCAGCCGTGCGTTGAACGCACAGCCGCTCTGGCGGGGCTTCAGGTTGGCGTCAATATTCCAGTATTCTTCGGGCTTAAAGTTTTCAATTTCGATCTCGCGGTCGCGGATAATGCGCACCGCCACGCTCTGCACGCGGCCAGCCGAAAGCCCGCGGCGCACCTTATGCCACAAAAACGGGCTGAGCTTATAACCCACCAGGCGATCCAGCGCGCGCCGGGCCTGCTGGGCGTTGAACAGATCCATATCAATGGTGCGCGGGTGGGCCATCCCCTCCTGCACGCCCTTTTTGGTGATCTCGTCAAAGGTCACGCGGTTGGGGGCGGTGGGGTCCAGCCCCAGCACATTGGCCAGATGCCAGCTGATTGCCTCGCCTTCACGGTCCGGGTCGGTTGCCAGATAGACGGTCTGTGCTTTTTTTGCTTCGGATTTCAGGTCCTTGACCAGCGCGTTCTTGCCTTTGATGGTAATATACTTTGGGGTATAGCCATGTTCCACATCAATGCCCAGCGTGCTGGCGGGCAGGTCCCGGATATGGCCCATGCTGGCCGTTACGGTATAGCCGCGGCCCAGGTATTTGCCAATGGTCTTTGCCTTGGCCGGGGATTCCACGATCACCAGCTTGGTGCCGGGCTTTGCTTCGGTCTTTTTGGTGGTGCGCTTTGCGGCAGGTTTTTTGGCTGCGGATTCGCCGTCCTCTGCCTTAGCTGCCTTGGTTTTGGTCGTTGTCTTTTTCGTGGTTGCTTTTTTTGCTGCCGGTTTTTTCGCTGCAGTCTTTTTTGCGGCAGTTTTTTTTGCCGGGGTTTCTTCCGGCTGCGCTGCCTGCTGGGCAGTCAGCTCCAGTTCAGTTTGCTTTGCCATATCTGTTTCTCCCAAATTGGCGTATAAGTTCTATCTTAATCGGATACTTTCCGTAATGTCACCATATATGCGGGCCATATCCGCCCGCTGCGGCTGGGGCCGCTTGCCCTTATGCCGCGGTATACCGGCCCCCGCCGTTATCCACGGCGGCGCCGGCAAATTCCAGCTCCATGAGCGCCGCCAGAACAGCCTGCACGGCAAGCCCTGTTGCGGCAGCCAAGTCATCTGCCGTCTGCGCTTTAGGGCCCAGTTCTGCCAGCACGGTGCGGGCGTTGGGGGTCAGCTCATCCAGCATAACCCCCTCCTGCACCAGCTCGGTGCCGCCGGGTGCAATGTGCAGGGTATCCAGCACATCATCCGCCGTGCACAGGGCGCGGGCGCGGCCGGTGCGCAGCAGCTCATTGGTGCCCTCGCTGGTGGGGCTGTAAATGCTGCCGGGTACCGCAAACACCGGCCTGCCGTACTCTTCGGCATGGCTCACCGTGTTCAGCGTTCCGCTGCGGGTGCGGGCTTCCGCCACGCAGAGGGCCTCGCTCAAACCGGCAATCAGCCGGTTGCGGGCCAAAAAGGTCCCTGTCATTTTGCCCGTATAATCCGGCGGGTATTCGCTCAGCACGGCACCTCCCAGAGCTTCCAGCTCTGTGCGCAGGGTCACGTTCACCGCTGGGAAGGTCTTGTTGATGGCCGTGCCCAAAAAAGCAACGGTCTGCTGCCCGGCTTCCACCGCCGCGCGGTGGCCTGCGCCGTCCAGCCCTTCGGCCAGCCCGCTTACGATCACCACACCCCGCTCCGCCATTGTCAGCGAAAGATCCCGGCAGGCGGAAAGCCCATACTTTGTGGGGCGGCGGGTGCCCACCATGCCCACATACCGCCGCCCGTTCAGGCAGGCAGGGTTTCCGGTGCCGTACAGCACCAACGGCAGGTCGGGCAGGTCCCGCAGCCGCTGGGGGTAATCGGCGCTGTCCGGTGTCAGGATAAAAATATTCAAATCATCGCAGCGCTTTTTCAGCCCCGCCATTTGGGCCGGGGCCACCGCCTGCATAAATTCGCGGGCTCTTGCGCTCAGGTATTCCGGCGGGTTCCTGCCCGCTTTTACCTGGCCATACAGTTCGGCCGGGTCCGGGTATTCTTCCAGAAGTCTGCCCGCCAGGCGGCAGCCGGACCCAAGCGCTTCGGCCAGCCACAGCCAATACAGTGTGCTGTCCATACCTTATTATACACCTCTGAAGTGCCAAAGCAAGACGCTGCCTGCAACCCCAGCGTTCAGGCTTTCCACCAGGTCCGTCATCGGGATGCGCACCGCCATATCGCAGGCCTGCACGGCAGCGTCCGTCAAGCCCTGTCCCTCACTGCCGATCACGGCGCACAGGCCGTCCGGGTAGCTCTGCGGGGCTTCGTCCAGCGGGCGGGAATGGTAGAGTGCCGCAGCCAGGCAGACCACGCCGCGTGCGCGCAGCTGCTGCAATGCCTGCGGCAGATCCTGCACCGGGGCCACCGGCAGCCGCCCGGCTGCCCCCATGGATGCCCGCAGTGTTTTGGGGGCAAAGGGTGCCGCGCACCCCTTGGAGAGCAGCACACCGTCAAAGCCAAAGGCCGCCGCGCTGCGCAGCAAGGTGCCCACGTTGCCGGGGTCCTGCACCCGTTCCAGCGCCAGATACCGCCCGCCGGGGCGCACCTCTTCCAAGGTGTGCACCGGGGTACGGAACACCCCGAATACCCCCTGATAGGTGCCCACGTCTGCCAGCTTGTCCGCCACATGATCCTCTACCAGATAATGCTCGCCCGGCAAAGCAGCAAGCTCCGGGCACTTTTCCAGCGCATTTTCGGTATAAAACAGGGTCTCCAGCTCTGCACCGCGGCAAAGCTCCGGGCACAGCTTGCGCCCTTCGGCCAGAAAGCGCCCCTCAGTGCGGCGGAATGCCGTACTGGAAGCAAGGCGGCAGGCATATTTTATTTTTGCGTTTTCCCGGCTGGTGATCTTTTCGTCCATGCGTTCCTCCTGAACAGGTGTGTAGCTTTTGCTTTATCGCAAGTCAAGAAATCAATGCGGTATCCAAACAGCATATTTGCGATATGCAATTCAACGCTGTTGCCGTCGCATTATAAAGTTGAATTGCTATGGATACAATAGAAAAAGGGCAGCGTCTGCCGCAGGTTTCTGCGGCAGGGCGCTGCCCCGTTGCCTTGTTTCCCTGGCCGCAAAAAATGCCCGGATACAAAACGGACGCCCGCGTATACGCGCGGGCGTCACGATGCAAGGTCTTTATCAGGCGTTCTTCACGGTCTCGACCAGAGCGGCAAAGCTCTGAGGATCGTTGATGGCCATCTCGGACAGCATCTTGCGGTTCAGCTCGATGCCTGCCTTCTTCAGGCCAGCCATAAAGGTGGAGTAGTTCATACCCAGAGGACGAACTGCGTTGTTGATGCGGCAGATCCACAGGTTGCGGAACTGACGCTTCTTCATGCGGCGGCCAGCCAGAGCGTAGTTGCCGCTCTTCATGACCTGCTGCTTGGCCATCTTAAAGTGCTTGCTCTTGCAGCCATAGAAGCCCTTAGCCAGCTTCAGCATCTTCTTACGACGTTTGTGAGTCATGGTTGCGCCCTTGATACGTGCCATTTTTTATATCTCCTTTAGTTATCTCTTAGAATGTCTTTGCCTGCGGCTCGCACTTAGGCGTAGGGCAGCATGCTCTTGATGGTAGCGGCGTTGGTCTTGTCAACGTAGTTGGGCTGACGGTAGCCACGGGTCAGCTTGGTGGTCTTCTTGGTCAGGATGTGGCT
>OLRS01002634.1_pt1 | contig 13392 bp, 10 predicted proteins | sample 1673171 | NCBI WGS metagenome assembly OLRS01 (sample SAMEA3136762, study PRJEB25190) | human gut metagenome | biome: human gut; feature: human-associated habitat; material: faeces | place: Austria | collected 2013
AAGTGAAAGGACAGGGAGACGAATGAAAGCTTTTTTGATACTCGAAGATGGGAATGTATTTACAGGAACCAGCATTGGTTCCACCAGAGAGGTCATCAGTGAGATCGTGTTTAACACATCGATGACCGGTTATCTGGAGGTTCTGACCGATCCGTCCTATGCGGGACAGGCAGTTGTGATGACCTATCCGCTGATTGGAAATTACGGAATCACGCCGGATATGGAGTCGGGACGGCCGTGGCCGGACGGGTATATTGTGAGGGAACTGTCCAGAATGCCGAGCAATTTCCGGTGCGAGGGGACGATTCAGGATTTTCTCGCAAAATACGATATTCCGGGAATTGCCGGAATTGATACGCGTGCGCTTACCAAGATCCTTCGTGAGAAGGGAACGATGAACGGTATGATCACGACGAATGAGAACTATAATATAGAAGAAATCATTCCTAAATTAAAAGCATACACGACAGGCAACGTGGTAGATAAAGTTACCTGTACGGAAAAACGAGTATTAAAAAAGCAGGGAAATGCCCCTGAGACGAAAAAAGTGGCGCTTCTTGACCTTGGAGCGAAGCGCAATATTGCCCAGTCCTTACGAGAGAGAGGCTGTGAGGTGACGGTATACCCGGCACATACTTCTGCGGAGGAGATTCTGGCGGCGAACCCGGACGGTATCATGCTGAGCAACGGACCGGGAGACCCGAAAGAGTGCAAGGAGATCATTGCAGAGATCCGCAAGCTGTATGAATCCGATACACCGATTTTTGCAATCTGCCTGGGACATCAGCTCATGGCGCTTGCGACGGGAGCTGACACGCACAAGATGAAGTACGGCCACCGCGGAGGTAACCATCCGGTCAAGGATCTGGCGACGAACCGCGTCTACATTTCTTCACAGAATCATGGCTACGTGGTAGACACCGATACCCTGGATCCGAAGGTGGCGACACCAGCATTCGTTAATGTCAACGACGGAACGAACGAGGGACTTTCCTATGTCGGCAAGAACATTTTCACGGTGCAGTTCCATCCGGAAGCGTGTCCGGGACCGCAGGATTCTGCATATCTGTTTGACAGATTTATAAACATGATGGGAGGAGCGAAATAATGCCAAGAAATCAGGAGATTAAGAAGGTACTTGTAATCGGTTCCGGTCCGATTGTCATCGGACAGGCGGCGGAGTTCGACTATGCAGGAACACAGGCATGCCGTTCCCTGAAGGAAGAGGGCGTGGAAGTTGTTCTGGTCAATTCCAACCCGGCGACTATCATGACGGATAAAGACATTGCAGATCAGGTCTACATCGAGCCGCTCACCGTGCCGGTGTTAGAGCAGATCATTGCAAAGGAAAAGCCGGATTCCATCCTTCCGACCCTTGGCGGACAGGCCGGATTAAATCTCGGCATGGAGCTTTCCGAGAAAGGAATTCTGGATAAGTACGGCGTGAAGCTGATCGGTACGACCGCAGAGACCATTTTCAAAGCGGAAGACCGCCAGGCATTCAAAGACACGATGGAGAAGATCGGAGAGCCTTGTGCGGCATCCGAGGTCGTGCACAATGTGCAGGATGGTATTAAGTTCACAAACACCATCGGCTATCCGGTTGTGCTCCGCCCGGCGTACACGCTTGGCGGAAGCGGCGGCGGTATTGCACACGATGAGACCGAGCTGATCGAGATCCTGACAAACGGACTCCGTTTAAGCCGTGTCGGAGAGGTGCTCGTGGAGCGCTGCATCGCAGGCTGGAAAGAGATCGAGTACGAGGTAATGCGTGATGCGAACGGCAACTGCATCACGGTATGTAATATGGAGAATATTGATCCGGTCGGCGTGCACACCGGTGACTCCATCGTAGTCGCACCGTCACAGACGCTGGGCGACAAGGAATATCAGATGCTCCGTACCTCTGCTTTAAATATTATATCTGAATTAAATATCACGGGCGGATGTAATGTGCAGTATGCACTCAATCCGGAGAGTTTTGAGTATTGCGTCATCGAGGTAAACCCGCGAGTGTCCCGTTCCTCCGCGCTTGCATCCAAGGCGACCGGTTATCCGATTGCAAAAGTTGCTGCAAAGATCGCGCTTGGCTATACGCTTGACGAGATCAAGAACGCCATCACCGGAAAAACCTACGCAAGCTTTGAGCCGATGCTTGACTACTGCGTTGTCAAGATTCCGAGACTGCCGTTCGATAAATTCATTACCGCAAAACGTACACTGACCACACAGATGAAGGCAACCGGAGAGGTTATGAGTATTTGCAATAACTTCGAGGGAGCCTTGATGAAGGCGATCCGTTCCTTGGAGCAGCATGTGGACAGCCTGATGTCCTATGATTTTACCGGACTTTCCAGAGAGGAACTGGTAAAACAGCTTCACGTTGTGGATGACCGGAGAATCTGGGTGATCGCAGAGGCACTGCGCCGTGGTATGGATTACGATGTGATTCACGATATTACCAAGATTGATAAGTGGTTCATCGATAAGCTGGCAATCCTGGTTGAGATGGAGCAGAAGTTAAAGAGCGAGCCGCTTACGGTAGAACTGTTAAAAGAGGCAAAACGAATTGAGTTCCCGGATAAGGTGATCGCAGAACTGACCGGCAAGACCGAGACAGAGATCCACGATATGCGCTACGCTAACGGTATCGTGGCAGCATACAAGATGGTAGATACCTGTGCGGCGGAGTTCGAGGCGACCACACCGTACTACTATTCCGTATTCGGCAGCGAGAATGAGGCGGAAGAGACACATCCGAACAAGAAGGTGCTGGTACTTGGTTCCGGACCGATCCGTATCGGACAGGGAATCGAGTTTGATTACTGCTCCGTACATTGTACCTGGGCATTCGCAAAAGAAGGCTGGGAGACCGTCATCGTCAACAACAACCCGGAGACCGTATCGACAGACTTTGATATTGCGGATAAGCTGTACTTTGAGCCATTGACGCCGGAGGATGTGGAAGCCATCGTAAAACTTGAGAAGCCGGACGGTGCGGTGGTGCAGTTTGGTGGACAGACTGCGATCAAACTGACCGAGAGCCTGATGAAGATGGGTGTGAAGATCCTCGGAACCAAGGCGGAGGACGTCGACGCTGCGGAGGATCGTGAGCTTTTCGATGAGATTCTCGAGAAGACCAAAATTCCGAGAGCAGCAGGCGGAACGGTATTTACCGCGGAGGAAGCGAAGGAAGTGGCGAACCGTCTGGGCTATCCGGTGCTTGTGCGCCCGTCCTATGTACTCGGCGGACAGGGCATGAAGATTGCATTTAACGATGACGAGATCGAGGAATTCATCGGCATCATCAACCGGATTGCACAGGATCACCCGATCCTTGTTGATAAATATCTGCAGGGCAAGGAGATCGAGGTCGACGCTGTGTGTGATGGAACGGACATCCTGATTCCGGGTATCATGGAGCATATCGAGAGAACCGGTGTCCATTCGGGAGACAGTATTTCCGTCTATCCGGCACCGACGATCAGCGATCATGTAAAAGAGACGATCGTGGAATATACGAAGCGCCTGGCACAGGCACTGCATGTCATCGGACTGATCAACATCCAGTTTATTGCGATGAATGAAGAAGTCTATGTCATCGAGGTAAACCCGAGATCTTCAAGAACCGTGCCGTACATCAGCAAGGTGACCGGTATTCCGATTGTCGATCTCGCAACGAAGGTCATTATCGGAAATACGATCCGCGGACTTGGCTATGAGCCGGGACTTGCACCGACGGCTGATTACATTGCCATCAAGATGCCGGTATTCTCGTTTGAGAAGCTGCGCGGAGCGGAGATTTCCCTTGGACCGGAGATGAAGTCCACGGGTGAGTGCCTTGGTATTGCAAAGACATTCAACGAGGCATTGTATAAGGCGTTCCTTGGCGCCGGAGTGACACTGCCGAAATATAAGCAGATGATTATGACGGTAAAGGATGCGGACAAGCCGGAGGCCGTTGGTGTTGCAAAGCGCTTTGAAGCGCTCGGCTACAAGATCTACGCGACCAGAAGCACCGCAAAATATTTGCAGGAGCATGGGGTGAATGCGCTGCGTGTCAATAAGATCACACAGGAATCCCCGAATGTCATGGATCTGATCCTTGGTCATAAGATTGATCTTGTGATCGATACTCCGACACAGGGCAATGGAGACAAGACGCGCGACGGCTTTTTGATCCGCCGAAATGCGATCGAGACCGGCGTGTACTGTATCACAGCGATGGATACGGCAAACGCACTTGCAAGAAGCCTTGAGACAGCGATGGATACGCTGACTCCGGTTGATATTGCGAAAGTGAAGAATTTATAAACAAAAAAAAGAATCTCGCTTGCGAGATTCTCCGCGCGCGAGCGGTTCGCAAAGCGATATTTTCCATACCGCGAGCTGCGCATCCGCGCGGAGCGATTCTTATTTCATAGGAAGGACCTACTTTCGTACATTAATGTGTCAAGGTATTTCTTATGAAATAAGAAAGAGCCTGTATACGGATGGATGAGAACTCATCGCACCGTTACAGGCTCTTTTTTGGTAAAATTTTCTGTTGTCATGGCGTTGCTCCGGGATTAGTTGTAATATGGATGAATGTCAACTCCGTACATTGCTTCAACACCCATTGCGACTCCGTCGATATTCTCCATGAAGAATGCTTTGATTTTTGCTAACATAATAATTTCCTCCTTTATTGAATTGGTACATTTTTGCTTGTTCATCAAAGGTTTTCCCTTTGACAGCTATTATAATACACGGAAATATGGTAATATTATAGATAAGATATTAGCAAAAAGTTGGGTGATATTGACTTTTAGGAGAAAAAATGGAAGAACAGAAAAATACATATGAAAATGTTACGCTCGAACCGGACGTCGGCTTTGATATCCGGTTTGTTACGATGGATCATAACTCTCCGTTTCACTGGCACCGGGAGATGGAGATTCTCTACATATTAAACGGGCATGCCACTGTGCATATGGAGGGTGAGGAATACGAACTGAATCCGTTGGACGCGGTTGTGATGGACTATGCCAGAATTCATGAAGTCATCTATGCGCTGCCGCAGACAATGGGAATCTGTATCCACGTGTCAAGGCAGCTTCTGCGGCGCTATCTGCCGGAGGCGGAACCTTTTGCGATCCGCTGCGCGGGACAGCGTCTCCGTCCAGGGCAGCAGGAATATTACAATGAAATCTGCGGGTATTTAAAAGAACTGACGGTGCTTTATGTGAATCAGAATGAGACGTACCGGTTAAAAAGCACGGCGCGGATTCTGGAATTGCTGGCATGTCTGGTGGAACATTTTTCGGAACCTGTCTCCATGGTGGCAACGCAGACGAGGGCGGGGAAGATGGAGCGGCTGGAGCAGATCTGTATGTATGTGGATCATCACTACAGGGAAGAAATGACGCTGCAGGAAGCGGCGGATGAACTGGGGCTCAACCGGGAATACTTCTGCCGGTTCTTTAAGCAGAGCACCGGCAGCTCGTTTATGCGCTATGTAAATCAGGTGCGGCTCAATTATATCTATCAGGATCTGCTGCACACGGACGATCCGGTACAGGAGATCATGGAGCGGCATGGCTTCTTTAATCAGAAGCTTTTTTACCGGATGTTCAAGGAGCGTTACCACTGTACTCCGCGCCAGGCGCGCCGGATGGCGGAAAACAATCCTTATGTGGAAGCAAAATAACCGCGCTGTATATGCAGGGGGGAGGATATAAGTTCCGGATGCAGCCCGGTGTGAAGCATCCTTGAAGCAAAATACGAGCATTTCTTCCACGTCGTGTTTGACATTTTATTCTGTGTCTTTGCCACGTTTTGACAATCCACAGGATGTGTCCGACAGGTTGCAGACAATGGGCGGACTTCCTGGTGTCCCTAATGTCATCGCTTCACAGACAATATAAAACCGCGCGAACCGAAACTCGCAGGCATCTGCTATTGAAGACACGGCAGATACCTGCTCAGACATCGGCTTCGCGCGGTTATGTTTTGTTCAGCGATGACAGTAAGGGACACACACGAAAGTCCTAAAATTGTCTGCAACCTGCGGACACACCTCGTGGAGTGCTCAAAACTTGGAAAGACACGGATCATCGAGAATGTCAAACACGATGCGGATAGAAATGCCGGATTTGGCGGTTAGAATGCTTCACACCGGGCTGCATCCGGAACGATACGCCGTTCCCACCCTTCACATAAAATATTAAACCAGTTTCATGCGCTTGCGGGGCGCTTTCCTGATCGGGGAAGCGTCCTCTTCCGGCACCGGTGCAATGGGCGGAGGTGTGAGCACTCTGGCATTGTCCAAAAGATCATCCATGCTCTTCTTCTGGGCAGCTTTCTGCTTGCGCTGTGCGATGGCAAGCTTTTTCTGCCGGAAACGGTCAGCCGTCTCACGGATGTACTGGTCTGCGACAAAATGCTCGAGCGCCTCCTCGTCGATCGCAATCCGGTTGTCCATGGTTTTCATGATGTCCGTCACACGCAGGGAATCTCCGATGACCGGATCACTCAGATCGTAGATCATATTGTTGGAGAACTTTAAGATCATCGGGCGGGTAAAATCCGCGGCATTTTCCACGAGGACGAGCGCCTTCTCACCGTCGGAGAGATCAACGCACGCGCCGGTCGGGAGAATGTGGATGCATTCCGCCAGTGCGGCAACGACGCGCGGATTGTAGGTCCGGCTGTGTCTGCGCAAAAAAGACATAGCGGCAACCTCCGAGACCGGCGGATTGTTAATATTCATGGCGGTAAGCCGGTCAAACTGATCTGCCACCTTTAAAATATCACAGAGCAGACGTGTCTCCGGGGAAGGATCCTTGATCTTTAAGGTCTGACTCTTCTGGAAGATGAACTGCTGGATAATCTCTAAGGAAATCTTCGGAAGATTGCACTCCTCATAGCGCGGGCGGATTGATTCATAACCGCGTTCCAGATTCATCTGGATAAAATTCCGGTCGCTGTCCGAGAGGTCGTCGCCCTTGTCGAGGATGGCCTGCGGAACATACAGATAACCGAAATCATACAGCAGGGAAGCCGTGATCAGCGCCCGGATATCTTCTGCCGGGAGCTGCATCTCATTGGAGATCATTGCGGATAGGATACCGACACTGATCGAGTGTTTGTATACAAAGTCCGCGGAACTGCGGAGTGTCTGCGTAAAATTCAGCTTGTGGTCAAGACTGCCGTAATGCCGCTGGATATCATCGACCAGCGAGAGCAGTGTGGACGGGACAAGATTGTCGACAAGCTTGTCCATGTTGTCCTTTAACTTGAACATGTAGATGGTCTGGAACTGTTCAAACTCCAGATCTTCCCGCGAAAGCGGTGGCAGCGGTTCAGCCGGCTCCAGAATAAAAATGCCGATCAGACCAAAATTCTCAATACTGTTAATACCCTGGATCGTGAGCCTTGTATCCCGTTCGTATAACAGAACCCCCATCCTGTTGTAGATTGGCTTTGCAAGGCGCATACCGGGCTTTAGATCAGCAGTTTTGACAAATTGCATGCTTATCTCCCCCTCTTCCGGTATTGTCATACCAAAATCCTCTTTATCTTCCCTCTATGATAGCATATTGAAAGCTGAAATACAATCTGATATGATACTCTTAGAACCGGGGTTTTTGAAAGAAAATCCTACTTTTCCGGAGAAAGAGGTACTTATGATACAGATTCCGTGGAGACGCGTGGCGGGAGCGGCGCTGGTGATGTGCCTGCTTCTGGCAAATACATCTTATGCCGAGACGACACAGGACAACATAAATGATGCGAAGAATCAGATTGAGGATCTGAAAGATCAGAAAAAGGATGCCGAGGATACCGTCAATGACATCTCCGGCAAAAAGGATGCACTGGAGTCGGATCTTAGCGGGTTAAACGGTCAGCTTTCCGATATTGTCGCACAGATCAATGATCTGGAGGGGCAGATTTCGGACAAACAGGGGGAGATTGACCAGGCGAAGGAGGATCTGGCTGCGGCGGAGGCACAGTCTGCGAAACAGTATGAGGATATGAAGCTGCGGATTCAGTTCATGTATGAGAACGGAAGCACGCCGGTATGGCAGATGCTTGCGGAGGCGGAATCTTTTTCCGACTTCCTGAACCGCACGGAATATATTACCGACATCAACGCCTACGACAGAAAAAAGCTTGTGGAATACCAGGATCTGCAGGAGCAGATAGCCGCCCAGAAGGAAGATCTGGAGAGTGATATGACCGAGCTGGTGGCGATGCAGGATGACATGAAGAAAAAGCAGGCGAACGTCAGCAGTCTCATCAACACCACCAAGGCGAATCTGGTGCAGACACAGGAAGATCTGGCGGATGCGCAGTCCAACGTCGCGGACCTGGAGGATAAGATCAACCAGATGGTCGAGTACGAGAAGCAGCTGGAGATCCAGAAGGCGAAGGAGGACGCTGCGCGTCTGGCGGCGATTAAGGAGCAGGAGAAGGAGGATACCTCCACCGTGGTCTATGTGCCGACGGACAGTGACCAGTACCTGCTTGGAGCAATCATCCAGTGCGAGGCGGGCGGAGAATCCTACGACGGGAAGCTTGCGGTCGGAAGCGTTGTGATAAACCGTGTGAAGAGTTCGTATTTTCCGAACTCTGTCTCGGGTGTGATTTACCAGAGCGGTCAGTTCTCGCCGGTGGCGAGCGGCAGACTGGCGTATCGTCTGGAAGCGGGTGTGGACGGAAGCTGCCTTCAGGCGGCACAGGATGTGCTAAACGGCAATATTACGGTGGGCTGCCTGTATTTCAGACAGAATAACGGCATCATACAGGGAACCGTAATTGGAAACCATGTATTCTATTAGAAGTGAAAAAAGTGCGGAAAACCGCAGAATGGCAGCAGGGCGATTTTTGTGAAAAGTACACAAGAATCGCTTTGCTTTTGTTTGGAAAATAAAATTTGCATGATAAATTTTTAACAAAAAAAGACTGTAAAACAGACGTATAGAGGGGGAAAAAGGAGCGTAAAGAAAACTTTAGAAAGATGAAAAAAGAAGAAAGTTATTGCATTTAAGAGTGAAATATGGTAGCATGAAAAAGTATTAAAAAGCTAGTAAAAACGCCGATTATTTAAAATGCACCTTGTGAAAAAAAGAGGGAGAAACATAAATTTTAACTGCAAAGTTGAATTTATTTTTTTTAGCAAAAAGATTGTTAAAAAATTAACAGCGTTTTTCGGCAAAATTATTTTTAAAGAGGAACAAATTCCCCGTACATACGGGGTTTTGTGTGTAAAACTGAAAGGAGAATTCAAAATGGCAAAGAAAGTAGTTTTAGCAGGCGCATGCCGTACCGCTATCGGCAAGATGGGTGGAGCACTGAGCAATACTCCGGCAGCAGAGCTGGGATCAATCGTAATCAAAGAGGCATTGAACAGAGCTGGCGTGAAGCCGGAGCAGGTAGATGAAGTATTGATGGGATGTGTTATCCAGGCAGCACAGGGACAGAACGTTGCACGTCAGGCTTCCATCAAGGCAGGACTTCCGATCGAAGTACCGGCAGTTACTCTGAACGTTGTATGTGGTTCCGGACTGAAATGTGTCAATGAAGCAGCTACTATGATTCTGGCTGGTCAGGCAGATATCGTTGTTGCAGGTGGTATGGAGAACATGTCCATGGCTCCTTATGCCATGACGAAGGCTCGTTTTGGATATCGTATGAACAATGCGACCATCATTGATACCATGGTAAACGATGCACTTACTGATGCATTCAACCACTATCACATGATGATCACAGCTGAGAACGTATGTGAGAAGTATGGTCTTACAAGAGAAGAACTCGATGAGTTCTCTGCAAACAGCCAGCAGAAGTGCGAGAAGGCAATTGCTGAGGGCAAGTTCGATGACGAGATCGTTCCGGTTCCGGTTAAGGTTAAGAAAGAGACCGTTATGTTCGCAAAAGATGAGGGACCGCGTCCTGGCACAACAGCTGAGTCACTGTCCAAGTTAAAATGCTGCTCCGGCAAAGAGGGCGGACTGGTAACCGCAGGTAACGCTTCCGGTATTAACGATGGTGCAGCTGCAATCGTTGTTATGAGCGAGGAGAAGGCAAAAGAGCTTGGCGTTAAGCCGATGGCAACATGGGTAGCCGGAGCACTCGGCGGAGTAGAGCCTGAGATCATGGGTGTCGGACCTGTTGCATCTACCAGAAAGGTACTCGAGAGAACAGGACTTACCATCGATGATATGGATCTGATCGAGGCAAACGAGGCATTCGCAGCACAGTCTGTTGCAGTTGCAAGAGATCTGAAGTTTGATATGTCCAAGGTAAACGTAAACGGCGGTGCAATCGCACTTGGTCACCCGGTAGGAGCTTCCGGATGCCGTATCCTTGTTACCTTATTACATGAGATGCAGAAGAGAGACGTAAAGAGAGGTCTTGCTACTCTGTGCATCGGTGGTGGTATGGGATGCTCTACCATCGTTGAGAGAGACTAATGCAGTTATGAGAACTTCTGAACCGGCGCCAGCCTGTGGGCGGCACCGGAGAAGTTCTTGCTTTGCGTAATAGGAATCTTTGTTCCTATTTTATTAAAAGGCATAGAATCAGTTATTAGAATATATATATGATATTTCAGGAGGTACTGACATGAAAGTTGGAGTTATTGGTGCAGGAACAATGGGACAGGGTATTGCAAAAGCATTTGCCCAGGTAGACGGATATGAAGTAGCACTCTGCGACATCAAGCAGGAGTGGGCTGACGGCGGAAAAGAGAAGATCAAGAAAGGCTATGCAAGACTTGTCGAGAAAGGAAAAATGACACAGGAAGCAGTAGACGGCATTCTCGCAAAGATTACCCCAGGCTTAAAGGAAGACCTTTGCAAGGATTGTGACCTCATCGTAGAGGCGGCTTTCGAGGATATGGGCGTTAAGAAGACTACATTCCAGGAGCTGGATAAGATTGCAAAGCCAGAGTGCATTTTTGCATCCAACACATCCAGCCTTTCCATCACAGAGATCGGCAACGGATTGACCCGTCCAATGGTAGGTATGCATTTCTTCAACCCGGCAGACCGTATGAAGTTAATCGAGGTTATCGCAGGTGTGAATACACCGGAAGAGACCGTTGAGGCGATCAAGAAGATCTCTGTAGAGATCGGCAAGACTCCGGTACAGGTAAATGAGGCAGCAGGCTTCGTTGTAAACCGTATCTTAATCCCGATGATCAATGAGGCAGCTTTCATTAAGATGGAAGGTGTATCTGATATCGCAGGCATCGATGCAGCAATGAAACTCGGTGCAAACCATCCGATGGGACCGCTTGAGTTAGGTGATTTCATTGGTCTGGATATCTGCCTTGCAATCATGGATGTTCTCTACAAAGAGACAGGCGACAGCAAGTACCGCGCATGCCCGTTAATCCGCAAGATGGTTCGCGGCGGCAATCTTGGCGCAAAGAGCGGCAAGGGATTCTATGTATACAATGCTGACCGTACAAAGACCCCGGTTGATGCTCAGTAAAATATAAGGTAATAATGGAGGAAATGATATCATGGATTTCACTTTAGACAAGAAACATGAAATGGCGCGCTCCCTGTTCAGAGAGTTCGCTGAGAACGAGGTAAAGCCTCTCGCTCAGGAAGTAGATGAGACAGAGGAATTCCCGGTTGAGAACGTGAAGAAGATGCAGAAGCTCGGCTTCATGGGCATCCCGGTACCGAAGGAGTACGGCGGACAGGGCTGTGACCCGCTCACCTATGTAATGTGCGTAGAGGAGCTGTCCAAGGTATGCGCTACAACAGGTGTTATTGTTTCTGCACATACTTCTCTCTGCATCGATCCGATTATGACCTACGGTACAGAGGATCAGAAGCAGAAATACGTTAAGCCGCTTGCAACAGGCGAGAAGCTCGGTGCATTCGCACTGACTGAGCCGGGTGCAGGAACCGATGCGCAGGGCGCACAGACCAAGGCTGTATTAGACGGAGACGAGTGGGTATTAAACGGCTCTAAGTGCTTCATCACAAATGGTAAGGTTGCAGATGTTTACATCGTAATCGCAATCACAAGCGTAACAGAGGATAAGAGAGGCAGAAAGAAGAAGAACTTCTCTGCATTTATCGTAGATAAGGGAGCTCCGGGCTTCTCCTTCGGAACCAAGGAGAAGAAGATGGGTATCCGCGGATCATCTACATACGAGCTGATCTTCGAGGATTGCAGAATCCCGAAGGAGAACCTGCTTGGCGTAGAGGGCAAGGGATTCCCGATCGCTATGCACACACTGGATGGCGGACGTATCGGTATTGCTGCTCAGGCACTTGGTATCGCAGAGGGCGCATTAGACCGCGCAATCGCATACACCAAGGAGAGAAAGCAGTTCGGTCGTACGATTGCCCAGCAGCAGAATACACAGTTCAAGCTGGCTGACATGGCTGCAAGAATTGAGGCTGCACAGCTTCTTGTATACAAAGCTGCTATGGCAAAGGCAACACAGAAGGTATATTCCGTAGAGGCCGCAAAGGCAAAACTGTTCGCAGCAGAGACTGCTATGGCTGTTACCACAGAGGTTGTCCAGCTGTTTGGTGGATACGGTTACATCAGAGAGTACGATGTAGAGCGTATGATGCGTGACGCAAAGATCACAGAGATCTACGAGGGAACCAGTGAGGTTCAGAGAATGGTTATCTCTGGTGCATTACTGAAATAGTCGTAATCCGTGGCATAATATAAAAATATAAGGAGTGAAAAATACATGAATATCGTAGTATGTATTAAACAGGTACCAGATACCAAGGGCGGCGTTAAGTTCAACCCGGACGGTACATTAGACAGAGCTGCAATGCTTACCATCATGAACCCGGATGACAAAGCAGGTCTTGAGGCAGCACTTAGATTAAAAGAGCAGTACGGCGCAGAAGTAACCGTTCTTACCATGGGTCTTCCGAAGGCAGACGAGGTGCTTCGTGAGGCAATGGCAATGGGCGCAGACAAAGGAATCCTTGTAACAGATCGTGTGTTAGGCGGAGCTGATACATGGGCTACCTCCACCACAATTGCAGGCGCACTCCGCAATCTGGATTACGATCTGATCATCACCGGACGTCAGGCGATCGATGGTGATACCGCTCAGGTAGGACCGCAGATCGCAGAGCATCTGGGACTTCCGGTTATTTCCTACGCACAGGACATCAAGATCGATGGAGACTATGTTGTTGTTCAGCGTCAGTACGAGGACAGATACCATGAGTTAAAGGCAAAGATGCCGTGCCTGATCACAGCACTTTCCGAACTGAATCAGCCGCGTTACATGACTCCGGGCGGAATCTTCGACGCATATGATAAGGAAGTTACCGTATGGGGAAGAGCAGATCTTAAGGATGTAGATGATTCTGATCTTGGATTAAAGGGATCACCGACAAAGATCGCAAAGGC
>OLRS01002635.1_pt1 | contig 13383 bp, 10 predicted proteins | sample 1673171 | NCBI WGS metagenome assembly OLRS01 (sample SAMEA3136762, study PRJEB25190) | human gut metagenome | biome: human gut; feature: human-associated habitat; material: faeces | place: Austria | collected 2013
TCTTCCGATCGTTTATTTATTTTTTATCATATACTCAAAATCTACAGTTGGCCAATCACAAATTTAAGATAATTCCAACTTACCAGTATATAATTGATAGTAGGTTCCTTTATTCTTAATAAGATCTTCATGATCTCCACGTTCAATGATCTTACCATGTTCAAGTACAATGATCGCATCACTATTTCGGATCGTAGATAGTCGATGGGCAATTACAAATACAGTTCTACCTTTCATCAGGTTATCCATTCCTCGTTGTACAATGCTTTCTGTTCTTGTATCAATACTTGATGTTGCTTCATCTAAGATCAGTACTGGTGGGTTGGCTACGGCTGCTCTGGCAATGGATAGTAACTGTCTCTGTCCTTGAGATAATCCTTCTCCGTCTCCGCTGATCACAGTGTCGTAACCATCTGGAAGCATTTTGATGAACTGGTCTGCGTGTGCTAATTTGGCTGCTTCGTAGACCTGTTCGTCGGTTGCCGCTAAATTTCCGTAGCGGATATTGTCTTTGATCGTTCCTGTAAACAGGTGTGTATCCTGTAATACAATTCCTAAGGAACGTCTTAAGTCGTCTTTTTTGATCTTCTTGATGTTGATTCCGTCGTAACGAATCTTACCATCCTGAATGTCATAGAAGCGGTTGATCAGGTTTGTGATCGTTGTTTTTCCGGCTCCTGTGGATCCTACAAATGCTAGCTTCTGTCCTGGTTTTGCGAACAGACTAATGTCATGAAGGATGGTTTTATCTTCGTTGTAACCAAACGTTACATCTTCAAATCTTACATCTCCAGTTAATTCTGTATATGTTACAGACCCATCTGCAGAGTGTGGATGTTTCCATGCCCACATTCCTGTTCTTTCTTCACATTCGATAATGTTTCCATTTTCATCTTTCTTCGCATTTACTAATCTTACATATCCCTCATCTGTCTCAGGTTCTTCATCGATCAGGGCAAAGATCCTTTCTGCACCTGCAAGTGCCATTACAATAGAGTTAAACTGCTGTGCGACCTGCATAAATGGCTGTGTGAAACTCTTTGTAAACTGAAGGTATGATGCCATGACACCTAATGTGATCCCTCCAATACCTTCAATAGCTAACACACCACCTAATACCGCTGTTAATACAAATTGAAGGTTTCCGATATTACCTATAACTGGACCCATGATATTTGCATATTTGTTGGCATTTGCAGCACTTTCAAACAGAGATTCGTTTAACTTGTCAAATTCTTCTTCTGATTTACGTTCGTGGTTAAAGACTTTGACAACTCTCTGTCCATTCATTCTCTCTTCGATAAATCCTGTCACATCGGCTAATGATTTTTGCTGGCGGATAAAGTATTTTCCGCTGTTTCCACCAATCGCTTTTGTCACCGTGATCATGATTCCGATAACAACAACTGCAAGAATCGTTAAAATCGGACTTAATACTAACATAGAAATAAATGTTACAATGATCGTGAAAAATGACATCAATGCCTGAGGAATTGCCTGGCTGATCATCTGTCTTAATGTGTCCGTATCATTTGTGTATAAACTCATGATCGAACCATTTGTATTCTGGTCGAAATAACGGATCGGTAATGTCTGCATATGTTCAAACATATCGTCTCTGACACGTTTTAGGACTCCTTGTCCGATAAATACCATCATCCTTGTATAAATAAATGTTGCAATGACACCTGCTGCAAAGATGCATCCAAGGACGATCATTGCGTGGTAAAAATTTGTGAAATCTGGATTGCTCTGTCCAACCAAAGGCAGGATGAAGTCATCGAGCATAAATTTCAATGATAAAGATACAGATACAGAAGCTGCTGCACTGATGAAAATGCAGACAAACACGAGAATAAACTGTAATTTATAAGTATCTGTTACATATTTTAAAAGACGTTTTGCTGTCTTCGCCGTATTTTTGTTGATCGTCTTTTCTGGTCTTTTACTCATCGTCTTCTCCCCCTTTCACCTGTGATTCATAGACTTCTCTGTAAATATCATTTGTCTTTAATAATTCTTCGGATGTTCCAACACCCATGATCTTACCATCATCTAATACGATGATCTGGTCTGCATCTTCGATGGAAGATACTCTCTGTGCTATGATGATCTTTGTTGTATTCGGAATTTCTTCACGAAATGCCTTACGGATCAATGCATCTGTCTTTGTATCAACCGCACTTGTGGAATCATCTAAGATCAAGATCTTTGGTTTCTTTAATAACGCTCTTGCGATACACAATCTCTGTTTCTGTCCACCAGAAACATTGTTTCCACCCTGTACGATCTGTGTATTGTATCCAGCTGGAAATTCATTTACAAACCCGTCTGCCTGTGCTAATTTACACATTCTCTGAACTTCTTCATCGGATGCATTTTCATCTCCCCAACGGATATTATCGTAAATTGTTCCTGTAAATAATACATTCTTCTGGAGTACCATGGATACCTGGTCTCTTAATGCTTCTAAGTTGTAATCACGGACATCAATGCCGCCGACTTTGACACATCCTTCTGTAACATCGTAAAGTCTTGGGATCAACTGTACTAATGTAGATTTTGCACTACCTGTTCCACCGATGATTCCAATCGTCTGTCCGGATCTGATATGAAGATCAACATCTTTTAAGGAAAGATTTCCACCTTCTCCTGCATAACTGAAGTTTACATGATCAAAGATGATCTCTCCGTCTTTCACTTCTGTTACTGCATCTGCTTTATCCTGCATTTCTGGTACTTCTTCCAAAACTTCTGTAATACGGTCTGTAGATGCTTCTGCGATCATGATCATTACGAATACGAAGGTTACCATCATCAGAGAACCAATGATCTGTAATGCGTATACGATGATACTTGTTAATTCTCCAGTTCCCATTGTTCCATGGATGATCCCTGTTCCACCAATCGCTACAAGCAGAAGTATAACAACATACATTGTAAACTGCATAACTGGTGAGTTCCATGCAACGATCTTTTCTGCTTTTGTAAACAGTGTATATACATACTTGGAAATTCCGTGGAATTTATCGATTTCATAATCTTCACGTACAAATGCTTTTACCACACGGGATGCGTTTACATTTTCCTGTACGGAATTATTTAAGATATCATATTCATCAAATACTTTGATAAAGTGTGGATGTGCTTTTTTTGCAATAAAGATCAATGTTCCTCCTAGTAATGGAATCACGATCAAAAATAATAATGCTACTTTCACACTGTACTTTAATGTCATTACCCATGATAAAACGATCATGATCGGCGCTCTGGCAAGTAGTCGGATACTCATCATATAGGCCATCTGGATATTTGTAATATCTGTTGTCATACGTGTGACAAGTCCTGATGTTGCAAAGTGGTCGATATTCTTAAATGAGAACTCCTGCACTTTGTAGAATATATCGTGTCTTAAGTTCTTTGCATATCCAGCACCTGCAACGGCTGCCATATTTCCAGCTGAAATCCCGAAAAACAGGGATAACATTGCCATAACAACCAGGATCACTCCTCGCTGGATAATATAATGTAAATCTCCGCTTGTCATTCCGATATCAATGATATTTGCCATCTCCATCGGAATCAAAACTTCCATCAGTACCTCAAGAATTACCAGGATTGGAGCAAGTATGGATTGTTTTTTGTATTCTCGGACTGATTTTAATAGGGTCTTATTCATCTTTCTTTCCTTCCTCCTTGTGTTTTTCTATAAGATTTTGTAATACCTGATATAAAACATGTTTGCATGTTATGACATCTTCCTCAGGAATGCCTTTTTCCATTCTTTTTTCACTAAGCTTAATATCTTCCAAGATTGCCTGTCTTAATCCTTCGGCTTTCTCTGTTGGTACCAGCCGCTTCTTTCTAGCATCTCCTTTGACACTTTCTCTTGTCAGATATCCATTCTTCTCCATCAACTGTACATATCCTGTCACAGTTGATTTGCGGATCTGAAATTCTTCTTCAATGTCTTTTTGATAAAGATCTTTATGCATTGTTTCTAATAAAATAAACTTTAAAATATGTTTCTGCATGATGGTAAGATCAGCCTTGATCACTTTATCAATTGGCTGATTCCTCTTCATCTCATGTGATAACATATGGATCAGTTTTCCCATGTGCATGTTATTGATCTTATCATTTATATCCTGCATTCACTCATCCCTTTCTTTTCAAAATGGTTAGCTTCCTAACTTTTTAGTATTATACAGAGAATAAAAATGAATGTCAATCGTTATTTTATTATCTCTATTATCGTTAACCAAATCTACTCACTATGTTGACAATTGTTTTTTTCCATGCTAAAGTTCAGATTAATAAGATATTTCGAATTTAAATAAAGGAAGGTATATATTATATGAATTCAGAACAAAATTTAACCCGTGAAGAAGCCATCGCGATCTTAAATACACCTGATGAACAATTAAATGAACTGATCAAACGTGCCGGAGCACTTCGTAAAAAATATAAAGGGAATCATGTAAGCATTCATCTTTTAACAAATGCCAGAAGCGGAAACTGCTCCCAGAACTGTGCTTACTGCGCACAATCCTGTCGTTCCCATGCAGATATTGAAAAATATAAATGGGTCGATGATGAAAAATTATATGGAGATAACACATTTGTCCATGATCATAAACTTTCCCGTCATTGTATCGGATTAAGCGGTATGAAATTCAGCGATGATGAGATTGAAGAACTTGCTTCTAAAATTCGTAAGATGAAAGAAGAGGGTACACATTTATGCTGCTCTATCGGATTTTTAACAAAGAAGCAGGCCTTAATGTTAAAAGAAGCTGGATTAGACCGTATCAACCATAACTTAAATACAAGCCGTTCCAATTATCCAAATATCTGTACAACACATACATACGAACAGCGTGTAAACAACATTCATATGTTACAGGACCTTGGATTTGAAATCTGCAGCGGTGGTATCATTGGTATGGGCGAGAGTAAGGAAGATGTTGTTGATATGTTATTTGATCTGAAAGAAATCAATCCAGAAGCACTTCCGATCAACTTCTTAATTCCGATCAAAGGAACACCTCTGCAGGATAGAGATACTTCAAATTTGACACCAGAATACTGCCTGAAAGTATTATGTCTGGCAAGATTACTGGTTCCAACATCTGATATCCGCTGTGCCGCTGGACGTGAAATTTATTTTAAAGGAAGGGAAAAGGAATTATTGACCGTTGTGAATTCTATCTTTGCTTCAGGATATCTGACTGCAGATGGACAGGGAATTCAAGATACGATCAAGACGATCACGGATGCTGGATTTACATGCGAAGTAGAATCTGATTAATTTGTGATTGTTGGTTTGATTCACTGTAGTCTTTCCGTATCTTAGAAAAACGAAATAAAAGAATCGAAGATCCAGACCAGAAATTTTACTCGCCATTTTGACCGGTCGCTGATTCGCAAATTTTCCTTGCATAACTCGCTTCGCTCAGACAATGCACCAAATTTGCTGCGAACCAGTCAAAATGACGGCAAAATTTCAATGGTTCTGGATCTTCGATTCTTTTATTTCGTTTTTCTAAGATACCTAAAGTTTACAGATAATAAATCCAATAAATCAAAACTGAAGGTGTGTATGTTAAACGGTGTTAGTTAATAATTTTTGTACTATGCGTTCTTTACATAAACGCCGTTTTCTTTCACAAATCCCATTTTTTCAAGATAACTTTTATGTCCTTCTGTCACTTCCTTACAGATAAATTTCTTATATCCCTCTTCTGCTAATTTCGCATAAAGGAAACGTCCTGCGGAACAGTCTCTGTAGGTTGGTGTTGTGTAGTCAAAGCTGATCTCTAACGCATCTCCTTCTTTCTTTCCCGCTAATACTCCGGCTGGAACCCCCTCGCAGCAGACTGTATATATTGTATCTGCTGCTGAAAGCTCCAAGGTGTTCTCTAAGAAGTATTTTTTCATATCTTCTTTATAGTGTTTTATAAAATATGTTAAGTAGGAATCTTCTTTGTTCCCACGAATCATATCATAGTGATTTCCATCTGCTTTACTTAACTTGATCAGATTATAAATATTGATCACTCTTAGTTTTACTACGGATGTCATCAGCATAGAAATGATAACAAAAATGCATCCGATATATCCAAAAATCTCAATCATTAATGCTGTACTCATTTTTTAATTCCTCATTTTCTGAAATTAGTATCCTGCACCATTGTCTGTATTTTTCATGATCTTGATCAAACGGCTTGTTCCTAAACGGCTCGCTCCAAGACTGATGAATTTTTCTGCATCATCAAAACTTGAAATTCCACCAGCTGCTTTGATCTTCACATTTTCTCCAACATGCTCTTTCATTAATGCAATGTCATCAAATGTTGCTCCTGCTGTTGAGAATCCTGTGGATATTTTGATAAATTCTGCTCCTGCATTTGTAACGATCTCGCACGCTTTGATCTCTTCTTCTACTTCTTCATATCTTCCGTCTTTCAAAAATCCAATGTTTATGACCATGTCCATCTCAGATGCACCATTTGCGATCGCATTCTTTGTCTCGAACACTTTAACCGCCGTTGTATGGTAACCATTCGGGAAACCGATAACTGTACAAATTGGAAGTTTTCCCTCTACATATTCGGCTGCCTGTTTTACATAAGCTGCTGGAATACATGCGGATGCTGTTTCATATTTTATCTAATATCTGATGCTTCATTTAAATGAATTTAAAAAAGTGTTACCATGCTGACGATCAATGCACTCATTAAACTTACGAATACACCAGCGATCATAGAACGGATTTGCAACTCATAAACATATATTTTCGATCACTTGCTTTTTCTGATGTCAAAATGGTCATTATATTTTTTATTCTTAACAGCAATGCATTTTCATCATGTTTGATCCATTTCCAGTAGATTGATGCTGTAATTGCTAACAGCTCACTATCTTTAGATGCACAGATGGAAACATTATAATTTGTATCTTCGGAAAAAATTTCAAAATCTCCTACAATATACATCTTTGCGAAATCCATAAAATAATATACTTTTCCTAATTTTTGATAATCTACCCCTGCAACATCGCCTTTTAAGATGATATAGACAGTATCGCATGGCTCTCCTGCTCGAATAATAAACTCATCTTTTTTTACATTTTTATGTACCGCCGCCCAAATGACTGCTTCTGATACATATTGAAATAACTTATTTAAGTAATCTCTTTTGCTTCCTTTGACTTTATTGATTTCCTCCAAAAATTGCTGTTTCGTCTCCATCTTTATCCCTCGGAACACTCTTTCCATTTACAAATTTTGCAACTACATTTCGATTGTCTGCTCAATCTTAATCCCATCTGCGAAATCTCCAAGTCCAGATCCTAAGATCAGTGCAACCTCTGGTTTGAAATCAATTTTCTTTTGTACGCTTTCCAAACATGTCATCAATTTTTTGTACATAACTTCTCTCCTTTGTTCTTTGTTTGTTTTAGACAACTTATATTGTTTCCATTTCTCGTTTATTATATAAATCCACAATAAATTCAAAAACGACATTTGTCGTGATTATGCGAATTCACTTTATTTTTGGAGTTTTATACAATTTTTTTGTATTGTTTTTGTTCATGATGTATATTATTTGGTTCGATACTGTATACAATATTTTTTGTACTTGTTCTATTTTCACAAGAATTTAAAGAAAATAATAGCAGCAGAAACAAAACTTCTTTTTTGCTTCTGCTGCTATTATAAAAATGATGATGTCCTAACAAACATCTTTCTCTAATTTATGAATGATCTGCTCTGAATCTAATGGTTTTGTATAATAATATCCTTGTACAAGATCAACACCCCATTGTTTTAACAGGTCGATCTCTTCCTGAGTTTCCACTCCTTCTGCTACGACTTTATGTCCCAGATTCTGCATGACTGCAACAATATTTTTGTATAATAATGCGACCTGGTCATCATAGCAGATTCCATTTAGCAAAGAGCGATCCAGTTTGATCGTTGAAAATGGTAGTTTTAGTACCGTATTTAGATTCGCATATCCAGATCCAAAATCATCTAGGCAGATCTGAATTCCTGACTTTTTGAAATCTGCGATCGTCTGATACAATGCTTCACTATACTCTGTCGCAACAGTTTCTGTAATCTCAAATTGAAAATACGAAAACGGTATGTCAAACTCTTCGATCGTACGGAGCAGTTTTTTGCTATATCCTGATTTTAATAATTCCAATGGAGACAGATTATACTTTATACTTTCAATCTTTTCCATGATCTGTGGATGTTCTTTTATGAACTTACAGACCTTTCGGAATTGAAGATACCCAAGCTTTGCGATCTGTCCATGTTTCTCTGCAATTCCGATAAAAACTTCTGGTGAGATCATTCCAAGTGACGGATGTCTCAATCGGCTTAATGCTTCCATTGTACGATATCTTTTTTCTTTTAGATCATACAGTGGCTGATAATATACTTCAAAAAGATCCTCTTCAATTGCTGTCGCCATATATTTTTTAACTTCCTGTTCATAAAGAAATCCTTCTTTTGTATGTTGATCATTCTGAATCAGTATCGTTCTGTCTGATTTAGGTTTTAACTGTACCAGATATTCCAGATAATCGATCAATACATCAATCTCTTTGACTTCTTGAACGTTGATGATTCCACATATCGCAGCGGAAAAAGAAATTCGTTCCCCTTTTACTTTAAAAGGTCGTTTAAATAGTTTCATAATCGCATCTTTATTCGTTTCATAATCCATCAATGATGTTGTGAACACAAAAAAACGATTCCCATGAATCCTGAAAACATGGTTTGCTTCATTAATCTTGTGAAGGTATTCTGCAATCTGGATCAGCAATTCATCTCCTGTTGTAACTCCATATAGCTTATTAACTTGTTTTAGTTTCCACAAATCGATCATAAGCAGATGAAGTTCCTTCTTTCTCTTGATCTGCTCTGGAAACCATCTCCTGAAATAGCCTTTAGAATACAATCCGGTCAGGCTGTCTATATATAACTGTGGATTATAAAGTGCCCAAAATAAGATCGTAATCCCTAAGGATAACCCAAATCCTGTCATTAATACAGATTGAAATTTCATCTGTATCGTAACACAGACCAATGCAACTCCAAGGAATTCCTTGATCGCCCGAAGCTCATTCTTCTGATATTCTTCCTGATTGATAAAGCAATTTATAATGACAGCAGCTATACAGATCAATGTAAAAATATATGTTACCAAATATGCTTTTCCATGAACATACTGCCCCTGTTCATTACAATAAAAAAACTGTTTATGTAAAACATTGGTCACGATAGCTACTTCCATACATAGTATTGGTACTGCCATGATCTTTATATTTCTTGTTCTTATATCTTCATCACAGTGTCTTAATGCCTGTGTATAATTATAGAAAATATATACAACGATCATCTGCAGGATATAAAGCATCGTGGAAAAAAAGATCATCCATGAATTATAAGCAGGATTACTTTTTACCAATAGTATGGAGCTTAACAGATCAAATATGATATCAAATATTCCTGCAATAATTAAGAACCAGAATGTTCTTCCACTGATATTATTCAGTTTTTTATAACGCTGAAAATGAATCAACAGAAATATTAAAAATACAAGTCCTGCGATCAAAAAATCTATATTATAATCTGTCATTTATATTTCTCCTCTTTTTGTTACAATACATATCCTGATCGGCCTCATATTTCCAATCACTGATCTTCTTCTGTTTTCCTTCTGTATCTTTTAAGAAACTTACCCCTCTTGCAATTGAAAGATAATATCTGTTATTTCTATTATACTTTATGATCTCTTGATCCATTTGTTTCAATAATTCATCCATATTCTCTATTGAATCAAAAATAAGCACACAAAATTCATCCCCGCCGATCCTGTAACATTTTCCATATGTTGCAAATACATTTTTTATACATAGCGCCGCAGAAATGATCAGTTCGTCCCCTGCATTATGTCCATAAAGATCGTTTGTATTTTTTAATCCATCTACATCCATAAAGATCAATGCAGCATTATCGTAATCTTGTGCGTGATCCTCAATGTCTTGAAGCTGTTCCTCGAATGCAGTCCTGTTATTAATACCTGTCATACGATCTTCTTTTAGAAGTCTTTCATAAACTTCAAGCTCAGATCTTGTTTTCGCCTGTTCAACAAGATTTACAAAAATACTAGTTAATAACAACTGTTCAAAGATCAAAACACCCACTTCAAAAATGGTTCCATAAAAAGGAATCTCAAGTTTCCAGTACATGCATAATGATAATACCCCTGCAACGGCCATGATCCCAAAGGCATTCATAATGATCTTAAGTTCGCTATCTTTTGTTCTTCGGTATTCTTCTATCATCAAAACAACAATGGTTATTACTGCAATGAACAAGAGCACATGTGTTACGAACAGCATATGGACCATATGGATTTTCAAACATTTGTTTAAAATTCCCTGAATCAACGCATTCGCATAAAATAACAAATTGATCACATCTAAGACTTTATATTTTTCAAACTTCAGTGTATTTTTTACAAAATGAACCATCGGTACTGACATCAGCATAAATGCATAAAAAGAAATCATTCCTGTCAGTGCCGGAAATGATGTATATTCCTGTGCTAATGCTGAATCTGACAAAAACCAGATCCCACTTAGTGCCAGAAATGCTGCTATGTTTAAGAATCTGGTGCTGTTTAATTTAAAATGCTTCAGATAAATTCCAGTGGTCAACGCTACAAAACTTAAGAAAAACATGATCGCGATCATCACGATACCGACTATTTCCTGTTGGACATGAAATCCCATAACTACATCCCCACGTCCAACTAAAATATCATCAAGGTCATAGATTCCGTTGCTTCCGTTCTGATATATGATCTTGATAACGGTTCCTTTTTTTCCCTGTTCTGGGATTCTCGCATCGCAGCTTAATTTAGATTTCATTTGATCATTGCGATGAAAATTAGAATCACTGTATTGATAGATCAACTGATCTCCAGCATAAATTCTGACAGAATATTTTGCTGCCTTTGTTGTCATCAGATATCCTTTGTATTTCTGGGCGATCGTATCATTATATAGTACAAGTTTTCCTTGCGTATCTGTCTTTATCTTCTGATTTAGATCTACTTGCACTTTTTTATTATCTTGTATTCGATACCACCCAGTTGTCTCTGTTAATTTTCCTTTTGTATTCTTTACCTCTTTTTTTATGATTCCTATGCAGAGTAACGTCATGACAACGATCACACAACAGAGCAATATTCCTTCTGTTAACTGAATTAATCTTTTCTTTTTATCCATATATTTTCCTTCTCTTTTTAGATTTCCAATATACTCATTATAAAGAAAAAAATGACCTCTGACAATCTATTTAGAGATTATCCTGAGGTCATTTTTATGATTTCATTTTTTTCAGTTATTTTTGTTCTTCAGAAAACCGTTTTTTGGCTCTTACGACTTCCTCTACATGTTTTGCTACGGTTGTACAACATCCTCCAACTGCACTTGCTCCAGATTTCATATAATTGTATGCGTATTGTTCAAATGACAGGGCTGACTGCTTACCAAACCAGACTTTCTTCACTGCATCGTACTCTTCCCCGCTGTTTGGGTAAACTCCGATCGGAATATCACAGTTTTCTTTGATCTTATGGATCAATCCTGTGATATATTCTGGTTTTGTACAGTTGACACCGATCATTTTTAAATGGGGATATCCTTTTGCAAATGTTGTTGCACATTCTGCGATCGGTGTTCCTTCGCAGATAATATTTTCACTTAGACATGAGAAACTGATCCAGTAATCATATCCATATTCTTCAGCAATTTCTGCCTCAACTTTAGCTTCTTTTAGAGATGGTACTGTTTCAAATAAAATGATATCTGCTCCTGCTTCATGTAACAGTTCGACTCTTCTTTTGTGAAATTCCTTTAATTGTTCATCTGTAATACCATAATTTCCACGGTATTCGGACCCATCTGCTAAATATGCTCCATATGGTCCTGCTGCACCTAGACACAGTGGCCACGCTCTTCCAGCTTCACGTCCTTCTTCTTCCCACCATTCATCTCTTGCTTCACAAAAAATCTTAACAGCACTGCGTATCAAATTTTCTGCTTCTTCTAACGTATATCCATTTTCCATAAGTCCTGGAATGGATGCCTGATAGCTGCATGTGATCCCACAGTCTGCTCCTGCTTTGAAGTAATTTTTGTGAACCTGTTTGATCAGTTCTGGCTGTTCCGCTAAGATCTTAGCTGTCCATAACTTGGAATTCAGGGAAACTCCCCTATTTTCCAGTGGTGTGGACATAGAGCCATCAATGACCATGATCTTATTTTCTTTGATGATGTTTTCAATAGAATTCTTCATCATAAAACATCTCCTTTTTCTTCGACTGTTTCATAAGATACTTTTTCTGGATGTTCTCCTCTTTTTAATGCTGGAATAAAACGATCCCAAAAATCATTATATAGTCGCATGATCTCTTTTCGTTTGCTGTAAATAAAGATCAATGTGACAATGACATAAACTGCACTTAACAAGTCGGTTGCTGCCCATAAAAGATCGGCTTTGATATTATAAAATAATAAACATGGAAGCATGTAATATACCATATAAATTGGTGTTGCAATCTTATTTGCATTGGAATCCCCAAATGCATAATTTACAGATTTGGCACAAGAATAATACATTCCAATGATCGTTGTCCATGCAAAGACTGTGATCGCCAGGGATAAGAAATATCCTCCGATATTTCCGTATGCCACCTTAAATGCTACCGTTGTAAGCTGTGCACTGGTTACGTTTGGATAGTCAATATATGAGTTTGTAAGTATCAATGATAATGCTGTCACAGAACATACTATGATCGTATCTAAGAATACTTCTCCCCATCCCCAAGATGACTGACGTACTGGGTGATCTGTAATTCCTGCTGCATGTGCAACGATTCCGTATCCTGTTCCTGCATCGTTTGAATATAATCCTCTGGCAATCCCGTAACGCATCGCTTCTTTGACCGTTGCTCCGGCAAATCCTCCAACTCCAGCCATTGGTGTAAATGCACTTTTGAAGATCAATGTAACCGCTCCTGGTACTGCATTAATATTCATAAGTAAGATTCCTATTCCTCCAAGGATATAGAGTATCGCCATGATCGGAACAATTCTTTCCATAACAGATGATATTCTTTTTAATCCTCCCGCAATCGTTAAGAAACATGTGATCCCTAACACGATCACAGCTAGTAAAGGCTTAATCCCAAATGCTTCCTTTAGGGAATTTACAACGGATTCTGTCTGTACACAACATGTCCATGGTCCAAGGACAAAACAACAGATTGCAAGCAAAAAGGCTCCTTTTTTCCA
>OLRS01002640.1_pt1 | contig 13362 bp, 9 predicted proteins | sample 1673171 | NCBI WGS metagenome assembly OLRS01 (sample SAMEA3136762, study PRJEB25190) | human gut metagenome | biome: human gut; feature: human-associated habitat; material: faeces | place: Austria | collected 2013
ACGGCGGTTTTGCGCCTTATGGCTATCGTTTGGTTGACGGTGTGCTGCAAATCAATGAGGATGAATCCCCTGCCATTCGCACGATTTTTGAGCAATATGTAAACACGGACACAGGTGCAAATGGTCTTTCCAAATATCTGGAGACCCACGGCTTTCAGAAACTTGCTCGTCAAAATGGCACCTCTCCCCTTTTCAGTGCAACATTGATTCGTGCCATCCTGAAGAACCCCGTCTACTGCGGAAAAATCGCCTTTGGTCGCCGCAAACTCGAAAAGATCCACGGCACCCGGAACGAATATCATCAGGTTCCACAGGAGAATTATTTGCTGGTGGACGGCCTGCACAAGGGCATCGTATCAGAAGAATTGTGGAACGCCGCACAGGTCAAGCTGTTGGCGCAGTCTAAACGATACGAACCAGTCAACCGCAGCAAGACGGAACAGGCGCATTTATTATCCGCCCTTATCAAGTGCCCCATTTGCGGTGCTGGAATGTACAGCAACAAATGCACCAAACGAAAGAAAGATGGCACACCCTATAAATCTTTCTCTTATTACAGTTGCAAGCATCGCAAGATGCAGCGTGGGCAAAAATGCGATTTCAACAAGCAAATTCAGGAAGAAGTTCTGGACAACGCCGTGGTGGAGGTTATCATCAAACTGGTCAGCAATCCAAAGTTTGCCGCCATGATGCAGGAAAAGATCAACAGCAAAGTAGACACCACTGCCATTGAACAGGAAATCGCAGCCGCCGAAAAGCAACTGCGCCAGTATTACTCCGTCAAATCCAAACTCATGGATGAAATCGACACCCTTGACCCGGATGACCGGCACTACATCATGCGCAAATCCGACCTTGACGAACGGCTCTACAAGATGTACGATAAAATCGAGGGTACCGAGAATCAGCTTGTGACGGCTCGTGCCAAGAAACAGGCCATCGAAGCAGACAAAATCACCGGCGACAACATTTACAAGGTTCTCGTCTGCTTTGAAAAGCTCTACAATGTGATGAATCCTGTCGAACGCAAAAAGCTGATGGAGCACCTGATTTCCGAAATTCAGATCTACCCGGAGCGTCAGCCCAACGGCCAGTGGCTCAAGTCCATCAAATTCCGACTGCCTATCATCGAAAATGGCGCGGATTTGTGTTTGGACAATGGAAGTCACGTGGAGGTTGTGAGTTGTTATACCAAAACGATGTAACAAACGCAACCCTCAAGCCATTGCGAATGTATCACGGCATTAACCCGCATGAAACCTTGATTTCTAGCACTTTCAAGGTTTGAGGAGCAGTAATTTTCCACCTTTGAACCGGCTCCAGATCCATCGAAACAGTACTCACTGTTTCATAGCACTGCAAACAAGGAAACCGCCCTGCCGTATAGCTACGACAGAGCGGTTTTCTATTGTATGGACTCGAAGGGAGTCGAACCCTCGACCTTTCGGATGCGAACCGAACGCTCATCCCAACTGAGCTACGAGCCCTCAACTGTCCTCTGACCACCAGAGCCAGAGGACATCGTTCATTTTGACTTTATTATTTTACTGCTTCTGGAATCATTTGTCAAGAGTCTCCACCTTCCGGCGAAGCAGACTCATGGGGGGCAGCTCCGGGGTGGGGATGGTGTACTTTTCCATGGCGTGGGGGGTGGATTCCACGCTCTCCCCTGCCTCGTTTTTGATCCACTCCGGGTGCAGCGGGATGCTGCGCCCATCCGGGCAGAGCACCTCCAACGTATCCCCAAGGCTCCATTTGCCGCGCTGCTGGCAGGAGGCAACACCATTCTCCCAGCTTTCCACAGTGCCCACAAACTCCCACTCACGGATATAAGTAGCGCTGTCGGTTGCCTGACGGGCCTGCTCGCGGCCAAAGTAGAAGCCCGGGGAGTAGTGCCGGTGGCTGGTACGGGTCAGCTCGGCCAGAACGTCATCGCTTAGTTCAAAGTTATCGTTGAGAGGGTCGGCCAGATACTGATCCAGAGCCTTGCGGTAGGCGGCGGTGACGCTGGCGACATAGTAGAACGTCTTGGCGCGGCCCTCGATCTTCAGGCTGTCCACACCTGCCTTGCAGATGAGGTCGATGAAGGGAGCGGTACACAGATCGTTTGCATTGAGGATATAGCTGCCGTTCTCATTTTCGCCGATCTCATACAGCTGGCCCGGGCGGGTCTCCTCGCTCAGGTAATACTTCCAGCGGCAGGGCTGGGCGCACTGGCCCCGGTTTGCATCCCGGCCTGCCATGTAATTGGAGAGCAGGCACCGGCCCGAAATGCTCATGCACATGGCTCCGTGGACAAACGCCTCGATCTCCAGCTCCGGCGGGGTCTTATCGCGCAGGGTGGCGATATCCTGCAAGCTCATCTCACGGGCCAGCACCACACGCTTTGCACCCATGTTGTAAGCGGCACGCGCAGCGGCCCAGTTGGTGATGCCGGTCTGGGTGGACATGTGGACATCGATTTCCGGGGCGAACTGCTTACAGGCTTCCAGCACGCCCAAATCGGCCACGATAAAAGCATCCACACCGGCGGTGGCAGCAGCCTTGATGGCTTCGGGCAGGCGGTCAGCTTCCTCATTGGTGGGCAGCGTGTTCATGGTCAGATAGACCTTGCGGCCGCGGGCATGGGCATAGATCACACCCTCGGCCAGCTGCTCCGGCGTAAAATTGGCAGGTGCCGACCGCATACCGAACTCCGGCAGGCTGCAATAAACAGCGTCTGCTCCATAGTTGATGGCATAGCGCAGGCGCTCCAAGTCGCCCGCCGGGGCCAGCAGTTCCGGGATCTGTAACATAAAATCGTCCTCTCTTTTTAACACCCTCTCTGTCATCGCTGACGCGATGCCGCCTCACCGGATCGGTTTCTGCAAACCTGACTCCGGAGCCGCAGTTGGCTCGCCCCTTGGGAGAGCTGTCAGCGAAGCCGACTGAGAGAGATTTACTTCTTCAAACTCTGATTGACTTCAGCCGCTTTCTGGCAGTTGGCCTGATGTTCAGCATAGGTTTTGGCGTAATAGTAGTGGCCGGAAAGGTCCGTAACAAAGAAATAGCAGTCCCGGACTTCCTCATCACACTGAGGTGCCAGAGCAGCCTGGATCGCGGCAAGACCCGGGTTCGAGATGGGCCCGGCGGGCAGGCCGGTGCAGGTGTAGGTATCGTAGGCATTCCGGATGTTCTCGGGGATCTTCTCCCAGCCGCCATAATACGGAGCCACCCAGTTCCAGAGGTAGTTGTTGTCCTCATCGCTCTGGACATAGCTGGAGGTGTTGCTCTGGAGCTTGGGGTAGGGCGAACCCTCGGCCAGACGGTTGCGGAACACCTGCGCCACATTGGAATCCTGATCGTTGCCCGCTTCCTCCTGCACAAAAGAGGCCAGTGTAATGACCTCGGGCAGGGTCAGCTCCTGCTTTTCCAGTTCCCTGTACATCTCGTCCGTAAACTGCTTATCGAAGTGTGCATAGAACGTTGCAACATAATGATGCACGGTATCATCCGTCAAAAACTCATAGGTGTCCGGAAAGAGGTAGCCCTCACACTTCATAAAGCGGTCGGGGGCATCGTCCGGGACATACTGCCAGAAGGTGTACTCGCTGAAATCTCCGGTGTTGGCTTCTTCCAGAAACTCCTCGACAGTACACAGACCGGCTTCCTCCATTTTCCGGGCAATGGCAATGGCAGTGGTTCCCTCCGGGAAGGTCAGACGCACCGAATCCGCCTTGGCATACGCAGACAGCTCTGCGATCAGGCCATCGTAGGAATATCCGCCTGTTTGCAGCGTAAAATCACCGTACTGCAGTTTTCCGGCGGCACCCTTGTGCCCCACATACCAGCGGAACAGATAGGCCGAACGGATCACTCCAGCCTCCTTCAGCTCCTTTGCGATGGCAGCAACGCCGCTGCCCTGGGGGATGCTGACGGTCACCTCTGCACCGGGCTTTCCTCCATTGCCGTTGATCTCGTTATACGCAAACACGCCTGCCGCACCGACTGTCAGTACCAGCAGCAACAGCACGGCCAACAGGATCTTCAGCGCACTGCCTTTTTTCTTTTTCTGGTGTTTCTCTGCCATATCCACGTTCCTTTCAATCCATCATCAGGCGCATGTAGCTCTCCGAAACATCAAAAGGTTCTCCTTCAAAGCGGATGAGGCCATACTCCTGCCGGGTTCCCTCGCCCAGGAACAGATTCTGGGCAGCCCCCACCGTGATGACAGCCTTTTCCACAATGACCTCTTTCTCCCGGGCGGCTTCCATCAGCACCTCGGCAGCACGGTCATTTTCCGCCATCATCTCCACAAAGTAAAGGGTATCCTCCCTGCGGAAATAGATGCCGTAGCCCTGCTCACTGGATACGATGGTCGCACCACGGGAATACAGGTCCCGCAGAACTTCCCCCATCTGCTCCGGCGGCAGCTGAACGGTGTCGGGCCAGTATTTTGCCCGCAGCTCGCAGAGTTTTTTTGCCGTCACGGAATCGAATTCCGCCTGGCTCCACAGGTTGCGCTCCACCTCCCGGGGCAGGCAGCGCAGGGCAAAGGCTTTCTGGAAGCCTTTATCCTGCAGCAGCGTTGATTGTTCCGGGCTGGCGGGCACTGCCACCACAAAGCCTGCGCCCCGCAGTTTCTGCTGGGCGCACAGAGTATCCACCAGGCCCGCAAGGAGCAGGCTGCCCTGCCCGCACAGACCGAACAGATAGCTGCCCGGACGGCCCTGCAGGGTTACCGGCACAGCCAGTGCCACAGCCTCAATGTGGTCGTTTTCATCCGCGACGTAGACATTCTGCACCCCGGCAAAGCGCTCCACAGCGCCACGGACAAACTCCTCCGTGTCGCCGCGCTGGGCCTGCCACAGGGCCAGCACCTCCGCCCAATCGGACGGCTGCATCAAACGGTACATGATATAGGATGCCTCCTTTTGTTTCAAATAACAGCGAGAGCAAGAGTTCTGACCTCTTCCTGAATATCCTCAATGCTCCGCATCTTCTCCCCTGCCGTGCAGTGGACGGTATCCCAGCCGAGGTGAGCGGCGCAGTATTCTGCCGCCCGGCGGCTGCGGGCCAGATATTCGGTGTCCTTTTCATGGACATCCTTCCTGGTCTCGTCGCCATGGTAGCGGGCAGTCATCAGCCGCTGGCTCACCGCCGGGTCAACCTGCAGATAGATCACCTTATCCGGTGCAGGCAGGCCCAGCAGGTGGTATTCATAGTCAAAGAGCCACTGCAGGAACGTGTCCCACTGCTCCGGCGGGAGCTTCGAGCACTGATGCACAGCATTGGAGGTGGTGTAGCGGTCAGCGATCAGGATGCCGCCTTCCTCGTAGAACTTGCCCCAGTCCGACTTATACCCCGCATAGCGGTCCACCGCATAAAAGCTGGATGCCGCGTAGGCGTTGACATCGTCAGGCTTGTCGCCAAACTGCCCGGCCAGATACATCTTGACCAGCGCACTGGAATCACTGTCATAATCCGGGAAGGTGATCTCTCTTACCAGATGATCCGTCACCGTCAGGTGCTTTGCCAGCAGCTTAGCCTGCGTACCCTTGCCGCTGCCGTCCAGCCCTTCCAGAACGATCAGCTTGCCTTTGCTCATACACCAGCCTCCTGCTTGATTGCCTCATACTTTGCGCGGACTTCGGCAGTTCTGCCGCAGCACATCTTGCCCTCGGGGCAGGGGCCGCTGACACAGGCCGGGCCGGCCTTGGCAAAGATATGGGGTGCCACCGGGTAGACCAGCCGGAACATTTCCTCAGCCAGCTGACGGATCTCCCACTGAGCGCGGGAGCAGCAGCGCAGATGGAAGAAATTCTGCAGGCTGCGGGCGTTCATGGTCACGACCATCTTCGTCTCGCAGGCGTTGGGCAGCACGAAGCGGGCATCCTCGTTGGCCTGTTTGGATGCCTTGGCGCGGGCCTGCTTTTCGGGCATCCCCTCTGCCATCAGGCGGGCAGTGTGGCCGTCCTCCAGCTTTTTTGCAAGGTCCAGGTAGCGCTTCGCATCCTCATCCATGCTCTCAAGAAAGGCTGCCTTTGCCTCAGGGATGGCCTCGATCTCCGGCGGGATGACATAGTGGAAGTCGTCCAGCCGGACATACCGCTGGCTCTGGACACTGAAGGATGCGATGCGGTGCCGGGTGATCTGGGCCAGCAGGGTACGGCTCACACCCTCAATGCCAAAGGTGAAGCTGGCATGTTCAATGGGGCTGGCATGGCCCAGGTCGCTGAGCATGGTCAGGAACTTGGCCGTTTTCTCCTCAGTCAGGCCGTCCAGCAGGTCGGTGATATGGGCATCGGAGTAGCAGAGCTTGGCCGCTGCCGCCACCACCTTTTCCGGTTCCGGGGTATGTGCGATCAATCGAACGGTCATCATAGTTTTCTCATTCCTCCGTGATTTTCGTCAGCGGCGCAAAATTTGCCATGGTTTTCTTCACGCCGACCTTTTCAAAGTTTATCTCCACGATCTGGTCTCCGGCAGCGGCCTTGACCGCCAGCACCCTGCCCCGGCCAAAGACCTTGTGCTCCACAATGTCGCCCACCTCGTAATGCTTTGGGCCGGTGGATGCCGGGCGGGAAGCTGCCGGGCTCCCCGGAAAGCTCACGGGTTTGGACGCTGCCTTGGGGGCCACGGGGCGGCCATAGCCCACACCAAAACCGGAGGAGCCGGACGTGCGCGGGGCGCTGCTTCCGCTGCCAAATCCGGAAGCACTGCTGCCACGGCCTGCATAACCGGAGCCGAAACCGCCGCGCTCAGAGGCATTGTATTCCCGGTTGAGGTAGCTGCCGCCGGTGCGGCCGCCGAAGCTGCTGGAATTGCGGCCCCAGCCGGACGCGCCGGAGTAGCCCGAGGCCCCACCGGGAACGGTATCACTGTAACTGGAACCCCAGCCCATGGAAGAACGGCGTTCCAGCGCCGGGCTGCGGGTCTCTTCTATATACTCAGGCTCGATCTCGCGCAGGAAGCGGCTGGGCTCGTTGCGCTGGGTGCGGCCGTAGAGCATCCGGGAGACACTGTTGGAGATATACAGCTCCTTCTTGGCGCGGGTGATGCCGACATAGGCCAGACGGCGCTCTTCCTCCAGATCTGCCTCGGAGTATTTGCTCATCTCGCTGGGGAACACCCCCTCCTCCATGCCAATGAGGAACACATAGGGGAATTCCAGGCCCTTTGCAGAGTGGATGGTCATCAGAACCACCTGATCAGCGCTCTCGTTGTAACTGTCAATGTCGCTGATGAGGGCGATATCCTCCAGATAGCCTTCCAGTGAGGCCTCCTCGCCGTGCTGATCACAGTAGTTTTTGACGTTGTTGACCAGCTGGCCCAGGTTCTGCAGGCGGTCTGCCGCATCCTCGTGGCCCTTGGCCGCATCGGCTTCCAGCATGGCCTTGTAGCCGGTCACCTCAATGACATCCTGGGCAAATTCGTCCAGCGTCCTGGTTTCCAGCGACTCCTGCAGTTTTTCGTAGATCTGCCAGAATTTCAGCAGCGGCATAATGGCGCGGCTGAGTTTGGCGTATGCATCCGCGTGGGAGATGACTTCCAGCATACTGATCCCCTGCTGGGCGGCAAGGTCAGCGATCACATCGACGGTGGTGTTGCCGATCTTCCGGGCAGGCTCGTTGATGATGCGGCGCAGGCGCACATCATCCCGGGCGTTCGCCACGATGGACATATAGGAGTGGATGTCCTTGACCTCTTTGCGGTCATTGAAGCGCTGGCCGCCCACGATCTTATGGGGAATGCCCGCGCGGGTAAAGTAGCTTTCGATGGGGGCCGACTGGGCATTCATGCGGTAGAGCACCGCATGGTCCGCCAGATGCCCGCCCTCTTTCAGGTGCTCACCGATGACATCTGCAATGTGCATGGCTTCGTCCTGCTCATTCTCGGCAGTGTAGACCTGCACCTTGTCGCCCTCGTCGTTCCGGGTCCACAGGGTCTTGCCCTTGCGCTCGGTGTTGTGCTGGATGACGCAGTTGGCAGCATTCAAGATATTGGAGGTGGAGCGGTAATTCTGCTCCAGACGGATGGTCTTGGTGCCGGGGAAGATGCGCTCAAAGTTCAGAATGTTCTCAATGGTGGCACCGCGGAAACGGTAGATGCTCTGGTCATCGTCACCAACAACGCAGATGTTCTTTTCCGGGCCGGTGAGCAGGCTGACCAGCCGGAACTGGGCCACGCTGGTATCCTGATACTCGTCCACCAGCAGATAGCGGTACTTGTTCTGGTAGAACTCCCGCACATCCTCGTGCTCCGCCAGCAGCTGCACGGTCTGGTAGATCAGGTCGTCGAAGTCGAAGGCTCCTGCCTCCCTGAGCTTTTTCTCGTAGGCGGCGTAGACTTTGGCGGCAATGGCTCCCTTGGTGTCCCGGGCCGGGGTGCGCAGCGCCTCCTCCGGGCTGACCAGCTGATCCTTCCAGCGGCTCATCTGGTTGATGGCGCTCTTGATCGGGAAGAACTTATCGTCGATGCTCAGTTCCTTATAGACCGCCTTCATCACGCGCTGAGAGTCATCGGTATCATAGATGGTAAAGCTGCGGGGGTAGCCGATGGATTCTGCCCAGCGGCGCAGGATGCGCACACAGGCCGAGTGGAAGGTGGAGGCAAACACCTCGTCTCCCTCTTCGCCGCCCAGCATATTGCGCAGGCGCTCCTTGAGCTCCCCTGCCGCCTTGTTGGTAAAGGTGATGGCCAGCACGTTCCAGGGGCGGGCCGGGCGCACGGCGAGATAGGCCGTTTCGCGCGGCAGGTCGCGGCCGGTGGCCACGGCAGTGCGCAGGTCGTTGAGATCCTGCTCGGTGACGGGGCGGGCCAGCTCTTTGCTGCCGTGGGCCGAGCCAAAGCGGATGATGTTGGCGATGCGGTTGACCAGCACGGTGGTCTTGCCGGAACCGGCACCCGCCAAAATCAGCAGCGGGCCTTCGGTGGTAAAGACGGCCTGGCGCTGCATGGGGTTCAGTTTGGTAAAGCGGGCTTCGATATATTGATCGCGCAGGGCGAGATATTCACTGGTAAGATCGGGCATGGAGTTTTTCCCTTTCTGGTCATTCCCCGGCAAAGGGGTCGTGGTTATTTTGCAGGCGCTTGTGCCAGGCTTTGGGGGTGGCATCGCGGAAGCCGGCGGTAAGGTAGCAGCCCTCGCTCAAACTGATGGCCGTACCGCGGGCTACGCAGTTGAGCGGGTCGGGGGCGATGGCCACATCCACATGCAGTTCCCCAGCGATATAGCTGGCTAAACCCCGCAGCAACGAACCGCCGCCGGTGAGCAGCACGCCCGACGAGGAGACGTCCGCCGCCAGTTCCGGCGGGGTGCTTTCCAGCACGGCGCGGGCCGCGGCGGCAATGCGGGAGGCAAGCTCCTGCACCGGCTCGTACAGGTCGCGGGTGTAGATGACGTGGCGGGCGGGCAAGTTCGTCTCCCAGGAGTGGCCGCGCACTTCCATCACGCCCTCAAACTCGCTTTTGGTGCAGCAGGCCACCTGCTTTTTCAGGGCTTCTGCCGTCAGCGGACCGATGGCGATCTGGAATTTTTCCTGCACATACTGGGCAATGCAGCGGTCAAAGGCGTTGCCTGCCACCGGCACGCTGGCGGCTTTTACACGGCCACCCATGCTGATGACGGCAATGTCGGTGGAGCCGCCGCCGATGTCCACGACCATGCAGCCGTGGGGTTCGCGAATCTGCAAACCGGCACCCAGGGCAGCGGCTACCGGCTCGTCCACCAGAAAGACCTGCTTGGCCCCGGCCCCCATGACCGACTCGACCACGGCGTCAGCCTCGACGCCGGTAATCTGCGCGGGCACGCAGACCGCAATGCGGGGTTTGAAGATGCGGGAACGGCAGACCTCGTTGACAAAGCGGACGATGAGCTCATTGGTCATGCGATGGTCCTGGATGACGCCGTCCCGCAGGGGGCGCACAAGGTCGATATAGGCGGGCACACGGCCCACCATCTGCAGGGCTTCGTCCCCCACCGCAATGATGGTATTGGTGCGGGTATCCACCGCGCCGATGGTCGGCTGGCGGAAGACGACGCCCTGTTCTTCGGTAGCTATGATAATGGAAGTAGTTCCCAAATCAATACCGATGTCATATTGCTTCATTTGCGTTTCTCCGTAGATTTCTGCAGGGATTTCGGCAGTTCTTCGGTGGCAGCCACGGCGGCTGCGGTGATTTCGTAGGCTCCGGCCTGCTGTAAGGCCAGCGCACAGGCCGAGACCGTTGCGCCGGTGGTGATGATGTCGTCCACCAGCAGCACCCGCTTGCCGCTCAGGTCGGTGCCGGGGCGGCAGGCGTAGGCGTCCTTTTTGTTGGCCAGGCGCTCCGCGCGGGTCAGCTCCTTTTGAGGCTGTAAAGGCTTTGTACTGTACAGCGGTGCAAGCACCGGGGTCTGCATTAGTATGCCCAGCCGCCGGGCCAGCAAAAGCGGCATACCGGCGGTGCCGGGCAGCGGCTCCCGCGGCGGGACCGGCACAATGTAGTGGTAACGGGGCATCCCCACCGGAGCCAGAGCTGCCGGGCGGCGGCCCGGTGTGTGGGACGGCATGGCGCCCCAGATCAGTACGGCCATGCGGTCGGCCAACTCCCGGGCACGCCACAGTTCCCCGCCGCGCTTGCAGGCCAAAATCGCATGGCGGACCTCGCCGCTGTAATAGTAGGCGGCGACGGCGCTGTTCAGGGCGTAAAAGGCATGTTCGGTCTCCGGCAAGCGGGGCGGCAGATGCACAAGGCGTTTGTCGGCAGCCTCAAAGCAGGCCGGGCAGACCGTGCCCTGCACAGCATCGCGGCCCAGCACTGCACCGCAGAACGGGCAGCGGCGCGGGTAGAGATACAGCGCGGCCTTTTCGGCCAGCAGCTGCCAATCCGGGTGGTTCATGCCTGGTCATCCCCTGCTTTGTACTTTTCGGCGGTGGGTGCAGCAGCGTCGGCCAGCAAAAAGCGCAGGCCGCTGTAGCGCATGTTCTGGCGCACATTGCGCACCATGGCTTCCTCGGTGCGGGCGGTGCCGGTCAGCACGCACAACTTGCGGGCGCGGGTGACGCCGGTATATAAAAGGTTGCGGTAGCAAAGGCGGGCGGGCACATCGGCCACTGGCAGGATGACCGCCGGGAACTCCGAGCCCTGGCTTTTGTGGACCGTAACGGCGTAGGCAGGTTCCAGCTCGGCCAATTGGTCAGCCGAGTAGACGTACTTGCGGTCGTCCATCATGACGGTGACGGCGCGGGCGTCCGGGTCAACAGCGGTGATGATACCCAGGTCGCCGTTGTAGGCGCCTACCCCGGCCTCGGCGCCGTCGCGCTCATAGGTGATGTCGTAGTCGTTTTTGATCTGCATGACCTTATCGCCCAGACGCAGAATTTTTGCGTTTTTCTCGGTGCCGATCTGCGGTTTGCCGCGCATGGGCGGGTTGAGGATCTCCTGCAAACGTCGGTTCAGCTCCACACTGCCGGTGGGGCCGACTTTGGTCGGGCAAAGCACCTGAATATCCTTGACCGGGTCGAACCCGTAGGCCTTGGGCAGGCGGCTGCTGACCAGGTCGCAGACCAGCTTTTGGCAGGCAAGACCGGTGGACTCAATCATAAAAAAGTCGTCCTTCGGCCCGCCCTTTTGGGGCATCTGCCCTTCGACAATGCGGTGGGCGTTCTGCACGATCAGACTTTGCTGCGCCTGACGGAAGATGTCGGTCAGGCGCACAGTGGGCACGACGCCCGCACGCAAGATCTCGCCCAGAATGTTGCCGGGGCCGACGCTGGGCAGCTGGTCGGCATCGCCTACCATAATGATACGGCAGTGATACCGCGCCGCCGCCAGCAATGCCTGGAACAGCTTGACGTCCACCATGCTCATCTCGTCGAGGATGATGACATCGTATTTTAACAGGTTTTTCTCGTTATGGATGAACCGCACGCTGCCGGTGGTGTAGTCCACTTCCAGCAGGCGATGGATGGTGGAAGCGCTATGGTGGGTCAGCTCGCTCAGCCGCTTGGCCGCGCGGCCCGTGGGGGCGCAGAGGGCAACTCGGTCATACAGAGCCTCGTACAAGCTCAAAATGGCGTTGACCGTGGTGGTCTTGCCGGTGCCGGGGCCGCCGGTGAGCACCATGACCCGGCTGGAAAGGGCTAAGCGGATGGCCTCTTTCTGCAAAGGCGCGTACTCGAAGCCCTGGGTCATTTCCAACACACGGATGTCGGTCTCCAGCGTTTTGGGCGGCTCGGTCGGGAAGGTGGAGAGCTGGCCCAGGCGGGCGGCGATGTCTTCTTCGGCCGAAAGCAGATCCGGCAGGTAGATGTATTCGATGTTCTGGTAGGTGCGGGTGCGCAGGTCTTCGGTGGAGAGGAGTTCGTCCAGCCCTGCCTCAATGCTGGCAGGTTCCACCCGCAGGAACTTGGCGGTGGAGTCTAAGAGTTTGGCCCGCGGCAAACAGGTGTGGCCGTTGTTGGCGTTGTGGCGCAGGGCGTACAACAGCCCCGCTGCCACCCGCAGTCGGCTGCCGGAATCAAACTGTAAGGCGGCGGCGATACCGTCCACCTGGGCAAACTTTAATTGCAGCGGGTCACCGCAGAGCAGGTAGGGGTTCTGAGTCAGCGCCTCCACCGTGTGGGGGCCGAAGGCGCGGTACGCCGTGACCGCCTGCTGGGCAGAAAGACCGTATTTGGTGAACCAGGCCACCACCTCCCGCACACCGTACATGCGGCGGAACTCGTTGGAGATGGCGGCGGCTTTTTCCGGCGTGATGCCCTTGATGCGGCAGAGACTCTGCGGTGTCTCGGAGATGACGTTTAACGTATCCTCACCAAACATAGACACGATCTTTTTGGCAGTGGAGGGGCCGATATAGGGCAGTACGCCGCTGGAAAGGTAGCTTAACAGCGCGGTGGTATCCTGGGGCAGGCTGGCCTCGCAGGTCTCGGCCTTGAACTGCTCCCCATAGCTGGGGTGGTTGACCATGCGGCCGTAGACGGTGACACTCATGCCGTTATCCACACTGCCCACATTGCCGGCCACGATGACGTCGGTGCCGCCGGCGTCCACTTCAAACACGGCGTAGCCGGTCTCGGTGTTTTCGTAGATCATGTGTTCCACAACGCCTTCCAGCTTCATCAGCCGGTCCTGCGGTTGGTTTTCCACGCGGCGGTCACCTCCCCTTTTGGTGTTGGCAGCGGGCTGCATTTCGGCACACTACCACAATATTTTTATTATACCCCAACAAGCCCCTTTTGGCAAACAGAAAAAGCACGGGACAAGCCCGTGCTTTTTGTCGTATTTGATGGTTGAAATTTTGCAGATAAGATGCTTAGGCCAAAGCGGCTTTCAGGGCATCCACGCGGTCGGTGTTCTCCCACTTCACGCCCAGGTCCTCGCGGCCCATGTGGC
>OLRS01002651.1_pt1 | contig 13263 bp, 8 predicted proteins | sample 1673171 | NCBI WGS metagenome assembly OLRS01 (sample SAMEA3136762, study PRJEB25190) | human gut metagenome | biome: human gut; feature: human-associated habitat; material: faeces | place: Austria | collected 2013
AATTTGCTGAAGGGCTTTCCATCGGCATCATTATGGACGGCAATGGCCGCTGGGCGAAAAACCGCGGCCTGCCCCGCACCGCAGGACACAAAAAGGGTGCGGAGGTGTTTAAGGATATTGCCAACTACTGCGATGAACTTGGCGTAGCATCGGTGTATTTCTACGCGTTCTCCACCGAGAACTGGAAGCGCCCGCTGGAAGAGGTGGGAGCCATCATGAAGCTGTTCGCCCAGTACCTCATCGAGGGCTTTGACTACAAGAACCGCAATATCCGTATTAAGTTCTTAGGCGACCGCACCGCGCTGGATCCCAAACTGCAAAAGATGATGAACGAGCTGGAAGGGGACTCTGCCTGCAAGACCGGCATGACCCTGAACATCGCCATCAACTACGGCGGCCGCCCGGAGATCGTGCGCGCAGCACAGCAGCTGGCTGCAAAGGCTGCGGCAGGCGAGATCCGCCCCGAGGATATCAACGAGCAGATGATGAGCGATGCCATGTACACCGCCGGACAGAAGGATCCGGACTTTATCCTGCGTCCCAGCGGAGAAAAGCGGCTGTCCAACTTCATGCTCTGGCAGGCCGCCTATTCGGAGCTGGTGGAGATGGATGTGCTCTGGCCGGACTTTACCCGTGCCGATCTGGATACCGCCATTGAAGAATTCAACCACCGCAGCCGCCGGTTCGGCGGCATCTGAGCGGCGCAGTATCCGTATTGCAAACCCTGCGCCCATGGTGCAGACCCGGCAGACCCGGTACTTCCTCGGGTCGGAGCGCGCTGCCCCGCAAGGGGCTGCTGCCGGAAGAACAAAGGAGATCGAAACCTATGAAAACACGCATTATTACTGCGATCGTGGGCATTCTGGTGCTCATTGGCGTGATGTTTACCTTTAACACCATGGTGTTCAATCTGGTGATCGCTGCCATCACCCTGATCGCCGTCCACGAAATTTACAACGCCCTCGGCTTTGAAAAAAAGGACTGGCTCATGTACGCAGTGCTGGTACCCTACACATTGCTGGTCATGCTTTCCACTTACAGTGCCATGCGCAAGCTGGTCATGCCTATGTCCTTTGTGCTGGTCACCTTTTTTGCCATCTATCTGGTGGTGCGCAACGGCACAATCAGCTACCAGAAGGCCAGCGGTCTTTTGGTGTTTTCGGGCATCGTGATCTTCTGCTTCTACTCCTTTATCCTGCTCAAGGAGCGTCTGCCGGTGGAAAAATTCGGCTATGACGCGGTTTTCTTTATTCTGCTCATCCTCTGCTTTGCATGGGGCGGCGACACCTGCGCCTACTTTGCAGGCCGCGCCTTTGGCAAGCACAAGCTGTGCCCGGTGGTCAGCCCCAAAAAGACGGTGGAGGGTGCCATCGGCGGCGTGCTGGGCACCATGGTGTTCGGCGTGGTCGCTACCATCATCTACTCCATGGCGGCTAACCGCATGGAAGCCTTTACCCGCTCTAATATCGGGGTCTCCATGTATGTCATCATCGCGCTGCTGGGCTGCATCGCTGCAGTGCTGGGCATCTACGGCGACCTGTTTGCCAGTGTGGTCAAGCGTCAGTGCGGCATCAAGGACTATGGCACCATCTTCCCGGGTCACGGCGGTATTCTGGACCGCTTCGATAGTGTGATGTTCATTGCGCCCTTCGTGACCATGGTCATCACCGCCGTGTTCTACGTCTGATACAGAGGAGGAAACTATCATGTCTAAAAAAATAACGCTGTTGGGTTCTACCGGCTCCATCGGTACCCAGAGTCTGGATGTCATCCGCGCCCAAGGGTACGAGGTCTACGGCCTTTCTGCCCACAGCCATGTGGAAAAGATCTTGCAGCAGATCGAGGAGTTCCACCCGAAATATGTCTGCATGACCGACCCGGATGCCGCCGCAAAGCTGGACGCCGCGCTGGCCGGCCGGGCAAATGCACCCAAGCTGCTCACCGGCCCGGAGGGGCTGAAGGAACTGGCTGCGCTGGACGGCCCGGATGTGGTGCTGAACAGCGTGGTGGGCATTGCCGGTCTTGGTGCCAGCCTGTGCGCCATCGAGAGCGGCCATGATTTGGCGCTGGCCAACAAGGAAAGCCTTGTCACCGGCGGTCATCTGGTCACGCAGGCTGTGGAAAAGCACGGGGTACAGCTGCTGCCTGTGGACAGCGAGCACTCCGCCATCTTCCAGTGCCTGCAGGATAAGGAGAGCGCTCCCAGCCTGACCAAAATTCTGCTCACGGCCTCCGGCGGCCCCTTCTTCGGCATGACCACCGAGCAGCTGCGCGGCAAGACCCGTGCAGACGCCCTCAAGCACCCCAACTGGAACATGGGCGCAAAGATCACCATCGACTCTGCCACCCTGATGAACAAGGGTCTGGAGCTCATCGAGGCCGTATGGCTCTTCGGTCTGCCCCCGGAAAAAATTCAGATCGTGGTGCAGCGCCAGAGCGTCGTCCACTCTGCGGTGCAGTTTAGCGATAATTCGATCATTGCCCAGCTGGGTGTGCCGGATATGCGCATCCCCATCCAGTACGCCCTGACCTACCCCAAGCGTGTGCCGGGCGTAGTGCCGGAGCTGGACTTTACCACCCTGAAGCTGCTCACCTTCGATGTGGCTGACGAAGAGACCTTCCGCTGCCTTGCCGCCTGCAAAAAGGCCATCCGCAAGGGCGGTCTTGGCCCCTGCGCCGCCAACGGTGCCAACGAGGAAGCCGTTAAGCTGTTCCTTGAGGATAAGATCGGCTTTTTGGATATCGGCCGTCTGGTGGAGGCTGTTGTGGACAGCGACAGCTTTGGCGGCGACTATACGCTGGCAGACGTGTACGAGTGCGACCGCATGGCGCGCGCGTTCGTGCGGGCACACCTGTAACGCTTTATCAGCAATATACGCCCCGGCGCTGTTTTTGTAACGGCTCCGGGGCGATATGGGAGAACGAATGTCATTTATTATTACCATCCTTGCTGCGCTGCTTGTGTTCAGCGCGGTGATCGCCATCCACGAGTTCGGGCATTTTACTGTGGCAAAGCTCTGCGGCATTCAGGTCAATGAGTTTTCCATCGGCATGGGGCCGGTGCTCTGGAAAAAGAACCATAAAGGCACCCAGTACAGTCTGCGTGCCCTGCCTGTGGGTGGCTTTGTAGCGCTGGAAGGGGAGGAAAGCCCCGAAAGCCAGCAGGCAGAAGCTGCCCATACTGTGCAGGAACAGCCCGCCCCGGAGACGGAAGCATCTGTGCAGCCCACCGGCGTCCCCCTGAATGAAGCGCCGGTTTGGCAGCGGGCACTGGTCATGGTAGCCGGTGCGGTCATGAATTTTGTGCTGGGCTTTGTGGTGCTGGTGATCCTCATCGCCGCCCAGAATGAGCCCATCACCAGCAAGACCATCTACGCCATTCAGGACGGTGCCCTCTGCGGGCGGACCGGCCTGCAGGCGGGGGACAAGGTTCTGGCGGTGAACGGCCGCCGCTGCTTTGTGGCAAACGACATCTTGTACGAGCTGGTGCGCACCCAGTCCTACAGTGCGGATTTCACCGTGCTGCGGAACGGCCAAAAGGTGCAGCTGCCGGGGGTACAGTTTGACACATGGCAGGACGAAAAGGGCGAGACCCACATGAGCATCGGCTTTTCCGTCTATGGGTTGGAAAAGACCCCCGGCAATGTGCTGCGGGAGGCAGGCAACAGCGTGCTGTACTATGGGCGCATCGTGTTCACCTCCCTTGTGGACTTAGTGCGCGGGCGGGAGAGCATCAACAACCTCTCCGGCCCGGTGGGCATCGTATCGGCCATCGGGCAGGCCGCCAGCTACGGCTGGCAGGATCTGCTGGAGATGCTGGCGCTCATCACCGTCAACCTTGGCATCCTCAACCTGCTGCCATTCCCGGCGCTGGACGGCGGTAAGGTAGTATTTTTGGTCATTGAAGGCGTCACCGGCCATACAGTGCCGGAAAAGCTGCAAAGCGTGCTCACCCTTGCAACCTTCGGGCTGCTGTTCGGGCTGATGCTCTTTGCAACCTACAACGATATTCTCCGGCTCATCACCGGGACAGTATAAGAAAGGGGAACCCTTATGCGGCAGAAAAAACGTGAAGTGAAGATCGGCAATGTGACCATCGGCGGCAGCAACCCTATTGCGGTGCAGACCATGCTCAATGTGCCGGTGGAGGACATCGAAGGCAATGTGGCACAGGCTAAGCGGTGCGAAGCTGCAGGCTGCCAGATCCTGCGGGTGACCTGCCCCAGCCCGGCGGATGCAAAGTGCATCGAAGCCGTTAAGAACGCGGTGAACATCCCCATCGTGGCGGATATCCACTTTGACTACAAGGCAGCGCTGGCCTGCGCGGACGTGGGTGTGGACAAGATCCGCATCAACCCGGGCAACATCGGTGACGACGACCGGGTAAAGGCAGTGGTGGATGCCTGCCAGCAGAAGAACATCCCTATCCGTATTGGTGTCAACGGCGGCAGTCTGGAAAAGCACATTCTTGCCCGTTACGGTGCACCCACCCCGGAGGCCATGGTGGAAAGCGCTTTGTACCATGTGCGGCTGCTGGAAAAGTTCGATTTTAACAACATCGTCATCTCCATCAAGAACTCTAACGTGCCCCGCATGATGGAAGCCTACCGCCAGCTCAGCGCCGTCACCGACTACCCGCTCCATGTGGGCGTCACCGAAGCCGGCACCTACCAGATGGGTCTGCTGAAAAGCGGCATGGGCATCGGCGGGATGCTGCTGGAGGGCATCGGCGACACCATCCGTGTGTCGCTGGCTGCCGAGCCGGAAAAAGAGGTGGAAGCAGGCTTTAACATCCTGCGCGCTGTGGGCTTCCCGGTCACCGGGCCGGAGGTCATCACCTGTCCCACCTGCGGACGCACCCAGTACCCCTGCACTGAAATCGCCAACGAGGTGGAAAAGCGGCTGCAGGGCTACAAAAAGTCCATCAAGGTAGCCGTGATGGGCTGCGTTGTCAACGGCCCCGGCGAAGCGCGCGAAGCCGATATCGGCATTGCTGGCGGCAAGGGCGAGGCCGTGCTGTTCATCCACGGCAAGCCCATCAAAAAGCTGACCGGCGATAACATTCTGGATCAGTTCATGGACGAGATCTATAAATTGTAAGTATTCTTTTCCCTACTGCCACACCTGCAAAAACGGGTGCGGCAGTTTGTGCTGTAAAGAACCCACCAAAAAGGAGTACCATTTGTGAAACCACTTGTTTCCCAGCTGTGGCCGCAGTTTATGGCGGACCCGGATTTTGCGGCCTGCTTCGGGCAGGTGATCGTGGAGCACGCCCGGATGCTGCGGCAGGACCGGCAGGTCGAGTTTACTCTGCGCAGCGCCGCCCCGCTGGATCAGAACCTCTGCGCCCGCCTGCTGGCTTCCCTGCAGCCGGACTATGAGGGCTTTGAGCTGAAGATCAAAAACCTGTTCGGCTATGCCATGCTGGACGAGCACGCCCTGCGCACCCTGCTGGAGGACATGAAGCGGGACGGCGTGCCCATCAACGGCTTTCTGGACAGGAGCAGCATCTCCATTACCGGGCAGAACATCACGGTGGGGGTGTGCCACGGCACAAAGTTTTTGCAGGAGATGGGCTTTGAGGAGCTGCTTGCCAAGCGCATTGCTGAGCATACCGGCGTTACCCCCAAGGTGACGCTGCAAAGCGCGGTGACTGCGGCTGAGCAGCAGCAAATGGAAGAAAAGCTGGAGCGCAAGATCGCACCGCCGGTGGTCAAGTTTGAGAAAAAAAATACCGCACCGTCCATCAAGGTGGAGGGACTCAACCTTACGGACAAGCCTGTCACCATCTTCCACGGCAAAATGTTTACCCCCAAAAACCTTACGCCTCTCAAGGATCTGGGCGGCGAGGGCGGCAAGTGCATGATCTGGGGCGATGTGTTCTTTACCGAGGTCAAGGGCAACTACCGCAAGATCTACACCGTGTCCATCACCGACTACACCGGTTCTATCAACCTGAAGGTCCGCGCACAGGAAGGGGAGGACTGCTCCAAGTGGGAGGGCATCAGCAAGGGCAGCACAGTCATCGTGCGGGGCGACTGCTCCTACGATAAATACGAGCACGACTACATCGTATACCCCTACGATGTGCTGATCGTGGAGCGCAAAAAGCGGGAGGATACTGCCCCGGAAAAGCGGGTGGAGCTGCATTTGCACACCAAGCTTTCCAGCATGGACGGCTTTTGCGACCCCGGCGGCATCGTCAAGCTGGCGCACCGCATGGGACACCCCGCCATTGCCATCACCGACCACGGCGTGTGTCAGGGCTACCCGGAAGCCATGCTGGCAGCCGATGACATCCACAAAAAAGACCCGGATTTCAAGCTCATCTACGGGTGCGAAGCCTACTTTGTGGACGACATGGTGCCCTGCGTCTACGGCGTAAAGGATCAGCCGCTGGACGGCGAGTTCTGCGTGTTCGACACCGAGACCACCGGTCTTGATCCTGGGGTGGAGTACCTTACCGAGATCGGCGCGGTCATCATCCGCAACGGCGAGGTGGTGGAGGAGTTCGACACCTTCGTCAAGCCCGGCAAGCCCATCACCCCCAAGATCACCGAGTTGACCGGCATCACCAACGAGATGGTGGCGGATGCGCCCGGTGAAAAGGAAGCGCTGGAAGCCTTTCTTGCCTTTGCGGGCGACCGCATTCTGGTGGGGCACAACGTCCATGCCTTTGATATGCGCTTTTTACGGGCAGCTGCCAAGCGCAGCGGCGTCAAGTTGGAACCTACCTATATCGACACTCTGACCATGGCACAGACCATGTACCCGGGTCTGCACAACTATAAACAGGGAACCATCAATAAGCATCTGGAACTGCCTGCCTACGAAGCGCACCGCGCCTGCGAGGACTCCGCTGCGCTGGGACGTATCTTCTGCGTGATGCTGAACGACCTTGCGGAAAAAGAGGTGACGAAGGTCAGTGAGATCAACACCGGCCTTGGCGGCAACCGCGAGGTGCTGAAAAAGAAATACTATCACCTCATCATTCTGGTCAAAAACCAGATGGGCCTGAAAAACTTGTACAAGATCGTCAGTGAAGCACACGTCAACTACTTCTTCAAAAAGCCCCGCGTGCCCCGCAGCCTGCTGAACAAGTACCGGGACGGCCTGCTGCTCACCAGCGCCTGTGAAGCGGGCGAGCTGTACCGCGCCATCGTGGACGGCACCAGCTACGAAGAACTGAAAAAAATCGCCGCCTATTACGATATCCTTGAGATCCAGCCGCTGGGCAACAACGCCTATATGGTGCGGGATGGCAAGGTGGACAGCGAGGAGCGGATCAAGGAGTTCAACCGTACCGTCATCAGGCTGGGCGAGGATCTGCACAAGCCGGTCATTGCTACCGGCGACGTGCACTTTACCGAGCCGGAGGATGCGATCTACCGCGCCGTATTGCAGGCTGGCAACGGCTTTAAGGATGCCGACAACCAGCCGCCGCTGTTTTTCCGCACCACGCAGGATATGCTGGCGCAGTTCTACTATCTGCCCAAGGAAAAGGCCTACGAGGTGGTGGTAAAGAACCCCCGCAAGATCGCCGCCATGATCGACAACAACGTACGCGCCATCCCCCGGGGCACCTACCCGCCCAGCATCGAGGGTGCAGAGCAGCAGCTGCGCGATGCCACATGGGAGCACGCCAAGCGGGATTACGGCGACCCCTTGCCCGAGATCGTGGAAAAGCGGCTGCAAAAGGAGCTGGATTCCATCTGCGGCCACGGCTACGCGGTTCTGTACGTCATTGCGGTCAAGCTGGTGGCCTACTCCAATGCGGGCGGCTATCAGGTGGGCAGCCGTGGTTCTGTCGGCTCCTCTGCCGTGGCGCACTTTTCCGGCATCTCGGAGGTGAACAGTCTGCCGCCCCACTACCGCTGCCCCAAGTGCAAGCACAGCGAGTTCATCACCGATGGCAGCGTGGACGATGGCTTTGACCTGCCGGATAAAAACTGTCCCCACTGCGGCACCCGGATGCTGGTGGACGGCCACGATATTCCCTTCGAGACCTTCCTCGGCTTCTACGGCGATAAGGAACCGGATATCGACCTGAACTTCTCCGGCGAGTACCAATCCAATGTGCACCGCTACACCGAGGAGCTGTTCGGCAAGGCCAACGTGTTCAAGGCTGGCACGGTGTCCGGTATTCAGGATAAAACCGCTTATGGTTACGTTAAAAAGTATTTGGACGAGCGGCAGCGCACCGTGAACCACGCCGAGGAAAACCGCCTGACGCTGGGCTGCACCGGCGTCAAGCGTACCACCGGCCAGCACCCCGGCGGCATGGTCGTTGTGCCGGACACCTATGAGATCTACGATTTCTGTCCCATCCAGCACCCGGCGGATGACGTGGCGGGCGGTCTGCTGACCACCCATTTCGAGTTTAAGTATCTGCACGACACCCTGCTCAAGCTGGACGAGCTGGGCCACGATATGCCCACCTTCTACAAGTATTTTGAGGAGTACACCGGCATCCCTGTGGACAGCATCCCCATGAACGACCCCCGGGTGTACAGCCTGCTCACCAGCCCGGAGGAGCTGGGCGTGACCCCGGAGCAGATCGACAGCCAGACCGGCACCTTCGGCATCCCGGAAATGGGCACGAATTTCGTGCGCGGAATGCTGGTAGAAGCACGGCCTAAAAATTTCTCGGAGCTGATCCAGATCTCCGGTCTGTCCCATGGCACGGACGTGTGGACGGGCAACGCGGACGAACTGATCCGCAGCGGAACCTGCACCATTGCAGAGGTCATCGGCTGCCGTGACAGCATCATGCTGTACCTGCTGCGCAAGGGGCTGGAGCCCAAGATGGCCTTTGATATCATGGAGGCCGTGCGTAAGGGCAAGGTGGCCAAGGGCGGCTTCCAGCCGGGCTGGGAGGAAGCCATGCGGGAGCACGAGGTACCGGACTGGTACATCGAGAGCTGCCGCAAGATCAAGTATATGTTTCCCAAGGCTCACGCTGTGGCCTACCTGATGAGCGCCATTCGTCTGATGTGGTACAAGATCTACAAGCCGCAGGCGTTCTATGCGGTGTATTTTACCGTGCGCGGCGATGATATCGACTACGAAGCCGCCATCGGCGGCGCTGCCGTGGCGCGCGCCCACATGGAAGCGGTCAAGCGCCGCCTGAAAGAGGAAAAGAACGCCAAGGACGAGGATGTGCTGGTCAGCTTGCAGCTGGTTAACGAGATGCTGAGCCGTGGGTACGAGTTTTTGCCCATTGAGCTGGGCAAGAGCCGCGGCTCCAAGTATGTGGTGGAGGACGACAAGGTGCGCCTGCCCTTCAGCGCCCTGAAGGGTCTCGGCGGTGCCGCTGCCGATGCTCTGGAGCGGGTGACCATCCACGGAGAGGAATATATCTCGGTGGAAGAGCTGCAGCAGGCTTCCGGCGTGGGCAGCGGCATTCTGGATCGTCTGCGTCAGGTGGGCGCACTGGGCGACCTGCCCGAGAGCAGTCAGGTAAGCTTTTTCTGAGAAACAAAGGCCGTTGCACAGATTTTGTGCAGCGGCCTTTTATCAGGTCTGGACGATTTTGAATGCCCGCCGCGTGCGCTTTGGGCATTTTCAGCGGAAGAATTTTTTATAATTTCCAAGTCGGGAAGTTCTGCGGAACTTCCCGACTTGCTTTATCACCAGAAAAAGAGACTGCCGCACGGAATACCATGCAGCAGTCTCTTTGTGTTTTGTGATAATGTCAAATCAGGGCAGGGGAGTGCTTACTCCACGCTGATCATATAGTAGTAAACGGGCTGGCCGCCGCGGATGTGGCTTACTTCCACATGGTTGGGGCACTTTGCCTTTACGATCTCGGTAACCTTTTCGGCGTCCTCATCGCTCACATCACAGCCGGAAATGATGGTGACGAAGCTGGAATCCTTCTTGCACATATTGCGTGCCAGACGGTAGGTGGCCTTGGTGATATCGGTGGAGGTGGAAACAATCTTGCCGTTCTCCAGCGCCATGATCTCGCCCTTGCGGATGCGCTTGCCGTCGTACTCGCTGTCGCGGGCGGCGTAGGTGATCAGACCGGTGGATACCTTGTCGGCAGCAGCCATCATGTTGATGGTGTTGGTCTCGGCGTTCACAGAGGGGTCGAAGTTCAGCAGTGCGGTAATGCCCATGGGCACGGTGCGGGTGGGCAGCACCACCACCTGACGGTCAGCCAGCTTCTGTGCCTGCTCGGCAGCCATGATGATGTTCTTGTTGTTGGGCAGCACGAACACGGTCTTGGCGGGCACGCTCTGGATGGCTGCCAGAATATCCTCGGTGGAGGGGTTCATGGTCTGACCGCCGGAAACCACGGCGTCGCAGCCAAGATCCCGGAACACAGCGGCAAGGCCGTCGCCGGCGCAGATGGCCAGGAAGCCCACGGCCTTTTCGGGGGCGGCTACCTTGTGGCCGCTCTCACCGCTTTCCAGCTCCTCCTCGATGGCGTCCAGATCGTCGGTGCTCTGGGCGGTCTGACCGGCGGCCAGCGCGTCGGCCTGAGAGCGCATGTTTTCGACCTTCGCCAGCTCTAACGTGCCGTATTTCTGGGATTCCGTCAGGGCTGCACCGGGAATGTCGGTATGAACGTGGACCTTGAAGGTCTCGTCGTCCTCACCGATGACCAGACTGTCGCCGATGCTGCTGAGGTAAGCCCGCAGGGGCATGAGGTCGATGTCCTCCCGGGCCTTGCGCACCACATACACGGTGTCGAAGGTGAAGGTGATCTCCTCCTGCGCCATGGCATTGAAGTCGGCCTTTTCCTTGTGCGTCTCAGGCTCCTCCACATTTTCGGGGATGGGCTCGCCGCGGAGCTCCGCCAGCATACCCTCCAGGATCAGCAGGTAGCCCTTGCCGCCTGCGTCTACCACGCCGGCCTTCTTCAGTACCGGGTTCATGTCCGTGGTCTGGGCCAGCGCGTCATAGCCCTCCTCGATGGCAGCGGCTAAGGTGGCCTCCACGTCGGCGCCCTCAGCGGCAGTGTCCGCAGCCCGCTTGGCAGCGAGGCGGGAAACCGTCAGCACCGTGCCCTCGGCGGGCTTCATAACGGCCTTATAAGCGGCGGCCACACCTTCCTGCATGGCGGCGGCGAAGGCGGCGGCATCAGCGGTCTCCATGCCCTTCAGAGCCTTGGAAAGGCCCCGGAACAGCAGGGAGAGGATGACGCCGGAGTTGCCCCGGGCACCCTGAAGCAGAGCGGAGGCGGTGACGGAGGATGCCTGCCCCACGGAGGCGGGAGCAGCCTTGCGCAGCGCCTCGGCAGCGGTGGCGATGGTCATGGACATATTGGTGCCCGTGTCGCCGTCCGGCACGGGGAACACATTGAGATCGTTGATGGCCTGCTTCTGGGCCGTGATAGCGGCGGCCCCGTGCAGGATCATCTGCTTGAAAAGCGCACCGGTGATTTCTTTACTCATTCTTCTGCTGTCCTCCTCACAGGATCATGGAATCCACGAACACGTCCACAGCGCGGACTTCCGCGCCGGTGTTCTTATTCACCACGTAGCGTACCTCGTTCATGATGGAGCGGCACACTGCGGGAATGTTGACGCCGTTTTCCACGATGATGTGGAGCTCAATGGAAATGGATTCGTCCTCGTTATAGATCACGTTGACGCCCTTGCTCATGGCCTCCCGCCGCAGCAGATGGACCAGACCGTCCGTCATGGAGCGGTAGGCCATGCCCTTCACACCGAAGCAGTTGGTGGCAGCCATGCCGGTAATGTTGGAAAAAACAGCGCTGGAGACGGAGATCTCGCCCTGTTCCGAATGAAATTTCAGCATAGGATAACCTTCCTTTCCGCTGCTCCGACGCAGAGCGCACCTCCGGAGCATAATTATCAGGCTATTATTATATATGATTTCTTTCAAAAGTACAAGATAAAAAAGGAAACTGCCTTATTTCCGTAGAAAAGTCCAAAGCGCCTGCCATTTCCGGCAGACGCTTTGCGGCTTATTTCAGAGTTTCACTGTTGTTCAGCACCGGGGCGCTGTAAAGGAACAGCACATCCTGATCGGTGAAGGTCAGGTACTTTCCCATCTGGCTGCTGGGGAGGTAGCGGATGTCCGCCAGCGTCACCTTGGCATAGCCGGGGACCAGCAGAGGGGCCAGAGAGCTGCCGAAGGAGTCCCGGAAGATCACCAGTTCCCGGTCTGTATCCGCATTGGGATTTTCGATGGTCAGCAGCGACACGGACCCGGAGAGGAACAGCTCGTAGGGGTCCTTGTCGGCACCTTTTGCCAGATCATAAATAGGCCCGGTCTTACCAGTCTCGTAATTGTACACCGTGCAGGCGTCCAGAAGGTCGCTGGTGAGGTAAGTCAGCTGGTCTGGCTCCATAGGCAGGGCGGCGTAACCATAATACACACCGTAATATGGCCGGTCCAGTGTCCATTCTGTATAGCGGTTGTCCGGCAGCGCGACGCCCATGGCGGCGGCCAGCGTATCCGCTGCGGTCAGCAGATTTTCCTGCCGCCAGTGGGAATCGGTGCGGTAGTAGTCATCTGCGGTCAGCGTGCCGAACAGGTCGATATACGCGGCGAACTCCGTCTGCTTCCGGAGAGCGTCCGTCAGGGCCTGATAGTCCAGAGCGGGATAGCCGTTGGCCTCCGCCAGAAAATAATTCTTATCGGGGATCACGGAGAGGTAGACCTTGGCGTTGGTCCCGGCCATGAGGGTCTCGTAGAGATAGCGGAACCGGTCGGCGGCGTGGGCAACGGAGCCTTCATTCAGGGGATATTCCAGCTTGGCGGCGGAGCCGTCTGCCAGATAGACGCCGTTGTTGTCCTTCTGGCCGAACACATACAGCCCCATCAGGGCTTTCAGGGTGCGGAACTGCTCCCGCAGAGGGAACTGGTCCGTGGCGTAATCCTCGTAGCCGGACATGAATTTGCCGGAGAGATAGCTGCTTGCGGACAATTCCGGCATTTGGGCCAGCGGGCGGCGTTCACTGGTGGAGAGCGCATCGGCGGGCTTGACCGCCGCCCAGACGCCAAAAGCCAGAACAAACGCAGACAGGAGCCCCACCGTGAGGATGTTTTTCCATTTTTCAAACATGGCGGGACCTCCTTTAAAAGCGGAAATACAGGAAGGGATTGTAGCTACCGCTGACGAGATATGCCATGGATGCTGCCAGCACGCAGGCTAGCGCGCCACAGTCAACCACGGTCAGCGCCCGCTGTCCCAGTCGTGCGCTGAGTGTTTCGTAGCAGCGTTTTCCAAGCGGCAGGGACGCAAGGGCGCACAGCACAAGCATCCCACCATAGGTTAGCAGCAGA
>OLRS01002656.1_pt1 | contig 13241 bp, 9 predicted proteins | sample 1673171 | NCBI WGS metagenome assembly OLRS01 (sample SAMEA3136762, study PRJEB25190) | human gut metagenome | biome: human gut; feature: human-associated habitat; material: faeces | place: Austria | collected 2013
ACAGTTATCAAAACAATTCTATATGAGAAAAGAAAAAAAAGCAACTGCGCTTTTGAAGATTTTATGTTATAGTAAAAGATATGAGGGAAAAAATATGAACTATAAAAATACGATCAGAGGTATTTTCAAAGACAGGCCAAACCGGTTTATCGCCCATGTACAGATCGGGGATCAGCTGGAGACGGTTCACGTAAAGAACACAGGCAGATGCAGGGAGCTTTTGATTCCTGGTGTCCAGGTTTTTCTGGAAAAGAGCAGTAATCCGGCAAGGAAAACAGCATACGATCTGGTCTGTGTAAATAAAGGCGGACGCCTGATCAATATGGATTCCCAGATTCCCAATAAAGCCGCCCTGGAATGGGTAAGGGCAGGACATCTTTTTCCGGAGGAAGTGCAGGTAACTCCTGAGAAAACTTATGGAAATTCCAGATTCGATCTGTATGCCTGTTCAGATAAGAGAAAGGCTTTTATTGAGGTCAAGGGTGTAACCCTGGAAGCAGACAATATTGCCCGTTTTCCAGATGCTCCTACTGCGAGGGGCGTGAAGCATCTGGAAGAGCTGATCCATTGCATGAGGGAAGGATATGAGGCTTATCTGCTTCTGGTGATCCAGATGAAGGGAATTACAAGATTTGAACCAAACTGGGATACGCACCGGGAATTTGGGGAAACCTTACAGAAAGCGAAAAAGGCAGGGGTGCATATTCTGGCCTATGACTGTCTGGTAGAGCCGGACGGGATGGAAATACAGAATCCAGTGCCTGTGTGTTTGGAGGAAACTAGATGACAGATGAGTTTATACAGCCTCTTCTTGCCTGGTATGATGAGAACAAAAGGATTTTGCCCTGGAGGGATAAGCACAACGCCTATTACACCTGGGTATCCGAGATCATGCTCCAGCAGACCCGCGTGGAAGCTGTAAAGCCCTATTTTGAAAGATTTATCAGGGAACTGCCGGATATCCCGGCCCTGGCAGTCTGTCCGGAGGAAAAGCTGTTAAAGCTGTGGGAAGGTCTTGGATACTATAGCCGTGGGCGGAACATGCAGCTGGCAGCCAGGGAAATGGTAGAAAAATATAATGGCAGACTTCCCGAAGACTTTTCCCTTCTTATCTCGTTAAAGGGGATAGGAAGTTACACTGCAGGAGCTATCGCTTCTATAGCGTATGGCATTCCGGTGCCAGCCGTAGATGGAAATGTTTTCCGTGTAGTCACCAGAATGACGGAAGATTCGGAAGACATTACCAGACCTGCATTTCGCAAAAAGACAGAAAGCGCATTGCAAGAAATTATCCCGAAAGACCGTCCAGGTGATTTTAACCAGGCAATGATGGAGCTTGGAGCAGTAGTGTGCGTCCCCAACGGACAGCCCAAATGCGACCTTTGTCCGGTGAGAGGCTTTTGCCAGGCGGGACTTCACGGCACTATGGAAAAGTTTCCGGTGAAAGCACCAAAGAAGCCAAGAGTGGTGGAAGAGCGAACCGTTCTGGTTATTCAGGATGGAAGCTGCACTGCGATCCGCAAGCGGCCGCCGAAAGGCCTCCTTGCCGGATTATACGAGCTTCCAAATACAGAAGGATACCTGAACCGTGAGGAAGCCCTGGAATACGTGAAAGAGCTTGGCGCAGAGCCCTTATATATAGAAGAACTGCCAGATGCCAGGCATATTTTTTCCCACATTGAGTGGCGGATGAAAGCGTACCGGATCCGCGTGTCCTCCCTGGAGCAGACACATGCCCCGGGAATTCTTTTTGCAGATAAAAAAGAATCAGAGAGAAACTACGCCATACCTTCTGCGTTTGGCGCTTATGAAAAATATATGTAACGGTTCAGCTGGCGTTTTTGAGAACATAACTCAAAGAAAAAAAGAAAAATACATCGCAAGGTGCGTAATTTTAAAATACAGAATCGTTACACTACATGAGGAGGAAAATAAATGAAATTACTGAGTATAGCAATTCCATGTTATAATTCTGAAGCTTATATGGAGAACTACATCAAATCCCTTTTACCAGGCGGAGATGAAGTAGAGATCCTTGTAATTGACGATGGATCCAAGGACAGAACAGCCGAGATCGCAGATGAATACCAGGAGAAATATCCAGGCATTGTCCGCGCCATCCATCAGCCAAACCTTGGCCACGGCGGCGCTGTAAACACCGGCATCCACAATGCCCAGGGTCTCTATTTTAAGGTTGTAGACAGCGATGACTGGGTAAATGAAGAATCCTACAAAGAGATCCTGAAAACTCTGGAAGAGCTGGTAAAAGGCTCCAAAACAGTTGATCTTCTCATCAGTAATTTTGTATACGAGAAACAGGGTGCTACCCGCAAGAAGGTTATGCAGTATCGTCACTGCCTGCCAGTGAACCAGATTTTCACCTGGAATGAAGTAGGTCACATGCCAAAGGGAAAATATCTTCTCATGCACTCCATGATCTACCGTACCCAGCTTCTCCTTGAGTGCAACTTGACTCTGCCGGAGCATACCTTCTACGTAGATAATATTTTTGCCTTTGATCCGCTGCCGTATGTACAGAACATGTACTACCTGGATACTAATTTCTACCGTTACTTTATCGGCCGCGATGACCAGTCCGTAAACGAGACAGTTATGATCCGCAGAATCGACCAGCAGCTCCGCGTAAATAAACTGATGGTAAATTCCTACACCAGCTGCGGCAGCATGAATAAACGCACCAGAGCCTACATGATCAGTTATCTGGATATTATTACAACAGTTTCTTCTATTATGCTGGTTCGTGCAGGTACACAGGAAGCCCTTGATAAGAAAAGAGAACTGCTGGATTATATCCGTGAGCAGGATCTGTGGCTTTATCACAAATTGCGTTACAGCATCCTCGGACGTGCGGCAAATCTGCCGGGAAGAGGCGGACGTAAGATGTTTGTGGCTGCGTATAAAATATGTCAGAAATTCTACGGATTTAACTAAAATCAAAATAAAACTTCTGCTGAGTGACCGGCAGAAGTTTTTTATGTAATAGGAAATTATGAGATCATGCGCACCTGCCTGGAGCCGATGGATACGGAAAAATCTTTCAGGATTCCAGCGGATTCTCCGTCTTTGTGAACTGGCAGTGCGAGATCACTGTGGATATCTATTTTTTTACAGCGGAAAATGTGGATACCATGAAAAATCGTGTGCTTTCCGAAAAATGCTGTCGGAAGACAACACAGGACTTTGGGCTTGCTTAAGCCGTCGACTACGATGACATCGAGATATCCGTCAGACGGACTGGCATTCGGGCAGAACTTAAAACCGCCGCCTTCGTACTTCTGATTCATGACTGCGGTGAAATATACTTTGGAAAACTGCTGAACATTGTCATCATCCATGACAAGTGTCATGGGAGATGGCTTCAGAAAAAGAAGCTGTTTTAGTGCGACAAAAAGGTAGACCAGCTTTCCGAGCCCGATACGGTTAAGAATTTTTTTCAGCGGTGTGACGCTGACTTCATGGCATACTCCGGCATCGAAGCCGATTCCGCAGCTTATCGCAAAGTGGCTGCTTCCCGTACTGCAGGTGAGTGTCGGAACATCCATCGGATGAGGCCGGCAGTCGGAAAGAATCAGATTAAGTGCCTCGGTGGGTTCTGTCGGAAGTTTCATTCCGCGGCAGAAATCATTTCCGGATCCGGTAGGAATATAGCCGAAAGTAATATACGACAGATCGTGTATGCCGCTTAATACTTCCTGAATCGTACCGTCTCCTCCGACTGCGATGAGGGTTATCGGGTTTTCCGGGGCAGCATCGGAAGTAATGGACTCAGACAGAAGAACAGCATGTCCTCTGTATTCTGTAAAAAATGTGTTATATTCAACATTTCGCTCATTTAAGATGCCTTCGAGTCCTTTCCAGATCAAGGCACCTTTTCCGGAGCGGGAATTAGGATTTACGATAAAATAGTACATAATTTCCTCCCTTATGTTCTTGTTTATCATAGCATGACCGACAAAAATTTACAAATATTTCAGGCATTTATTATCATTGAAAGGAAGAGCAGTTATCTTCCTTTTTTTGTTGGGATATGGTATACTCACATCAAAGAAAATTCAGAAAATATCAACTTGAGAAAGAGGAACATCTATGAAGTCATTGGTAATTGCAGAGAAACCATCTGTAGCACGGGATATTGCGAGAGTTCTCCATTGTAACCAGAAGGGAAACGGAATTCTGGAGGGAAAAGAATACGTGGTGACATGGGCACTTGGACATCTTGTGACACTTGCAGATCCTGAGGAATATGATAAGAAATATGTGAAATGGGATATGGAGACTCTGCCGATGATGCCGGAGAAGATGAAACTCGTGGTCATCCGTCAGACCTCCAAACAATATCAGGCAGTTAAAACTCAACTGTTTCGAAAGGATATCGGGGATATCATTATTGCTACAGATGCTGGCAGAGAAGGAGAGCTTGTGGCGCGCTGGATTCTGGATAAATCCGGATGCCGCAAACCGATCCGTCGTCTCTGGATCTCCTCTGTGACAGATAAGGCGATCCGTGATGGGTTCCATAATCTGAAAGACGGCAGAGAATATGATAATCTTTATCGCGCAGCGGTAGCCAGAGCAGAAGCTGACTGGCTGGTTGGTATCAATGGCACGAGAGCACTGACATGCAGGCACAATGCCCAGCTTTCCTGCGGAAGAGTGCAGACACCGACACTGGCGATCATTGCAAGAAGAGAAGAGGAGATTCGTAAATTCCAGCCGGAAGAATATTATGGTGTTACCCTGCAGGCGGGTGGCATACAGTGGACATGGAAAGACACCAGAAGCGGCAGTTACCGTACATTCCAGAAAGACCGTGCAGAAGACATACGCAAAAATATTTCAGACGGTGTACTGGAAATCACCTCTGTAGCAAAGAAACCGAAGAAAACATATGCACCAGGTCTGTATGATCTGACGACGCTTCAGAGAGAGGCAAATCAGAAATACGGATTTTCCGCAAAAGAAACTCTGAATATTATGCAGCGGCTTTATGAAAATCATAAGGTACTTACATATCCGCGAACGGATTCACGTTATATCGGAAAGGATGTTGTACCGACGATCAAAGAACGTCTGAAAGCCTGTGGAACAGGCCCGTACAGAAAGCTTGCCGGAGTACTGATCAGCAAACCGATTCAGACGAACGGAAGCTTTGTGGATGATAAAAAGGTCAGTGATCATCATGCAATCATTCCGACGGAACAGTTTGTACAGCTCGATCATATGACGAATGAAGAACGCAAAATATATGATATGGTCGTGCGTCGGTTCTTGAGTGTGCTTTATCCTGCATTTGAATATGAGCAGACTTCTCTTGAAGCAAAGGCAGCAGGACAGACTTTTGCAGCAAATGGAAAAACAGTTATAAGTGCCGGATGGAAAGCTGTCTATGAGGAGGGCATGCAGGAAGAAGATACGGAGGACAATGCACTGAAAGATCAGAAACTTCCTGTGTTCCGTCAAGGAGAAAAAATCCATATAGACAGTGTAAGGCTCACTAACGGCAAGACAAAACCACCGGCACATTTTACCGAGGCAACACTTCTTGCTGCGATGGAAAATCCGGTAAAATATATGTCGACGAAAGACTCACAGGCGGCAAAGACGCTGGGAGAGACCGGCGGACTTGGCACTGTTGCCACAAGAGCTGATATTATTGAGAAACTATTTCACACATTCCTTATGGAAAAACGTGGAAATGAGATTTATCTGACATCGAAGGCAAAACAGCTTCTGGAACTGGTACCGGAAGACTTAAAGAAACCGGAGCTGACAGCAGACTGGGAAAAGAAACTTTCCGATATTTCAAAGGGAAAGCTGAAGCAAAAAGTATTTCTTGACGGAATCCGGGAATATACGGAAGAAATTGTTGGTGAGATAAAGACAGGAACAGGTACATTCCGTCACGACAATCTGACAAATAAAATCTGTCCGAGCTGTGGAAAACGTCTTCTTGCAGTAAATGGTAAAAACAGTAAGATGCTGGTATGCCAGGACAGAGAATGTGGATACAGAGAGACTATTTCCCGTACGACCAATGCGCGCTGTCCGAAGTGCCACAAACGTATGGAGATGCTGGTCAAAGGAAAAGAAGAAACTTTCGTATGTGCATGCGGCTATAAAGAAAAGCTTTCTTCCTTTCAGGCAAGACGTGCAAAAGAAGGCGCAGGCGTAAATAAAAGAGACGTGCAGAAATATTTGAAAAAGCAGCAAAAAGAGGCGGCAGAGCCGGTAAATAATGCATTTGCACAGGCGCTGGCAGGCATTAAGCTGGATTGAGAAATCAGGTGCATAAAGCACTGGCAGAATTTAAAAACAAGGTAAAGCAGAATAAAAGGAGAGTGGGCTTATGAAGTTACAGAAGTATCAAAAATGTTCAGAAGTTACCCGTGGACTGGAAAAAGCAGAACTTGTACTGAAAAATGCCCGTATTGTGAATGTTTTTACCAGAGAGATCCTGAAAGGGGACATTGCGATAGAAGATGGTCTGATTTCAGGAATCGGAAGTTACGAAGGAAAAAGAGAAATTGATCTGGAAGGCAGGTACGTCTGTCCGGGACTGATCGACAGTCATCTGCATCTGGAATCAACTCTTGTGACACCGGCAGAGCTTGTAACAGTGGCTGCCCGCCATGGGACAACGACGTTTATTGTGGATCCGCATGAATCTGCAAATGTGTCCGGTTTAAAGGGCATTGATTATATCCTGAATCAGACAGAAGATGTAGAGGCAAATGTATTTGTGATGATGCCGTCGTGTGTACCGGCAACTGCAATTGACGACAATGGATGTACCATTACTGCACAGGATATGGTACCGTATCTTGGTAACAGAAGAATACTGGGACTGGGAGAAGTAATGGACTATATATCTGTAGTGAATGCTGATGAAGCCATGCACAGCAAACTGGATCTGTTCAGAGAAAGGGTGAGAGACGGGCATGCACCGTTTCTGGCTGAAGCGGATTTGCAGGCTTATGTGATGGCTGGAATCACGACAGATCATGAGTGTTCGGATTTTGACTATGCGATGCAGGAGCGGCGCTGTGGAATGACGGTACATATCCGTGAAGGCAGCGCGGCAAGAAACCTCAAGGCAATTGTATCCGGCATTGTCAGGCATAAGATGAACGGAGAAGGCTTCTGCTTCTGTACCGATGATAAACATATCGAAGATATTGAAAAAGAAGGACATATCGATCATAATGTACGTAAGGCAATAAAGCTCGGCATGGATCCGATCGATGCTATTTGCATGGCCACGATCAATTCTGCGAAATGCTATGGACTCAGAAGACTTGGTGCAGTTGCAACAGGATATCAGGCGGATCTTCTGGTTCTGGATGATATTGAAAATATGACAATTCATGATGTCTATTATAACGGACAGAGAATCGATCAGGACAGCGAGATTACGGTAAGAGAATGTCCGGCCGAATTAAAAAATACAGTTCATGTCGGAAACTTTACAGTAGATGATCTGACACTGGAATCACCAGACGGAAGTTTTTATGTAATTGAAATGCAGGAAGGTGAGATTACAACTGTCCGTAAAAGAGTACAGTTATTTGACGGACCGGGTGTGTTCCGGGCAGATGAGGATTATCAGAAAATTGCGGTGATCGAGCGTCACAAAGCAACCGGTAAAACGGGAGTGGGTATTGTAAGTGGCTTTGGAATCCGCGGCGGAGCGATTGCGTCCAGTGTTTCACATGATTCTCACAACATTATCGTGATAGGTGACAATGATCAGGATATGGCACTTGCGGTACAGGAACTGATCCGTACGCAGGGTGGCTATACGCTTATTGCAGACCATAAGGTTTTTGATACACTGGAATTACCGGTGATGGGACTGATGAGTGATGCCGGTTTCCGGTATAGTCACATCAAACTGAAAAGAATGATTGAAAAAGCCCATGAAATGGGTGTACCGGATGGAATCGCACCATTTATCACACTGTCATTTATGGCGCTTCCGGTCATTCCGGAGATTCGTATTACACCGCGAGGCATCTATGATGTATGTACAGGTGAATTTTATAAATACTAAAAGAGGAGTAACAGTTTATTATGCCAGTATTTGATTTCAGCAATACAAAAACGGAGAAGAAAGATCCGGAATGTACTTATACGACGTTCCAGTCCAATGAAAAAGTACCTTCAGCAGAAAAACCGATTTTGGTTATTGAGAACAGAAACCGTCAGTGGAAACATCATTCCTGTGGTGTATTTTCCAATCCAAACCAGAAATCATCCTTTGAGTTTAAAGAGGATGATGGCGTGTTTCCGGCAGATATCTTAAAGATTGATGCACGTTTTGTGAGCCTCGTAAAATGGCTTGGCGAAAATCATATCAGTGTACGATTATCGGGACAGAATAATGAAGGGGGTTATGCGGTTTATAAGATTCGTGAGACAGCATTTGGAGGCGGAACGAAGCTTTCAGCAGAGGATGGATTCCTGCAGTTTATGATCGAACGACTTCTTGCAAGTAATGCACCGGCGGAACTTCCGGAAAACGATGAGGAAGATGAAGATGGTGACGATATGAAACTCACCAGTATACAGAGTATTACGGACTTTATGACCTGTGCCGGAAGAACCATGCCGGACAACATCCGCCTCTGGGCAAGAAGAAACCTTGCAGTGGCACGCTCTCATGAAGTTTCGCAGGAAGAGCGGAGACATGCACAGAGAGCTCTGTCCATTATGATGAACATTCAGTGGAAAAACAATTATTTCGAGTCCATTGATCCGGTAGAGGCACGCCGCATTCTCGACGAAGAACTCTATGGAATGGAAAAAGTAAAACAGAGAATCATTGAGACGATCATCCAGATCAACCGTACACACACCCTTCCGGCATATGGTCTGCTTCTCGTAGGCCCGGCAGGTACCGGTAAGTCCCAGATCGCCTATGCTGTGGCACGTATTCTGAAACTTCCATGGACAACACTTGACATGAGTTCTATCAACGATCCAGAGCAGCTGACAGGAAGTTCCCGTGTTTATGCAAATGCAAAGCCGGGTATCATCATGGAAGCTTTTTCTATGGCGGGTGAATCAAATCTGGTATTTATCATCAATGAGCTTGACAAGGCGACGAATGGCAAAGGAAACGGCAACCCGGCCGATGTCCTTCTGACGCTTCTTGACAATCTCGGATTTACAGACAACTATATGGAATGTATGGTTCCGACCGTCGGTGTATATCCGATTGCCACAGCAAATGACAAGGCACAGATCAGTGCACCGTTAATGTCCCGTTTTGCGGTTATTGAACTTCCGGATTACACAGCAGAAGAAAAGAAAGTGATCTTTTCGAAATTTGCTCTTCCGAAAGTCCTGAAACGAATGAGCCTGAAAGCGGAAGAGTGTGTGGTGGCACCGGACGGTCTGGATGCAGTCATTGAGCAGTTTGCCGATACGACCGGTATCCGTGATCTTGAACAGGCGGCTGAGCACATTGCAGCAAATGCACTGTATCAGATTGAAGTCAATCATGTATCTTCTGTAACATTTGATGCAGAGATGGTAAAGAAGCTGTTTGAATAAGAGCAAACGCCCGGAATGCAGGATTGTTTTACAAAATAGACTTGCATTCCGGGAATTCTTTTGTTATACTACAGAAAGTTTCATAGAAATTAAATAACTGGTTCGAAACCCTCCCAGTATAAAAAACTAGGTCATTTAGGTATCTTCCGATCGTTGATACCTTTTCTGTGGAGGATTTTTACATAGAAAAGGGAAAGGTTGGAAGTTTTTTTATGCGCAAAATTATTATAGACTGTGATCCGGGGATCGATGACGCACTTGCCATCATGCTTGCGGTCAATTCTCCGGAGCTGGAGATTGTGGCGATTACGACTGTATCAGGAAATGTACCTTCTGATATGGGAGCAGTCAATGCGAAAAAAGTCCTCAAACAGTTAAACAGACTGGATATTCCGGTCTATATCGGAGAAGATGCACCACTTCGGGAAGAATATATCGATGCACGTGATACACATGGCATGGACGGACTTGGGGAAAGTTTTCTCCCGGAAGTTTCTGGCGAATGTGAGAAGCTGAGTGCGGTGGATTTTCTGACAGAGATTCTGGAAAAAGAAAAGATCTCGATCATTGCTCTTGGTCCGATGACAAATCTTGCAAAAGTATTTTCGAAGAAGCCGGAGCTTATCCAAAATGTGGAAGAGCTGGTTTCTATGGGAGGCAATTTCAGAAGTCATGGAAACTGTTCACCGGTAGCAGAGTACAATTACTGGTGTGACCCGGATGCGGCAGCCATTGTGTATGATCTTTTTGAAAAAGAAGGCAATATCATTCATATGATCGGTCTGGATGTCACCAGAGAAATCGTACTGACACCGAATCGTCTGGAGTATATGTGCCGCCTCGACAAAGAAAATGGTGAGTTCATCCGCAAGATCACAGGATTTTATATGGATTTTCACTGGGAGCAGGAAGGCATCATCGGCTGCGTGATCAATGATCCGCTTGCAGTGGCATATTTCATTGACAGGTCAATGTGCAGTGGATTTGACAGCTTTACAGCCGTTGCAACCGAGGGTATCTGTCGTGGACAGACAGTTGTAGACTCTATGGATTTCTGGAAAAAAGAACCGAACAGTCATATTCTTACAGAGACGGATCCGGAGAAGTTTTTCCGCTTCTTTATGGGACGTGTGCTTAAGAAAGAAGATGGCAGCAAATGGAACGACGAGGACTTAAAACTTCTGCATGAACTGTGAAAGGGGAAGAAAAATGAGCGCAAACATGGAAGCGAACAACGTAAATAACACAAAGAAAAATACTGCCGGCAGCAAGATCAATGCTTATCAGATCTGTCTGGTAGCGCTGGCAGTCGGAATTAATATTGCCGGAGGACAGATCGCACTTCTGCTGAAACTTCCGGTTTATCTGGACAGCATTGGTACGATTCTGACCGGTGCACTTCTGGGACCATGGTTTGGAATGCTTCCAAATCTGATTAGTGGAATCTTCATGGGAATGACAGTCGATATTTATTCCCTGTATTTTGCACCGGTAGGAATGATCACCGGTATTATGAGTGGTCTTGTATTTCGCAAACTGTCTGTAAAGAGAGTAAAAGTGCTGGCGGCAGCTGCAATGATCACTGTCCCGGGAACAGTGGTAAGTTCTGTAATCAACGCAGTGCTGTTTGGTGGAGTTACTTCTTCCGGATCTTCAATTTTGGTGCAGCTTCTTTCACATACACCACTTGGCCTGACCGGAAGCATTTTTGTAGTTCAGTTCCTGACCGATTATCTCGATCGCTGCATCGCAGTTTTTGTAGTCAGTGTATTTGTGACCATGCTCAGTGGAGAAATGAAGCAGAGACTGACAGGAAGTGTGAATAACAGAGCGTAAAATTATAAAATAAGAGCTGTCGTACCTGACGAGATTATGATCTCGCGGTGGTACACAGCTCTTTTTTTTGCATTGCCTCAAAAAGGAAAGAATATCAACGGAAACTCTTTAACCAGTTGACGAGGGAATCATGCCAGATGTTTTCATTGACAGTTTTCTTCATCTGATCGCTAACCGGACCGTTGTTTGCCATTTTGGCAAGGATGGCGGCCTGTAATTCCGCAACAGACATGTCTTCCGGCGACTTGTTCGGATCGAAATGAACCGGTTCTGTGGCGGAGGATGGTGCTTCAGAATCAGCCGGTATGGATTCTTCATCTGTCACTGTTTCCTCTTTCACCGAAATCTCAACCTTAAATGGTTTATACTCAGGCATATCGCCGGCAGGTACCCAGATCTCGCCACTGTTTGCCGGAACAGTGACATTGATACGGCCATCCTGTACAGCGACTTTCTGACCGGACAGTGCACCGATGTATTCCACAGCGTTTCCAGCAGGAAGATCCATGGAAGCAGCATTGTCATCGTTATTGACTGTTACAACGACACGCACATCGTTCAGATCACGTGCAAATGCAAACTGACGGTTTGTAAGGTGCAGTTCTGCATAGCTTCCGTAACTTAATGCAGGTGTGTGCTGTCTGATCTGTCCGAGAGCTGCAATAAGGGCAGTACATGGATTATCTCCCAGAGCAGTTTCGTAATCATCAAGTGAAAGGGCTGGGCGGAGGCTGTCATCAGAAGAGCGCTCCTTGCGGCCTTCGATTCCGAACTCGGAACCATAATAAATACTTGGAACTCCCGGAAGAGTATAGAGCAAAATATGAACCGGTGTAAAGTGCGCTTTATTGGACAGTTTTGTATAAATTCGCTCGACATCATGATTGTCCACAAAATTATAAAGATCGAGATTTCCCATATTCTGTAAATATTTGACCGTATGGGCAATCTCAAAATAGTTGTGGTCATTATGACCGCTGTAGAGTGCCTTGTGAAGCGCGTAGTTCGTGACACTGTGCAGCGTCTCGCCGTTTACCCAGCGGCTGTAATCACCGTGGATAACCTCGCCCATCAGCCAGAAATCCGGCTTGACTTCCTCAGCAGTACGACGGAGCATACGCATAAAATCAAAATCAAGGACATCGGCAGCATCAAGACGGATGCCATCTACATCAAATTCAGAAACCCAGTAACGGATCACATCACAGATATAATTCTGAACATCCGGATTGCGCTGGTTAAGTTTGACGAGCAGATTATATCCACCCCAGTTGTCATAGGAAAATCCATCATTGTATTCGTTGTTTCCATAGAAATTGACATTGCAGTACCAGTTAAGATATGGCGAATGCTCCCTGTTTTTCTGGATATCTTTAAAGGCGAAAAAATCACGTCCGGTATGGTTGAATACACCGTCAAAAATAACTTTGATTCCTTTTTCGTGACAGACTTTTACGAAAGCTGTCAGATCCTCGTTGGTTCCGAGACGGGAATCCAGTTTCTTGTAATCGGTTGTTTCATAACCATGTCCGACACTTTCAAAAAGAGGACCGATGTACAGGGCAGTGCAGCCGATTGCTTTAATATGGTCAATCCATGGAAGAAGAGTGTTCAGGCGATGTACCGGTGTACTGTAGTCGTTTTGCTTCGGTGCTCCGGAAAGACCAAGCGGATAAATGTGATAAAAAATAGCTTCGTTGTACCAACTCATGTTGTTATCATCTCATTTCATATAAAATTATGGGGCTGTCGTTAAACGGCAGCCCCTGAAATTGCTTTCAATTATGAAATTATGCCTGAGGACCAGCAGCAACAAGTGCTTTACCAGC
>OLRS01002657.1_pt1 | contig 13235 bp, 19 predicted proteins | sample 1673171 | NCBI WGS metagenome assembly OLRS01 (sample SAMEA3136762, study PRJEB25190) | human gut metagenome | biome: human gut; feature: human-associated habitat; material: faeces | place: Austria | collected 2013
AAAAGTGATAAAGATAATAAAAGTGATAAAAGTGGGGAATAAAATGAAATAAAATGAAATGAAATGAAATGAAATGAAATGAAATGTATTAGTGGTTTAGTGAGGCTAGTGAGTATAAGGGGTGGGTGTTCAAACTGGACTTGACTACCCCCGTCAAGTTCTAGGGGAAAGTAAAGTTCTCGCTCTCATTATCAACATTAAATATTTTGAGATTATTCATCTCATTATATTACCAACTATTAATACCAATCATTATGAAAACAAACAAACCATTATTGTTAGTTGCCATCATACTGATGATGCCAGCTATCATACTAGCATTGAAAGTAGAGCCAACTAGTGATGAACAGATTACTGCTGTTGTATTTGGAATACTATCGGCTATTGTTAGTTATCTTAGTAGAGATTAATCTCTACTAGATGATGTTGCTCATTATCAACATTAAATACTTTGCAGTTGAAACGAAACAACTGTCAGTAATGCTACTGATTAGCGTAATTAAATACTTAATAGTCGTGCCAGACGTTAAAGATTTAGCACAAGCTGCACAAGGTGCTGCTGCTCAAGAGAGTGTTAATGTAGTTGAACCAACTACTAGTGTTAACCAACCTGTTCAACCTACTGTTGATACAGATAACCAAAGTTCTGCACAAGTGGAAACCATTGATGATGTTGTTAGACGCATCTGTACTGATGGTCATAGTTATGTAATGACTACTGTTATTACTAATATTGATTGTCAAGAACGTACAGGTCGTAATGGCAATTCTTATCTCAATGCGTTTGTTACTATTGCTAGTCCTGTCAAAGGTGCTCAAAGTATGCCTGATGGTACACATCGAATGGGTATGCTTGGTGCTGTTCAGATGCCATTCAATCAGATACTGCTTGTAATGCGCAAAGACAAGTTCTACGGTAGATTTGTCAACTATGTTGGCGAGGCTGCTGAAGCTGGTTTTGCTAGTATGTATCTGACTGGTGTTGCTGTCAAAGTTCTTTGCCAGTTTGTACCTGCTGGTGTACAAGACCGTAATCCGTTTACTCGTAAAGATAATCTTTACAATGTTGTGGATTATGACCGATATGTATATCATATTGTAGGTATCGAACAACCTGCTGACCCTGTTCTTGTTGGTACATATAATGTACTTATCAAGCAGATTATGGAGGACGCTCGTGCTGCCATTGCTGCCAAGCGTGAGGCTAAAGCTAAAGCAGCTAGTTTTGTTGCTACTGCAATGAATGATGACGACATGCCATTCTAATGAACATGGTGCTACTAACCTTCGGGTTGGTAGCACTGATGTTATCAACAATAGCTTTGCTGATGCTGTTGCTAGTGTTCAACATGGAAATGCTCATCATCAACATTAAATATATTGCAGCAAACGAACTTAACAGTCTGATAAGTCTTATCAGTCATGAACTAGCTGCAAGTTCTGATAAGTCTTGTCCTAATATTAAACATCATGAAAGTACATCGTATTATTACTACTATTGAAGTTGAGAATGATAATTCTATTACTTCTATTGAACTTATTAATCTTCATCCTGCTACTGTTGATATTCTTCTTGCTATTACTAATATTACTACTAATGGTAATGCTGATGATATAACAAAAGTATATGATAGTGTTAATAAGAGCAGACTTGGTATTGCTGGTCAATTAAAAGGTATCGCTCGTATTATTAATGATAGTCTTGATAATTATGATTATAATGTAGTTGCTGATGATAATTCTACTAATGAAACTGATGATGATTTACTCCTATAACATTTTGTTATACTGATATTGGTCATGGAGATTTACTCTCATAACAAAAAGTTATAGAGGTGAAATTAGAGGTGACGAGAGGTATTGAATGTGGAGAAAGAGGATATTGAGATGAAAGTGGTGAATGTGGATTTCGTGGAGAATGAGATGGTGGAGTTGAATGTGGTTCAAATAGGGTTAAATTGAGGTTGAATGTGGAGATGAGAGTGAGTTTGGTGTAGATGGATGTGGAGATGAGTGTGGAGATGAGTGTGGAGATGGATATGCTAAAGAGACTAGACTTGCTGGTATTCCTTTCAATACCAAACTTCCTTCTCTTCATCCTATTCCTAATCAATCTAAACCTATTGTTTAATCTCTCATTCTCGTTCATTATAACCATTAGTTATATCTTCATAACCATTAGTTATAGCCTCTAGTTATATCATCGTTGTTAGTATTAGTTCCAACTCCTTCTCTTTCTCTCCTATAACTTCTCGTTATACTATCATAATCTCTAGTTCCAGCATTATAACCTCTAGTTATACTCTCTATAACTTTATTATAACCTCTATAACTTCTAGTTATATCACTATCAGTTTCAGTCATAGCATCATCATTATCATCTCATTGACGTTCGTCATGACTATTAGTCATACAATCGTCATTAAGACTAGCTCTAACAATACTATCAAGTCTAATAAGACTTTTAGTCATAATGACCAATAGCATTAGTTCTAGTTAATAATAGCACTATTAATACTATCAGTATTATAATGACTATTAATACTAGTCATGCTAATATTACTGGTGGTATTACTAATGATATTCTTAATATTCTTGATATTACTGATTCTCTTTATACTAATGATACTCTTGATACTATTGATATTTATTATACTCGTGGTAAGTTAATTCCTATTGCTATAACTATTTTAGTTATTTTAATATAGCTATTGATTATTAGTTAGAATCATAGTATAAATAAATTATAATATATTTGGAGTATTATATTTAATTATTATATTTGTCGTGTTGTTCAGTAGAGTAATATTGCTACTGATAATAATATTAATCTTAAACTTATAAGTGTTATGGTAAATTTTGATAATGTTACTAGTAATGTTCAATCTAAGCCTAGAAAGAAAACTATGGTTGAAAGTTTAGAAGAAGCTAAACAAGAAGGTAAACTTGTTGTTCCTGAAGAAGATACACAAGTTAATGCTGTTGTTAGTAGTGAAACTGTTCAGCCTAAGAATAAAGCTAGGAAGAAGAAACAAAGTAAAGTTCGTAAACAGGAAGAACAAACTACTGTTGTTAGTCAAGCTAATGAAGATAATGATTTTAAAGATGCTAAGACTGATAAACGTGGTATTCCTGTTGGAATTAATGTTCCTCAACATATTCTTGATGTAGTTTGTATTGTTAAATTCAATGCTGCATTTAGGCGCCATACTTCTCTTAATATTCTTCACACTCTTGAAGATGATGGAAGAATATATAATGCTAAAGGTGCTTATGTTGACTTCTTATGGAATAAGTTTAGAGTTACTGCTGATGGTGGACTTCGTAGAGAATATAGATATACAGATGATTTATTCATTGATGCTTTAGTTAAGGCTCATGCTGATGTTGCTAGTGATAGTCAGCGAGTTATTGGTATTATGATTGATACTGAAACTGAACTTCATAAAAAGAATAAAGATTCTGAAGCTAACTAAGTTTGTAGTATAGACTCCCCGTAGAGGATGGATAGTGTTGTTGAGCTTGTTAAAGCTAATTCTCATGTTCTTGCCATTTTTATCCATTTTGTTTATTGGGTTTGTTATAGTTAACTAGTTGATGATAATCATCCTCTACTCGGAGTTTATTTTATATATAAAGATATGGAAAGAACTGATATTTATTTTGTTGAAGATGATACATATTTCAATAATAATGTTGAAGGTGTTGAAATTCATGCAGAATGTCTAAGTCAAGATTTTGACGATATTGCTTGGGAACCAATAGTTGATGATAGTCCTATTGTTGACCCTGAAAATGATGTTTTTGGTTATTACGATTAAATAAATAAAATTATGGAAAATATTAATAGTAAAGTTATTTTTGATGAAGTTTTTGGTAAATCTCGTGATAGTATTATTTGTGATACTTGCAAATATAAAGAAGATTGCGAACTTGTTCATAAATTCATTAATGATATTAAAGATAAAGGTTTATCTCTAGACCAATATGTTAGAGGTTTAGATTTATTTGTATATGTTCTTAAAGAACAAAAATATCTTAATGATTTTGGTAAAACTCAAGAAGATATTATTAAACTTGCTACTGAAGATGGATTTGAACTTGATTGGCTTATTAATCGTTGGGATAGTGTAATTGAAGATAAGGATATTCTTAAACCTATTATTGCTGTTTTTCCTAAATATGCTAAAGATATGATTATTAATATTGTTGAAGCTAATACTAAAATTAATAATTTGATTGCTCAACATATTATTGATACTTCTAATGCAGAATATAAGGAAATGATTAAAATGGTTAATCAATCTGTTGATAATAATAAACAAGAGAATAAGTTTAAGAATGTTAGTGACGATGAAATTTATGCTGAACTTAAACGTAGAAAAGCAAATAAATCTGCTAAATAATCCCACATAAGTTTTTGATTTTATTTCTAATACTACTGTCTGTGAAGATAGTAGTGTTATTTCACTTGCTGATGATGGAGGAATTGAACTCCGAAACTATGATATTGTTATTATCCGTTTTAATTTCTAAAATTGTTAGGTTTGTAATAGTACAGTCTGTGAAGATAGTGCTATTAATATTTATCATAGTCCAAGTGTTATATGTCATATTTATTTTGGTGTTAATAATGTTATTATTGATTGTGAAATTAGTAATAATGATGTCTGTGTCAAACATTTCGTTTATATGATTTCGTATTTGTAGATTTGCCTAGTATTGTCTGTGAAGATAGTGCTAGGCTTTTTAGTATGTATATTATTAACTTTTAAATATATTATTAAAATGGATAATTATGATTCTTTTATTTTTGATGGTCTATTAGATAGATATATTGAAGAACAAGCTAAGTTTAAAAAAGGACAAGTAGTTTATATGGAATATACTTATCAATATCATAATCAAACTAAGCTTGGTGTTTGTGTTGGTATTGTAACCGAAGTTGGAATTACTAAAATCGAACGTACAGTAGGTAATAATAAATATATTAATTATCCTATTGTATATGCTGTTACTCATGCTAAAGGTATAAGTTATAATGTTAGTGAATGTAAACTTGGTTCTGTTGCTGAACATATTCTTGAAGAACGTCTTAAACGTGCTGGTAAGAATAATGAACAGAATAATGAGCCTGCTACAAATGACTAGCTATTTATGTTCATAACATATTCATAGATATGATTCTTTTGCCCTCTGTTGAATTTTCATATATAATCTGATTAATCTATCACGATTAATATTGAGTTCAATACAAGGCAAAAGAACTAGCTAATAAATGTTAAACTAAAAATTTAATACAGTTTTGTTATGAATTATGTTGCTTATAAGAATATTGATGGTACTATTACATCTGGATTTAAAGTTAAACTTTATGATATAGTTACTTTGAATACTGGATATTGGAAAGATAAACTTGCTATTGTTCTATATATTAATGAAGATAAAAAACAAATTAAAGTTCGTATTATTGAATGTGGTATGAACTTAACTCTTAAAGTTAAAGATGTTCAATTTGTTAATCATAATAATAGAACTGCTGCTCGTTCTTATATTGATTTATGTAATAAACTATCTAAAACCTTTCGTGATAAATATACTGATAAACAGTATATAAAAGATAATTGGTTTACTGATAAGTTTATTATTAATGATATAACTGCTGATACTATTGCTAAAGGTATTGGTCAATATATTACTAATACTGATAGTGATAGATATTCTGTTAGTGCTATTATGTGGCTTAGTGATATTAAAGATTATATAGATGCTTTACTTAAATATGGTGATTTTGATTTTGTTGCTAAAGCATTTAAAATTTATAATATTACTGATACTAGATTTGAACTTATTCGTAAACTTTATTATTATTTTTATGATTGAAAATGTTACTCAATATGTTCTTGGAGTTTGTATTGGATGTATTTTATATCTTATTTATGAAGTATTTAGTCTATATAAAAAGATTGAACGAATTAATATAGATATTAATAAACTTCAAATTAAAGATATAGAATTTCATCGTAATATTGAATTTATTATTAATGATAGTAAATATAATAAAGAAGTTCTTGAACATTTTATTGATAAACTTGATGAACTTAGTGATAGTATTAAAGCGAAAGTTGATGACTAGCTTGCTTCCATCCTCTACGGGGGGTCGCCACGGAGCGTAGCGTAGTGGCTCTACTAATCTAACTATTATTGAATTTATTATAGTTTTAACTATTAAATATAATTGTTTTATTAATCTTTAAAAATGTAAAGTACTTATGGGAAAGTATGATGAAGTTTCTGTTGTTCGTCAACTTAATAATGTTGGCGCTGTTATTGGAATCAATCCTGCTAGTAAAGTTATTAAAGTAGCTAAAAATAGTGCTATTGGTAATGGAACTAGTGGTAAGATTGATTTTCTTTCTCATTATTGTGGTTATCATGTTGAGATTGTTGATGTTATTCAACAACAAAAAGAACGTGATGAAGAAATTGCTGCTAAGAAAGCTGCTAAAAAGGCTGCTCGTAAAGCTAAGTTTGCAGAAGATAATACTTTTAAAGGTATTACTCGTGCTGTTGATAAACGTATGCGTACTATTAAAAGAAAGTAGTATGCTATGGTTAGCTTTAAATTCTCATTTGGAGTTGTAGGTAAATCCAAAGAGAAAGGAATAGTCAATAAATATGTTATTATAGTTGCTAAATGTGAAGGTATTATTAGATATATTGATGGTACTTATAAAGTAGAATACAATGGCAAACTATATAGCATTACTGGTGAAAGTTACAGAACTAAAGGAAAGAAAGTTGTTTATGCTCGTCGATTAGATGAATATAATCATAGAATTAAAATTATAAGAGATAGTGAAAATAGAAAAACTGTTGATACTAGATTTTATATTCCTTTTGCTGCTGGACTTATAGCTAAAGGTAAAATTGTTAAAATGCCTTTTGCTAAGGAATTGTTTCATATTACTACGTGTTATAATCGTGATGATAGTGAATCTACTATTTTAGCTTTTCAAGAATGGAAAGAATATGAAGATAAAGTTAAAAATAATCTTATTGATGTAAACAACGAATTGTAATGATTGGTAATCTTAATATTGCTAATAGTAATAGAAAAGATACTAACATTAAGTTTACTAAAGACCAAGAAATAGCTGTGCATGAACTTATTGAGTTTCTTGCACAGCCTTGGGATGATAAGAAATATATTAATGCTCTTTGTGGTGCTGGAGGTACAGGTAAGACATTTGTTATTAAATATGTTATTAATAATTGCAAATGGTCTGGTGGTGTTATAGGTTGTGCTGCTCCTACACATAAAGCTTGTAGAGTTCTTAGTAATTCTATTGGTGGAAAAGAAGTTAATACTATTCAATCATTGTTTGGTTTTAGACTTGATGTTAATATTGAAAATTTTGACCCTGAAAATCCTGCCTTTAATCCTGTTGGAAAAGATAAACTAGATGGTCTTAAAGTTTTAATTATTGATGAAGCTTCTATGCTTAATGCTAAACTTGTTAAGTATATTAGTAATAAATGTAAGAAGCTTCAGATTAAAGTTATAATGCTTGGTGACTCTAGTCAGCTTCCACCTGTTAATGAGAAAACTAGTCAAGCTTTTCTTATTGCTAGTAATACTTATTATCTTAAAGAAGTTGTACGACAAGGAGATAATAACCCTATTAGTAAACTTCTTAAACTTCTTCGAGAAGATATAGATAATAAGAATGGATGGAGATTTCTTGATTATATATCTAAAAATAGACAAGATTATAATGAAGAAACTAAAGGATTTTATGTTTGTGGTCAAACTGAATTTTCTGATTTAATTGATACTTGTTTTAATGATGAAGAATATACTAAAAATATTGATTTGTATCGTATTATAGCTTATACTAATAGTCGTGTTGCACAATGGAATAACCATGTAAGACATATGATTATTCAAGATGCTGATAAGAGCCTTATTACTTGTAATGATTTAATAATGAGTTATACTACTGTTGTTAATGTTTTTAATGATATTATTATAAACAATAGTGAAGAATATATTGTTAAAGATATTGTTGATACAATTGATAATGATTATGAGTTTAAAGGATTTCTTATTAAGTTTCAAGCTATTCATGGTGGTGCTATAACTCAACCTTTATTTGTTATTGACCATTATGATAACTATACATTTCAGATGTATTATAAGAAGTTGACTAGTCTTATTGATGATGCTAAAAAAGCTAGTAGTTCTGAACGTGGAAGTAAATGGAAACAGTATTTTGATTTTAAACGTAAATATCTTATCGCTTCTAATATTACGAATAGTAATGGTAAGATTTTATTTAGTAGAGATTTAGATTATGGCTTTGCAATTACTTCTCATAGAGCACAAGGTTCTACTTATAAAAATGTATTTGTAGATATTAATGATATGATTTATGATAAATATGGTCATCCTTATACTAATAGAGATGAAATGCTTCGTAGATTATATGTTGCTTGTTCTCGCGCTAGTAATCAATTAGTATTATCTTATGGCAAGTAAAACTGTTGACGAATATCCTGATTGTGAAAGATGTCCAAATCGTATATTTAATACAGGTAAATATATACAAGGTGGTAGAGGAAGTATTCATGGAGATATTGTTTTCCTATTTCCTAGGGGTGATAGAAATTATTGTGAAGATTATCAATTATTTACTGATATTGGTAATCTTTATGATGAATATTCTGGACGTAATAATACTGAAGATGTGTATATGACTTATAGTATTAAATGTGCTTGTTCTAATAATTATAATACATATCTTACTGCTATTGATAAATGTCGTAATATTCTATGGAAAGAATTAGCTAGAATTAATTATAAGTATCTATTTGTATTTGGTGATGCTTATCTTAGTATTAGTGATAATCCAATTCCTAGATTTATGGCTACTGGCGGTAAATATGTATTTAGTAATTATTCTCCTCTTATTAAATTTAAAGATGATAATCTTTATCATATATTTAAACAGCGTTTTGCTGATGATATTAATTGGGTTAATCAAAATAGAAATAACTATGGATTAAATTATATAAATGATTAATTGTATAGCTTATGATGTTGAAGTTTTAAGAAATTTCTTTTCTGTTACTTTTGTTAGTATTAATAGTTATCTTAAAGTATTTAAAGATTGTGTTAATGCTGATGGAAAAGCTATTCCTTTAGTTCAAAAACTATCTGTTGAAGAAATTAAAGCTCGTCTTGAAACTGTTGAAAAACATAGTTTTCATATAACAGATATAGATGATAGTCAATTACTTTCTATGATAGGTTATATTAATAAGACTAGATGTTATAAAGATTCTAATGGAAATATTATTCGTACTGACTTGTATGGATTTAATAATTTCAATTATGATAATCTTATGATTGCTGCTTTACTTAGTTTTTATATGCGTACGAATAGTACGAAAGAACTTATTAATAAGTTATATGAAACTAGTAAAACTATTATTTCTAGTCAAGATGATAAAGATAAATTTAAAACTGATTTTTATCTTAATAGTCTTAGAAAATATAAACTACCATTTACAGGTGTTGATGTAATGCGTATATTTGCTCTTAATAAAGCAAGTGTAGTTGTAGATAGTAAAACTGGTGAACGTAAACCTGTTCCTAAAGGTTTAAAACAAACTTCAATTAATCTTCAATGGTATGAACTTCTAGAATATGAACTTCCTGATATTAATGAAGAAGAAGCTGAACTATATAATGAAATTCCTAGTCTTAAAGGAATGAATGTTAAACAGCTTAATAAACTAGTAGATAAATGGGATAGATTTATTCTTGATAAGTATATTGAGCCTATGATGTATTATAATCTTAATGATGTTTTCATTGTAGCTGAAATAGTTCGTCTTTATCCAGAAGAAATTAAATCTCGCTATGCTATTAGTAAAGCTTATGATGTAGATGTTCTTAATTCTAGTCGTAGTAAAACTGCTGATATTCTTTTTGAGAAATTTTATAGTAAATTTAGTGGTCTTGCTCCTGAACAATGGAAAGGTAAGAAAACTGAAAGAACTGCTATGAGTTTTAAAAAGGTTATTTTTCCTTTTATTAAGTTTAAAACTAAAGAACTTCAAGATTTACTTGATAAACTTTATAAAACTACAATTTATAGAGTTAATAAAGATGCTTTTAGTGAGAATGTTAAAATTGGAGATATAACTTATACTCTTGCAACTGGAGGTTTACATAGTCAAGATGTTCCTATGGAGTTATATTCAACTACTCCTTATGGTGATTATTTAACTCCATCCTCCACGGGGGGTAAACCTTTTACCATTTATCATTTTGATGTTGCTAGTTTTTATCCTAGTATAATAGGTGTTCATAAAGTTGCTCCTTCTCATATTGATACAAATGCTTTTTGTAATTTAATTAGTTGGATGAAACAAAAACGTGTTGATGTGAAACATAGTGAAGAAGAATACATAGATGGTATTGCTAAAGATATTCTTGCTTTAGTTTTAAAGATTGTCATAAATAGTATTTATGGTAAACTTGGATTTGAAAAAGGAGATTTATATGACCGTCTTGCTGTTCTTAAAGTTACTGTTAATGGACAACTTATGCTTCTTATGTTATGCGAGGCTCTTGAACTAGATAATATTCATATTATTAGTGCAAATACTGATGGTATTATGGTTAAAGTTTATATTGACCAAGAAGATAAATTTAAAGAAATTACTACTTGGTGGCAAGATATTACTGGTATGCAAGCTGATAGCGATGTTGTTCATAGTCTTATAGCTCGTGATGTTAATAATTATATTACTCAATTTAGGTCTAAAGGTAAGCTTAAAATTGAATCTAAAGGTGCTCTTAATCCTATGATGTATTCTCTAGATTTAACTAAAGGTTATTCTATGCCTATTGTTGCTCAAGCTATTGAAAACTATTTTCTTAAGAATAAACCTGTAATGGATACTCTTCAAGAAGCTACTAATATTCTTGACTTTTGTCTTACTCAAAATGTAGGTAAACAATTTCATGTAGAAGAAACTAAAATTGAAAATGGACAAGTTACTCATGTTGTTTGCCAAAGATATGTTAGGTTTTATGTTTCTAATAGAGGTTATATTATTGAGAAAGTTCATAACGATAATGGTTCTCGTAGTAGAATGGCAGCTGGTTCTGTTGTGACAGTTATTAATAGTCTTGATGATAAAGATATTTCTCTTAGAGATATTAATTTTAAATTTTATTATCAAGAAGCTATGAAGATTATTAATCCTATCAAACTTAAGATTTCTCCTAAAGGTAAAGGTAAAAGTAAAATTAAAAAATATAGTGGTATGTATAATCCTATTTTTAATGAAGATGATTTTGGATGAGAAATATGGTTGAAGAAACTTATGATAGACTAATTAATAAATGGGGTTCTAAAGAATATAAAGGTATTGGAACTATTAATTGTATTCCGCCTGTTGATTATTGTGAAATTATAAGTAGAATTATTAGTCTTATGAGAAATAAGAATGATAATATTAAAATACTTATTGTTACAAATAATTGGAAAAGAAGAACTGAAATTGTTGATGGTCTTAAAAATCATAATATAAATATAGATACTATTAATATTCTTACTCATACTTATATTAATAGTAGATATAATTATAGTTATGATATTTCTATTGTTGTTGGAGTTAATGAATGGAATCTTTCTTGTAATACAGTTTTTAATCATGCTAGATTTAAACTTATGATTATAACTAAAGATACTATTGATACTGCCAAGCTAAAAGAAATTTATACTAATATTCCACCTATTAATGATAATATAAGTTCTAGTGGTATTAATGCTATGCGGGCTTTACTCCCCGTAGAGGAATACAGAGAGCCAATTTTATTTGTTAATCAAGATGATATTACTAATTATGATAAATATACTGAATTTATTACTCAGACTATTCAAGTATTTGGTAATCTTGATAATATTAAATGTGCTCGAAATGGTACTCAAGATGGACGTAGTGCTATTCAATATATTACAGAAATAGCTGAATATAATGGATGGAGTGCTGATATGGATATGACTAATCCTTTTAGTAAACAAATTGATGAATGTTATAATCCTCTTGTTCTTGCTGAACGAGTTAAGACTTTTTATAATATTGTTCGTGAACGTATGCTTATATGTTCTGATAATGTTTGTAAGCTAGAAAGGATAGTTGAAATTATTAAAGATAATCCTGACAAACGATTTCTTATTATTAGTAAGAGAGGTGAATATGCTGCTACTGTAACTAAATATATTAATGATAAATTAGGTGAAATTTGTGGTGATTATCATGATAAAATTGAGGATAAAGTTCTAGTTGATAGTAATGGTATTCCTGTTTTGTACAAGTCTGGAAGCAAGAAAGGGACTGCTCGTATAATCAAATCTAAGGCTATTTCCACGCTGAATTTAAAGGCTTTTAATGATGGCTTATTAAGAGTATTATCTATAAAAAATAATTCAACTGACAGCCTAGAAACAAGCGTGGATGAGTGGATTTTAACCTCACCTTTATGTGATACCATAGATGAACTTATTTATCGTTATAATAATGTTAATTGTAGTCAATCAAAACTTAAAGTACATAAACTTTATATAGCTGGTACTATTGAGGAAGCAAGTTTAAAAAAGGAAAAAGTATCAGTTAACCATGAAGTTATACAGAATGTTAATTCTGATATTAGTGCTCAAAATTTTGATGATATTGTTTGCTAGTATAAATATAATAGTTACATTTGTTGTGTAATCAAAATCGCTCTTTGATAGAATGGACGAAGATAAAGAAGTTAAAGTTAATGATACTGCTGTTGCTGCTAGTAATAGTGGTATTGAAAAACAACATGGTGTTCAACATTCTGTTGCTCCATATCAGCTTAATTATATGAGTGAAGCTGAAATTGCAAGTCTTGAAGTATTTATCAAACGTGTTATGCGTAGTGATAAATGTGGTATTAAGTCTGTTGAAGATGGTCTTGCTATTGCAATGAGAGCTAAAGACCTTAGACTTCCATTTTCTACTTGCATTGAACATATTCATGTAGTTCAAGGTAAAACAGGTATTGATGTTCACATTATTAAGGCATTACTTGTCAAAGGCAGCGTGAGTTGGGAAAAAGTAGATAATTATCGCGCTCTGTACGAATATACAGATGGCTTTAATGCTTATGATGAAGATAAACTTCCATC